>Ga0070717_10002152_pt1 | contig 13812 bp, 15 predicted proteins | sample LARL113metaG_FD_71366 | JGI IMG/M metagenome (GOLD analysis project Ga0070717, IMG submission 71366) | Corn, switchgrass and miscanthus rhizosphere microbial communities from Kellogg Biological Station, Michigan, USA - LAR L11-3 metaG | ecosystem: Host-associated > Plants > Roots > Rhizosphere ... | reverse complement strand
TCTGTACGGCGCGGCGGATTATCTGACCCTCCACGTCGGACTCACGCCGCAGACCATGGGCATGATCAATGCCCAATCGTTGAAGAAGATGAAACGCGGCGTACGCCTGGTGAACTGCGCACGAGGCGAACTGGTGGACGAAGGTGCCCTGGCTCAGGCGCTCAAGCAGCGGCAGGTTTCAGCAGCAGCCCTGGATGTCTTCAATGAGGAACCGCTGAAGAGCTCTCCCTTCACCAGCATGGAAAACGTGATCCTCACGCCTCACATTGCCGGCTCCACTCACGAGGCGCAAGAGGCGATTGGATATCAAATCGCACTGCAAGTGAAGGAATATCTGAAGCACGGCGTGATTCAGAATGCCGTCAATGTGCCGTCTGTCTCGCACGACGAATACCTGGAGATGCAACCTTATATCGTGCTGGCCGAGCGGCTGGGTGCATTCTTAGCCCAGGCAAGCGAGGGAACACTAGAGGAGATCTCTCTCCGCTACAGCGGCCACATCGCCGAATGGAAGACGGAGCTGATCCGTAACGCCGCAATCAAAGGTATTCTGAACGAAGCCTTGGAGGAGAAAGCGAACCTGGTAAACGCGGCGGCAATCGCGGAGTCGCGTGGTCTGCGGGTTCATGAGGCGCGCAAACCGAAAAGCTCGACTGGCGGCGCGGGAAGCGTGCTTTCCGTTCTGCTCAAGACCGCAGGCGAAGAACATCTCATCAAAGGGGCCGTTCTGCACCGCCAAACACCGCGACTGCTGCATGTGGACGGCATCGATGTCGAGGCGCCGCTGGAACGCAATCTTATTTACATGCGCAACCGCGATGTGCCCGGCGTAATTGGCAAAGTCGGCACCATTCTTGGTAAGCACAAAATCAATATTGCCGACTTTTCGCTCGGCCGGCGGATGAGTAACGAATCGAGCAAATCGCGCGACGCAATTGCGGTCGTACACATTGATGGACGAGTGCCGGAAAACGTGCTGGCGGAATTGCGGAGAATACCAGCGGTTGAGCAGGCGAAGGCGATCCGGCTGTTTTGATCGAATGCGAGGACACTTGATCGGAAAGAAAGCTGCTATCTGGTTTGCAGAAGTGCTGTTCTTTACATCGTTTGCCATCGCGCAGCAGAACCGGTTCGATGTAAGTCTGGGCGCAACCGCCGTCTTCAGCAAGAGTTCGACTGGCAACAGCACGACCGACTCTCCCACGAACTCTGGTGGATTCCTTGCTACAGTTCGCTACCGTTTCACGGCGAAGAGTGCGGTCGAACTAAATTACGGAATTACTCGCAACAGTCAGATCTATGCTTCAGCGCCAAACACTTTTCGTATTCACAACAAGGCTACCGAATTTACCGGCGCTTATGTTTTCACCCCCTTTGAGACGGAGAAAGCTGAGCCATTTGTCTTTGGCGGAATAGGAGTGCTGTCGTTTAACCCAGATACCACTTTCGTGGATGGAGTTCAAACCTCGATTCCCGCTGACCGGCGGACGCAGATTGCGTTTCTCTACGGAGGGGGACTCGATTACCGGATCTTCTCTTCCATCCCTCTGATTCGGAAGTACCCCGCTTCGGAGCACCTGGCATTGCGTTTGCAATATCGCGGACTAGTCTACAAAGCTCCGGATTTCAACATCTCCGGTCTGTTCACCGGCGCCTATGGACATCTGGCGGAACCGTCAGCGGGAATCGTAATAAAATTCTGAGGGCTTCAGCGGAACATGCGTTCATTGTTTGACTTCCGGAGCCCCCCCCACTAATATTCGCGCTAATCCAGCGTGGACTCTTGTGATTGGGCAGACCATCTCGCACTATCGCATTCTCCGCAAGCTCGGCGGCGGTGGGATGGGTGTCGTTTATGAGGCAGAAGACCTTAAACTCGGCCGAAAAGTTGCGCTGAAATTCCTTCCGCCGGAACTTTCGCGAGACCCCCTGGCGCTAGAACGCTTCAAGCGTGAGGCCCGTGCCGCCTCGGCCTTGAACCATCCCAATATCTGTACCCTCTATGAGATTGACGAGTTCGCAGGCGAGCCTTTCATTGCCATGGAATTGCTGGAAGGCACGACTCTTAACCACCAAATCGCAGGCAAGCCCTTAGCCACGGACCTGCTGCTGGACATCTCGATACAGGTCGCAGACGCGCTGGATGCAGCCCACAGCGAGCGCATTGTGCATCGCGACATTAAGCCAGCGAACATTTTTGTCACTAAGCGGGGACACGCGAAAATCCTCGATTTCGGCTTGGCAAAGCTCACGCCCGAGCACTACCGCGTTGCAGAAGCGGTGGGAGCGAGCGCTGCGGTAAATGCCGCGACAATCGAAGAACATTTGACCAGCCCCGGGGTTGCTCTCGGGACCATTGCGTATATGTCACCAGAGCAGGCGGCGGGAGAGGAACTGGACGCTCGGACCGATTTGTTCTCCTTTGGGGCCGTGTTATACGAAATGGCAACCGGCCACCAGGCATTTTCCGGGAACACCTCGGCGATGATTTTCGATTCCATATTACGCAAAGCGCCGACTTCACCTGTGCGTCTCAATCCGGAGTTGCCACTGGAGCTGGAACGAATCGTCAACAAAGCGCTGGAAAAAGACCGGAAATTGCGCTGCCAAACCGCTTCGGAAATAGCAGTCGATCTCAGGCGTTTGAGACGGGAGATCGACTCAGGAAGAACGAGCGCCGTCGCGATCACCGCCGCCACGAGCGTGCCAGTGCAACCTCGGTCGAAATTGAAATTGGCAGCTGCTGGAACTGCTGTGATGGTGCTTGCGGGAGTGCTGGCTTGGATCTTTCGGCCGGAGCTTCCCCAGCCAAGAGTGCTGGGTTCAATCCAAGTGACGAATGATCAAACGCCGAAGCAAAATTTCTTCACCGATGGTTCGCGCCTTTACGTGGCAGAAACTGTGGCCGAGCGTTCGGTTATTGGCCAGGTATCCACTGAAGGCGGGGAAACCTCGCTGATTCCCACGCCATTTGCCAATCTCAACCTTTTCGACATTGCGCCGAACCATTCAGAACTTCTGGCCGGCAGCTTTGTTTCCGGGACCGAAACCGAGTTGCCGCTTTGGTTGGTCCCATTACCCTCGGGATCCCCACGCCGGCTAGGGGACGTGAATGCCCACGATGCAGGGTGGTCGCCGGATGGACGGCAAATTGTGTACGCGAATGGATCCAGCTTGTATTTGGTCAAGCGCGACGGAAGTGACGTTCACAAGTTGGCGACGATTGTTGAAGTACCGCTCGTGCCGGTATTTTCGCCGGATGGCACCCGTGTGCGATTCACTGTGAACGATCCCAAAACAGCGTCATCCTCACTGTGGGAACTTGGAATCGACGGAACTGGCCTGCATCCTGTTTTGCAAGGTTGGAACACGGTAGCGAATGAGTGCTGCGGTAAATGGACTTCGGATGGGCAATACTTTGTATTTCAGACCTTACGCCAGAACATCTCAAGCATCTGGATTCGACCCGAAAAATCTTCCTTTTTCCGGAAACTTTCGTATGAACCGGTCCAGCTCACAACCGGTCCGTTGTCGTTTTCGGACCCCGTTCTGAGCAAAGATGGAAAGAAATTGTTTGTTATGGGCCAACAAACCCGGGGTGAGTTAGTACGCTATGATGCGAAATCTCGGCAGTTCCTACCGTTTCTGGCGGGGATCTCAGCCTCTGAAGTGGATTTCTCTCGCGACGGTCAGTGGGTCACGTACGTCACTTTTCCTGAAAACACGCTATGGCGGAGTAGGGCGGACGGAAGCGAGCGCCTGCAACTTACCTATCCTCCAATGGAAGCCGAGCTTCCGCGTTGGTCGCCTGACGGAACCCGAATCGTTTTTACCGGCTTGCGGCCCGGCAAGGCTCGCAAGATCTATCTGATTTCAGCCGCCGGAGGTAACGCTCAGGAACTCATGCACGAAGAACGCACGGAGGCTGATCCCACCTGGTCGCCGGGGGGAAACTCACTGAGCTTTGGCCGAATGCCATTTCTGGAGTTTGGAAGCGCTGGCCAGGTGAATATACAAATCTTAGATCTGAGGAGCAACCAGGTTTCAACCTTACCCGACTCCGATGGTCTGTATAGCCCGCGCTGGTCGCCCGATGGCCGCTACATCGCGGCCATGCCCTCTGATTCAAGCAAACTCATGCTGTTCGATTTCACAACGAAGAAGTGGTCGGAATTAGCGAAGGGGGGCATCGCTTTCCCGAACTGGTCGCAGGATGGCAAGTATCTCTATTTTGAGGAGTTTTCACGAGCAGAGATGCGCCGAGTACAGATCGCAAGCCAGAAATTCGAAGTGGTTGCTGGGATGAAGGAGCTTCGCCGCCCGAACGCGATATCTGGTTTTTGGAGCGCACCTGCCTACGACGGCTCTCTTCTCGTAATGCGCGATATCGGAATTCAAGAAATCTACGCCCTGGATCTGCAGTTGCCGTGAAATAACTATCAGCAACAACGCTAGTTGTTCAGCGCGGTTTTGCGTAGTTTGCGGCTCTCGGCGAGTAGGGCCATCGAGTGCATCAAGTTTTGCAGGGTCACAATTCCCACTAACCGCTGATCTTCGACAACCGGAATAATGCTCAGGTTACGCGCGGTGAGCTTTCGGAATGCCGACGCAAGCGACTCCTTCTTTTGGGCAACCTCAAAGAGGCGGTTCATCACCGCCTGAACATAGCCGTTGCCTTCGACGCGCAGCGATTCCAGGATTTTCTGCTTAGAAATTACGCCTACCATGTCACTGCCGCGAATCACGGGAAAATCGTCTTGCAAGGAATGAACTGCTTTTTCAAGCGCATCCTCCAAGGTATCGGCCGGAGAGAGCGTGGCAAAGTCAGTGAGCATAACATCTTCCAGCCGTACGTTCTCGAGAACGGACCGGAACACGACTGAGCGCTCTTCCATTTGCGCAGCTAGAAACAGAAAGAGCCCGACCAGCGTCAGCCAGTAATTGGGCAGGAAAATTCCGCCGAGGATAAAAACCGTGGCGAAAGCCTGCCCGATAGATACCGCGCGGCGCGTGGCATGAACCGGGTCCATGCGACGGCTGAATAAGGCGCGCAGCACGCGGCCGCCGTCCATGGGATAGGCAGGCAGCAAGTTAAAGCCTGCCAAATACAGGTTGGCCCACACGACGCTGCGCAGGAGATTGCCAGACTTCAAGAAGGGCCACTTCCAGAGCTGTATCTCCGGCGCCACCGCAGCCAGAATGCTTCCGGCGACAAACGCGATCAGCAGGTTGATCAGCGGTCCCGCCAGCGCGATGCGGATTTCCTTCTTCCAGGCGGCGGGATCGGAGAGCGGGCGAGAGTCATCCATCTGAGTGACTCCGCCGATTGGAAACAGAATGATGGATTTCGCCACAATCCCGGCGTGCCTCGCCACTACAGCATGGCCAAGTTCATGCGCGATGACGCAGGCAAAGATGATCCCTACCAGCGCCACATCGCGTCCGCCGTCAGCACCGCCATGTGAGGCATACTCGGTCCCCCATACGAACAACGGCAAGAGGAAGAACGTCCAGTGAATGCGGAGTTCTACTCCGAAGATTCTGCCCGCCGAAACCGACCAGCTTCTCATTTGCAAAAGCCTATCGTTGACCCTGACCCTCTTACCATTCTATATATTAGACGGCTGCCGCGCAGGGCGCGGCGATTTCGCAGCCTCAAAGGTACTAAGACTGGCCACTGAGAGTTATGCGTGTGATTGCTGGAAAACTTCGCAGCCGGCGTTTGCGCTCGTTACGGGGCGCCGATATTCGACCTACTTCGGACCGGCTGCGTGAAACTCTTTTCAACGTGCTCACGGCTGGAAATCCCGATGTACTCAGCGGCTCTGTCTGGCTCGATCTTTACGCTGGGACCGGAGCGGTAGGAATTGAAGCTCTGAGCCGTGGCGCTGGGATGGTGTTCTTGGTTGAATCTTCACCCGCTGCAGCCGGTCTCATTGCACACAATCTGCGTTCCCTGGGATTAGAAACAGGCTTTCGGATTCTGAGGCAGGAAGGCACTCGGTCACTGCGAGCCCTGGAAGCGGAAAACATCACGGCGGATTTTGTATTTATCGACCCTCCCTATCGGCTCGAAAATGCGTATAGGGAGACGCTCTCGCTGCTGTCCAAATCAAAATTGCTGGGACCTGAGACGGTAGTTGTGGCTGAACACCAAAAGAAATTCGAACTGGAAAACGACGTTCTCTCGCTCCATCGCTATCGGAAGCTGCAGCAGGGGGATTCAGTCCTTAGCTTCTATCGAAAGAAATCATGACCCGAGCGCATCTCACATCAAGACCTCATCGGCGCGGCGCACGATTGGGTGTTGCATTTCCTCCAGGTCGTTTTTCACAAGATTCAGACCATAGACGCATTGTTCGAAATGTTGCGAGAGATTGGCGAACAGCGGGGCGACCTTGGCATACTCGAAGTGCTCGAATTTGCTCACGATGTAATAGCTTTCTTTTCCGGCCTTCATCCAGTCAACGAAGTTTTCCAGCCGCTCGCGGCGCAGGCGAAGGTGGTTGATGCTCTCCGGGAACATACCGGTAAAAAACAATGTGTAATCGCCGATGTGTTTGCGCACCTGGCGCTCGCGGTCGAAAGAAGGAGCGGGCCCGAAAACAGGATTAGATTCGATGAGCATTTCGCCGACATCCCCGAGCGGTCTACCGACGGCGTTGCGGATCTTGAACAATTGCTCTGCGTCGCAAAACTCCGCCAGCAAATGAGAGACGTAATTTACGATCTGGGGATCGCGAATGCCGATCTCCTCGGCATAGTGCCGTCCTACGAGCTCAATAAAAAGCTGCTGTAGCGGATGCGATTCCGGAATCATCCAGGGCTCCCTCCAAAAATCCCAGCTACTTGCGCGACATTTATCGCACCTTTAGCGCGAAGGCAAGTAACTTTTGTAAGTCCCGCAAGCTCCGTGCCTACTTAATTTAGAGCGCACTGTCGAGTACAAGGTTTCATCGTGGAAGTTGCTGGCAGACTCAGCAGTTGGCTGCTAAAACTCCTGGCTCCATTACAATCATCGGCAGAATGGAGGATTTCATGGAGCGCAAGAACATCTCCAGCGGAACCCCCTGGGAACCGATTGTGGGTTACTCGCGCGCAGTACGCGTGGGTACACAGATTCATGTATCTGGCACGACCGCGACTGCGCCGGATGGCAAGGTGGTCGGCATCGGCGATCCCTACGCGCAGACGGTGCAAACGCTGAAGAACATCGAGGCGGCTCTGCAAAAGGCTGGGGCCAGCATGAAAGATGTCGTTCGCACCCGCATCTTCGTCACAAACATCGCTGACTGGGAGAAGATCGGCAAAGCGCACGGAGAGTTCTTTGGTGAGATTCGTCCCGCGACTTCGATGCTCCAAATCAGCGCACTGATTTCACCCGAAATGCTGGTCGAAATTGAGGCGGAGGCGATGGTGGCAAGCTGAACAGCACATGATGGTCCCTGCTGAGAACTGGCAACTAGGAACTGAGAACTGCTTTTCTTACCGGAAACGGTTGCTGGCTCTTAGTTCCCACTTCTCAGTTCTTGCGTTGCTTGATGTATGATGCCCACCCAACTCCCAGGAGGTGCAAATGCGATACATGCTGGCAGCAATCTCTACCATCACGTTAGTTGCAGCCAGTCTCGCGCAAGCCCCGACAGCGCCGGGGGTAATAGTCATTCGCGCCGGTACGCTCATCGATGGCAAGTCCGACCAGCCGCGTCACGATCAGATGATCGTCATTCGCGGAGACCGTATTGAAAGCGTTTCCGACGCGTCCGGCACGAAAGCGCCGGCGGGTGCGACCGTTATTGATCTATCGAAAGCTACGGTTCTGCCAGGGCTTATCGATTCGCACACGCATATTTTTCTTCAAGGCGAAGACCCCGCGCAGGGCGGATACGACGACAACATTCTGAAACAAGGTATTGCTTTGCGAGCCGCGCGGGCGACGGTTTCAGTGCGTCGAGCGCTGGAGCAGGGCTTCACCACCCTGCGCGATGTTGAGACCGAGGGGGCGGGATACGGAGATGTGGAAATTAAGCAAGCGATCGAGGCCGGCTACATTCCAGGACCACGCTTATTCGTTTCGACTCGCGCCATTTCCACAACTGGCGGTTATCCGCTGGAAGGCTACGCTCCTGAGCTTGACATGCCCAAAGGAGCGCAGCTTATAGATGGACCGGTCGAGGCGCGGAAGGCAGCGCGCGAGCAGCTTGACCACGGCGCCGACTGGATTAAGGTGTACATGACCCATCGGTCCTGGATCGGGAAAAACGGCGAACTTGTTTCTCAGCCTACCCTCACAGTGGAAGAGTTGAAGGCCGTGCTGGATGAAACCCACGGATGGGGCAAGAAAGTAGCCTGCCATGCTTATGGCGGAATCGGGTTACATCGTGCCCTGGACGGAGGCTGCGATTCCATCGAGCATGGGCTTGATCTCGACGACGCAGCGATCGCGCAAATGTTGAAGCAGGGCACCTGGTATTGTCCGACGTTGAGCGTGTACTACACAGATTGGTCGCCGGCAGATACGCCCGCAGGTCAGCGAGACCGCAAACGCGCCGCCGTGCATGGGCCGTCGTTCCAGAAGGCACTCAAAGCGGGGATCAAGATCGTTTTCGGGACCGACATGGGTGGAATCCCATGGACCGAACCGATCGCACAGGAATTTCCGCGTATGGTGGAGTTGGGTATGTCGCCCACGGATGCCATCAAAAGCGCTACCTCTCGTCCAGCCGCGATGCTCGATATGACTGGACAGATCGGCATAATCGCACCGGGCGCCTACGCTGATGTGATAGCGGTAGATGGCGATCCTCTGCGAGATATTAAGCTTCTGGAAAACGTGCACTTTGTGATGAAAGGTGGCAAAGTGTTTAAGCAGTAGCGCCACTGAGGGGCGGGCCGCCCTCCGCTGTCCCTACCTGGGCATCGACCATCCATTTTCGTTAGCAATTCTCTTGACAGGGGCTTTACGCGGAGCATAATGCCGGAAACGTAATGTGATCGGCACCCGATCGCGAACCGAGGCGGTGCTTATGAGTGTTTTGGACCTGTGCGATACCGAAGTAGCTGCAGTGCCCGTGGATTCGAGCGCAGCGGAAGCGATCCGCTTGATGCTTTCCCAGCGTGTTGGCGCCGTTGGCGTAGTCGACAGCGATCACAAGGTTGCGGGAATCTTTACGGAACGGGACGTCCTGCGCAAGCTGGCACTGAGCGGGCGTGATCCGGAGCAAACGCCAGTACGCGAACTGATGACCACGCCGGTAGAATTGGCAACTCTTTCAACCGGACCCGGCGAAGCTTTGGCTACCATGATCGACCGTCATTTCAGGCATCTTCCCGTGGTCGACGGTCAAGGCAAGTTGCTCGGAATGCTTTCCATTCGCAACGTACTGCAATGGCGCATCGACGATCTAAGCCAGGAACTGGATTCGCTGGAGCAATATGTGGCGAATGACGGGCCGGGCGGCTAGACTCTATCGTTCAGATTCGCCTTTACTCAGCGCTGCCCATTCTCGAAACGCAAAGGAGACGTTCGCGTAAACGCTCTCGATGCCAAGAATCACCATTTCCCTGCCTAAAACGATCGCGGTCGTGCGCATCCTCACTTCGGTTTTCTTCCTTCTCTTTGGACAATACAAGCTACTTGGGCCGGAATTCGCTCATGGCGGCTTCCAGCAGTACCTGCAAGGCTTTATTCAAGAAGGAGCGGTCAGTTTCTACCGGCCGTTCTTAGCCGATCTAATTTTGCCGCACGCCGTTTTCTTCGGATACGTGGTCGGGGCAGTAGAGATGTTCATTGGGATCAGCCTTCTTCTCGGCTTTTGGGTACGCTTTGCTTCCGTGCTCGGAATTCTGCACATGCTCAGTCTGACCCTGGCTACGTGGTGGCAACCGGGTCGCGGGATGCCAGTGTGGCGGTACTTCGGCGCTGAGTTAGATCATCTGCCGCTGCTGTTTCTGTTTGTAATCTTCTTCGTATCGGATGCCGGTCAGGAGTGGGGGCTGGACGGACGACACGTTCGTTAATCACAATCCGGCGTCTTGAGGGGAATCAATGAAAGAAGTGGGATTGCGCCGTGCTCTTATTGTGTATCTCTTTTTAGGGCTGTTTAGCCACATTTCCATTGCGCAGGAGACGAGCAATTATCGGCCCGGCCGCGTGATAGTCCATGCGGCCAAGGCTGCTCGAAGTCAAGACAGGAAAAACGTGGCCGATCAGGCCATTGTTATCGAAGGAGACAAGATTGCCAGCGTTGGTCCGATGGCGCAGGTGCAACGCTCAACAAGCGACCGCCTCATCGGTCTTCCTAATGCCACGGTTCTGCCCGGACTCACAGACGCGCATACCCATCTGACGGGCGATCCCGCAATATTGGATATCAATCACTGGGAATCTCCATCCCACGCGCGACGCTGACCGGTGCTCGCAACGCGCGGCTCACGCTGGAAGCTGGGTTCACCACGGTCCGCAACGTCGGCGCTCAGGGCTACAGCGACGTGGCATTGCGGGACGCAATCAACGCAGGGGACATTCCTGGCCCACGAATGCTAGTCAGCGGGCCAGCTTTGGGAATTACCGGCGGCCACTGTGATGAGGACCTGCTTCCGTTTGGATATCGCGCTACTGCTGAAGGCGTAGCAGATGGCATTGAAGGCGTTCAGCACAAAGTGCGTGAGGTGATTAAGTATGGTGCGGATCTAATCAAAATATGCGCAACCGGCGGCTTGCTGTCCAAAGGCGACAATCCACAGGCTTCGCAGTACACGTTGGAAGAGATGAAGGCCATTGTCGCGGATGCGCATCGTCTTGGCCGCAAGGTTGCAGCCCACGCTCATGGAGCGCAGGGGATTCTGTGGGCGTCTCAGGCGGGCGTGGATTCGATAGAGAGCACGGTTCCTACATCGACGATGCGGCAATCGCCGAACTGAACAAGAATGGCACGTACCTGGTGCCGACTCTTTATTTGGGCGACGTTCATCGAGCATGCAGCAGAGAATCACATTCCCGACTTCCTGCTGGTCAAAGCTAAAGCAGTCATGCCCGCAGCGCGCAGGAACGTCGCCCATGCATTCGCCAGCGGCGTAAAGGTCGCGTTCCGTACGGATGCAGCCGTTTATCCTCATGGACTGAACGCGCGCGAATTCGCCGTGATGGTGAAACTTGGCCTAACCCCGCTGCAGGCAATCCAAGCCGCGACCGTCAATGCTACTGATCTGCTCGGTTGGTCAGACAAGATCGGCGGCATCGAGCCGGGCAAATGGGCCGACATCATTGCGGTTGACGACGATCCTCTGCAAGATGTGACCACATTGGAGCACGTGAAATTGGTGATGAAGGGCGGAGCCGTGGTGAAGGACGAATACGCGAAGTAGTAGATGACCGCACCTGTCGCGTAGCTCGCGTGCACACTTCAATCTGGAGCCAAATACAAAAGCCGGCTCTGCAGCCGGCCTCTTTTGGAGCGAGGACAGAAACCTATTTCTTGGGAGCGATGGCGTCCTTGGCGGATTTGGCAAGGTAAAACTTTGCCGTAGTCTTTGCCTTGATCTGGATGGGCTCTCCGGTCTGCGGATTGCGTCCCATGCGGGCCTTGCGATGCACTTTTTTCAGACGGCCAAGTCCGGGAACTACGAAGAGACCATTCTTCTTGGTCTCCTTAACCGCAGTGTCGGTCAAGTGTTCGAGAAAAGTCGCTGCTGTCTTGTTGTTCGTGCCCACTTTTTCTGCCAAATGGCGGACGAGTTGGGTCTTGGTCATGCCTGAAGCCATGATTCCTCCTCTGATTGAAAGTTCAATTTTCCTGCGATTTCCGCATCTTACACCATCGCTCCTGTGGAAAAACAGCTCCGAACCCGCATTTTAGGCGGATTTCTTTCACTCTGGGGGCGGAAAACCGCGAAAAATCAAGGGTTCTTGGCCGCAGAGTCCCCCAAAAGCCCCATTTTGGCGATTCTGTTCGGCAGCACGCTTCTCCTGTCTGGATATCGGGCGGGCGCGTCGCCGGTCGTTCAACCCTCGACCACGGTAACCGTGGTCTCTGTCATAATCCTTCGAGGAGATCGATTCCCGTGAGTTGTGCGATTTGCGAAAAGCGCAAGGAGAAACGCTTCTGTCCCGCGGTGCATGGCAGGATTTGCCCTCAGTGTTGCGGCGAGCAGCGCGAGGTGACGCTCGACTGCCCCAGTGACTGCGTCTATCTTCAACAGGCGCGCCAACACGAGAAACCGCGTCCAATGGCTAAATTGGATCGATCAGCCTTGTTTCTTCAAATAGAGATCGCCGATCAATTTTTATATGAACATGAGCATCTCATCATGGGCCTGACCTATGCCTTGGCCAAGAGCGCGCGCGGGGATCGTACGCTCAAGGATGCCGATCTCATTGCTGGCCTCACCGCCATCACGAAGAGTTATGAGACCCTGGCCAATTCGGGACTGCACTATGAGATCCCGATTGCCAGTGTGAGTCAGCAGGCAGTAGTAGCAGAGGTGGAGAGAATGATTAAGGAGTACAGGGAAGCCGAGCAGAAGCACCTGGGCTATACGCGCCTCCGCGATTCGGACGTGCTGCGGGCGCTGGTGTTCGTCTTGCGCATGGCGCATGGGCGCACGACAGGGCGCCCCAAATCCCGAGCCTTTGTCGATTTTCTATTTGAACAATTTCCAGAGAAAGAATCTGCTGTGTTAGCGCCGCAAGAAGCACGCAGCAGCATCATCGTGCCGTAGCGCTGTCAACTTCTTCTACGCAGGTTCCCGCAGACTTGCACAGATTAGGTGTGAGGCTTCCCTTCACGCTCATCCGTGTTGATCCGCAGAGAAGAATTCTCTACTCGTCTCACCGGCTGTCCAGGCGGTAAAGCGTCTCGCAGCTCCCGAACTGTCCGCTTGAACACCGGGTGCCTGACCTCAGGTGCGATCTCGACTAACGGTTCCAACACGAACCGGCGCTGGTGCATTGCGGGATGAGGGACCACGAGCTCTTTCGTGTCAATGATCGAATTTCCAAAGAGTAGGATGTCGATATCGATGATGCGCGGACCTTTTTTCTCGAGACGCCGGCGGCCCATTTGCCGCTCCAGATCAAGGACTCCGGAAAGCAGTTGCTTCGGCATCTTCTCGGTGATGAATTTGACAGCGCAATTCAGGAACCAAGGCTGAGGGGCGAATCCTACCGGCTCGGTCTCGTAAAATGATGATACGGCCTCGACGCGGCCCAATTCGGCGAGACCGGTGATGGCGATATTCAGGTTGGCGGCACGATCATCAAGGTTAGAGCCGAGCGAAAGGTAGGCGTCTTTGTACACTGGAATAGTTTCCCGATTCTGGCTGTTGCTTTCCAGAACAAAATGCTGAATTTGGGCTAGGCGAGTCTGGTCTCGGAACTGTCGCGCAAATGGCCAATTACCTCAGTTACTTTTTGGAGCCCACGACAGGGGCTAACATCAATGCATCATGCCGTTGGAGTCGCTTCTCGTGAGCCGTGATCCGCAGGTGATTCGCGTCCTGCGGCCGGCCCTGGAGAAACTAGCCATTGAAGTGGAAATTTGCCGGGGCGCAGACTCGGGTAGCGAAATCCTCTCATGCGAAAAATTTGACGCAGTAATCGTCGACTGCGACGACCTGCATGGTGGCTTGGGGGTTCTCGAGACCTTGCGGCGGACTACCAGCAACCGGAACTCCGTCACCTTCGCCATTCTGAATGGACACACCACTACCCTGGAAGCTTTTCAGATGGGCGCTAATTTTGTATTGCAGAAACCGGTCTCAGCGGTAAGTGCAACGCGGTGTTTCGGCGCGGCGATTGGCCTGATGTTGCGC
>Ga0070717_10002151_pt1 | contig 13819 bp, 9 predicted proteins | sample LARL113metaG_FD_71366 | JGI IMG/M metagenome (GOLD analysis project Ga0070717, IMG submission 71366) | Corn, switchgrass and miscanthus rhizosphere microbial communities from Kellogg Biological Station, Michigan, USA - LAR L11-3 metaG | ecosystem: Host-associated > Plants > Roots > Rhizosphere ... | reverse complement strand
CCGCCCCAAACGTCTCCAGAAATTCATCCGTGTACCAGCGGTTGTTCTCCGTAGCCCACGCCGGGATATAGTTCGTTCCCTGCCAGAACACCAGGCGTATGGGAGCCTGCTCGAACCACACCACCACGTCCGAATCCGGCCCGATTCTCCGCGTTCTGTCCCACGTGTCGTCATACTGCAGGGTGGTGTAATAGGCGCCGAACCGGCCAGCCCCTGCAGGCCCCGCTGGCAGCGCCGGCCACGGCAGCACTTCGCCGGCGGGCGCCTTCGCCGCCGCATACTCCTTCGCCACCTCGTCCGCGCCAAGGCCCCGGCTGAAGATCTTCACCTCGTCCAGAATCCCATCGAGCGAATACATCACCGCGTACTTGGGGTTATCGCGCTCCGAAGGCACCGGGAGAGTCGGCTGCCGCACGCGCCCGATCAGGAGATCATCCTGCCCATACCATGCGTCTTCCAGCGGAGACATCTTTCCTGTCCCATCCAGGCGTCCCGCTTCCTTCCCGTCGATGAAAACGGTCAGTCCGCTCCTGCTGTCGAAAACCCCCGCCACATGCGCCCACTTCTTCAGCGGCAACTGCGCGGTCGTGGTCAGCGTCCGCCACACCCGGTCGACCGATACCCCCATCGCCACATGCCCCAGCGGATCGATCCCCAAAACATACCCCACCTGCTGGTCGGCTTCGTCATCCACAATCGGCGCCAGATTCCACGGATACGTATTCAGCGCCACCCAGGCCTCCACCGTGAACGCATCCTTCAGCCGCGGAGCCTTTTTCCCGTCGCGCACAACCACCGTCGTATACCCATCGAACCGCAATGCTGTGCCCCACACGCCAGGCACATATTTCGCAAACCCCTCCAGCTTGTCCTCCATTCCGCCGGCGCTTTCAAGCGCAACGTTCTCGCGGACATGATCGAAAGACCACTTCGCAACCAGGCCGTCTTCTTGTGGGGGTAAGCCCCGAGACACCGATAACGCGAAAAACAGGCCGGATGTGATGACGATCAGGCGAACAGGCGGACGCATGTGAACTCCCCTTGAATAAGCTGTCGAGAGAGACAACTTATTATCGTCCGGCGAGTTCCCGCGAGGCTCCCTATTCACATCAACCGAGCGGCTAACCCGGGCGCTTCAATCCGGATTGGACGTAATTACAGGGTCGATCAGTGCAGTGCTGCCCTCGCGCTTGTCATCCGACTGCAGATCCGAGTCGGTATCCTGGGGCCCCTGGCGCCGGAGGGCCTCGCGCTCGTCGGCTTTGGCTGCGTTGTCGACCTGGCGCCCCGCATCGCGCGAGGCCGCTGGATCGCCCTGGTCTGGCCGGTGCCCCGCCTCGGCGCGCACTTCGCTCGTGGTCAGCCGATTGCCCGGCGTGGGCGTGGCGTTGCTTGCCGCATCCAGCCCCTCGCCGGCCTGCTGGATTACATTTGCATTCCCTGCATTTTTGAAGTCCTGCTGCGCTTCGGTTCCGCGTCTGCGCTCATCGAGATCGGCCATAATCGCGTGATCCCCCGCAGGTTCGGAAGCCAAAAGTAAGCAGACAGTTGCTCCCGCGAGATGCCGGCCCGAGTCACGCAGAAAAATCCGAACACCCGGCTGCAGCGATCCGTCTTAGCCTATGAATGACCAGTTGAGTGCCCCGGGCCTCCCTTTTGAGACCTGGGAGTCAACGACCGCACAGCAGCTATGTACGGGAGCGGAAAACGTTTTGACCACCGACGAAGAGGCGGCGTTCACGGCACTGGTCCAGCGCCAGTCGCGGTTCGTCTTCCGCGTGGCCTATGCCGTTCTGCTCAATGCGCACGACGCCGAAGACGCGATGCAGGAGACTTTCTTGAAGCTTTATCGCAATGCCGGATGGCAGCACGCCGAGAAGGAACAGGCCTTCCTGGCACGCGTCGCATGGCGCGTGGCGGTGGATCGGAGCCGCGCCGCGAAATCGGCGCCCGGCGCCGGCTCGCCCCACTCCGCGCCAAACCTCGAATCGCCCCAACCCGGGCCCGAATCCGCCCTCGTCGATGCCAATCAGTACGCGATCGTTCACGCCATGATCGATGCGCTGCCGGAAGATCTGCGGCTGCCCCTGGTGCTATCAGCTTCAGAAGACCTGAATTCCCGGGAAATCGCGGCCATCCTGTGCATTCCCGAGGGCACCGTGCGAACCCGGCTGCAGCGCGCGCGGCAATCGCTGCGCGATCGGCTCGCGGCTCTGAACTCGCGCAGCCGGATTTCGAATCAGGAGAACCAACATGCGTAAGAAAGACGATCTCGATCGCCTGCTCGATTCGGCTCTCGCAACGTATGCGGACCCGGGCCCGGACGCGGGTTTCGAAAAGCGCGTATTGGAGGCGCTGGCGACCGAGCGCGCAGCGGGTGACATCCATAGTGCAGCGCCATCGTCCCGGCCCTGGCTGCCGTGGGTCATCGCCATTCCGCTCGCAGCTTCCCTGTTGTTGTGGATTGGGACTGAGCAATTCAGGCATGCGCCCCTGATTCAGCGACAACAGGCCTCCCAGAGGCGCCCATCACCATCGCCTAATTATTCTCAACCAGAGAAATCACACTCGACATCGGACACCGGCGCACCGCCGGCTTTGAAAGGGCACGACTTTAGTCGTGCCGCAAACGTGGCCAAATCTCTTCGGGCTTTAGCCCCCGAGGGACGTATTTCCAAGTACACACAAGTCGAGACCGTTCCCAAACTCGCCGTATTCCCGTCCCCACAGCCGCTGAGTCGCGAGGAACAAGTGCTCGTCGCAGCCGCCCGCCTCCGATCCGACGCCCAACGCCAGGCCCTGCTTGCAGCCTCCAGACCGCCGTCCGACGCGCCGCTCGCGATCGCCGACCTGTCCATTCCGCCGCTCGTCCCACCCGACGAGAGCAAACCTTAAGGAGAACACCATGCGCAAGACCGCTCAAATCACATTAACCTGCTGCTTCGCCGTCCTGGTTTCTAGTTGGGGAGGCAAAGTTTTTGCCCAGGAAAGCGACAAGTCTCCGGAGGCCGCGAAAGCACCCGAACCGCCGGCGCATTTCTATCACCTTGAATTCCTCGTGCAGGAAACTGGCCCTGACGGCAAGCCGACCAACAGCCGCACCTACTCGGGAACCGTCAGTACCAGCCGCACCGATCGCGGGTTTTCGATGCGCACCGGATCGAGGGTGCCGATTGTGACTGGCATGACGTCCGTAGATAACAAAAATATGCCCGTCCAATTCCAATACATCGATGTGGGCGTCAGCATCGATGCCCGCGACGCTCGTGAGACCGGGGACAAACTCGCTCTCTCGCTCAACGCCGACATCAGCAGCCTGGCCGACCCAGCCGGCAGCGCGATTGCCAGCAGCGCCAATAATAGCGCCCCGGTGGTTCGTCAGAACAAATGGCAAGCGGGAGTGCTGATCCCCATTGGCAAGTCGGCCGTTGTGTTCACATCCGATGTGCTCGACAGCAAAGGCGGCATGCAACTGGTGGTCACCGCGACTCCCATCCGATAATGCGGCCAATACAGGCGGGTGCCCCACGTCTTGCATTTGAGACCCGGGAGTGATCGACCCATATGGAAACGCATTGGACCGGACAATTCCGTCCGGGATCGTTCGCCCTGTTACTCATAGCGCAACGCCACCGCCGGATCCACTTGCATTGCGCGCCGGGCGGGAAGATAGCACGCCAGCATGGTCACGGCCGTCAATCCCGCCGCTACCCCGGCCAGGGTGGCCGGATCGTTCGCCCCGATGCCGTAGAGCAACGGCGAAAGCAGGCGCGCCGCTGCGCATGCGGCCGCGAGCCCGATTCCGAGTCCGACCACGGTGACGTACAAGCCCTGGCGCATCACCAGCCTCATCACATCGGTTCGGCGCGCTCCCAGGGCCATGCGCACTCCGATCTCATGCGTACGCTGCGACACCACATAGGCGATTACGCCAAACAGCCCGATCGCGGTTAATGCCACGGCTAGAATGCCGGACGCGCCGAGCAGAAACCCGGTTGTCCGTGCCGGAAAAAGCGGAAACGCCATGTACTCCTCGATGGTTTGCAAGTCCGTGGCCACCATCATGGGATCGACCACATGCACCTCGCGCCGCACCGCTTCGAGCAACGGCCGCGCATCCCCTGATGTGCGGATCACGAGAGTTCTGGCCGGAGGCAGACTCCCGCGGAACACCACCGGTATAGGTTCCTCGCCAAGGGAACGGTATTTTCCGGCCTTCACCACGCCGACCACTTCGCTGGTGTTCTTTTCTCCGCCGAAAGCGATCCGTTGCCCGACGGGATCCTGGCCGGGCCAGACCTTTCGAGCCAGCACTTCGTTGATCACCACGGCGCCGGCCGCCTCATCGTCGCATTCCTTCTGGGTAAGGTCTCGACCGCGCAGGAACCTGACTCCCAGCGTCGCAAAGTACCCCGGATTCACCCGAAACACGTCAACCGGAATCAGATCGGATTCTTTGCTCCGATCTTTTCCCACCGTGGTCTGCTCGCGCGAAGTCCCCAGTGGCAGGTGCTTGGTGTAACTTGCCGCAGTTACATTGGGCAGGGCGCGCACACGTTCCATGAGCTGCCGGTAGAAGGCCGCCACCTTCTGGGGTGAATATCCGAGAGTTCCCGGATCGAGGGTGGCAATGGCGATGTTGCGGGTGTCGAATCCGGGATCGATGGAGTTGGCGTGCATCAGACTGCGCACGCACAGCGTCGCGCACGCCAGCAACACCACGCAGGTCGCGATCTCGCCAATCAAAAGCACCGTGCGCAGCCGCGACTTGCGCACTCCGGCGCTCCGCGTCTCTTCCTTCAGCGCGGGAGCCGCGTCCACCCGGGCACTGCGCAGCGCGGGAACCATTCCAAAGACCAATCCCGTGACCACCGAGACCAGAACTGTAAACAGGAGAACCCGCCAGTCAAGAGGCACCTCGAGGGTAATGGGAAGGCTGGGCGGAACGAGTTCCAGAAGCAGCCGCGCAATCCACCACGCCAGCAGCACTCCCGCGCCGCCTGCAATCGACGAAAGCAGCAGGCTCTCCACCAGCATCTGCCGGATCATCCGTCCGCGCCCCGCACCCAATGCTGACCGTATCGCCATTTCCCGGGTCCGATTCGCGGCGCGCGCCAGCAACAGGCTGGCGGCGTTGGTACAGGCAATCAGTAATACCAGTCCGAATACCGCCATGAACAACCCGGTAAATGCGCGCACGTAGACTCGATAAGGCCCGGGAACCAGTTTCGCCGGATAGGCAATCGCGTCCAGTTCCTTGTTGGAATCCGGATGCTCCTGTGCCAGCCGATCGGCGAAAACATGCATTTCGGCCTGCGCCTGAACGGCGTTCACTCCGATTCTCATGCGGCCCGCCACAATCAGCCAATTGCTGTGCCGGCTGTCCAGCCGATCTTTGTCATGCGTGAATTGTTCCTGTGCGGTTAGAGGAGCCCAGAAATCCGGTTCCGTGGCTACCAGAATTCCGGCGAACCCCGCGGGCGCCACGCCGATAACCATGAAGTCAGCGCCATTCAACACCAGGGTTCGTCCCACGATCGCCGGATCCGAGCCCCACTGGCGCTGCCAGAAAGAATGACTTAGCACGACCACCGCCCGCGGATGTCCAAGTTGGTCGTCTGCGTTTGAAATCACGCGGCCCAATGCTGCATTCACGCCCAGCAGCGAGAAAAAATTCCCGGAGACAAGCTGCCCTTGAATCACCTGCCCTTCTCCCGAGCGATTCCAGATAGCGCGGGTGCCATCTCCGTCAAACCCCAGCACTCCTTCGAAAATGCGGCTGTGGTCGCGGTAGTAAGCGTAATCGGGATACGTGAACGGGAAGTAGCTCTGCACGCCGCTCGAAGTTCGACTGTGCAGCCATATCTCCAGCAGGTCTCCGGTGGCTCTCACGCCCGCGGGCGGCCGCAGCAGCAGGGCGTTAACAAAGCTGAAAACCGCCGTGTTCATGCCGATTCCGAGCGCCAGCGCCAACACCACTGCGGCGTTCGATCCCGGTTTCTTCAGGATCATGCGCATACCGAAGCGGATGTCACCCCAGATCTCGCCGGGCGAGAGAAAACGCACTTGTGCGCGCCGCCGCTCCTTCAGCAGCGTGAGATTGCCGAACTGCCTACGCGCCGCCACGGCAGCATCCTGCGCCGGCATCCCCTGCCGACGATAGCGTTCCTGCAGCAGTTCGAGGTGGTCGTGGATCTCCGCATCCAGCTCATGGTCCTCTCGACCGTGCATGAACAATCCCTGCGTCTTTGCCGCCCATTCCCGCAGGATTCGCATCGCCTAACCCTCCCTTTCCAGCCGCAAGACGCGCCCGATCACTCCCGCGATGCGCTCCCAGTTCTCAGTCTCGAGCGCGAGTTGCTTGAGGCCTTGCCTGGTTATCGAGTAAAAGCGTGCCTTGCGATTGTTTTCGGAAACGCCCCAGGAAGAGGCAATCCAACCCTGCTGCTGAAGACGAAGGAGAGAGGTGTAAACCGTACCTTCGTTCAGTTGCAGAACATCGTCACTAATCTGCTCGATCCGCCGCGCGATTCCGAAACCATGCAGCGGTCCGAGTGCATGAAGGGTCTTCAGAACCATCAGGTCCAGCGTTCCCTGCAGCACGTCCGATTTCTTGTCGACCACGTTCCGCTCCTTTGGACATACCAAAGAGCGTACCGCCATTCCTTTGGAATGTCCATAGGAATATTCGTGGGCTTCGCAGCTTCTGTTCAGGGCAGGTAAAACACTTCCTCCATCATCGGGAACCGCTCGCCGGGGCGCGTCTCCTGCTTGGGCACGAAGTAGGCGCTCATGGCCTGCTGCCAGCGGATATTCACCGGGTCGGGATCGATCTTGTCCCACACCGCATCGAAGTCCCCCTCGATGTGCATGGTCAGGAACAGGAGTTCATCGCGGCGGAAGATGGAGTATTCCGAGATGCCGGCGCGTTTCAAAAGCGCTAGCATATCCGGCCATACCGCGGCATGCGCCTCGTCGTACTCGGCTCCGGTGCCGGGCTTGAGACGTAAAAGAAATGCGACTCTCTGCATTTTTCTTCCTCTCCGTTCGGATTACGTTGACCAGGACTGTATCCTGGAGCATCGCCAAATTTTTACTTCAACTCGATCAACGCCAGCGAGCGGGGTTGCATGTCGATGTCGATCACGCTGGGGAGTTGTGCCGTCCGCTCGCTTGGCTGGCCGTCGATATTCATTGTCAGTGTCTTGCTTCCGCTCCCACGCAACTCCACGCGCGGAGACTCGCCCAGGTCGGCACAATTCGCAAGCACCACACCAATCCGGCCATCGGCAGCCTGCCAGGTCGCGGACTGCACCAGTGGCTCCTTGCCCCACCCGAAGTCGCGCAATGTCACGTTGTCCACCGTCCACGGCCGCAGCATGCGCCCATACACAAGAAAATCCCGCGCGATCCGCGAGCGAAAATGGTTCGTCCGCTTCGCCCAATCGAGAATGGCCGGCTGGTCCGGAATGGCCCGTGCCCAAGCCTGGTCCCAGTCATACTCAATCAACCCCTTGTCGCGCAGCGTGAAGTTCAGCATGTATCCGCACACGATGGCCCTGCCCACTGATAGCCGCAGAGCTTCGTCGTTCACGCGATTGCCGAAGAAGCCTTCGTGGCCGTTGCAGTATTCGTGGTAAAGAAATGAGTACAGCGGCGTGGTCCGCATGCGGCCGTCCCAGATCTGAAAATCCTGCAGGTAGATTTCGGGCGGAGCTCCCTCGCACGACATCAACACGTCTGGGTTTACCGAGCGCGCAATTTCAGCATCGGCCTTGACCAGCTTCCTGAAATTCTCCGTCATCCATGGCCCGGGCACCGGCGGATGGCCGTGGTCGGTGGCATAGCACGCCACGGGGCCGGGGCCCTGGTCCAACTGCTGGACGACGCTGGGCCCGAGCTCCGCCATCTTCTTTGTCATGTCCAGAATCATCTGGCGGCCCTTCTCAGTTCCAACGCACGCCCAATAATTCTTTCGCCACGGCCACACATCTTCCACGAAGCTCCCATCCGGCTTGCGCGCCACAGCGACCTCTCCGCCGTGGGAGCGGAAATACGCCATTCCGTCGTATCCGGTATTCCCCTGCCACGTGACCCAGCAAAGACTATCCCCATAAAGAAACGGAGACCAGCCCTTCTCTTTTGCCCTGGTCATGAACTCGCGCATCGCATGTTCCCCACCCAGCGGCGGAAAGGCATCGGGCTGAACCCAGGGACCGGGACCTTCCCAGTTGTAGACGAACGGCATGAGCGGACTCTCAAGTGCCTGGGCGAGCTTCTCGAGATAAGGCAGCGCATTGGTCGGGGGAGTGTACTCGGGGTTCTCCTTTGCCGGCCCGTCCCAGTCTGCCTGGCCGCGCATCGGGAACGCGAAACCCACCGCCGAATCCGTAATCCATTTCGGGCAGTCGTTGCGGTCCACCAGCTTGCGGCCGCAGAACGCCTGCTTCTGTGCCCAATCGCGGTAAATCTCCGCGGCGGCATACCAGTCGCCATGAAACGTGCCCAGCACCACGTTGTACGGCAGCTTCCTGTCGCCGGGCCCGCGCGTGCCGGGGTAATGCGCCAGCCCCAGCGTGACTCCATCCTCCTCCATCACCCGATCGATAAATTTCGGCAAGCCAGCCGCATCGTCGCACGCCAGGTACAAGCCGCCCGCGGAGTTGTAATAAGCCATCAACTGCGTCGCAGCCCACTGGCCCGGATAATTCGGATAGCGCCAGATGTCGGGCGTATTTCGCTGTCGTCCTGCCCAGATATCTTCAAGCCACAGTTCGGGCCTGATGTTCCCCGTTCCTCCCCACTGGCGCTCGAGCGGTGTATGGCGTGTCCATTCCGGGCGTTGATACACAGCGGGTTCAACCGGCCCCGCCAGCGAACCATCCAGCGATGACGAGAGAATGTAACTGGGGTCGCTCTCCGCAGGATGGTCAAACGGCACCTCGATCACAGGAAACTGCACATGCCCGATCCAGGATTTCGTCCCGTTTTTCAATTCCAGATTCCAGTACGTCAGCGCCTCATTCGCCGGGCATCGGATGGTGACGATCCCATCCAGGGGTAACTCCCCAATCTCCTTGAATTCGACCGTGACGATCTGGCCGTTATTATTCTCGTCCTTATGTACAGTGATCTTCTTCGCTTCAGAAGAATCAACCTGCTTGAACTCGGCACGATCGTTCATGAACTCAACAATGAAGAGCGGCAGGCGAACGTGGTCTCGCATCAGCAATTCGCGGTTGACGCCGTAGGTGGACTGAAACGATGCGATGCTTCCCCGCACCGAATCGATGAGCAATCGATACCCCGAATTGGCAACGATCACGGGCGCCGGGGAAATGGCCTCGCGCGACTCGCGGACAGTGGTGTTTTGCGCGCCCATTGCAGGGGTTGCGCTCGCCGCCAGAATCGCCGCCCCGCTCAGAGGCAGGCAGGAACTCGCGGCGGTAGAAGCGACACTGGAGAGAAATCGTCGGCGCGTGAATCCCGTGGAGTCAGGCATGGCTTATCTCTTCCTGAATGGCAGTTCACGGCAGGTGAATGGTTCGTTGGCGAATTCTCAATGCGCCGGGCTGGTTTCGATCAAAGTGACCGGCCCGATAATTCCGGACGGCAAAGGCTCAAGGTCGTTCATGCCCTGGGGCTCAAACTCCTTGCCATAACGGGCGTACAGCAGGCGGTAATTCGGAAGCGTCGTGCCGGCAAGCTCGTTAATCGCGGTGTTCCCAACCACGATGCGGAGTGCGTTTTTCCCCGGCTTCACATAGGGCGACAAATCGACCCGGAACGGCGGATGCCAGACATAGCCCGCCAGTTGATCGTTCACGTATACCTGCGCCGCTTCCCGCACCGGGCTTTCCAAATAGGCGCGCATGTTGAATTCGACGGGGAAGCTTGGGAACGGAACCGGTGCGCCTTCCCCGAAATCTAGCACCACGGATTGGCCGGGCCGCGTATGGGTTTCCTGAATGTCAATTGTCTTGCGATACGTGGCGCGGCCCGAGTAGTAGCGAAGGTGTGGTTCATCGGCCCAGGAGGCAAGTGTCTTCATCTCGATCGTCTGAGTCTTGCCTTCGAAGCTGACGGCCCAGTCGTGGGATAGGTCGGTCCGCTTGCTCTCGGTGCGGGTTTCAGCAGGAGCCGGGCTGAGCGGTGCGGCGGAAAAAAAGATGAGGCGCGATTCGTATGGCTGCAGGTCCAGCTTGATCTGCCTGGGATCGGGCAGGCCCGATGTCTTGCCGGTGAACGGATCCCACATTTCCGCATGCGCGGCGGAAGCGCGAAAGCTGGCCTGCACGTTCTGCGCGCGATTGCTCGTGTTGGCGACGAAATACAGATCGCCGTCATCGAGATGGCGATGAATAAATCCGATCTCTGGAGTCGCCGGAGTTGCGACGAAATCAGGGTGCGTCCAGCCCGCGAGTTGCGTGCCTAGAGTATGTTCGTCCGGCACGAAGTGGGCGCTTGCGATTTGGCCGTGGAACAGCGTTTCCGACCGGGCCTGGATGCGCGCAGAGATTTCGGCGGCGTGAGTGAGACCGGGCGCGGTCGCAGGCAGCAGTCGTGTCGCGATCACGATTCCGCCGTGCTGCGCGAACGCAAGAACCTTTTCGTACGTCTCCGGCGGGAGCCGGTCAACACCGGGAAGCACGAGCACCTTGTAAGGAATGCCGATCGTGTCGATGGCGTCTGCGTCTATGAAATCGACATTGAAGCCGGCGTCCAGAATCTGCGCAATCACATCGGATTTCAAAAAGCGCGGCAGGCTTTCATCGATGGTCACGTTGGAGCCGGACTCGTCGAAACCGAGCGCCGACGTGGGTGGCCGATTCGTCTGGATGCCCGCAACGAACGAGGCCCATACATCGTCGTTGGGTAGCAGCAGGGCCACATCGTTGGCCGGCTTGCCGAGACGCAGCGCATGGCTGACCCGCTGCAAATACGCGGTCACGTCGGGCATCACCGGGAACCACGGATTGTGCGCATCCCACGCACCTGCCGCATACATTCGCCAGCCGGGCTCGCCGGCAGACTCAGGAGAGTACGGCCACCCGTGTCCCACGAGTTGGTTGATCCCCTGCAGAAAGTGGAGATCGGCTTCAGCTTTCATGTCCAGCGGCGTGGCGCGAAACGCGGGGGAGTGGAGCCACGTCCACGTCTCGGACGAAATCACGTTGTGGCCAAAAAGATGTCCCGCCGATGCGGCCCACCGCGTGTCAGAGAACTGGCGCCACATCTTCACCGTGGCCTTGCCTTCGCCTTCGGGCAGGTCCGCGTAGCGATTGCTGGAGAGCGTCACGGGCGGAAAGCCGTAGGTCTGCGAACGCAACAGGGTGTGATGCTGCCCGGCCCACGCGTGCATGGGCTCAAGGAAGCGCTCATTCGCAAGTTCGGTGAGGGTGCGGCCCCAGTCGTGGCGGATGGCTGCGGTATCGGGTCCGAACTCGCCCACCAGTGCGGGAAGCAGCGGCGTCAGGTCATAACCGCGGCGGCGCTGGAATTCAGCGAGCAGGTCGGGCGTCCAATTGGAGGCATAGTCTTCCAGGCTGTCGCTGAACACGGCGTAGGGCGGATGATCGCCGAATGCGGAAAGGAGGCGATCGCCGACGGAGTGGAGATGGTTCTCGATCGCCGCGCTGTCGTAGTGGTCGAGAACCCATCCCGCGGCGCCGGCGGAGGGCCGCTTCACCATCATGCCGGTGCGGCTGGAGATGAAGAAGAGAATGCGGGCGTCGGAATCCGCGCGCCCGGAAAGATCGAGCCTTGGTCCGCTTGGAGCCGGCAGCGCTTTGGCCTGCTTCAGATCAAGGCTCGAACCACCCGGAGCGAGAAAGACGGCCATCAGATTTTCACCCGCCTCGAGCGCGGGCACCGCGACCGACGTGCTCCCTGCCGAGAGAGGAACCGATTCCACGCGCAAACCTCCCGCGGCCTGCGTGACCGGGATATGCGGGCCGCCGAAAGGCCAGCCGCTCCCCAGGGTGACATCGACGCGCAGGCCCAGGCGGCGCGCTTCCTCGGCGGCGAAGCGAAGATGGTCGAGGTGTTCGCTGGAAACGAAATCGTAGTTGTGGAATCCCGTGGATGGATCATCGAGAGCGAGGGGATAGAGGGTCGCGATCTCGACACCGCCGATGCCCGCCGACTTCATCTGCTCGAGTTCGCGCTGCAGTTCGGGATTGGTAGCGGACGGCCCGAACCACCACCAGCGCATCATGATGCGGCAATCATCGGGCGGATGCGCAAACGAATCATGCAGCCCGGACACAATGACGGCCTGCTGCTGAGCGAACGCGGTGGCCGAGACAAGGAAGAAGATCGCGGCGCGTTTGCGGCTGAATTTCATATTTTGCGTAGCTCTCAAAACGCCAAGTAAGCTGAAACAAAAAGCAGGTCCTTCGGCGCCGCATCAGGATGGCCGATCCAAACAGATGACAAAAATCAAAGAAACCAACAAGTAGCTATTAGCTGAATCCCCTGTTCCCATCACGGCTGAGTTCCCGCCGGCAGTTGTTGTGGAGTGACGGTTTCGTCGGAATTCGGCTTGGCAAGAGTGCCAGGAGTAGACGAATGGATCCGGCGGAATTCCGCGAAAGCCTTGGCGCGGTCCTGCACCCTGCCCGCAGCGCGATAGGCGCGCGCCAGGCGATACCATGCCACGTCGTCTTCAGGGTTCAGGCGTGTCGCGCGTTCGAGAGGAGCGACTGCCTCGGCCTCCTTCTGCGAATCGAGAAGGACGCCACCCAGCCCCACGAGAGCCTCCTCGAAGTCCGGATACCTCTCCAGCACCTCCTCGTATAGTTTCCGCGCGTCCTCGAGATTGCCCAGGTCCGCCTGGATCGAGGCGAGTTCGTAACGCGCGTTGCCATTGCCGGGATCGATCTCCAACTCGGCCTTGAACTCGCGCTCCGCGGCCTCCCGGTCCTCGATCTTTTGTCCGGCGGCATATCGCGACTGATATATGCGTCCCAATCGATAATGAATACCGTTACGCCTCGGTTCGAGTTCCAGGATGTGGTTGAACGCGGAGATCGCGGCGTCGTAGTTCTTGGTGCTTTCGCTGGCCTCCGCCGCGGCCTGCAGCATCCATATTGTGTTGGGCGCCTTGTCATGCAGCTTGGTCATGATGATGTAGGCGAAATTCCCGTAGATGCGGCCGGTATGGTAAAGGACCTCGGGATCGTCGGGGTAGAGCTTATTGAGATCCAGCGCGGTACGCACCGCGTCAGGGTCGCGTTTCAGCCCCGAATAAGCGCGCAGCAACTGCAGGCCGCACATGCGCCTGGCATCAAGATCGGCCGTCTGCTTGAACCCTTTTTCGAGCAGGGGAAGAGCTTCCTCAAATTCTCCCAACTCGGACAGCGACAGCCCGAGGAGGCTGTCGAGCCGCGGCAGAGACGGTTTCAGCTTTTTGGCCGTGCGCACTTCTCGAACCGACAATTCATATTCGCGCTGCTGGAAGTAGATGGCCGCTAGAGTGGCGTGGATCTCGGCAACGTTCGGGTGCAGTTTTGCCAGTTGTTCGAAGTTCTCGCGCGCCTCGGGATACCGCCCGGCTGCCAGTGCCTGCTGTCCTGCCTCGGCGAGCCGCGCTGCCTGTTCGTCGGAGTCCGCCTGCGTCCACGCGGGTTGCAGACAGGTAAACGCGACCGCTCCAACCACCAGCGTGGCCTTCAATCCTTTTGCCAGAGATCGCAAAACGGAGAGCCCAACGGTAGGCATCAGCGCAGAATTTAATGGAAACCCAATCATCGTAAAAGTGTATCGCCGCAACGACCATCCCACCCACGAAGCCCTGTCCGCACGGACCCCAGAAGAA
>Ga0070717_10002150_pt1 | contig 13820 bp, 9 predicted proteins | sample LARL113metaG_FD_71366 | JGI IMG/M metagenome (GOLD analysis project Ga0070717, IMG submission 71366) | Corn, switchgrass and miscanthus rhizosphere microbial communities from Kellogg Biological Station, Michigan, USA - LAR L11-3 metaG | ecosystem: Host-associated > Plants > Roots > Rhizosphere ... | reverse complement strand
GACAGCCTAACGACAGCCCTCGGTTTACAACTCGTGCAGCAGGCGGGCGTGGCGGCGCCGCGTCCGGAACAGGCGCGCGGCGGCCTGGCGCCGGGCGTACGTCGGAGAGTCCTCGAGCTGATGGACGCGCGCGCGGACCACAATCTCAGCATCGACCAGCTCGCCCAGGTCGCCGGACTCTCTCCGACACACTTCGCGCGCGCATTCAAGCAGTCGGTCGGACGGGCGCCCCATCAACATCTGATGTCGCTTCGGCTCGAGCGTGCGCGGCGTCTGTTGGAGCTGCCCGATGCCGGTCTCTCCGACGTTGCGCAACGTGTTGGTTTCGCCGATCAGGCGCACTTCACGCGCTTCTTCAAGAGGCAGTTCGGTGTGACGCCCGGTGCGTTCGTTCGAGGACGAAAACGCTGAGTCTCGCCTCAGCGAGACTCAGCGCGGAGCGTACTCGACAGTTACCCGGGTGGTCGTCACGTCGGCCGGCACGGCATAGAGCTGGGCGGACAATTGGACGCGTCCGAGCGCGTGCCAGGTTACGCCTGTGAATGCGACGCGCCGGACGAGATTGACGCTCACCGTCGTGTGATCGACGTTCCCGAATCCGTCAGTGAATCCCGCCCGGAATCGCGGCTGCAGCCAGCGCACGCCGGCACCGAGGTAGAACGCCACGCGCTGCGCAGCCAAATCGGCGCCAATGGCTCCTTCCAGACCTAACGAGTTCGGCTCGAACGTATCGCGCGACGGCTCGCTTCCATAACACGGCACGTTGGGGTCGGTCAGCTGGAGACTGCCCCGCGGACAGGTGATGGCGCCTCGAACCGATCCAGTGGTTCCGTCGACGCGGAGCGCCGATATGAGACGGCCACCGGTGTAGGGCACGTTTTGCACACGGGCGATTGCCAGACTCGCGATGCTCGCTTCGGCGTCGTCGACGCGCACGTCGGGCAGGTAGCTCGCCTCGATCGTGAACGACGCCGGGAGCCCGAGCGCGAGCCGCGGCCGCCCAAACAGCGGCGCGAGCCTGGTGTTGTTCGTGGTGTTCGCGTAACAGAACTCGGGATGCTGGAGTGCGGCATCCGGCGACGGAACTGGTACCGCCTCCCCGCCGACTGCCACGGCGCCCGGTGCCAATCGACTGGGCGCGCCGGCCATCGAGAACGCAATCGGCGCCTCGTAGAAAGCGAGCAGTCGTGCCTCGTGGCTCGTTGCCGGCGGATGGCATTGCGCGCCGGCAGCGATGGGCAGCAGCGCCACGCCTAACGCGAGTAGCGCCGCCGTATAGCGCATCGATGTCATGGCTTCTCCGAAAATGTCGGTCGATCGACGAATTGCACATCCACGCGAATCTCGATGTCTCGCTGCATCCGGAGCATCCCGAACATCCTCGTGAGTCCCCGGACGTCGTAGTCGAAGAGATCGAGCGGAAAATGAGCGGTAACCCGCGTGGTATCCCCACGCCGGACCATGGCCGCCGGTAGATGGACCGATCGCGTCACGCCGTGTATCGTGAGGGTCCCGTGCAGCATGACGGCCGCGGAGTCTGCGGCGCCGACGTTCGATGTCACCATCGTCGCGTTGGCGAGATCGAAATGCATGATCGGATATCGGTCGACGTTCATCGTCGAGCGCAGATCGCGATCCCGGCGGTCGTTGCCCGTGACCAGACTGCCGACCGGCGCTTCCACCCAGCCGTGTATCGTCGAGTAGTCGGCTCCGCCTGAGATGGCGCCGGTCACACGTGCGGTGCTCCCGATAAAATCGCCGACCGTGGCGTGGCCCAGAAAGCTCAGTGTGCCGCTCTGCAACACCGCATCGGAGACCGCGTGCTGCGCGGCGCCGACATTGGGCAGTGCGATGGCCGGAGCCCAGGCGAGGAGATAGCGAAGACTTCGCTGCAGACGCTGCGTCGTGCGCATTCGAGGACCTCCGAGGACGTGAGCATTCTTGAGTACATGTGAATGCTCACGTCGACGGGATCGCCAGTCTTGAATGGAGCGGCGATGCGCTCTTGAATGTTCCTGCTGCTACGGACAGGCAATCGTCAGTTCACGTCGTAGAACAGGTAGTCCGCTGAATACGGAATGCGTGCTTCCTGTCCAATCGTCGTTCCGGGCGTCGCGGGAGCGTTGCCGCCGACGGTGTTGAGCCGCTGGATGAACGTTACGTTCGCAAAGATGCCATCGCCCGTCGGCACCGCGGTGAGCGACAGCCAGGCAATCGATGCTGCGTCGGGTGTGCACCGATTGGCGACCGTGCCCACTACTGTGCTGCCGCTGTTGCTTTGCCACGTCGGACCAGCGAAGTGCGTCGCAACCTGACCATTGCCGCCGGCATCGGCATATATCGTTGCCGCCGGCGTGGCCGCGCCCCAACTCGTTCCATTCCAATGATAGATCTGAACGCCGATACCGAAGGCGTGGAGCACGAGCGTGCTGCCGACCGGTGCGGCAAGCTGTGGACATGCCGTCAGGTCCGGCAGCCGATTTCCCGCAGTCAGGTCTGCGACCGCCGTCACGCCTCTGTTCTTCGCGGCGGCGACCGGATTCAGCGGTGCATCCGTCGCGCACGCGCTCGCGAGCGACGCCGCCACCACTATCAATGAACGACCAGTCCAACCCAACGCACTATTCCCCATAAGGTCCTCCTCGTGTGCGGCGTTCGCCGCGTGTGACCACACGAAATCGATCGCAGCATTGCGATCGAGGAGGAACCTCGCGAGCTCGGGAGGGCGCGTATTGAATGAACCGTCCGCCGGCGCTTGTACGATTGTGCGCGCAACGCCGTCGTTTGCCTTACCAGATCAGCGATCGATCGTTGCCTGCTGCGCCGGGCCGTACCGCGGACCGGAGATCTTCTCCGGCGCGAGCGCTGCATCCAGCGTCGTCATGTCGGCGTTCGTGAGTACGATATCCGCTGCCGCGACGTTCTCCTGGAGGTAGGTGCGTCGCTTCGTTCCCGGTATCGGCACGATGTCGTCGCCCTTGTTCAGGAGCCACGCGAGCGCAATCTGCCCCGGCTTCGCGTTCTTGCGGCGGGCCAACTCCTGCACCACCGACGCCGCGCGCATGTTCTTGTCGAAGTTCTCACCTTGATACCGCGGATCGCCACGACGGAAATCCCCCTCCGCGTACTCCTCGGCGCGCTTCACGTTGCCGGTGAGAAACCCCCGCCCGAGCGGCGCGAACGACACGAGACCGATGCCCAGCTCACGAAGCGTCGGGATGATATCGGGCTCGAGGTTGCGCTCCCATAACGAGTATTCGCTCTGCAGCGCCGAAATCGGATGCACGCTGTGCGCGCGACGTATGGTCTTCACACCCGCTTCCGACAGTCCGAGGTAGCGGACCTTCCCTTCCTGCACCAGCTCGGCCATCGCGCCGACGACATCCTCGATCGGCACCCTGGGATCGACGCGATGCTGATAGAGCAGATCGATGTGATCGGTCTCGAGTCGTCGCAGCGACCCCTCGACCGCCTCGCGAATATGCGCGGGCTGGCTGTTCACGCCCGACATCCTGCCGTTCACGATGTTGAATCCGAACTTTGTCGCGATGACGACGCGGTCGCGCGCGTCGCTGCCGAGCGCTTTGAGGCCGCGAGCGAGCAGCTCCTCGTTATGAAATGGGCCGTAGACCTCGGCCGTGTCCAGGAACGTGCATCCGAGCTCGATCGCGCGATGGATCGTCGCGATCGACTCCACCTCGTCTCGCTCGGCGGCCGTCCCATACGCCTGGCTCATTCCCATCAGGCCGAGTCCGATCTCGGAGACGGTGAGGCCCTGGCTTCCCAGCTTTCGAAGCTTCAGCATGAGTTCATTCCATCCATTGTTGTCTGCCTGACCGTAGCGTCATCCTGAGAAGATATGAATGGGCTGGCCCTCTTGGAGTTTGCATCGATTAGCATCCCGGTGCGAACCAGAGAGTGCCAGAGCGATATGTGAGCGTTCGGCACTCGCGTGCCTGCGTCACATCACCAAGAGGGCCAGCCCAATGTCGACAGCGATTAGCAAGACACCGTCCTGCAGTCTCTACGTTGGCCTCGATGTACACAAGGAGTCGATCACCATCGCCGTGTTGCCCGAGCGCGCCGCGACGCCGACCCGCGTGGATAAGCTGCCCCACGATCTGAACACCCTCCGCCGCTATTTCGCGCGCCTGGCTGCGGACGGAGCGATCCGCGCCTGCTATGAGGCGAGTGGAGCGGGCTATGTCCTCGAGCGGGCCCTGCGCGGGTGGGGCTACCACTGTGAGGTCATCGCGCCTTCGCTCATTCCCCAGAAGCCAGGACACCAGCGCAAGCACGATCGCTACGACGCCAAGCAGCTGGCCCGGCTCTATCGCCGCGGGGAGCTCACGCCGATCCGCATTCCGACCGAAGCCGAAGAGCGCGTGCGTGATTTCGTGCGCTGCCGCGCGACGTTTCAGCGCGAACTCCTCCGGGCTCGCCACGACGTGCTCAAGTTCCTCACCCGGCGTGGGCTCCGCTACACGGCGGGCAAATGTCACTGGACGCGCGCCCACCACGCGTGGCTCGCGAGTCTCGTGAAGCCGGGCGTCCTCGTGGCCGAAGACCGGGCCGTGTTCAGTGAGTTCCTCGGGCTTCTTCACTTCGTCGCGCAGCGCCGCGATGCGTTGGACGAGCAGATCGAAGCGTTGGCGCTCGCCCCGGCCCTCAAGACGAGCGTGGCGTGGTTGAGCTGCTGTCGCGGGATCAATACGGCGGCAGCGGTGACCTCGCCACGGAGGTGGTCGACTGGCGACGCTTTGGGAAGCCGACGCAGCTGATGGCGTACCTGGGCCTCGTGCCGCGTGAAGACTCGACGGGCGCCAGGGAGCGGCGCGGGTCGATCACGAAAGCGGGGAACCGACACTGTCGGCATGTGCTCGTGCAAGCCGCCTGGGCCTACCGACACGCGCCGCGCCTCGGGGCGGCGCTCGCCCGGCGGCAGCGGCGGCAGCCGGCAGTCGTCGTGTCGCACGCGTGGAAGGCGCAGCAGCGGTTGCACAAACTCTATCACCGGCTCGCGGCGCGCAAAGGGCCGCAGGTTGCGGTGGTCGCGGTCGCGCGGGAGTTGGTGGGGTTTCTTTGGGCGCTGATGCAAGAGTGTCCAATGGGGGAGGTGTCACATGCCACCGCTGCCTAACGGCTGTGATGCACGCACGCCGTGACCCGTTTTCTCTTTCTTTCTTTCTTTCTCTCTTTCTCTCTTTCGACGGTGGACTGATGGGTGACCGATGTCGGACCCGAAGCCCCGATTGGAGAACGCTCCCGCTACGCTCTGAGGGCGGTCTGATCATAGGCGGTCGACCGTATCCTCGCTCCTGAGAATGAGCTTGCTCCTGACGACTCCTCCTCCTGCCGCGCTGGCGTCCGCGTTGCCGTCGCTAATCGGCGAATATCAGCAGGATCATCGTCGAGACTGGCTTCGGGCCGCATCGCTCCCATCATCCGCCGTTCATCCCCGTACTCCAACCAGCATCTGCGCACCTTGACAGATGCCCATTCATATCAGCGTAGCGAAGGATCTGCTGTTGGTTTCATCTGCTTCGGGCGTTCGTCACCGCCTGCAGATAGCACGCCTACACCACCGTTGTAGCCGTGGTGAGATTATTGATTATCACTCGCACGAGAAGTGGGGATAATGCCTCCAGCTGAACAGTCGATCGCACCCGGAGGGCCCGGCCTCGAGCCGCGGTGGACGTCGAGCGCGAAGAGCGGCGTCGGCACCGCATTCGATGGTCGCAGCCTCGTCTGGTTCACCGTCTCGCATGGCATCATCGACGAGGTGTATTACCCTCGGGTTGACCAGGCGAATACTCGCGACCTCGGCTTGCTGGTGACGGACGCGGGAGGCGCGAGCGACGCACCGTACTTCTCCGAGGAAAAACGGGATACCGCGAGCGTCGTGCAGCTCCTTGGCGTCGGTGTACCCGGATATCAGCTCATCAACCGCTGCGTTCACGGCCGCTATGAGATCCAGAAGACGATCGTGACCGATCCCGAGCGCGACGTACTCGTGCAGCGCGTGCGATTCCGGCCCCTCGTCGGCACGCTCGGCAACTATCGAGTGTTCGTGCTCCTCGCGCCGCATCTCGTGAATCAGGGTTACGGCAACGACGCCTGGTGTGACGAGTACAAGGGCATTCCGATGCTCTTCGCCAGGCGGCTCGATGTCTCGGCGGCCCTCGCCTGCAGCTGCGGCTGGCGCGCGCGCAGCGTCGGTTATGTCGGCGTGAGCGACGGCTGGCGACAGTTGCGCGAGAGCCGGCGGCTCATCGAATACGCGACTGCGCCTAACGGCAATGTAGCGCTTACCGGCGAGATCGATCTCGTCGCCGCCGAATGCCACGATGATCGTGGCGTCGCCGAATTCGTCATCGCGCTCGCCTTTGGCTCGGGACCCGCCGAGGCAGCGCAACGCGCGCGGATGACCCTCGCGTCGCGCTTCGACAACATCGCCGACGCGTACGTGAAGGAGTGGCGGCTGTATCAGGAGCGAACGCTCGGCCCGCTGCCCACGAGTGAAGCGCTCGTGCCTGACGAGATGCGAATCACCGCCGAGCACGAGCTCGCGGCGACGGCCAACGGCATGACGCACGCCGACGCCCCCGCGGGCAGCGGCGACCCCCGCGACCGCACGCCGATCGATCTGCCGCCGAGTGTCCTCGACCTGTACTACACGAGCGCCGCCGTGCTTGCCTGTCACGAGGACAAGCGCGCGATTGGCGCACTCACCGCGAGCCTCTCGGTGCCGTGGGGACAAACGAAGGGTGATCACGAGTTGGGCGGCTACCATCTCGTCTGGCCGCGCGATCTCGTCGAGAGCGCAGGCGCGCTGGCTGCCGCCGGTCATTGCAACCTGGCGCGCCGCACCATGCGCTACCTGTTCAGCACTCAGGAAGCCGACGGCCGCTGGCCGCAGAACATGTGGCTCGACGGCCGCCCGTACTGGACGGGAATTCAGCTCGATGAAACGGCCTTTCCAATCCTCTTCGCCGAACTGCTTCACCGCGAGGCGGAGCTGAAGGATCTCGATCCCTGGCCGATGATGCGCAACGCGGCGGCGTTCATTGTTACTCACGGCCCTGTCACGCAACAGGATCGGTGGGAGGAGGACGGCGGCTATTCCCCTTTCACCCTCGCCGTCCAGATCGCGGCGCTCGTCGTTGCCGCCGACTTCGCGGAGGCCGTCGGTGATCGGGAGACCGCAACGATCCTGCGCGAGACGGCGGACGCCTGGAACGACAACATCGAACGATGGACGTACGTCACCGGAACCGAATTCTCGCGCCTCGCCGGTGTCACAGGCTATTACACACGCATCGCACCACCCGAGTCGACGGATTCGAGCATCTCGCCGGACATCCTGCCGGCGGGCTACGTCCCGATTCGCAATCGTCCGGCCGGCGCGGACCGCACTCGATACGAGAATCTGGTCAGTCCCGATGCGCTCGCGCTCGTGCGCTTCGGGCTGCGCGACGCCAACGATGCGCGCATTGTAAACACCGTCCGCGTCATCGATCGACTATTGTGTCGGCGGACGAGCACCGGGCCCACCTGGTACCGCTACAATAATGATGGCTACGGTGAGCACGAGGATGGCTCGCCCTTCGACGGTACCGGAATCGGACGCGGCTGGCCGCTTCTCACGGGGGAACGCGCGCACTACGAGCTTGCGCGCGGACGCCCGGAAGCCGCCAAACATCTCCTCGGCGTGATGCGCGCGCAGACGAGCGACGGTGGCATGCTCCCCGAGCAGATCTGGGACGGACCTGACTTCCCCGACCGGGAATTGTTCAATGGACGTCCCACCGGCGGCGCGATGCCACTCGTGTGGGCCCACGCCGAGTACGTGAAGCTGGTGCGCTCGCTGCGCGACGGCGTGGTGTTCGACATGCCCGACGCGCCTTACGAGCGCTATGTGCGACACAACGTCCAGGCGCGCCACGCCATCTGGTCGGCAGCGAACAAGACGCGTGTGATGCGCGTTGGTCGCACGCTACGCATCCAGACAGCGCGTCCGGCGCTGGTGCACTGGTCGTGCGACGGCTGGCACACCACGCGGGATTCAACCGCGCGGGAGTTCGGCGCACTACGTATCTGGGTTGCCGATCTCGATACGAGCACATTGGGCGTTAGTGGTGCGGTCGACTTTACGATCTACTATCCTGACGAGCAGCGTTGGGAGGGACAGAACTATCGCGTCACGGTGACGGCCTAGTCTCAGCCTGAATTGAATGAGCAATGGGCCTCAAATTGCTCGCCGCTGGGAGTCGATTTCGTACAGAACGATCGACGCCGCCACCGCGGCGTTCAGAGAGGTCGGCGCACCGCGCATCGGGATCTTCACGACACTCTCGCAGAGCTCGCGATACGCGTGACTCAGGCCGTCCGTCTCGTTGCCAACGACCAGTACAACTTCCTTGCCCCAACGGAAATCGCGAATCGCCTCCGACGCATGCGCACTCGTACCGACGAGCGCGAGCTCCGGATACGAGCGTCTAAGCTCCGCCATCCACGCCGCCACATCGCGATGTGACGCCAGTGCGACACATGGCACAGCAAAGAATGACCCTACGCTGGCTCTGATCACGCTGGGATCATACAAATCCACGCCATGCCCGGTGACGATCACGCCATCCGCGCCGAAAGCATCACAGGATCGGATCAGCGTACCCAGGTTGCCGGGATTGCTCGGCCGATCGACGATGACGATGAGCATGTCGGCGCCGACTCGGATGCGATCAAGTGAATCTTGCTTCATCGCCAGCACCGCGAGGAGCTCGGGCACCTCTTGTTTTTCGGTAAGCTGCTCGAACAGCCCCGGTTCTATCTCGAGACGCGTCGCCGAGGTCGACGATTCGAGGACGGAGACAGCCCACCGCGACAGCGACCGACCGCGCGCGTAACAGAGTGACCGAACGCTCCAGCCACCTGCCAGCGCGGCATTGATCGCGCGAACACCCTCGATGAGGAACTCGCCGTGACGTCGACGTTTCGTTCGGTTTCGGCGCAGCACGTCGAGGCGCTGAAAGGCGGCGTTAGGGGTCGAGACCTTCAGTACTCGTGTCATTCGAGGCAATCGATGTGTTGGGTTGCGACGTCGGCGGCGTGAATACCAGGCCGTGCACGATCAGACGCTATGAACGACCATTCCTTCGGCTATTAATAGTCCCGCCGACCTGGCAATTGGTAGACGCGTCTGGGCTGCTGCATCCTGCTTCAGAAGCAATCTTTCAACGTCCCCGCGCTGAAATTATTCCGCACTGATCAAGAGCCTGTCGTCTTCAACTCCCGAGATGGAGCGGTTCGGGCTGAGAGTTGTCCAGAGAGAATCAGCAGTTCGTGCTCCCGGCGTGAGACTTCCGCTACCCCGGAGCAGGAGTTTGTCAGGTCATACACGGACTTATTGTGCTCGTCGGGCCATTTTCGTCGAGCCGAGCGGCATTATTGTCGAGGCGATCGAGATTTGGTGGTAGCTCATCACGAGATCTTTGCGGGATACGATAGATCATTGCCACTCCCGCTGAGAAAGTTCAGCGCAATCTCGAGATACGTTTATCTGGTTGGCAGTTTGGTCTCGCGAGACGGAGTTGTTTGTCGCGTAGGCGGCGACGCACGCGCGGCGCAAGAAGCAGCACGCACTGCGAGACAAGCCGCACGAGCTGCCGCACTCGACGCACGCAGGTATTGGTGACTATGCACGCGAGGCTAGAGGCGCCCCACCTGGCGATTCTATAGTAGCCACGCCGCGCCAGATCACGGCCACGACCTTCTCCTCACGAGCCACGGAGTGCGCACGTCTCTCCACGTCTCGAGCGCAGCATCACACGCTGCGCGACGCCTCCGATACGCAACTCCCTCCGCCGCACCACGCCGCACTTTCGCTCACGCACCTCGAGTCGAGCGACAGCACACGCGAATCGTCAGGACAAACACGCCGGTCGACAGGCGCCGCACGCCGCCTCATGCCGATCGTCACGCCGCACGTGCGCCGAGCCACGCACCGCGCGCTACAATGCACGCGTCGGGACGCAACACGCACGCTGTCACGCGCCGCACCACACGCCTCGCTCTGCCACATGCACCCGCTGTTGAGTGATTCCACACCTAACGCGAGGCTGTTCGCACGCGAAGCGTGAGGCTCCGCACGCAGTGCATCTGGCCCCGCACGCCGTGCAAGTTGCCCCCCACGCCGTGCAAGTTGCCTCCCACGAAGTGCGTCCTGGCCGCCACGCCCTGCGTGCCGCGTGGCACCCGAGTCGCCTCTGCTCCATCGCCATGCGACGCCGAGCCCACCCCTGACGCTTCGCGTTCCACGGCGAAACTAAGTCCTTGCACGCTCTCCGCGCGCGTCGCCACGGCGGGCCGAATGACGGTTATCGCCTGCTAGTCATTCATGCGTCAACGCGGGCGTCGTGCTCGTCACTTTCGATTGCCCAAAGTAATACGCGGCAGCGAGGCGGAAGTCCGTGTGATTGACGCTGCTCGGCTCATCGATCGCAGGGCCTGCGGCCGAACGAAACGATTTGTTCCCTGTAAAGGGATTGTGGCCCCCCGATAACGTTGCTTCCAACCGTACGCTCCACTTCTGACTCGGCTTGAGCTGAACGCCGAACGAGAAGAGTGGACTGACGCTGAACGGCGTCGACGCGCCGACGCCCGTGACGAGCGGCGACTTCTCATCCAGCAACCACCACGTGCCCTGAATGCCAAGCGTCCCGTAAGGGTTTATCGTAGCGCGCCACGGCAGCATGTAGTGGATCAGCTCGAGTGCCAGGGTCTGCGACTTCAACGTGCCGACGTCGTCGATGTTGAGCGCCTTCGAACCATCCCCGTTGTTGGTCCTGTAGTTCAATTTGCTCGAGGCATAGGTGTAACTCGCGCGAAAGCCGGTGCGCAGCAGGATGTCCACACCTGCTCCGCCACCGACGGCGAATCCCGTCGCACTCTGCAATGCCCGCTGGCCGTCGACCGGATTGACGGCTTGCTCCAGGAGAAAGCGGTCGCTCGTCGTCGCTCCGCCCTGCGCGAAGAGATTCCAGTTCGGTCCGAACAGCGCTCGCACGACATCGCGAACGAAATCTTGCGGTTTGTCTCTGGTGGAATCCGCCACCTGCGCTTTCGAGATCGTCGGCGCCACGACGAGCGAACCGATCGAGGCGACGACTAGCCAACGCAAATTCAACATGCGACCGAGTCCGCTGATTAATGGAGTGCCCAGGCGACGACTGCGCACGGCCCACGGCGTTCTTTCGTAACACTTATGAATTCGCCATGTGACGGTCTCTCGCGATATTGGCACTTCGGTGCATTGGCCTGAATTCGTTGACGAGAAAACCGCAATACAAGTCGCGAGGTCGCAATCCTTACGGGTGAACCGACGCAGTCGCGGACGGGTCGCGCAAATTCCTGTAGGTGATCGAGTACCGCAACGAGTCTACCGGCGGGATACTGTGCTCCCATTCCGTTCGTGACGGCCCGCTCATGAGATACACTGATCGTGGCTCAGCCGTCACATTCACCCGCTCCCAACCCTCGTCCAGTTTTCGACGTAGACGAAAGACACAGGGAGCCAACAGCGAGATGCCGACGATCTCGTTGAACACCTTCTTATCGCGATGCCAGCCGATGCCAGCGCCCGCCGAGTACTCGGTGACGAGCACGTGCTGGAGCTGCTCGGGCATGAGGCCGGCGAAGGCTGCCGCCGGCGCGCGGAGCGCTCGAAGAAAGTCCGGCATGTCATCGGCCCTGTTCAACTGCTCCGCCGAGAAGTCGTAACGCCACCCGAAGTAAACGACGCGGCGCTTGCCGGTGTAGCCATGGAATTCGAACTCACGAAACGGCAGCTCGCGGATCCGTTCGACGAGCGCCAGCTCGTCGGCGGCCGAGATGAGGTCAGCCTGGTAGCGAAAACCGTCGGGATATCGGGGTCGCCGCGAGCTGCCGAAGAGATCGAATTGTGAAGACGACATCGTGATCTGGAGCGAGAAAGCAACGAGCCAGGCCTCGAGCAGTTTACATTCCTCGCACTTTATGCCTGGGCTCGCATAAAGATTGCCTTGGTGCGAGCCATGATTCGCCCACTCCAAGCGAGCACCCTCATCTGGGCGCTCGCTGCATTCGATGCCGGCGCGCTGCCAGGTCAAAGCGCGGGTTCGGCGCCTTCCAGTTCGCCCCAATCGGCGCCGCCTACGCCCGCCTTTTCGATTGGACAGCCGCCGATCTGGCGCCAGCAGTTCACCGTGCAGGGCGGGACAGCATTCAGTGACCGAGACCTCTCGGGTGCAACATTCAGCTACGGCCTTTTCCATTCGCTAAACAAGCCGCCTATCCAGGCACTCGATCCCCTGCTCGGGCTCATCGGCGGCAGTGTGGAGGGGTACGGTACCGTTGGTGGCTTTGATGACGTGGGCGTTCGCGCGATGGCCACATCGCGACTACTCGCGACCAGTATCGGTGCCGACTGGGACGTCCGCCATCAGCGCGTCAATACCATCCTGAGCTGGCAGAGCGCGATCCGTCGCGGCGGCCTGCTCGGCCACGGCTCGATGTTGCGCCTAGACTGGATTCCTGCACGCCGACAGACCGTACGTGTCGGCCTCACTGCTCCGCTCTTCGATAAACTCGCGGGACGCACTCGGCCGCTCGTGACGACCGTCACAATTCCTGATGCTCCGCAGCCGCGCACACAACCGATTGGTGCGCGCGCCGACGCGACCACGCAACAGCTGGCGCGCGACATCGAGTCGGCGTCCGAGGTGATCGCCGCGTACTCGGATCTCTACACCGACAACGCGGTTCGCGTCTCGCACCGCTCGAGCTATCGCGCGGCGATGGATCGGTCGCGTACCGCGCTCGAGCAGCTATTCGGCGCGATTCTCGACAGTACTCAACGAGCGCTCGTGGCGCGGCGGGCTCGCGTCGCCGTGCTCGATCGCATCGTCATCCCGGTCGACTCGGTGTTCGGACGCGTGAAGAAGGTGGATCTGCCCCGACTCGCCGGCGGTGCCACCGCCGACTTCGAGCGATGGCTCGGCGATTCGTCGACAGTCCCGTTAGGCGCGCGACCGGCTGCCATCTCGGCCTTCGGCGGATGGCTCACTGCGGTCACCACGCCGATGCGAGCCATTGTCGAGCGCAGTCGCGATCCCCGACTCGTCTGGCTCCCGATGGACCTCGCGCTCACCTTCGACCAGTATCAGGACCAGATCGAGGTGGACTCGCTCATTGGGCGCGTGGTCGGTCACCCGTTCACGGACCGCAACGCGCTGACCTACATGCGGAACACGGATCTTCCGCTCGAGGTCGCGCGATCGATCCTCGCCGCTCGGCAGTACCACGTCCTGTGGACCCACGAGTTCATGGGGAGAGAGTGGTTCACGCGGGCCATCGACAATATCGGCTACACCATGGTGGCTGACGCGTACTTTCCCGCGTTGACGGCCGCCGTTAGGCGCTACGACAGCACCGGCGTCTTTCCGATGTACATGATCCTTCACGATCAGTTTTACTATGAAATCTCCGATGGACGTCTCTGGCTGACGATTCTCGACGATCCGTTGCACTCGGCGATGCACATCAAGGGCGATGATGGTACGCGTGAGCGACATCTGCGCCAGCGCCAGAGCGAGCTCCTCGCCGCGATCGCCGCCTCGCGGCGACTGCAGCAGGATGCGAGGGCGAGTGGCAACGCCGAGCGATGGCTGCGCGAAACGATCAGGGTGCACGTGAACGTCGGCAACCAATCGGACTTCTCTTTTCGCAGCAAGCACATCATACCGGGGATTCCGTTCGCGCCCGACAATCTCATGCGCGATCAT
>Ga0070717_10002149_pt1 | contig 13822 bp, 10 predicted proteins | sample LARL113metaG_FD_71366 | JGI IMG/M metagenome (GOLD analysis project Ga0070717, IMG submission 71366) | Corn, switchgrass and miscanthus rhizosphere microbial communities from Kellogg Biological Station, Michigan, USA - LAR L11-3 metaG | ecosystem: Host-associated > Plants > Roots > Rhizosphere ... | reverse complement strand
AACACCTAACACCTAACACCTAACACCTAACACCTAACACCTAACACCTAACACCTAACACCTAACACCTAACACCTAACACCTAACACCTAACACCTAACACCTAACACCTAACACCTAGTCTCTGCGAAAGTGCGCTCCCCGCGACACCGGATTCTTCAGCGCCGCATCCGCCACGATCGCCGCCATCTGCTGGCCGTGGAACAGCTCCACGATGGCCTTGCTGATCGTCGACTCGTGGTAGTACTTCGTCAGGCGGTTGCCGAGCTCGCGCATGTCCGCCACCGCGCGCTTCAGCCGCTCGTACGTCCGCACGATCCCCACGTAGTTCCACATCGTGTGCTGGATCGTCGTCCAGTCCTGCAGGATCAGCGCGGGGTCTTCCATGTTCTCGCTGCCGGGCGGCTTCCAGTCCGGCATTGTGGTGATCAAGTCGTTGGCCAGCTCGCCGCGGCCGGGGCTGCGCGTCGACTGCACCTTGTCGCGGATCGACACCGCCGCGTAGTAGCCCCACGTCAGCCCTTCCAGCAGCGACGTCGAGGCCAGGCGGTTGCCGCCGTGCAGCCCCGTGCACGACGTCTCGCCGATCGCGTAGAGCCGCGCCAGCGTCGTCTCGCCGGCGTTGTTGGCCAGGATGCCGCCGCAGAAATAGTGCGCGGCGGGGACGACCGGGATCGGGTCGCGCTCGATGTCGACGCCGATCTCCGCGCAGGCCCGGGCAATGTTCGGGAAGCGCTCGTGGATCGGCTGGTGGCCTTTGTAGTAGTTCGCCAGGTCGAGGTAGACGAACTCCTCTTTGTTCGCCGTCAGCTCCTCGACGATCGCGCGCGCCACGACGTCGCGCGGCGCCAGGTCCTTGAGCGAGGGCGCGTACTTCTCCATGAAGTACTCGCCCTTCTGGTTCCGAAGCCGCGCCCCCTCGCCGCGCAGCGCCTCGGAGATGAGGTAGTGGTTCGCCTCCTTGTCGGCCAGCGCCGTGGGGTGGAACTGCACGTACTCGGCGTTCATGATGCGCGCGCCGGCGCGGTTGGCCATGACCACGCCGTCGCCGATCGAGCTGCGCGTGTTCGTCGTGTGCAGGTAGATCTGGCCGAGGCCGCCGGTCGCGAGGACCGTGAAGTCGGCGAAGATCGTGTAGACCTCGTTCGTCTTGTTGTCGAGCAGGTATGCCCCGGCGCATTCGTTCGTGAGGCGGTAGCGCACCTGCACGTCCGTCGGATGGTGCTGCGTCGTGAGGAGGTCGATCGCCGTCATCTCCGTCGCCAGCGTCACGTTCGGCTCGTGGCGGACGCGGTTGAGCAGCGAGACCTCGATCGCGCGGCCCGTCGCGTCGCCGGCGTGGATGATCCGCGGCAGCGAGTGCGCCCCTTCCTGCGTGAGGTCGAGCTCCCCCTCGTCCGTCGTCGAGAACGGCACCTGCACGTCCTCGAGCAGCAGCTCGCGGACGACGCGCGGCCCTTCGATGGCCAGGAAGCGCACCGCCTCTTCGTTCGAGAGCCCCGCGCCCGCGCGGATCACGTCCTCGATCAGCTTCGCCGGCGAGTCGCCTTCACCCTGGTAGATGATCCCGCCCTGCGCCCAGAACGTGTTGCAGTCCTTCGGATCGGCCGACTTCGTGACCAGCAGGACCTTGATTCCCGCCGTGGCCAGGCAGAGCGACGTGGTGAGCCCGGCGATGCCGGTGCCGATGACGAGGACGGGCCAGTGGTCGCGGTTCTTCATTCTAGCGAGGGCGCAGGGCGCAGGGGGCGGGGCGCAGATGGTTGCCCTGCAGTCCGCGCGACCACGGCCGAAACTCGTGCATTAGCGAGACAACCACCTGCGCCCTGCCCCCTCTGCTCCGTGCCCTGATTCATGCCGCCGGCTGCGCGAACCCGGTGATCACGTACGACCCGCTCTTGATGTCGCGCTTGATCTTGATGATGTTGTTGCTCTGCGCGTCCTCGAGCAGGTCGCTGAACGTGTTGTAGCCGTAGTACTCCTCGTTGAACGTCGGCTTCTTGCGCTGCATGGTCTGCTTGACCATCGAGCCCCAGAGGATCTCCTTGTTCTCACGCATCAGCGCCTTGATCGAGTCGATCAGCAGCTTGAACACCTCGGCCTTCTTCTTGTCCTGGAACGCCACCTGCGGCGCCTTCGTCACGCCTCGCACGAGGTCCTCGTAAAAGATGAACTCGTCGCAGTTGTCGATCAGCAGGTCGCTCGAGGAGTTCTTCACGCCGACGCCGATCACGTACTTGTCGTTCTCCTTCAGCTTCGACACGAGCGGCGAGAAGTCGGAGTCGCCCGAGGCGACCACGAAGACGTCGATGTGCTCCTTCGAGTAGCACATGTCCATGGCGTCCACGGCCATGCGGATGTCGGCGGAGTTCTTCCCGGAGTACGACCGGCCGGGGATCTCGATGAGCTCGATGGCAGCCTCGTGCAGCTCGCGCTTGTAATCGGGGAACTTGTCCCAGTCGCAGTAGGCGCGTTTGGCGACGATCTTCCCCTTTTCGAGCAGGCGCTCGAGGAGGAGGCTGACCTCGAATTTCTTGTATTTGGCGTCGATGACGCCGATGGCGATGTTCTCGAAGTCGATGAAAAGTGCGATTTTGCTCTCGGCCATGCTGCGCGACGGCGGCGGCGAGCCTACGCCCTCCTCGTCGCTGTTTCCTTCCGTTTCGAATACCGGCTTGCTTCGCGGCATCAGTCGGCGAAGTCTAACCTACCCGCTCGGGGGATAATGCCGCGATGCTTTCACTGGAAGACGAGCTCGCCGCCACCGGCGCCTCTCCGGCCGCGCTCGCCGCGGAGCGCCGCGAAGTCTTTTCCCTCTTCGGCGAGCTCCGCGCGGCGAGCTACCTCGCGGTCGCGCTCGTCACGACCGGCGTCGGCATCCTCATCAAGAACAACGCCGACCGCATCGGCCCGGTGGCCATCCTCGGCGCGCTGCTGCTCGCCGCCGCGGCGTGCTACGCCTTCGCGCTGCGCCGCCGCGAGCGGACCATCGTCGCCGACTACGTCCTCCTCCTCGGCGCGCTTCTCGTCAGCGCCGCCGTCGGCTACGCCGAGTCGCAGTTCCATCTCCTCGGCGCGAACTGGTCGCGGCACCTGCTGCTGCTGGCCATCCTGCACATCGCCACCGCGTACTTGACCGACTCGCGCCTCCTCCTCTCCGCCGGACTCGCGGCGCTGGCCGGCTGGTTCGGCGCGGAGCTGCGGACGTTCGAGCACAACGCCAACTTCGGCGGCAGCGCGCTCGCCTGCGCCGCCACCGTGGCCGCGCTCCGCCTCGCCAACCGGCACAAAGCCTTCGACGCGACGTACGAGCACTTCGCCGCGACCCTCGCCTTCTTCGGCGCATTGGCGTGGGCCTTCGACCACGACATGCGCTGGATCGGCGTCTTCACCGCGCTCGCCCTTGCCGCGCTCGTCGTCTGGCGCGGCCTCCGCGGCGGCGGCGAGGCCATGGTCGTCTACGCCATCGTCTACGCCACCATCGCCTTCGACACCGCCGTCCTCGACCTCCTCAACGACGCCGCCCTGGCGTTCTTCTATCTCCTCGTCTCGACGCCGGCGGCCATCGTGCTGCTCTTCGTCGTCTACCGCCGCCTGCAGGAGCGCCGCGCATGAGCTTTCGTCCGACCGTCGAAGAAGAGCGACTGATGGCCGCGGGCGCGCCGGCGCCGTGGAAGTCGTTCCGCATGTTCCCGCGCATCGGCTTCTTCATCCTCTCGACGATCTGCGCGGCGGCGTTCTTCGGCTTCTTCGCCGCGGCGACGCGCAGCGCGCACGTCAGCGCGTTCATCGCCGGCGTCGCGGCGATCGCCGTGGCCGAGCTGCTGATCCACTGGTACCACTTCTTCGCCGCCGGCCTCGAGGAGGCGCTCTGGTTCGCCGGCATCCTCGCGCTCTTCGGCAGCTTCGTCCCCGACCGGATGAACTGGGAAGTCTGGCTGTGCGTCTTCGGCGTGGCCGCGCTCATCGCCGCGGTGCGCCTGCTGAATCCTTTCTGCGCCGTCATCGGCGCGATCCTGATCGCGTTCGGCCTGAAGGGCTTCGAAGCGCCGTTCTGCGCCGTCGTCGCGCTCGCGGCGCTCCTGCTGCTGCCGCTGCCGCGCCGCCGCCCGAGCCTCGAGCACGCCCTCGGCGCGCTCGCCGTCGTCATGCCGCTCGCCGCGTATCTTTTTGCGAAAGACGGGAACTACGATCGCTTCAGCCCGCAGCTCGCCGCCGCGCTGCTGCTCTACGCCGTCGCCGCGCTCGTCATCGGCATCCGCTTCCGGCTTCACGCGCCGCTCCTGGCGCTCTTCCCGGCCCTCGGCTGCCTCGCCTTCGAGGCGCGCCAGCTCACCGGCATGCCGCTCGAAGTGCGGCTCGTCGTCTGGGGCACGCTCCTCCTCGGCGTCACCATCGCCGTCGACCGCTACCTGCGCACGCCGCGGAAAGGCATCACCTCGCGGCAGCTGAAGGACGACAAGCTCGGCGACCTTCTCCAGCTCGCCGGCACCTTCGCCATCACGCCGCACGCGAAGCCGCCGGAGCAGCCGCCCGCGGGCGGACCGCAACTCGAGACCGGCGGCAGCTCCTTCGGCGGAGCGGGGGCGGGCGGGGACTTCTAGTGACCAAGGCGTACGTCCAGCTCGCGCGCCCGTTCACGCTCCTCCCGCCGCTTCTCGGCATCATCTCCGGCGCGGTCTGCGCCTGGGGCTCGGCGCACAACCCCGATCCGGCGCGCGCCGTGACCGCCTCCGTCGTCCTCACCGTCGCCCTCGGCTCGCTCTGCGCGTCGTTCCTCAACGCCGCGAACAACACGCTGAATCAGATTTACGACCTCGAGATCGACCGCATCAACAAGCCGAAGCGGCCGCTCGTCACCGGCGAAGTCTCGATGCGCGGTGCCTGGATCTTCACCTGGATCATGTACGCCCTCGGCCTCCTGCCGACGTGGCTCGTCGTCGTCTACCCGCGCAACGCGCTTTACGCAAAGCTCTTTGCGCCGTTGAGCGAGCACGAGTGCTTCTTCATCTACCTCGCCGCGTTCGTGTCGACGTTCGTCTATTCGATGCCCGCGCTCGGCCGGACGAAGGCGCATCCGATCGGCGCGAACCTGACGATCGCCATCCCGCGCGGCTGCCTGCTCAAAGTCGCGGGCTGGACGATGGTCGCGCATGCGACGACGGCCGAGCCGTGGTTCATCGGCTCGATCTTCATGTTCTTCCTCCTCGGCGCCGCGTCGACGAAGGACTTCAGCGACATCGAGGGCGACCGCGCCGGCGGCTGCCGCACGCTGCCGATCGCCTTCGGCGTCCGCCGCGCCGCCTGGATGATCTCGCCCTTCTTCGTCCTGCCGTGGCTCCTCATGCCGGTCGGCGCGCTCACCGGCATCCTCACCGGCAATCACCTCGCGCTCATCATCCTCGGCGTCGTGCTGGCGCTCTGGGGCGTCTACACCGTCTGGCTGATCGTCCGCAATCCCGACGAGCTTACGGCGACGGAGAACCACCCATCGTGGCGGCACATGTATCTAATGATGATGGGCGCGCAGATCGGCTTCGCGGCCGCCTACCTGCTGTGATGTTCCACGTGACACGCTGACCAACCCCTCCACTCCCTTTTTCCACAACTTTCGTCCACCGCCTGTCTTTGCCCATTTTCCTTCTGGTCGAGTCTGCTGAACTCCTTCGGAATCGTCGCCGGAGAACCTGCGGAAAAGACGGTGTGGAGAACTCGCGGAAAACCTGCGGAAACTCAGCGGAGAAGCGGCGGAATGCTCTGTGGAGAAGTTGTGCGAAAACCGTGGATAAGTGGCGGATAACTCGCGGATAGGACGTGGAGCACCTGTGGATTAAGTTGCTGCATTCGCGAATACTTACGCTAGATCTAGTGTTTCGCCAGCTGGGCACCACAAGATCTTGTGATGCCCCTCTTGACTTGCTTCTCCACCCGGCGTAGGTTGTCTCGCATCGAAAACAACTCGGCGCGAGGAGGAGAGATGAAGGATTTGAAGCAGCCTCGTTCGTCTTCTGGGACACCGGTGCGGTCCGTGTCGCTCCACATCCGCGAATACCAGGTGACGCTGAAAGTCCGGTCCGCGGTGCCGCAGCCGCGGTCCTTTGCGGTTAGTTCACCGCGCTGAGTTCCGAGCCAGGTTTCAAGCGAGGCGCCCCGCGAGGGGCGCTTTTGTACTGGAGGAGGAGGAAGGAAATGACGTCCATCGACATGACCTCGCAGCCGTTGCGGTCGCGCAACGCCAAAGGACCGAAAGTCACACGGAAGGAGACGAAGGGCGGAGGGATCGGGGTGGATCGTTTCTTCACACGGTCCGGCGTCGACGTCTACGACACCTGCGAATGGGACGTGCGCAGCGCCGTCATCACGAACGAGCGCGGCGACGTGGTCTTCGAGCAGACGGGCGTCGAGATGCCGAAGTTCTGGTCGCAGATGGCCACGAACGTCGTCGTCTCCAAGTACTTCCGCGGCCACATCGGCACGCCGGAGCGCGAGTCGTCCGTTCGCCAGCTGATCGGGCGCGTGGTCCGCACGATCACCGGCTGGGGCCGCGAAGGCGGCTACTTCGCCACCGAGGCTGATGGCGACAGCTTCCGCGACGAGCTCGCCCACATCCTTCTCTATCAGATGGCGTCGTTCAATTCGCCGGTCTGGTTCAACGTCGGCCTCGAGGAGAAGCCGCAGTGCTCGGCGTGCTTCATCAACTCGGTGAAGGACACGATGGACTCGATCCTCGGCCTGGCCAAGACCGAGGGGATGCTGTTCAAGTACGGCTCGGGCACCGGATCGAACCTCTCCGCCATCCGCTCCTCGCGCGAGCTCCTCGCCGGCGGCGGCACGGCCTCGGGCCCGGTGTCGTTCATGCGCGGCTACGACTCGTTCGCCGGCGTGATCAAGTCCGGCGGCAAGACCCGCCGCGCCGCGAAGATGGTCATCCTCAACATCGACCATCCCGACATCCTCGACTTCATCGAGTCGAAGGAAAAAGAAGAGAAGAAGGCGTGGGCGCTGATCGACGCCGGCTACGACGGCGCGTTCAACGCTCCCGGCGGCGCGTACGACTCGGTGCAGTTCCAGAATGCGAACCACTCCGTGCGCGTGACCGACGAGTTCATGCGCTCGTACGAGAAGGGCGGCGACTGGCACACGCGCGCCGTCACTGATCCCGAGCGGGTGATGGACACGTTCAAGTCGCGCGAGCTGATGCGCAAGATCTCGGAGTCGGCGTGGCTCTGCGGCGATCCGGGGATGCAGTTCGACACCACGGTCAACGACTGGCACCCCTGCCCGAACACGGCCCGCATCAACGCCTCGAATCCCTGCTCGGAGTACATGTTCCTCGACGACTCGGCGTGCAACCTGGCCTCGCTGAACCTGATGAAGTTCTACAGCGACGCCGAGGGCTTCGACGTGGAGGCGTACCGTGCCGCGCTGCGCATCGTCGTCACCGCGCAGGAGATCCTCGTCGACAACGCCTCGTATCCGACCGAGGCCATCGCCAGGAACTCGCACGCCTTCCGTCCGCTCGGCATCGGCTACGCGAACCTCGGCGCGCTGCTGATGGCGCGCGGCCTTCCGTACGACAGCGAGGAAGGGCGCGACTACGCCGCGGCGGTGACGTCGATCCTGTCGGGCGAGTCATACGCGCAGTCGGCGCGCATCGCCGAGAAGATCGGCCCGTTCGAAGGCTACGCGGCCAACGAGGAGCCGTTCCTCCGCGTAATCGACAAGCACCGCCGCCACGCCTACCGCATCGACACCAAGGTCATCCCCGCCGACCTCGCGGACGCGGCGGCGAGCGTGTGGGACGAGGCGTACGCGCTCGGCCAGCAGTACGGCTACCGCAACGCGCAGATCTCCGTGCTCGCGCCGACCGGGACGATCGCCTTCATGATGGATTGCGACACGACCGGCATCGAGCCCGACATCGCCCTGGTGAAGTACAAGAAGCTGGTCGGCGGCGGAATGTTGAAGATCGTCAATCAGACGGTGCCGACCGCGCTCAAGCGCCTCGGCTACGACCCGAAGCAGGTCAACGACATCATCCACTACATCGACGAGAACGACACGATCGAGGGGGCGCCGCACCTGCTCGACGCGCACCTCCCGGTGTTCGACTGCGCGTTCAAGCCGGCCAACGGGACGCGCTCGATCCATTACATGGGACACCTGCGGATGATGGGCGCCGTGCAGCCGTTCATCAGCGGCGCGATCTCGAAGACGATCAACATGCCGACGAACGCGACGATCGAGGAGATCGAGCAGGCGTATTACGAGGCGTGGAAGCTCGGCCTGAAGGCGGTGGCGGTGTACCGCGACGGCTGCAAGCGCTCGCAGCCGCTGTCGACGGGGAAGGAGAAGTCGCAGCTCGAAGCGCTCGGCATCGCGCCGGCGGCGGTGCGCCGCAAGCTCCCCGACGAGCGCGAGTCGATCACGCACAAGTTCTCGATCGGCGGCCACGAGGGCTACATCACCGTGGGCAAGTACGAGGACGGCAGCCCCGGCGAGATTTTCATCACGATGGCCAAGGAAGGCTCGACGATCTCGGGCCTGATGGACTCCTTCGCGACGATGACCTCTCTCGCTCTGCAGCACGGCGTCCCCCTGCAGCTGCTGGTCGACAAGTTCACGCACACGCGCTTCGAGCCGAGCGGCTTCACGAAGAACCCCGAGATCCCGATGGCGAAGTCGATCATGGACTACATTTTCAAGTGGCTCGCCATCAAGTTCCTCAGTCGCGACAGCCAGGAGCAAGCCGGCGTGATCAAGCGCGACGAGGCCGCGGTTCCCTCCACCCCGCCCGCCCCCGTGCCGAACGTGACCCCGCTGTCGCGCGAGGACAAGTCGTTCGTGACGTCGTTCGCCCCGGTGATCCTGACGCCGAAGAACGCGGACGCCCCGAACAAGCCGGGGGTGACGTTCCTGTACCAGCAGGATGCGCCGTCATGCTCGGATTGTGGCGCGATCATGGTGCGGAACGGAGCTTGTTATAAGTGCCTGAATTGCGGGACGACGAGTGGGTGTTCGTAGTCCGGCGCATGGCTGGTCCCGCCGGTCACCACGAGTCGAAGGAGTAGCAGAAGGGCGGCCGAGAGGTCGCCCTTCTTATTGCTCGCGAGATTGAGTTGATTGCAGGCGGGCGAGGGGCCGCACTGCTTAATCGTGAGTTTGGGCGGACAAACATGTCTCTGCGATCGCACTGAAAGACGTCGCGAGTGGTACGCTAGGAGCTAACTGATCAATGCCTCCACGTGAGCGACCTCCCGGCTTCCAGGCGAGCGACTTCATAAGAGTCCGGAAGTTGCCGTATCTCGCATTCTTCCCTGACCCTCCTCGTTTGATCCCTGTGATGCCATTCCACTCGTGCAACGGAAAGTTTGAAACGTATCTTTCGTGGGAAGGCGACGAGTTGATGGTGCTGCGACCTTTGGATATGGCGGGGGGCAAATATGTTGGTGAGAATGCCGCCGCCGACACGGATATCCTCCTGCCACTCTCAACAATTGTCTTCCAGCACTTCAGCACAAACCACATCATGGATCGTCTGCGCGAAATCGAAGCAGATTTCGAAAATAGCCTTGCATCGATCCAGAAGTACTTTGTAATCCTGCATCACGCGAATACGTCATCGGATTTTACAGACGCAGCCATGATGCGAAGTGAGATTGAGTTAGCGTTCACGAACCATCGCTCGATGTACGATCAGTTGAATAAGATGGTGGCCGCATGCGTAAAGCTTGTATTCCAGAGTTCACGTGACCTCCCGTCGTCTTTCGCTGACACACTAAAGAAAAAAGATGCGGATCTAGCTTCCCAGCACGGCCTACCTCTGCCGCTGATTGAATTTTATAGAGCTCTAGAACCAGCATTCTTGTTGTTGCGCGATGTTCGCGACGGAATCGTCCATCAAGGACATTCGAATGAGTCGTGGATTTTCAACTTTACAGATGGATTCGCGATCGACGTGGAGCGAGGGTTTCTCGCGCGCTTGGCTCCGTTAAAGCTGTGGCCACACGAGGTACGCCGCATAAACAATGAGAATCTCGGCTCTCTGCTTGCTCTTTTTGCTTACCTAGTCCGAGATATTATCGCAGTCATGCGTGGAGCCGCAGAGGCCTTAGCATCTATCCAATTGCCGCCCAGTATTGCAAGTAACCATCGTATCTATCTTAGGTCGCGCCTATCGATGCATGCTCGTAATGCGAACGAATACCTTCAAAGGCAATGGCGAGAGCCGGCAGAGATCCTTGGTGGCAGGCCTCGATAGTCGGGCCGCCCAACTACCCTCACAAGCTGACAAAAACCGCCAGTCCGCTGGCCCGGCGGCGCGAATTGCACTCGCGAGTCACGTCGGCTGCACTTCGCTCCCGTCACTTCGTGTTAGTCGCGGCAGCCGCCGTGCCGCTTCCGGGGCAGGCATGGGAGGCGGTTTTTGCAGCTTAGAGTGAGCACGTTTAGGCCGACAAGAATCCATTCCAGCGCGCGATCAATTCGAGAAGGGTATCCAGTTTCACTTTCAAATCGAGTGTTCTCGTGATCATGTCCCTGGTCATTAGCGGCACAGCGAGACGCGCAAGGGCTACCTTATCCGGCGTCGCGAGAATTCTTGTGTTGCGGCGAGCCTGACGGATGTGCTCAACCACGTCGGCGTATGCATCCATCGGCGTCCTTTCAGGTGCCAATAGCCTTTCGAGTACCTCGAGTGGCAGGTAATTCTCGACTGTTCTGCCGGCGGTCACCCATGAAAAACCGCTAGTGCTAGCGGATTCAGCGATTATGCGCTGCTTCGTAGCACCTAACTCATCTGTCGGTGTCGTACGGTCACTGTCGATCATGATCGCAGCATTGCGGTTGAGCCGTAAAACCTTGACTGCGCCATTTTCGAGATCAGGATCGCCGCACGTTAGATGCGCTAGCAGTGCGCCGCCGTATTGAAGTACTTGGTAATGAGCTCCTTCTCGATACTTGCCCTCGCCCCAAATCTCGATCCAACGGTTGACATAGATGCGATCGGACGGTCCCTCGACCCATATCACGCCGTTCGATTGGAGAATATCGCTGGCGCGAATATCCAGCTCATCAAGTACGCGCCGACCCTCAGCATGTCCCGAAACAACGGCAACGCTTGAATCTGTCGTTCCAGAACTCACATGCATTACTTGGGCAAGACCATCGCGTACGAAATAGTCAATTTCTACTGGGGAATGAGTAGTCAATATGAAGCGGCAATGATAGCGTTCAACTGCGCGTCGCAAAAACATCAAGAGTCGGCGCTGCACCGACGGATGCAGGTTGTTTTCCAATTCTTCGAAAGCGAATATATATGATGATGCTGTCCGGCCATCAAGTAATGGCATTAATTCAACGAATATCAAGACCAATATAACCGTTTTCAAACCCGACCCCGATCGAGAGAGTGGCACCCGACCCTTATGTTGTTCGTACAAAACCACCTCCCATATGTTCGCAGTCGACTTCTCCACGCAGTCGATTCGTGTGAAGTGAGCGTCTGGTTCGAAGATCGTATTTAGGTGATCGAGGAACGTGGTCTCAACAATCGCGCTGTCACGTGATTCGTGCGTCAAGAAGTGTCGCATCACGCGAGTCGCACCGGCACCGTTGTCTGACACGGTCAGTGGCCCGCCCGAATCCTCAGGTATGACGTTTCGCTCGGCGGACAGGCGTTTGAAACGCTTGTCGTGAAACGGACTCAGCTTATTCGGTAGCAAATTCCGATAGTATTCCGTTTCAACATGGGGCAAATCATTGAGGTCAATGTCTAAGAAAGTGCGTTCTTTGTTTTGATTCAATGTCCAGCGAATTTTGCGGCCGATAAGGCGTAGACCATATCTGCCCATATTGCCGGCAATCCCATGGTCATTCCCTGCATGAAACACGCGCGACACATCAGCTTCCACAAGAGGTGCGCCGACGATCACCTGCGGGTGTGACCCAACTCGAGCAGCTAAGGCGTATGGCTCAACGGCATACTGAATGATGTCCAGTAGGGATGACTTCCCTGAGTTATTGCGACCAATGATGAGGTTAAATGGCAAGATTCGCTCGAAACCCTGTGCGTCAGAACCGAAACACTTATAGTTCGCGACCTTGAGACTCGTATCATCGAGAATTGAATCATCATTAGCCATTGACGTATTGTACAGTTGATCGCGGGCGGCCTAAACGACCCTCACAGGCTAAGCCGCCTTGGGGCGGCTTCGAACTGCACGCGCGCGTCACGCCGGCTGCAGTTCGCTCCCGCCACTGCGTGTTAGTAGCCGCAGCCGCCGCGCCGCTTCCCGGGGCAGGCATGTGAAGCGGCTTTTGCAGCTTAGAGTGAGCACGTTGGGCGCGCCAACCGCGTTGTTGAACGCCGTGACAGCTGCAACCTTCATCGTTATCGTCGCGTACACCTCTCCCCGTGCATGCGCTTATCGCTCCCCTCGTAGCCCTACCAAGCTACGGCATCGCCGCATTGATCGTGCTGCTCCTCTATGCCGCTCAGTCTGAAATCCGATTTGGCCGCCGTGCGCGGGCCATCCGCACTGGCTCGACAGACCGCAAAAGCACCCTCGCCGTATCGATATCGGCTGCCATGCCGGTACTTGGCTTTGTGCTGGCAATGAAGGCCAAGTCCGCCACGGTGGGGGCGTTCATCCCAGAGTGGTTCAGGAGCGCGCTTTTGCCAGGTCTACCGCTCGTCGCCTGGTTCGGCGTATTGCTCGGCGGATGCGCAATCATGCTTCGCCTCTGGGCGGTGCTCACGCTGCGCGACCGATACACGAGGACTTTGCTCGTTCAGGACGAACACTCAATCGAACGTGGCGGTCCGTACCGTTATGTGCGGCATCCCGGCTATCTCGGCTCTCTGCTCTGCCTCAATGGTATCGCCCTCGCCTCCGGCAACTGGCCTACGGTCGTGGCACTCATCGCCACTTCAGCAGCCTACAGCTATCGAATCAAAGTCGAAGATGAAATGCTCACAGCAACGTTCGGCGAACCATACATTCAGTATCGCCGCGACGTTCCAGCTCTCTTTCCTATAATGGGCGGCGGCGCGTAACTCGACACAGCAACTGACGCGGCGGGGCGCTGTTCCGGCGCTTCCGCGCCTCGTGCTTCTGAGCTGACATGTAACATTCGCTTCGGCGCGCGGAACCGGCCGCGCAGCTGAGCGTGAGGCCCGTTAGGGAAGCTCTGAAGCATCCCGTCGTCGAGAGCGAGACGCCCTCGAGCCAGCCGGCGAAGACGCCGGCGTTCCGAGTTTCAGGAAAAATCTTCTCAAATCAGATCTTCAAAGCTGATTTGAGCAAATATTTGTTACCTTCGAGCTTTGAAGATCTGATTTGAGAAGATTTTTCCTGAAATCAGATCTTCGAAGCTCCAAACTGACAAATATTTGCTCGAATCAGGTTTTTCTTGCTGAATCGAGATTTTCTTTCTCCCGCGATGAAGAGCTGAGCTCCTTCGCTCCACATAAAAAAGAATTCCCATGGGGGATTGTTTTGCTCGGAGTGCCATCGATCGTTGACCGCCGCTGCCCATCGCGCGGACTTAATGTGTGTGGGCTATGTGGACAATGTGCCGTGGACCGCCGATCACCCGAAATGCCAACGCTCGTCACGCTTTGATCGAGAAAGGAAGAGAACCGTGAACACGCTCAACGTCTGGTGCACGCGTTTACACGCGGACCTGACCTTGTCGTTCCTCGACCCGATTCGAAAACAACAACAGCACGCCGAGGCGTGCATTGGAGGAAAAGATGACTACGACTACTACATTGCCCAACAGTGAAACTACCCCCTCGCCCCAGTACGAAGCGGATGCG
>Ga0070717_10002148_pt1 | contig 13828 bp, 5 predicted proteins | sample LARL113metaG_FD_71366 | JGI IMG/M metagenome (GOLD analysis project Ga0070717, IMG submission 71366) | Corn, switchgrass and miscanthus rhizosphere microbial communities from Kellogg Biological Station, Michigan, USA - LAR L11-3 metaG | ecosystem: Host-associated > Plants > Roots > Rhizosphere ... | reverse complement strand
GACTCACCGCGACGTCTTCGGCAGATCATCGCAGGTGAGAGGCTCTCTGTTCGACTCCCTCGGACCGGGCTGGACACTGGTTTCGTGGCTGGGGGTCAAGGGGTCGCCGGTTCAAATCCGGCCGTCCCGACTAGTTTTTCGAACACTTGTACCCTGAATTGGGAACGAAAACTGCCATGATCGTTCCCACCTGAACGCGGCGGGGCAAGCCACCAGCGCTGACCATCTACTGTCACCCGCTTCCGTGCTACTCCGTCACCGAACGTAATTAGCACCGGCAGTGCTGCCGACGTCGGCCGCGCGAGTAACCGCCGTTCGGCGCGGCCCCGGCAATGTGGAACCTACGTAGTCTTGGCCGCACATGAAGGCTGACATGGCCCGCCACATTGCCTGCAGGCCGATGCTCGGCGGCCCGCTCGGGCACGTCGTGGTGGCCAAGGCGCTCGCTTTCGCGGAAGCTGGCGGCCAGCCTTCCAGACGTGCGCGCGCCGTCGCGGATAACGCGGTGGTGCTCACTGAGGGCTGGCAGGCACGGCGCACGACTGGCGATCAGCGGCGCGGACGGCGACCTCGCCTTGCCCAAGGTGTCGTTCTTGGGCATCCCCGGCCAGCAGGGCGAGTGGGCACTGCTCGAGGCGGGCGTCGTCACCAGCCGGAGCGCGATCAGCGCGACCCAAACGCCGCGTCCGCTCACTCCCCGAGACTTCGGCATCGCCGATTTCGGTCGGGTCGCGGGCTGCCGTCGCCGCACTCACCCGTGACCGCTTCGACCGCGGCGCCGGGCGGCGGTGCGTCCATGACGAGTTAACGATCGTTGACAGCGTCGTTGCGAAGACGCACGATGCGGCAACCGAGCTGAGCCCGTTGGCGCAGGGCCTGTGCCGGGTCCGGCTGGGCTGGGCCTCGTCATCCGCATCGCGGTGTGCGCCGGTGACCTGACTATGTCGGCCCCGATCGCCGTGGGCCCGTGTCGAGATATCCCGATTGTGGATTATTTTACCGCCATTTGGGCATCCCCATATGCCGGCTTGTAGTCATCAGCCGAGCCGGAGGTGAAGGATGGCGCGTACACGTACCCGGAGCATCGTCTGCCTGGCATCCGCGTGGGCAGTGGTTATTGCATTGGGCGTGGGGACCGCCTCGCCGGTCCTTGCCGCTGGTGGGGAGGCGCCCGGTGCCCCGGGCAAGGCGAGTAATTGGGTTCCCGGTGACAAGGACGGCTTCGGAACCGCACGCGGCACGGGGAGCAAGGTCTGGTACACGCTGCGCAACGGCGAGCTGAGCGAGATCTACTACCCGCGGATCGACACGCCCAGCACCCGAGACACCGAGCTCATCGTCAGCGACGGCAGCACCTTCACCGACCTGGAGCGCACCGCCACGATCCACCGGGTCCGGCTGCTGGATGCCAAGAGCCCGGTGTACCAGCAGATCGACCGCGCGAAGTCGGGCAAGTACGTCATCACCAAGACCTACGTGACCGACCCCGCGCGCTCCACGGTCCTGGTGGACATCGGGTTCCGGTCGCTCACCGGGCACCCCTACCAGGTGTACGTCCTGCACGACCCGGCTCTTACGATGACGGGCAACGACGACACCGGCAGGACGCAGGGTGGCGCCCTGGTGGCCACCGACGGCCGGGGCAGCGACGCGCTCGCCGCTTCGAGCGGCTTCCAGAAGACCTCCAGCGGTTATCTCGGCGTCAGTGACGGCTGGACCGATCTGGCTTCCGATCACCGGATGAACTGGGCCTACCACGCGTCTGAGCCGGGCAACGTGGTGCAGACCGGGCTGACCCGGCTGACCGGGCTGGCGGGCGGCCAGCGCCTCACCCTGGCGATCGGATTCGCGGTGACCACGTCGGGGGCGGTGGCCCGCGCGCACGCCTCACTCGCGGCCGGCTTCGCGACCACGCGGCAGCGCTACAGTGCCGGTTGGCATCAGTACCTGGCGGGCCTGCGGCCGGTGCCCGGCTCAGCGCGCCCGTTCGCCACCGAGTATCACGTCTCCCAGATGGTGCTCGCCGCCAGCGAGGACAAGACCTTCCGCGGCGGGTTCGTGGCGGCACCGGGCCGCCCCTGGGCATGGGCGAACGTGCTGCAGCAGTTCGCCGTGTACCACGCCGTCTGGTCGCGCGACCTGTACCAGATCGCGACCGCGCTGATCGCGATGGGCGATCGTGCAGCGGCCGGCCGCGCGCTGCACTACCTGTTCGCCGTCCAGCAGCGGCCCGACGGGTCCTATCCGCAAAACAGCAGGCTGAACGGCACGCCGGTGTTCGGCGGCCTGCAGATGGACGAGGTGTCCTTCCCGACCCTGCTGGCCTGGCAGCTACACCAGATCGGCCCGGTGGTGTGGCAGCACATCCGCCGTTCGGAGGACTTCATTATCGCCAACGGCCCAAGCACGCCTGGTGACCGCTGGGAAAACGCGTCGGGTTACTCACCGGCGACGATCGCCGCCGAGATCTCCGGCCTAGTGGTCGGCGCCCGCATCGCCCGGCACAACGGTGACACCACCCGCGCGCACCACTACTTGCAGGTCGCCGATACCTGGCGCAGCAATCTCCAGAAGTGGACGGTGACCACCAACGGCCCGCTCAGCAGTGACCCGTATTTCTTGCGGATCACCGACGGCGATGCCAACGCGGGCACCAAGATCCAGCTCTCCGACGGCGGGCCGCTGGTGGATCAGCGGCGAGTCCTCGACCCGAGCTTCCTGGAACTCGTCCGCCTCGGTGTCCTCCGCCCGGACGACCCGCGGATCGTCAACACCGTGCACCTCGTGGACGAGCACCTCGGCTACAAGACCCGCAACGGCCCGTTCTGGCACCGGGCCAGCTTCGACGGCTACGGCGAGAAGGCCAACGGCTCGCAGTGGCAGCCGACCGATCCCGGATCAGGTCTCACACACGGGCGCGGCTGGCCGCTGCTGACCGGGGAGCGGGGCGAATACGAGCTCGCCGCCGGCATCGGCGCACAAAGCTTCCTGGCGACAATGGCCCGCTCCGCGGACAACCCCAGCTGGCTGCTCCCCGAGCAGGTATGGGACCACCGCCCGCCCGCGGGGTCCGGGCCGCGGTTCCGCCCAGGTGAGCCCACGTTCTCCGCCAGGCCGCTAGCGTGGACGCACGCCCAGTTCATCCGGCTGGCATGGTCAATCGTCAACGGTGCGCCGATCGAGACACCGCAGCCGGTGGCCTGCCGCTACCACAGCCCACTGTGCCAGACAGCCAAGCCGCTGAACCGTTGACCCTCCTCGCCGGATTTGAGCGGTCACTTTCGCACCTGAGTGGTCAGGTGCGAAAGTGACCACTCGAAGGGGTGATCACTCGGCCTGCACCCTCGGCCAGGACCGGCTGGTAGCTGATAGATGCCCCCTGCCCGCGGCCAGATCAGCGTGCAGATCAGGTCACTATGAGTGCGGGTTCCAGCGCAGAATTCGGCGGGGTGAGCGCCGCTGTCGTGCACATCGTGAGCGGCAGCTAACAGCTGTACCACGGCGGTGGAACGCGGTTATGGTGACCGCTGTGGAGCGGTCTGTGGTGGCCGACGCGGCGGGCGGTATGCACGGCTTTCCGGCTGCGCTGACTAGTTTCGTGGGCCGGGCCCGGGTGGTGGACGAGATCGTCGGCCAGCTAGGTCAGTACCGGCTGGTGACGGTGACCGGCCTGGGGGTGCCGGGAAGACGCGGCTGGCCGACGAGGTGGCCAGGCGGGTGGTCGGCCAGTTCGCTGAGGGGGTGTGGCTGGCGGTGGTGCGAGATCCGGCGCAACATCGGTATGAAGAGGAGATCGCCGCAAACCAAGCGGCCGACGCCACCAGGTCAGGCTCAGCTGCACCCGCCGCACGCAGCAGAACTTGCCATTTGTGATTAGACCATCGATGAAGATCACCAGCTGGCCAAGCAGAACTCGGGCCTGGATGCCTGGCAGGTCTTCCGTTGGAAGTTCTGGCACCGCTGGACCGCGATCTGCCTGCTGGCCCATCTCTACCTCGCCGTCGCCGCCGCACAACGCCAGTACGATGCCGCCCACGACCTGGACGCCGGGCTGATCCCGATCACCGTCCGAGAGTTCCTGCGGCTGTTGCGCGACACCGTCATCCCACCACCGCGCCGAGACCGGCCCCACCGGCTGCACTGGTCAGCGTGGCGACGCCGCCACCAGCATCGCGCCCGCCAAGCCCACCAAAAATGGAACGCCTACGCCGCGACAGCACCATGATCACAACGAACTACAGGCGCCGTATCAGTGAGGGCAAGCAGTTCGGCGCCGACGGACTCTTCGTCCTGGTAGCCGGAGATCAGAAGCACTGCCTTCGGTCGGGCAGTAGCCACCGAGCCCACATGATGGCGGGGCCATCGGTGAGCGACGGGCGGCACCGGTTGCGTGCTGCCACTCCTGCCTGTCGAGGCAGTTGCGGATTGTTCCGTCGTCACGCTCAGCGGCTGCTTTCGTGTCTTTTTGGTCTCGCCGGCCGAATAGCCAATAGGTGAGTTGTCTCTGGTCTGCCGCTTTCACAACCTTTATGCTTCTAGCGCGGCGCTATTATCGCGGGTAAACTCATCTGAGCGTCGGTGATCTTATGGTGGGAGAGCGTCACATAACCCGGTGCCATCCTGACTAGATATATAAGAGTGCCGTATGACGGAAATGCTTGGTCATAAGCCCACTTGGCGAAGGCGGCGGCGTATCCGTCTACTGAGAATCCGTGGGCCCAAACGGCTAGATCGTCATCGGGCATATTGCTCGAGGGGTTGATCAGCAGGACAGGAGGAATCAGTGGCCGCATATCTCAAAGGCCGACTACCGCTTCGGCGCCCGTTGGCCGCGGCCGCGGCCGTGCTGATGGTAGGGCTACTGACTAACGGAGCACCGAAGGCGGCGGCTTCGGCGGCTGCAGTCACGCCGCCCTCAGTGAGGGTAGGCACCGTTGCCGGGACCTTTTACCCCAACAACAATAACAGCGGGGCGTTCGACACATCTCAGCTTTCGACCCCAGCCTTTACGCAGTCCTTCCCCGTGATCGACTTCAACCCGCCCTCCAGTGCACAGGTAAAATGCTCCAACAGCACCGGTGTGGATGAAAACACTCGCCCGTTCACCGACGTAATCCCCAACTCAGACGGGAGCTGTTCAACCCTTGTGGCCGCCGGCAACGGCATGCAAGCCGGCACTGGCAGCCTGAACATGTTCGAGGCGGTGTTCCAGTCAACCCTCACCGTCGATTCGCCCGCCCAGGTAACGTTCAATTTCTTCTCAGACGACGGGTGGATCCTCGGGCTGGGACAACAACAACGCGGGACGGCTCAGCCAACTTACGTCTCAGGGCAGTTGTCCAATGCCCCATCCACATCCCCGGTGCTCGGGTATCCGGTCGTTGGTGCACTCAACGGCCCGTCAGCACCCACGCAGGCGCAGGTCACGGTCAACTTCCCAGCTGCCGGTATATACCCGATGGAGCTCGACTACACCGAGTGCTGCGGGGGCCAACTAGCGCTCACTATGGGCACTACCGCAGGAAATCCGATTCCTTCGGGCGCGGGCTGCCCGGCCCCGGGAGGTGGTTCTTCGGGTACTCCGACGCTGAACGTCACCGTCGAAAACGGCAACGCTGCCGACACCGCGACCGGGAGTGGGTGGGCGGCAAACGAAGAGGTGGATATCTACCTTGACACCGCCGCGGGCGCTCATTTTGTCGGGCAGGCGTTCACCGACTCGAGCGGCAGCTTTAGCACGCCGGTGCCATTGGCGCCTTTTACCGGCCTGCTTCCATCACGGCATGATGAACTCGCGGTGGACCCTGGCGAGGTCTTCCCGGTCGTTGCGATGGATAGCTCATGCGACGCCGCCACCATCAGCTACCAGAAGAGCAAGGGGCAGGTGACGAGCCCCGGGCTCACCGAGTCCACACCTGACGGGACCACGCTGGTAAGCAACACTCACGCAACGGATGGCGGCTGCACCCAGTCGGGCGTACCGCTCGAGGCGAACGTTCCGGCGGCTACGACGCCGCAGTTCCCCCTTGTCGCTGACGGCCGCTGGATCGTGGACTCCAGCAAGCCCACCCCACAACGGGTCAAGCTGGTGAGCGTCAATTGGTACGGGGCCGAAGAAGCGGACTTCGTCCCGGGGGGCCTTCAGTGCCAGAACGTCGATACCATCGCCGCGGAGATTGCCACGATGGGGTTCAACTCCGTCCGGCTTCCCTGGTCAAACGCCATGTACGAACAAGGTCCGTCCACTTGCACAAGCAGCGACCTGGCCGCCAGTTTCGCGGGAGCGAACCAGACGTGCATCCCGCCGCAGGTGCTGGCGGCGAACCCGCAATTCCTCGGGCAGGACGCCCTGTCCATCTACAGCGATGTCGTCGACGCCCTGGCCGACCACAATGTGATGGTCATCCTCGATAATCACGGTACCGATGCAAGCTTCACGCCCACCCCCTTCAACGGCATCTGGTGGGGAGGCCAGCTCTGGGACGACCAGTTCGGCTATGACCAGAACATCGACGGGCGTACGCAGCTGTGGATCAACGACTGGGTGGGCATGGCAAGCATGTTTGCCGACACACCTGACGTCATCGGTGCCGACCTTCGCAACGAACCCGCCCCGACACCCTACTCGTGCGGGCACGTGTTTCTTCTGTTTGGAACGCATCATTGCACCCCCACCTGGGGAGGAGGAGATCCAAGACAAGACTGGCTGCAGGCCGCCGAGGATGCCGGCAACGCGATCATAAACCCGGGCGTCAACCCCAACCTGCTCATCTTCATTGAAGGCACCGACTACAGCCTGGACTTCACGAAAGTACATGGGCAGCCGGTCCAGCTAGACGCTGCAAACCATGTCGTCTATTCGCCGCACAGTTACTCTTTCGACTTCCCCGACTGGATCTCGTACAAGGACTTGTCCAAAGAACTAGGCCGGAAATGGGGCTATATTCTTACCCAGAACCGGCCCTGGACCGCCCCCATCTGGGTGGGTGAGTTCGGCGCGAGCGCATCGGATATCAGGACAGGTGTGGAAGGGGGGAACTTCTGTGGTATCACGGTCGTGCCCGCTGACGAGTCGTGGTTCAGTTGCTTCGCGAGGTACCTGGCGAACGCTGATATCGACTGGTCATATTGGGCGGTCAACGGAACTGAGGGCGATGGCGGCACCCTCAATCCAAATACAGATGTCTCCTCTAATGATGGGGGCCGTGCCTTCTACAGCACGGAGACCTACGGTATTTTCGACCCGTCATGGAGCCAGAACTCCAGCCTTGGCCTCATCCAAGCGCTCCAGGCCCTCCAATCGCCGACACAGTTCCCATGAGCATTTACGTGTGGCGCACCCGGGGTGACGTTCGAGTTGCTACCGGCACACAAATGGTCGTCTGGCGGATACGAACCGATCAGGCGCTTGCTGTCGGCAGCGCAACCCGAACTCAAACACGAAAGCCAACCTGCGCAGTCGGCCGCCGCTGAACGTCAATGGCGGCTAGCAACGCAATCGCAGAGCCGGATAATCTGCGTGCGCTCTACAGCAATGACTGACACCTCGGCCCGCGCGCCGAGTCGGCGTTACGCGCCCGAATTTTCCGGCTGTGACCTGGTCATGCGTTCACGTTCGGTAACGATCGCCTTCCCGGCATCAGTTGTCCCGGGCAGACAATGACAGACGCGATGTTCACGAAGCTGTCACCGTGACGCAACGCCAGCGCAGCAGTCAAAACCAGCTTGCTGGGCCAGGTGACCGGGATGCTGGCTGCAACCGCTCCCCTAGGACATCAGTCGTGATCGGCGGTCCCCCCCCACCCGAGCCTGCCGTGACACCCTGATGGGTGCCCACGAGAAGGTGGTAGCTCAGGGCTCGTGCGCCCCGAGGGGTCTGGAGCAGCAGCGCCATGCCAGGTGCCGGACCAAAGCAGCGGCCAGTTGTGGCTGGGAACGAAGTGGGAATCATCGGCGCTCGCAGGTGCGCTCTCCCGCTCTCTTCTGCTCACCTGTGCGCGCGCTTCATCTGCGGAAATATGGAAACGACCTGGTGGCGGGAATGTGGATGCATTCCTGGGGGTCAAGGGGTCGCCGGTTCAAATCCGGCCGTCCCGACCAGAAGGTCCAGGTCAGAAGTGGTACTGGGTTCCGGCCCAGGCCCCTTTTCGATCTTCAGGAGCCAATCGGGGAGCCACCGCAGAGCCATGTGTTCGTGGTGGGTGGTCGGCTACGCGCGCCTTCGGGGACGCGGCTTGGCCGGTGTTGCCCGTCGGGTGGCGGGCCTGTGCCGCTGAGGGCTGGGTTAGCGGCAGCCGGGGTGTCACTGGCTCCCCCGGGGGGAGCCGGGCCGGGGACCGCTTCTGGGTGAGGATCTTGTCCATGGCCGTGGCGCCCGTGGTGAGCGCGGGCCTGATCTCGTGCCGGTAGACAGTCTCGGTGACCGTGGTTCCGCTGTGGCCGACCAAGTCGCTGATGTCCTCGATGCGGACGCCATAGGCGCTGAGGATCGACACGAACGAGTGCCGAAGCTCTCTCGGTGCCCACTCCTCCCCCGGGCCCGCGGCCTTGGTGATGGCAGCGAACTCGCGGCGGACCTGCCAGCGGTCCAGTGGCGTGCCGTCCTCGCAGCAGAACAGCAGGCCGTAGCCCTGCCAGGCGGTACGCGCGCGAAGGCGTTCGGCGGAGCCGTTGCTAATTAGAAGACTGGGTGAACGCAGCGGATACAGCAGGAGAAGTTCCCGGAAAATCCGGATGTATCATCGTTTGATGGTGCAGTTGGGGACTGCCTTCGTGAGCCATACGTCGGAGATGACGACCTTCCCCGCTGATGGGTCATACGTTCGTGCCGCGGTGGATGCCGTCCTACGGGCGGGATTCCATCCAGTGGAGATGGGGATGTTCACCGCGAATCCACTCCCGCCAGCGGACTACTGTCGGGCCCACATCCAGGACTGTGACGTCTTCATCGGAGTGATCGGTTTCCGGTACGGAAGCCTGGTTCCTAAACTGCAGGAGACCTCCTACATCGATCTGGAGTTCCGGGAGGCGACCCGTTTGGGTACTCCTCGGCTGATCTTCCTCTTGGATGACGATGCCCCCATCACCCGCTCGATGGTCGACGTCGACGGCCGCCGGATCGAAGAATTCCGGCAGAGACTACTTACGGCCGGAATAGTGGTCCGCACCTTTCGCACCCCCGGCGAGCTAGGCGAGGCGGTAATCCAGGCGCTGAAGGAATTGCGTGAGCAGGACGGTCCTCACGGCCGACCAAGGCGACGGCACCTGTTGCCGTCGCAGGCGCTCCCAACGAATTCCGCACGTTCGGTCACACGTCCGGTACTGCTAGCCAAGGCAAAAGCGCATCTGCTGCGGGCGCCGGAAGATCGCCTTCGGATCGTCGGACTTACCGGGATGGGAGGCACTGGGAAGACTACCCTGGCGCGTGCCTTGGTCAGCGACCAAGATGTTCTGGACCGATATCCGGACGGTATCGTCTGGGTCGAGCTAGGACAGTACGCCGACCTGGAGTCCTGCCAGAGCCTTGTGACAGAAGCTTTTGGGGACCATCGTCCCGTGGTCGACGTGGCGGCGGGCCGAGATAGACTCAATCAGCTTCTCCTCGGCGCCCGCACGCTCATCGTGCTGGACAACGTTCGCTCCACCGACCAAATACATGCCTTCAATATCAACGTGCCGGAGTCGACCCTTCTAGTCACCACCCGCGCCGCGGAGATTCTCTTCCACGACGCCTCGGTGTGCGAGGTAGGGGCCGTCGAGGACGGCGAGGCGCGTCGGATCCTCGCCAACTACTCTGGATATGTTGAGAACGACTTGCCGACTGAGGCGCTGTCGGTCGTGTCCAGATGCAGAGGGTTGGCGCTCGCCCTCTCGATCGCTGGCGGCATGGTGGGGGAAGGGCGTCGCTGGCGCACAGTAGACGAACGCCTGCGGCGCTCCGACCTTAGCAGCCTCGATGCCCGTCTACCCGACTATCCCTACACGCTGTTGACCGCGCTGGACGCGAGCGTGTCCGCGTTGCTTGACGAGCATCGCGCACGGTTTCTCGAGCTAATTGTATTCGACGGGCGCGGACCCGTCCCGGTGGCGCTGCTATCGCTTCTGTGGTCCTTGTCGGGAGTCAACGAGCTTGACTCCGAGGACCTCGTTCTGCTGTTCAGTCGGCGCGGTCTCATCCGGTACGAACCGGAGGGGAACTCGGTGACGGTGCACGACCTTTTGCTGGATTACATGCGCACGACCATCGAACCTGACCTGGTCAACCAATTGCACCGGCGCTTTGCCCACCTATTCCTAGACAGCTGGGGTCGAGTAGACTCTGGCTTGCCACTGATGCCTGTCGAGGGCTCTCTGGACCCAGCCGAGCTGTACAAAATGATGTATGTCTTCGACCACCTCGCTCGCGGCGGTGAGGTGGCCCTCATCCACCGGATCCTCGCGCTCGAGATTCCCGGGGAGCGTCCGCGCAACCTGTGCTACACGGCCTATGAGCATTGCGGGCAGGTTTCCGCATACCTGCGTGCGGTGCGGCTGGCCTGGCGGTTGGCGGAGAAGTCGACTGACGAAACACGCGCCGTTGGGCAGCCCTCCGAGTCGATCGCTTTGGAGGTGATCTACGCACTCGTCGTTGGCTCCATCGTCACCATGGCTGCTAGCGTCCCTGTACCCCTGTTGGTCTCGCTGGTCGAGCAGGGTGTGTGGACGCCACAACAGGCGCTGACGTTCGCCCAATCCATCCCGAGCCCAAGGGATCGCGCGCGTGCCCTTATCGGTATCAGCGCCGCCGACGATAAGCAGATCCGCACGACGGCGCTGCGAGCCGCCCTCGGCCTCGCGCGCTCGGCGGTCAGTCCGTTCGCTCGTACGCGGACCGTGCTGGGACTCGCCTCACAAGGCGAGTTGAACGCCGCCGTTGAGCAGATCCTCCGTCTTGCCTCGACACTGAACCACCTGTACACCCGTTTCTGTGTACTACTCGACGCGGCGGAGCAACTGGATGGGGCGCACCGAGCAACGTTGCTGGAAGCGGCGTCCGTAGTGGCGCAGACCATCCCCAACCCCCGCTCGCGCGAGGAGGCACTGACCAGGATCGGTGCTTTGTCCCCAGCCAGGGGCGGCTTCGCTCCTACGCCGCTCCCCAGTCCGGTGTTTGTGCGTGCCCAGATGGCGCTCTCGCCAGCTGCAGCCATCGACCCTCCACAGGTCTACGAACAGATCCTCGACCTCGCCCGTGCCATATCCAGCGAGGAAAGCGAGGAAGACGACCTCCCGCCAGTATCGGCCGTCCCTCACGAACTCGCCGAACCGCAACGAACTACTGCGGTCGTGCAGGCACTAGACCTCGCCCGCGGGGTCAGCCATCCCGTTTGGCGGGCTAAGGCCCTCATTGATCTTGGGTCGCATCTTTCCGGCGCGGAGCGGAACGAGGCATTGACAGGTGCTCTCGACGTCATCAACACCATCACGGAACCCGCCCGCCGGGTACGGTCACTTGCTTACTTGGCACCGCATCTGCCTCTACCGGAGCGGAGCAGGGTAATCGATTTGGCCTTTACGATCGCCGGGAGGGCGGAAGATCCGTCGGCACAGTTGAAGGCCTACACCGACGTCCTGCCCCTACTGGAAGGACAAAAACGGGAAGACGCTCTACTGGGCGCATTCACCGCGGCCCGCTGCCTCCAGGAGCCATACCGACGCGCAAGAGCGCTGGCGTCTTTGTTGCCGCTTGCCTCCTCGCGGGATCAGGCAGAAGTGGTGGACGAGACTCTCGCCCTCGTCCACCGCATCTCCGGCGCCTACTCCCGCGCCCGGGTCTACGCAGGAATTCTGGCGCACATCCCCGTCAAGGCCCGCGTCGCCGCATTGGCGGAGGCACTAGCGGCCGCTCGTGCCATCAAGAACCCCTACCGCCGTTCGAGGGCCCTCACCGCGCTCGTCCCTCATCTTGACGGCGACCCAGGCCGACAGACTGTCCTCGACGAGATGCTTGAGGCGAGTCTGCAGGTATCCGGGCCCTACTGGCAGTCACGAAGCCTGACCCGCATCGCCCCGCACCTTCCTGATGCCGAACGCTATCGCATTCTCGACCTTAGCCTCGACGCCGCCCATAACATCACCGACCCCGACCGCCGCACCGAGGCCCTGAACGCGATGGCGGGACTGCTCCCTCCTGACTTGCTGCACAGGGCCCTCGACATAGCCCGGACCTCAGGCGGCCGCTACTGGCGGATCATGGCCACTGCCAGCTTCCTCAAACACCTACCCGCAGACCATGCTGCACCCATAGACGCCCAGACGCTGCTCCGGGAGGCCCAGCACATCCGAGGACCGTATTGGCAGGCCAAAGCAGTCGCAATCCTGGCGCCCAGACTGACGGAGAGTGAGCAGGTCTCGGCACTCGCCGATTGTCTGCGTGCTGCCCGCGTTATCACGGACGATGACCGGCACGGCCAAGCGCTGGTCGAACTCTTCCATGTCCTACCCGGGGAACTGGAGGCTGAAGCTGTCGAGGCCGTCCGCGGAATCGTTGACGACGACGGACGCCGCCGCGCGCTCGCGGCCCTTCTACCACGCGTCCGCCCGGGCAGACGCTCGCAACTACTCGATCTTGCCCGAGAGACAGAAGCTCTCGGCACCCGGGCCGTCATCCTCGCCGATCTGGCCCGGGTCATGTCAGGAAGCGAGCGATCCACGGCGGTGCAGGAGGCACATCGTACGGCCATGCTCGTCTCCGACTTGAACGAGCGCGCCGAGACATTCGCGGAGATCTGCGATGTTCTGCCACCCGGACCGCGATCGTCGGCACTTTCAGCGATCGCGAAGATCCAAGACCCCTTCCAGCGGGTGCAGGTGACGGCGCGGGCGGCCACGAATCTGCCACCGCGTAGCCGACAGCACATCTGCGATAAGGCACTCGTCGCAGTTGACGGAATTAGTGACCCGCTACGACGGATACAGGCACTCGAGTCCCTCTTCCCCGGCCTGAGCCCCACGAAGCAGGAGAAGGTTCTTGCCTCCCTGATGTCTGTCGCGGAACTCCCGCCAGCCGCCCGCGACCGGCTACGCGTCCTCACCCCGCTGCTAGCGCACGTCACCTCCCCCGCACGCGACGAACTACTGGGCCACTGCTTCGACCTAGCGATGACCGTGGTCGAGCCGTACGAGCAGGTGAACTGTTTGCTGAGTCTCGCGCCCTATGCCGGACTAAGGGACCTGGAGGCGGTCCTGCGATGGATCCCGAACGTATCGAGTACATACGGCCAGGCCCTGCTCTTGGCCGGAATCGCTCCGTTCCTACCGCTCGAACTCAAGGACGAGGCTCTGGCTCTCGCGGCAGGGCTGGAGAACTCCACCGGGCGAGTCTGGGCCATTGAGGCGCTCGTCCTCGCCGACCGTAGCGGCGCTTCGGCCTGGGGCTCGCAATGGCGGGCCGCCTTGGAGTCGGCCGCGCTGGCGAGTCATCGCTCCGTCCTTTGCCTGATTGCCCTCGCCGACACACCGATCGCCGAATGCGGCGGTCCCCAAGGAGTAATTGCGTGCATCGACGCCATCCAAGCGGTGGAGGCATGGTGGCCATTTAGCAGCGGGCCGCAGCTGTAAGCCGGGATGGTGCTCCTGCCCGAGCTTGGGACCGCCTGCCCTAACCTGCCTCCAGGATTCATGGGAGCCAACTGCGGTAGCCAACGTGCCCAGATTCATCTCGACTCACCGCGACGTCTGCGGAACGTTCCTGAAGGTGAGAGGCTCTCCGTTCGACTTCGTCAGACCGGACCAGACACCGGATTCGTGCCTGGGGGTCAAGGGGTCGCCGGTTCAAATCCGGCCGTCC
>Ga0070717_10002147_pt1 | contig 13831 bp, 11 predicted proteins | sample LARL113metaG_FD_71366 | JGI IMG/M metagenome (GOLD analysis project Ga0070717, IMG submission 71366) | Corn, switchgrass and miscanthus rhizosphere microbial communities from Kellogg Biological Station, Michigan, USA - LAR L11-3 metaG | ecosystem: Host-associated > Plants > Roots > Rhizosphere ... | reverse complement strand
GCCAGCCGGACGACCTCGACGACCTCGGCGCGCGTCGCCGGCAGCACGACGACGCCGGGCCGCGCGCGAAAGCTGGTCAGCCCATCGCACTCGTAGGTCCGCAGCTCGTCGGGCCGCCAGATGCAGTTGCGGTCGCCGACGATCGCCGCGAACCGCGCGATCACCGCCGGCGCGAGCGGTGGAGCGGGCTCGGCGTCCATGGCGCGCTACGGTAGCCTGGTTTTCGCGCGCGCGCGTCCGGACGATCAGTTGGCGAGCTGATCGGCGAGCCGCGGCGGCAAGATGCGGGCGGGCGGCGCGTGGCTTGCGCGGGCCGCAGGCGCGTGGCGGGACGGCGCGCGGCGCCCGCGGTCGGCGAGCGCGTGCTGGTGGTCGACGCGCCAGCACGTGGCGTGGTGCGGGTCGGTCAGATCGAGGCCATACGGCGGGACGCGGCGGGCGGCGAGCTCGGCGTCGCACTGCGCGCGCGCGTCGGCAGGCAGCAGCAGGCGCAGGAAGCCGGCGTTGCCGGTCGGATCGAAGCCCGCGGCGCGCAGCACCGCGACGCTGGTGTCGTCGGCGTCCTCCTCGAACGAGAAGTAGCGCAGCGCCGACCACGGCTGGCCGGTGGCGCTCTCGAGCTGGGCCTCGGCGTCGCGCATCGTGGCCCGGCGGTCGGCGACCAGCGCGCTGATCGCGTCGATCACGTGCTGGTCGGCGACCAGCGCGCGATCGGCGGGCGACATCTGCGCGTCGACCTCGGCCGCGGTCTTGCCGGTGAGCTCGGCGACCAGCTCGGTGTAGCTCTCGGTCAGATCGGCCAGGCACTCGTCGCGCAGCGCGCGCAACGTCGCGTCGACCCGCGCGGGGATCGGGGCGAGCGCGGCGGTCAGGTGGCCGTCGAGCGGATCGGTGGCGTCGAGGTCGGCGCGCAGCGCGTTGAGCAGGCCGATCGCGCGCGCGCAGCCGGTCGGGTTGTTCTGCTTGCCGGCGCGCACGACGGCGCTGAACACCTGGTCGAGATCGCCGCGCACCGGCAGGCCGCCGAGCTCGGCGGCCGACTGGTATGACACCGCGGTCGCCGCGGCCTGCCAGGTCTCGGCGAGCGCGCGCACCGCGGGCTGGTCCTCCTGGTCGGCGCCGATCGGCTCGCCCCGGTCGGCCAGGTAGTACGCGAGCAGGCGCTGCTTGGTATCGCCGATCAGGTGCAGGCCGATCGCGTGCTGCAGCTCGTGCATCATGACGCCGAGCAGCTCGTCGTCGCTCGCGCCGGCGGCGAGCGCGCCGGTCTGGACCTGGACCGAGAACGCCGACTTCTGTTGCACCAGGTCGGGCGCGACGAACGCGTTGACCGCGGGATCGTCGAGCAGCACCATGCCCGGGCGCTGCGCCGCCATCGCACCGACCGGGCGCTGCGCGCGGAACGCCGCCCAGCCGCGATCGAGCAAGCCGCGCGCGCGGACGAACCGCGGATCGCTCTCGGGCAGGATGGTGCGCGGCGCGCGGCCGGCCTCGTCGGCGAGCTCGCGCTCGAAGCCGGCGAACCAGGTCGCGGCCTCCGCGTCGGTCGCGAACGTGTGGAAGCAGTCGCGGTCGGGCACCGCGCAGTCGAGCTGCAGGTTGCACGTGCCGTCGCCGTAGCGCGGATCGTGGCAGGTCTGGTCGACCGCGTCGTCGTCGGCGTTGTTGTCGATGACCGCGCAGGAGGCGAGCGCGCAGCTCGCGAGGGCAACCGCTAGGGATCTGGGGCTCATGCCGCTAAGAACGACAGGTCGGCGCGGGTCGCAGGATTTCTCACCGGCCCGCGGGTCGATCGGCGCCCCGGCTCGCAAGCGTCGAGAACGACAGCTCGATCCGGCTCTGGACCCAGCGCAGCACCTCGTCGATCTCGAACGGATCGCTGCCCAGCTGGGTCATCAGATCGCGCCGCACGGCGCGCGCCACGAGCTCGCGCGCCCGCTCGATCCAGCGCGCCGCGGTCGCGCGGTGCACGCCGTGCAGCGCGCCGATCTCGTCGATCGTCAGGTCATCGAGCACGTGCATGCGCAGCAGCACGCGATCGCGCGGCGCGAGGGTCGCGAGCGCGGCGCGAAACGCGGTCCGGAACGCGGCGCGGTAGCGCTCCTTGTCCGGCGCGATGTGCGCGGCGTCCCCGCGATCGGCCAGCGCGATCAGCGCGTCATCGTCGAGCGCCGGCTCGCGCGCCGCGCGTTGCCGGATCCGCACCGCCTCGCGCAGCGCGCCGACCAGCAACCAGCTGCGCAGCGCGCCGCGCCCCTCGTAGCGCGCGATCGCCGGACCGTCGCCGTCGCCGACGAACAGGCGGGCGCGCAGCGTCTGCTGGAGCTCGGCGATCGCGTCGTCGGTGAGGCCGCGGCGCCGCAGCTGAGCCTCGATCATCGGCACCAGCTCGCGCTCGTAGCGCGCCAGCGCGGCGCGGTCGCCGCTCGCCAGCGCGCTCGCCCACGCGAGGTCGGCGTGGTGGAGCTCGCCGCGATCCTGCGCCATGCTCGGCCCAGTATGTCATGCCCCACGGCAGACCGGATTCTCGACTACCTGGCGCGCCGGCTCGCGCCCGAGGAGGTCGAGGCCGTGGACGCGCACGTCGATGGCTGCGCGGCGTGCCGGCTGCTGCTCGGCGAGCTGTCGCGTACCGACGGCGAGGCGCTCGGCCTCGCGCCGGCGGCCGATCCGGCGCGCATCGGCCGCTACCGGATCGAGGCGCGGCTCGGCGAGGGCGGGATGGGCACCGTGTTCGCCGGTCACGATCCGCAGCTCGATCGCAAGGTCGCGATCAAGCTCGTGCACGCCGAGCTCGCGCAGCGCGGCGGGATCGAGCGGCTGCTGCGCGAAGGCCGGGCGCTCGCGCGGCTGGCGCACGACCACGTGGTCGCGGTCTACGACGCCGGCACCGACGGCGATCAGGTCTACGTCGCGATGGAGCTGGTCGACGGCGAGACGCTCGCGAGCTGGCTGCGCGCCCGGCCGCGCACGTGGCGCGAGATCGCGCGTAAGTTCGCCGACGCCGCGCGCGGCGTGGCGGCCGCGCACCGCGCGGGCATCGTGCACCGCGATCTGAAGCCGGAGAACGTGATGATCGACCGCGCCGGCCGGGCCAAGGTCGCCGACTTCGGCCTCGCCGGGCTGGCCGAGGAGGGCGCGGCGGCGGGCCCCGCGCGCGTCGGGGTGCCGCGCGACGCGACCGGCCGCCTGACCCTGCCGGGCACCGTGATGGGGACGCCCAAGTTCATGTCGCCCGAGCAGTGGGACGGCGCGCCGGTCGGCCCCGCGAGCGATCAGTACAGCCTGTGCGCCGCGCTCGCCAGCGCGCTGTTCGACGACACGCCGGGGCGCGCCGTCCCGCGCTGGCTGCGCCGCGCGATCGAGCGCGGCCGCGCGGAGGATCCGGCGCGGCGCTTCGCGTCGAGCGACGCGCTGGTCGAGGCGATCGATCCCGCGCGCCACGCGGCGCGCCGGCGCCGCTGGGTCGGCGCGCTCGGCGGGGCCGCGCTGCTCGCCGGGCTCGTCGTCCTCGGGCTGGCCGCCCGCGCGCCGGATCCGACGCAGGTCGCGTGCGACGCCGCGGCCGCCGAGCGCGCCCGGCTGTGGACGCCGGTCGATCGCGCGCTGGTCGCGACCGCGCTGCGCGCGACCGGGGTCGCGTACGCGGAGAGCACGTGGACCCGGGTCGACGCCGCGGTGGCGTCCTACGGCCAGGCCCTCGCGAGCCACGAGACCGCGCTGTGCGCGCAGCAGCCGCGCGAGCCGGAGGCACGCGTGCGCTTCGAGCGCGGCCTCGCGTGCCTCGCGCTCGGACGCGCCGAGCTCGCCGCGCTGATCGAGCGCTTCCGCCAGGTCACCGCGGCCGACGTCCGGCTCGGCGTGGCGCGCGTCCACGACCTGCCGCCGGTCGAGGATTGCGCGAACCCGATCGCGCTGGCCGACGAGCACGCGGCGTACACCAGCGCCGGCCGGGCGGCGGCGCGCGCGGCGGTCGCGCTGGCGCAGCGCGCGGCGCGCGAGGCGCAGGACGCCGGCCGCTACGCCGAGGCCGCGGCGAGCGCGCAGCACGCGGTCGACCTCGCGCGCACGTTCGGCGGGACGATCCTCGCCAAGGCGCTGCTCGCGCTGGCCGAGGACACGGTGCACGCCCGGGACTTCGCGGCGCGCGAGGCCGCGGCGCGCGAGGCCGCGGCGATCGCGGACCACGTGCACGCCGACGAGCTGCGCGCGCGCGCGATGGTCGATCTGCTGACCGCGATGGCGCAGGAGCCCGGCCGCGAGCGCGAGGCGCTCGCCTTTGCGCCGCTGGTCGACGCCGCGACCGCGCGCGCCGGCCAGGCGGAGCGCTTCGAGGCGAGCGTGCAGCGCGCGCGGGGCGTCGCGCAGCTCGGCCTCGGCCAGACCGAGGCGTCGATCGAGAGCCTGCGGGCCTCGCTCGCCGCCGCGCGCCGCGAGCTGCCGGCCGGCGATCCGCGGCTGCCCGAGCTCATCTATCCGCTCGGCATCGCGCTCGGCATGGTGCGGCGCGACGCCGAGGCGCTGCGCTACATCGACGAGGCGTACCGGGTCGCGGTCGACGTGTGGGGCGCCGAGCACCCGAGCACCGCGCGGTTCGAGATCAACCTCGCGATCAAGCACGCCGCGCTCGAGCAGTGCGCCGGCGCGCTGCCCGAGCTCGCGCACGCGCGCGCGCTGCTCACCGGCGTGCTGCCGGCGGACTCGGCCGAGCACCTGCTGATCAGCCGGGCGATGGGCGCCTGCTACTACGCGCAGCGCGCCTACGATCGCGCGGTGCGCGAGTACACCGGGCGGCAAGCCGCGCTGATCGCCGCGGGTCGCACGGCGAGCGTGGAGATGGCCGGCACGTGGACCGACCTCGGCGACGTCCAGCTCCAGCGCCGGGCCTACGCCGCCGCGGCCGCGAGCTATCGCCGATCGCTGGCCGCGTACGAGGACCTGCTCGGCAAGACCGATGCGCGGCTCGGCGCGCCGCTGGTCGGCCTCGGCGAGTCCGAGCTGGCCGCGGGCCGCGTGGCGCCGGCGATCGCCGCGCTCGAGCGCGCGGCCGCGATCTACGACGCCGCCCAGGTTCCGGCGATCGTCGCGGCCGACGTCCGGTTCCCGCTCGCGCGCGCGCTGTGGTCGCGCCCGGCCGAGCGCGCGCGGGCGGTCGAGCTGGCGCGCGCGGCGCGCGATGCCTGGCGTCCGGCCGGCCCCTCGCAGCAGGCGCGCCGGGCCGACGCCGACGCCTGGCTGCGCGACCATCGCTGACCGCGCGCGTCACGCCGGCTGGCGCAGGTGGACGTCGCGCTGGGGCATCGGGATCACGATCGCGTGAGCGCGGAACGCGCGGTCGATCGCGAAGCGCAGCCGCGACGACACCAGCGCCTCCTCCTTGGCCTCGGGGATCCAGACCACCAGCGCGAGCAGGATCGCCGAGTCGCCGAACCCGTCGTGGCGGACGTCGGGCGGCGGATCCTGCTGAACCTTGGGCTCGCCGGCGGCGACGTCGAGCAGCACCTTGGTGGCGCGATCCAGATCGGTGCCGTACGCCACGCCGACCTTGACCCACACCCGGCGCGTGTGGCTCGGCTGCGAGTGGTTGATCACCGTGTTGGTGATCAGCGAGGCGTTGGGCACGATCACGGTCAGGCCATCGCGCGACACGACGTGCGTGGCGCGCAGGCCGATGTCCTCGACCGTACCGAGCACGCCGGCGACGTCGATGAAGTCGCCCTTGCGGACCGGGCGCTCGATCAACAGCAGCAGGCCGGAGATGAAGTTCTCGGCGAGCTTCTGGAGCCCGAAGCCGATGCCGACCAGCAGCACCGCGCCGCCCGCCATCACCGCGCTCGTATTGATCCCGACGGTGCTGAGCGCGACGATCACGCCGGTCACGGTGACCGCGTAGCGCAGGATCTTGCCGATCGCGAACCGCAGGCCCTGATCGAGGCCCCGCATCGCGAACACCCGGTCGACGCTGCGGCCGATCACCGATCCGATCAGCCGGGCGACCACGATGATCGCGATCGCGGTGACCACGGTGAGCGTGGTGACCGGCGTCCCCGACAGCACGAGGAACGGCCGGTGGAGGTACTCGAGGATCGTGTCCAGCATGCGCGGGCGCCAGCATACGCCCCCCCGATGTCCGTTGCCGGCGTCGCGCCGGCGACCCTGCCGCCGGCGTGACTTCGTTTCCAGCGTAGTGCGGCGCCGGCAACGGACTCCCCTCGATCGTGAAGCGTGTGTGGCGACTAGATAATCAACATGAGCAGCGAGATGACCAGCGCGCCGAGCGCGGCGGCCAGCCAGCGCAACGAGCCCGGCGGCAGCGCCGGACGGCGGATGCGCCACGTGATCGCGGTCAGTGGATCGTGAAAGCGAGTGCCGCAATAGGCACAGACCCGGTTCATTGTGGCGTTCTCATTGCCGCAATCAGCGCAGACCACAGAGAGCTCCTTCGTGGCGATAGGGCCTCGTGCGCGGCGGATGTGAATGTCTCGGCGATTTATTTCCCAACTTTTGTCGGGAAAACAATCGCGACACCCGATCGTCGCACCCTCGGGGCGCTGCCGCGGTATCTGCCTGGACCAGGCGATTGCCACGTGTTAGTCATTCGTTGTCTCGCACTCGGATGAATGGAGGCGCCGGCGGTCATGCGTGAGTCACTGGAGGAACGGGCGCGCGGGCTGCTCGCCGCGGGTGACACGGGGAGCGCCACCACGGTCGTGTTGCGCGAGCTCGGTCCGGAGCTGTTCGGGTTTCTGACCGGCGTCCTGGGCGACAGCGACGCCGACGAGGTGTTCTCGCGGCTCAGCGTCCGGCTCTGGAAGTCGCTCGCCGGCTTCGAGGGCCGCTGCACCTTGCGGACCTGGGCCTACGTGCTCGCCCGCCACGAGCTCGGGAGATTTCGCAGAGGGGCCAAGCGCTACGCCGAGGCGCGGGTCCCGATCTCCGAGCTGTCGGATGTCCTCGCCGCGGCGCGCCACACCACGCGCTCGACGCACGCGACCGACAAGCGCGTCCAGCTGACCTCGCTGCGCGACGAGCTGCCGGTCGAGGACCGTACCTTGTTGATCCTGCGCGTCGATCGCGACCTGGCGTGGGACGAGATCGCGCTGGCGTTCGCCGACAACCCCGAGGCGTTCAGCGACGAGGACCGAAAGCGTGAATCGGCGCGCCTGCGCAAGCGTTTCCAGCTCGTGAAGCAGCGGCTTGTCGCGCGGATGCGGGCGGCGGCGCCCCCGGCATAGGGGACCGGTCGGAGCGACCGGCCGGGGGGCCGGACCTGGCGCAAGCCGGAAAATCGCAACCCGTCCTTCACATCCGGGGTCGCAGCAGGCCCTGACTGGATCGAAGAATCACTCATGGGCAATGACGAGCGGCCGAGAGGCGGACGGAAGCAGGACGCGGAGGAAGCGCACACCGTGCGCGGCGTGCCGTTCCGGCTCGACGACCGCGCGATCTCGCTGTCGACCCACGATCTGCACAGCAACAGCGCCCAGGCGCTCGACGACGAGCGCGACGCCGCGCTGATGCGCGCCGTGGCGTACGCGCCACCCCGGCCGCCGCCCAACGCGGTGACGCCCGGGACCAAGTGGAGCGCGTCGGGGCGCTACGTCATCGAGCGCCGGCTCGGCCGCGGCGGCATGGGCACGGTGTACGCGGCGACCGACACCGTGCTGAACCGGATCGTCGCGCTCAAGGTGCTCGACGTCGCCGGCGCCGATCACGACGTCGCGCACCATGCCCGGATGCTGCGCGAGGCCCAGCTCGCCGCGAGCATGGAGCACGAGCGCATCGCGCGGGTCTACGACGTCGGCAGCCACGAAGGCTTCGCGTTCGTCGCGATGGAGTACGTCCCCGGCGGCACGCTGCGCCAGTGGATGGCGCGCGGCGACGTGCCGCTGACGCAGATCGTCGACATCGTCACCCAGATCGCCGAGGGCCTGGCCGAGCTGCACGCCAAGGGTGTGGTCCACCGCGACCTCAAGCCCGAGAACGTCATGATGACGACGCAGGGCGGGGTCAAGCTGGTCGACTTCGGGCTCGCGCGCCACGCCGAGCTGCCGGCCGACGAGCCCGACCTGGCGGTGCGGCCCGGCGGGCGGATCGCGCACAGCACGAGCACCGGCGCGGCGTCGGGCACGCCCGGCTACATGGCACCGGAACAGTGCAATGGCCAGGCGCTCGACGAGCGGGTCGATGTCTTCGCGCTCGGCGTGATCCTGTACGAGCTGATCGCGCGCGAGAAGCCGTTCCGCGGCGCCACGGTCGGTGCGATCGTGAGCGCGACGCTCGAGACCACGCCGATCTTTCACGAGTCGGTGTGGGCGCGCGCGCCGGCGCTGCTGCGCGCGCACACGGCCAAGATGCTCGAGCGCGAGCCCAGCGCGCGGTTCGCCGACGGTCACGCCGCGCTCGCCGCGCTGCGCGAGCTGGCGACCGGGATGTCGAGCGAGCGGATCCGCCGCCCGGTCGAGCTGTCCGAGGCGCTCGCCGGCGCGCCGACCCAGCGCGCGGCGCGGCTGCGCCTGCCGGTGCTGGTCGACGTCGGCCTCGCGACCCGCGGGCTCGAGCTGCCGGTCGCGGCGATCGCGCTGATCTGTCTGGCCGTGCTGTGGCTGCATCCGGCGCCGCTGCCGCCGCCGCCGGCGGGCATGGCGCTGATCGACGCCGGGACGATCCTCATCGGCCACAACGCCGACGCGCTGGAGCGCGACTGCCACGAGATCGGCCCGGGCTGCGATCGCGGCCAGCTGTACCGCGAGGTGCCGCTCGCCGAGCGCGCGGTCCCGGCGTTCTTCCTCGATACCCACGAGGTCACCAACGACGAGCTCGCGGCGCTGCTCAACACGTTCCGCGGCCTGCTCACCGTGGCCGACGACGTCGACCAGCACGTGCCGCGCTTCGTCAGCCGCAACCCCGGCACCGGCCGCGCCGCGGATCAGGAAGAAGTGCTGGTCGATCTGGACGACGTCAACGGCGGCATCGAGCTCGCCCCGGGCGGCGCGTATCGCGTGCGCGCGGGTCGCGGCGCGCTGCCCGCCGCGCAGGTCAGCTGGTACGGCGCGAAGCTGTACTGCGAGGCGCAGGGCAAGCGGCTGCCCAGCGAGGACGAGTGGGAGGCCGCGGCGCGCGGCCACGACGATCGCCGGTTTCCGTGGGGCGACGCCGTGCCGCGCTGCGGTCAGGTCGTGATCCCCGCCGACGGCGAGGCGCCGATGGCCGCGGGCTGCGCGGCCGAGGTCACGGCGCAGCCGGTCGGCGCCGCGGCGCAGGACGTCACGCCCGACGGGATTCACGACCTCGGCGGCAACGTCGCCGAGTGGACGTCGTCGCGCTTCGTCGAGCACGACCGCGCCGCGCGGCGCGCGGACGGCCCGCGCGAGATGCCGCGCGTGATCCGCGGCGGCTCGTGGGGCGAGTCGCTCATGGTCCGGACCAGCGGGCGCAGCAAGCGACCGCCCTCGATCATGGGTGCAAATCTCGGGTTTCGTTGTGCGTTGTCTGTCGAAGACGCACGACCGTAGATCAGGAGTGCTATGCGCAATTCACCAAGACAGATCACCGAACCGGGCCCCGTCGAGAGCGCCAGCGACGCGACGTGCGGCTTCTCCCGCGTGGATCGCGATCTCGAGATCGTCGTGCCCCCGCACTGCCGCGCGAGCGTGCTGCTCAAGCTCGTCGAGCGCGACGAGCGCCATCGCTACTACGCGTGGTGGCTGGTGGTCGCGCGCCACGATCTCGACGAGGTCGCGGTGCGCTATCGCTACACCGGCGAGGACACCATCCGGTTCGACGTGCCGGCGAACGCGGTGCTGTCGTCGGCGGCGCTGCAGCCGCTGCTCGCCGACTTCCTCGCCCACGATGGCACGATGCCGCCGCACACGCCGATCATCAAGGGCCTGGATCTCCCGTGATGAAGCGCTGGAATCTGTTGATCTACGCGATCGCCGCGACCGACGACGAGCATCGCCGGATCCTGGCCCAGCTCGCCGCGATGCGCGCCGCGCTCGCGACCGAGCAGTGCAACCTCGTGCTCGAGATCAGCGCCGCGGCCGGCACGCAGCGCCACTGGCTCGCGTTTACCCCGGCCGGTGTCACCGATCGGGTCGAGGACATCGTCGCCGATCGGCCGATCCAGGCGCTGATGACCGGCCTGCTCGACGCCGGCCACGCGCACGCGCCCGACGCGGCGACCGCGTTCGTGCTGTGGGCGCATGGCAGCGGCCTGGGCCACATGCGGCGGCCGCGCGATCACGAGCCACCCGCGTCGGTCGGCGAGCTGTTCCTGACCCACGCGCTGGTCGAGCAGGCGATCCGCGCCAGCCACAAGCACGCGGTCGATGTGCTCGCGCTCAACGCGTGCTGGATGGCGACGCTCGAGGTCGCGTACGCGATGCGCGGCGTCGCCGAGGTCCAGGTCGGCTCGCAGGTCTACGCGCAGGCCTGGCCGTACGGCGCGATCGTCGCGGCGATCTCGAAGTCCGTGCCGGGCGGCGCCGAGCCGCTCGCGCGCATGATCGTCGCGGCGGTCCAGGCCGAGCTCGATCACGGCCAGCGCCACGACGCGGTGTCGGCCGTGCGATCGGCGCCGCTGTCCGAGGTGGTGACCGCGCTCGACGGCTACGCCGCGCGCGTCACGGCGCTGATCGACACCCGGTGGAGCGATGTCCGCACCGCGGTGGCGAGCGATGCCCAGCGGCTCGACGATCCATATCAGGTCGACTTCGCGTCGCTGATCGACGTGCTCGGCAAGTCCGACAAGCAAGCGCAGAAGGCCGCCGGCGCGGTGAGCTCGCGGCTGCGCAAGGCGATGATCGCGAGCGCCGCGCACGCCTCGCATCCCGGCATCCGCGGGCTGTCGATCCTGTGCCCGCGCAGCACGCACGTCGATCTCGACGACGTGTACGCCGACACCGGGTTCGCCAAGCACGGCTGGGTCAGCTTCCTCCGCGCGTTCCAGCACAAGGCCGTGACCGAGCGGGGCGGTACGCCGCGCGCGTCGACCAGCGCTTGACAAGTTTCGCCGGCGATCGATAGTCGTTCGATGTTCCGTCGATCGAATGACGAGGTCGTGCATTGAGCCTGGACGTCGAGCTGGTCCTCCGCATCCTGGTGGGCACGGCGCTGGGCGGCGTGATCGGCTACGAGCGCGACATCCACGGTCGCCCGGCCGGGTTGCGCACCCACGCGCTGGTGGCGCTGGCGTCGGCGACCTTCATGGTGATCTCGACGCACCTGGCGTACTACCAGCACTATCACGCGGGTGACTTCACCGAGATCGATGGCTCGCGGATCGCGGCCTCGGTGGTGTCGGGCATCGGCTTCCTCGCCGGCGGCGCGATCCTGCGCACCGGGTTCTCGATCCAGGGGCTGACCACGGCGGCGGGCCTGTGGCTGGTCGCGGCGATCGGCCTGTGCGCCGGCGGCGGCATGTACATCGAGAGCGTGGCCGCGACGGTGATCGGCGTGGCGGCGCTGACCTTGCTCCGCCGGTTCGAGGACAAGGACGACCGGGTCCGCCGGCGCCTGGTGCTGACCTTGACCGACGCGGCGCTGACCACGGAGCGGCTGATCGCGAAGCTCGCCGAGCGCGACCTGCTGCCGACGGTCGAAGGCTGGAACCGCGAGAGCACCGGCTCGCTGCGCCAGCTCACCCTCGTGGTCCGGCTACCGATGCCCGACGGCGAGGCGATCCTGGTCGAGGCGCTCGAGGCCGAGCCGGGCATCACGCGGATGCAGCTGGATCCGGCGAGCTAGGCGTTCGCTTCGCGCGGCGCAGGAAGTAGGCGCCGCTGATCGTGAAGAACACCGTGCACACCGCGCTCGTCGCGTACGAGAAGTAGCGAAAGAACTGCAGCTTGGAGACCGCGGCCTGGCCGAGCGTCTTGTAGAGCACGATCGCGACCGAGCCCGAGTAGGCAACCGCGTCGCTGACGTAGATCAGGAACACGGCGGTCGCGACGATGCCGAGCGCGGCGATCGTGCGGTCGAACAGCACGCAGCCGTAGGGCACGTAGCCGAGGTAGAGCCCGAGGCCGATCAAGATCATCCAGGTCAGCGGGCCGATCGCGCCGAGGTCGAACAGCAGCGTACCCACGCCGATCAGCGCGCTGCCGGCGATCATGATCGCGTAGGTCAGCTGCAGGCCGCGGCGGTTGTCCTTGACCAGGAACAACAGGCCGAGCGCGATCATCACCGAGATCGCGATCGGCAGCTCGGTGAGCGTGAACAGGCTCGACTGCTGATCGGCGCCGAGGTCGGCCCAGATCTCGGCGGCGTAGTTGTCGCGGAAGTCGCGATACGACGTGAGAAACAGATAGACGATCACGAGCAGCAACAGGCCGGGCAGGAACCGGCGCAGGAACGCGCGGCGCTCGGGACCGGACATCGGCTCGCGCTCGGTGCGCGCGGCGACGTCGGCGGCGCTCGGCCGCGGGATCAGGCTCAGGCCCCAGACCGCGGCGAGGAAGATCGGCAGGAACACCAGGCCGGTGAGCGCCGGCATCCACGACTCGGACACGCCGGCGCCGAGCAACGCCGAGCCGATCGACTTCACCGCGCCGCTCGCCACCACGTAGGCGCAGCTCAGCCCCGCGCCGAGGATCTCCGACGTGCGCCGGCCTTCGAGGAAGCTGAACACCACGCCCCACACGGTGCCGAGCGGCAGGCCGTTGAGGAACAGCGCGAGCACCTTGCCGCCCGGCGGCAGGACCGCGAACAGCACCAGCGCGAGCTCGGCCCACACGATCAGGATCACCAGCGCCCACGCGCGTTGCGCGGGCCGCATCTCCGAGTTGACCTTGACGCCGAGGAACTTCGACAGCGCGTAGCCGCACAGCTGGCTGATGATCAGCGCGCTCTTGAGATCGATCGCGCCGAACGACGCGCCGGCGAAGTGCGCCGCGGCGAACGGCTTGCGAAAGCTGTACATCGCGAAGTACGTGGTGAACGCCATCACCACCGCGTAGACCGCGAACGGCCCGGTGCCGGTCCGGGCGAGCCAGCGCGTGATGCGATGCGGGGGCGGCTCGGTCATCAGTACTGGCCGTAGTGCTCTTTGACCGAGGCGAGCAGCTTCGCCGAGTCGAAGCCGACGCCGTCCTTGAACACCAGCTCGACGTTCTCGATGTCGCTGATCTTGGTCGATGGATCGCCCTGGATCACGACCAGGTCGGCGTTCTTGCCGACCGCGATGCTGCCGATCTTGGCCTGCTGTCCGAGATAGGTCGCGCCGTTGAGCGTCGCGATCTGGATCGCCTCGACCGGCGAGAACCCGGCCTCGACGAGCAGCTCGACCTCGCGCTGATCGCCGAACCCGGCGACCACGCCGCCGTTGCCGGTCGGATCGGGGCCGGCGATCAACAGGCCGCCGGCGGCGACGAACGCGCGCTCGAGCTCCATGTCGCGCTTGAGCAGCGCCGCCGGATCCGACGTGCGGGGCGGCAACGTGGCCGGGCGCTGCCGGGCGTAGAGGTAGGCCTGGCGCGCTTGCGGCAGCATCGCGTCGAGCACGGCCTGGCGTAGCGGTGGGCGGCCGGGGATGTTCGACTCGAACACCGGCAGGGTCGAGGTGATCGCGACGTGGCGCTGGACCAGCTTGGCGATCAGCGCGGTGGCCTCGGGGCCGCCCGGCGTCATCTGCTCGAGCGTCGACGGCCCGCTCGGCTTCGGGCACAGGTCGGGCTGCTTGCCGGCCGCGAGCTGCGTGTTGACGAAGAAACCGTGCTCGAGGTCGTCGATGCCGAGCTCGGCGGCCTCGGCGTAGGTCACCGAGCACAGGTGGCCGGTGACCTTGATGTGGCGGCGGTGCGCGGCGTCGATCGCGGCCTTGAGCTGGGCG
>Ga0070717_10002144_pt1 | contig 13839 bp, 9 predicted proteins | sample LARL113metaG_FD_71366 | JGI IMG/M metagenome (GOLD analysis project Ga0070717, IMG submission 71366) | Corn, switchgrass and miscanthus rhizosphere microbial communities from Kellogg Biological Station, Michigan, USA - LAR L11-3 metaG | ecosystem: Host-associated > Plants > Roots > Rhizosphere ... | reverse complement strand
ACATCGCGAATCCGATTGATGCAGTTATTCAGCCCGTGATCGAAGTCAACAAACGTCTCTTCGCGCCAAAGCAGTTCGCGCAACTCTTCCCGGGTAACCAATTCACCCGCACGCTGCAACAGGATCACCAGCACCTGCGCCGGCTGGCCCGCAAAGCGAAGCTTTCGTCCGTTCTTGAAACCCTCACCCGTCGCAAGGTTGATCTCGAACGAGCCAAACACCACTTTTTCCGCAATTTTTTCTCGGGGGAGCATGCGGTCACTTGCTGATTCGGAAGATTACCACGTATCAAACCAGCTCAGGCAGCAATTTCTGTCGGCGCCCACGCTCGCGTAAGTACCTGCCAGGGAGCACCTTGCCAAAGGAGAAATTTCTGATCTTTTTTGGAGGGCGCGAGGATTGTGGGGTCCGGGGCAAATCCGCAAACTCCGCGTGATGGCGGACCGCACTCCGCCTCAGGAGGTCGTTCATGAAACTTCGCCCCGTGACCCACGCTCTCTCCCTCAGCTTGTTGCTCCTGTTGCCCATCGCATCGCACAGCCAGAACCCGATAGCGGACTGGGATGCGATTACCCAGAACACTGTCGTCACCGTGGGATTGAGATCTCCGGCCGCTGCGTTTGTTTTCTTTGCCTACGTGAACGTCGCCGAGTACGACGCGGTGAACTCGATCAATCACCACTACCGGCCCTTCGCGGTTTCGGTGAACGCACCCCGGAGCGCTTCGATCGATGCCGCTGTAATCGCCTCGGCTCACGACGTGCTCGTTCACTACTTCCCGGCCCAGCAGCCGGCACTCGACGCCGACGAGGCCGCCTCGCTCGGAGCCTTGCCGAATTCGCAGGGCAAAACTGACGGCATCGCGGTGGGCCGGGCTGTCGCCGCCCGGTGGATTGCCATGCGCGCCAGCGACGGAGTGGAAGCGCCAGTCGTCTACATCCCGGGAAGCGGCCCCGGGGTATGGCAGCCCGTGCCGCCTTTCCCGCCACCGGCCACCCCTTGGATGGCCACCATGACGCCGTTCACTTATTCGTCCCCTTCCAGATTTCTGGGCGTCATCGACACTCCGCCCTCCCTCTCCAGCCGCGCCTGGGCGTCCGATTACAACCTCACCCGCACCTTCGGCGCATTGAACAGCACCCTGCGCACTCCCGCCGAAACCGAGATCGGCAGGTTCTGGGCCGGGAATGCCGGAGCCATGTACAGCCAGGCGCTCCGCATCCTCATCTCCGAGCACCACCTGAATACCGCCCAATCGGCCCGGCTGGCTGCCATGCAGAACGTGACCACCGCCGATTCGCTCCTGGCCTGCTTCAATGCCAAGTACCATTACGGCTTCTGGCGGCCGTACACCGCCATCCACAACGCCGACACAGATGGCAATCCCGATACGGTCGCCGATCCCAACTGGGCCCCGCTCGTTACCACGCCCGGACACCCCGAATACCCCGCCGCCCATGGCTGCGCTACGGACGCCCTGGCCGTAGCGCTTCGCACCTACTTCCAAACCGATCGCCTGGCTTACCAGGTTTCGAGCCCCATCACCGCCACCACCCACAATTTCCGCCGGCTCAGCGACTTGGTGAATGAAGTCGACATGGCGCGCATTTTCGGCGGCATGCACTATCGCCATTCCGTGCTCCAGGGCAACGTGCTCGGAACCGCGGTCGCCTGCCACGTGCTCCAGTCCCGCTTCGACGTGGCGTGCCGCCTCGACACCGACGATTGAGGGGCCTGGATCCGCGCCCTTGGCGCATGGTGTGTTAGCCCAGCCTTTTCAAGGCTGGGAACCCGGTTGCGAGAAATCCACCAGTCCGGTAGGGACGGTGCTTTCTCGCAACCAATTGCCGCCGGAATTTCGACCCGGCCCCGGCACTCACCGCGGAAAGAATGCCGCCGAAGCCCCCACCCACTCCTGGTCCTTGTTGTGGTCCACCCCCATCATCTTCCCCCGTCCCAGCCGCACCAGCGACAGGACAGGAGTCAACGTGGTGTGATCCGGCCACAGGTACAGAATCCGGATCTCCGCCTGCGTGAGCCCGTGGGGAGTTTCAATCGTAGGCACAAAATTCATCCGTTGCTGCAGGAGATATTCTCTGCGGCTCGCAGCGGGAATGGCTTCCAGTTCCCCCTCCGTGGGATCGAACTGGATGCCCTTGCCCGCAAATGAAAACAGCGGCTTCAGCAGCAGGTCGCGATAAACCGTCTCGGGCCGAACGCTCTCGGGCATCGCCACCCCGGCCGCCGCCAATTCGGTGCGCCCACTCCCCTCCAGGAAATCGGTCAGAAACACCGCCGGCGGCACCACCGCAGGGCGATTCGGTAGCCGCGACAGCCAGGGAATTGAAAACTTGCTGATCAGGAAATACCAGTTCGGATGCCCCGCCCACTCCACATCCCACTCCCGCCTTAGGTCGAACGGCAACTGGATCTTCCGCGCGATCAGCTCATCCACAATCGCCCGGTTGTAGATGCGGTGGATCGGCACCAGCTTCCCGCTCCGGTTGCGATAATGGAGCTTGCTTCCCTCTGCCTCCAGACTCGATATATCCACCACCGCGATCCCCAGCCGTCGCGCGGTGATCTCAAAATCCGGCCGCGTCTTCTGGTTGAGCGGATCGATCTCCGTCAGCACTACGTTCTCCGGGTCGCAGGTCCCCAGGACCGTCCGGCACAGCAAATCCCAATAACTCCGCTCCGTCAGCCCTGACAGGTACATGCCCAGCGACGGGTCCAGTTGGAATGCCTCCCTATATCCGTCCCCCAGCACCGACTGGTATCCATACACCGACGGAAATGCCTGTATCTCCACCAGGCGCGGAACCAGGTCCCCCTTTGCATTCCATGCCAGGGCAAAATCGGCCGTCAGGAAATGAGGATGAACCGTTTCTCCTGCGACGCGATAGCCCGCCGGAATGGCCCGGTGCGCCGCTTGCAGGTATTCCGGCCAGCCCATCAGCGTTTTCGCCAGTTCGGCGCCCTCCGCGGCCATTTCGTCCAAAAGCGCGCGAGGAACAAAAATGGGGGTTTCCGCTACCCGAAATTGCACCTTCACCCGGCAGCGCTCCTCCAGCAACCCCAGAAGAGACGAGTAGCGCTCCGGCAAAAATGAGCGGTTGAATTGTTCACGCAAGACGGGAATCAACGTTCGCTCCTGGCGCGGGGAACAAGTCGCCGCAAACACCAAGATACCCTCACAACCAAACCTGCACTGAATTTGTCCATCTTTCTGTCCATTACCAGACACAAACTGGCCTTTTGCCGCCCTGATGTAATCGAACGCACTTTACAAGCGCGGTCACCAGGGTTAAAAGGTTAATAACCAACAAAATATCTCCAAAGATTTGCCAAAAAGTTACTTTTGTTGTAGTCGGATTGCCCCGTATGGGGTACTCTTCTGAGTACGATCATTTACACACAGGGAGCACGATCAAAATGAACTCTTCCATACTGAACTTTCTGCTCAAATCCCGCCTTGCTCTTCTCGTTCTGATTTTGACTGCTTCGGTTACCTTCGCGGTGGCGAGCCCGGCTGCGCCCGTTCTCTTTTCGCACGCCGGTGGAAACGTTACCAGCCCAATTTGGCCGGTGCCTATGCCGCCGACGAACGGCAATGGCAGCATCGCGGTTGCCAGCCCCATTTGGCCGGTACCTATGCCGCCGACGAACGGCAATGGCAGCATCGCGGTTGCCAGCCCCATTTGGCCAGTGCCTATGCCGCCGACGAACGGCAATGGCAGCATCGCGGTTGCCAGCCCAATTTGGCCGGTGCCTATGCCCCCCACGAACGGGTCAGTTACGTCTGTCTAGGCCTCTGCTAAACTGAATGCTGCTTTTCAACTAAAAGGCAGGCAGGAGAACGCCTTTGAGTCCCGACAAGATTCTCTGGCTGATTGGCCTTTCGGCAGAGATAGGCGTCGTGGTGCTCTGCATACGGGCGAAGTTGTTTCGTAACACCCCCGTATTTTGCGCATACCTGGCGTGGAGCGTTCTGCTCGATCTGCTTGTCCTCGGCGTGACCAGACTGCCGCCGAACATTTACCTTCGTGTCTACGTCTGGCAGTTGATCGCGGATTCCATATTTCAGTTCGCCGTCTTGGTCGAGCTGGGGTGGGCCGTGCTCCTGCCCATCCGCTCCTCGCTCCCCAAGCACACCGTTCTGATCCTGGCTCTGCTGATTGCCGGGGCAGGCGGATTGATCTGGCCCATCTCGGCTCACATGCTTCCGCCCGGTCTCGATCCTTCAGGCGTTTTGTTCGTCCACGCGCAGCAGACCGTCGCTGTGCTCCGGGCCGTCATCTTCCTCGTTTTGGCCGGATTCAGCCAGTTGCTTTCCATCGGCTGGCGCAACCGCGAACTCCAGATCGCCACAGGACTCGGCTTCTATTCCATTTGCAGCCTAGCGATCTCGCTGATCCATGGGCACCTCGCCCCGGTGGCGCATCCCCACCTCTACCATCTCGTTGACCTGATCGGCCAGGCGAGTTACGACTGCTCCCTGCTCTATTGGATCTTCAGCTTCGCCCAGCAGGAACAGGAGCGCCAGGAGTTTACGCCGCAGATGCGGAGCTTTTTGCTCGCCGTAACTGGCGCGGCCCGCGGAACCTCCGTCGCCCTCGCCAATTCCGGAATCCCTTCAACCCGGAAGCCCGGAAAGCATTGAAAAAATGGAAAATAAGGGTCACGATCCGCTTTTTCATTTCGAAAGGACGGCAAGTGCCGTCCGGCTCATACCCACACGTTACCTAAGTCCTATTCACTTTTGGTTACTTTTTGAACGATGAAGACGTACCCATCTCGCCGAATTTGGTGCACAATGGGTCCATTGTTTGGTACAAGTACTTGAGACAGCAAAACACAGCCGAGGCATGCACGAAAACCATTCAATGGTTACTAAAGCTCGGCTATGAGGGTAACAAATGATCTTGATCATGTTGCAACTTGCAGTCTTTGCTGCCGTAGTGTGGTTCTTTCTGCACTGGCGCGCGGGAGTTAAAAGGCGAAATGCCCAGACTTGGGATTCGCTGCTGGCTCGTTTGCGCCCGGAGTGGAGCGCCCGCGACTTGAGCGATCAGTTCCTCTGGAAAGAAGGCCTGAACGCTACACCTGACGACGCCTGGCAGCGCATGGAAGGGCCCAAGGGGCTTTGGGTCATGTTCCAGAATGCCAAAGTGATGATGGAAATGGCCGATTTCGCGTCCCGGAACTGCGCCGACATTGATCCGGTTCAACTCGCAACCCTGCGCAGCGACGCCATGCAGATTCGCGTCTGCGTCCTGATGGGCCTCACACAATATGCATTCACCCAGGCGAGCGAGGGCGTTCGCGTCAATGCCTTTCGTGCGGCGTCTATGTACACTGCGATGGCCGCGCGCATGACCCAGCTGCTCCAGGATCACGCAGCCGTGGTTCTACCCGATTTTGTAGCGGCGATGTAGTGGCCCACCCTGTCCCAACGAAAACCCCGGCCGCGGCCGGGGTTTTGCTTTGCCTGACTGGATGACGGGTGCCCCAGATCCGGACTTTCGGACCTGGGATAACTCTCCCCAATCACGCCTCATTCTCCTCCAGAAACTGATTGATCCGCCCATACTCTTCCTCACTCAGCCGGAAATCAAGTGCCGGGGCCAGGCCCTCCACCTGCTGTGCGCTGCGCCCTCCCACGATCGCCGCGGTAATACCCGGATGATGTAGCGTCCACGCCACCGCCACCACCCCGGGACTGACGCCGTGTCCGTCCCCGATCTCGCGCAGCAGTTCCACCAGCCGCAGATTCCGGCTCAGCCGCGGCTCCTTGAATTCCACCGCCCGCCTCCGCCAGTCATCCGCCGGCAGCGCCGCCACGCGCTCCGCCGTCATCTTTCCCGTCAGCAGTCCTGACACCATCGGCGAGTAGTTGATCACGCCGATATGGTTGGCCTGCGCAAACGGCAGAATCTCCGCCTCAATGGCCCGCCGCAGCATCGAGTAGGGCGGCTGCAGGCTCGTAATCGGGGCAATCTTCTGCGCCCGCTTCATCTGCTCCACATTGAAGTTCGACACCCCGATGTACCGCACCTTGCCTTGCTCCTTGAATCGGGCCAGCGTTTCCCAGCCCTCCTCGATCTCCTCCGCCGGATCGGGCCAGTGAATCTGGTAGAGATCGATCGTCTCCACGCCCAGCCGCCGCAGCGAATTCTCCACTTCGTCCGCCAGCGATGCAGCTTTCAGAGAACGGTAAATCGACCGGTCCGCATGCCAGCGCATGGAACACTTGGTGAACACCAGCGGCTTGTGGCTGCTCGTCTTCAGCGCTTTGGCCACGATTTCTTCCGAGTGTCCCAGCCCGTAAATAGCCGCGGTATCGATCCAGTTGATGCCCAGGTCCAGGGCGCGATGAATGGCGGTGACGGACGCCTGGTCGTCCTGGGGTCCCCAGGCGAATTCCCAATTCCCGCCGCCAATCGCCCAAGCCCCAAATCCAATGGGCGTGAGTTGAAGGTCTGAGCTTCCAAGGGTACGCAGTTCAGTCGTTGTCGCAGGTTTTGTCATAGCTCACCACCATAGATGTGCCCACGCCCGTAATCGGCGCCAAAAAATCAGAGAATTCCGTTCAAGTTCGCTCCAAAACAAATAACTGCGATCCTAATCCCTAATGCCTAATCCCTGTACCTCACGCCTCACTGAAATCAATCGTCTTCGGCGCCTTCCGAAACAGCCGCGTCGCAATGGCCAAATAAGCAAATCCAATCACGAACCAGATTCCGCCCACGGTCTTCGCGACGTTATTCAGGTTCCACCAGATCGACGCGCAAAACGCAAACCCGATCAGCGGCAGCACAATATCCGCAAGCACTCGCCGCGACCCAGCCTTGCGCAGCAGCGCAAAATGCCAGAATGCCGACAGGTTCACGCCCATGAACGCCAGAAACGCGCCGAAATTGAGCAACTCCCCCGCATGTTCGTACGCATTCCCAATCTGGTTCAACCCCACGGCGCCCACGAACGCCACCCCGCCGATCAGAAGAATGTTGAACGTCGGCGTATTGGTTTCCGGCTTGATATGCCCGAAGAACCTGCGTGGAAGCACCCCATCGCGCCCCATCCCAAACAGCAGACGTGCCGCGCCCAGCCCGCCTGTCAGTGCGCTTCCCAGCGCCGCCAGCAACAGGATCGTCGCCATGGCCTGCGACAGAAGCCCTCCGCCCACCCGATGGCACACATCCAGAAACGCCGTCTCCAGATTCGGGAACAGGTGCCAGTCCGGCCAGATTCGCTGTCCCAGGTACACTTCCGCGCCGCTCAGCACGCCGGTCAGAACGCAAACCATCACGGTTGCCAGAAGCACGTTTCGCTTGGGATTCTCTACATCTTCAGAAAGCGTAGTGATCCCGTCGAACCCGATATACGTAAGCGCCGCAAACGATGTCGCGCCCCAGATGTGCCGAAGGTTGAATGTGCTTGGCTCATAAAACGGCGCAATCGCGAACAGCCCTCCCCATCCTGCGTGGTCAAAAAGATAACGCACGCCCACCACGAAGAATGCGGCGATCACCACGCACATGGCCGCCAGCAGCAGCTTATTGGCGCGCGCCGACGACTTGATGCCGATCAGGTTCAGCGCCGTCACAAACCCCGCCACGATCAGTGCAATCACCACAAACGGAACCCGAGGAATATAGCGGCTCTGCAACGACACCGAAATCCAGATCACATTAATCAGCGGCTGCAGCACGTAATCCAGCAGCATGGCCCAGCCGATCAAAAATCCCAGGTGCGAATTGATCGTCCGGCCCACATACGTATACGCCGACCCTGCGGAAGGATATACCGCCGCCATCCGCCCGTAGCTCACCGCCGTGATCACCATCGCCAGCATGGCGATCAGGATGGTCGTCACCGTGTGTCCATCGGAGAGCTTCTGCGCCACCCCGAACAGCGGAATCGGTGCCGTCGGCTGGATCAGCACCATCCCGTAGAAGATCAGGTCCCAGAGCGTAAGCACCCGCCGCAATCGGATGGGACCACCCTGTTCGCTCAATTCAGGCATAGCCTCTCATTATCCGCTGCGCGCCTCCGCGTCCGCCCATCTTGACAACTGAGGACATTTGTTTTGCAGTTTCGCTGTTTGGAAATGTATTGACGGACCGGCCCGCCGATCTCCCCGCCCCCAGAGCTGTTGCCTAATGCCTGATCCCTGTTTCCTAAGGAAGAAACTGGGTGCCCCAGGTCCGGGGTCCCCACGGACAGGTCTTCGTCCGTGGGGTGGAGATCTCGATTTTGAGACCTGGGACATCGCCGAAGCCGATCAGCCGATCTTCGTTCTCCATCGCGGGTCGAAACAGTCTGTGTTCGACTGCCGCTTACGCCGCCGAGGTCTCCGGCACCGCCGCTTCCGGCGCCATAAAAGTCGACCGCACCTGCGTTATCGCCGCTGCCAGCGTCGTCGCAATCGGAACCGCATCCCCGCGGCTGATCTTCTGTGCGGCCTTCCCCACATCCTCGGTGTATCCCCAGATCCCCACCATCAGCCGAAGGTCCGGATAACGCGAGCGCAGAGTCCGGTAGAGCCGGTGCGCACGCGCCATCCCGAACGGCGTCACGCCTGACACAAACACCACATCGGGATTCTCCGTTTCCACACTCGCAACAATCTCGTCCAGCCGCCGCACCGGAATCGGCACCGACTGCACGCCCCCCATCTCCAGCAATTGCGCCAGCATCATCGCACCCAGCTCATCGCTCTCATCACGCACCGGAACGCACAGCACCTTGGGAGGAGGCGCGGTTGCATGCATCGGAGCACCCGATGCGATCTTTACCTCCGGTTCGGTATCCCTGATTCCCAGCTCCTCAATCAGGTCGCGCGCCGTCTGGCGGATGAATTCAGTCGTGGACTCGTCCAGATCGCCCTCCAACCGATCCTGTTCCGACTTCACCAGCGCCGGTATCAACACCGCATCGTAAATATTCTCCAGGCTGCTGTCCTTCAGGCAGGTATCCAGAATTTCCGCCGCCTCGCGGTGGTCGCGGGCCAGCAGGCGCTGGTAAAAGCACGTCGCCGGGGGAACCACCGGCTGGTCGCCAAGCATCACCTGGAGAAATTCCAGCGCCGGCACGTGGCTGCCTATGACCACCAGGCAAACCGTCAGCGGCACTGACAGCACCAATCCCACCGGCCCCCACAGCAGCGTCCAGAACCCCGCCGCCACCAGGATTGCCAGCGACGACAGCCCCGTGTGCTTGCCGTAAATGTGCGGCTCCAAGTAATTGGCGGTGACCAGTTCGAGAATGAAAAATGTCGCCACGATCAGCAGCGAATGTTCCCACCCATGGAAAACCGCCAGTGACAGCAGCGTGGGCAACAGGGCCGCGATCGGCGCACCAATATAGGGAACGAACCGCAGAATCCCGGCCACCGCCCCGAACAGCAGCGGATGGGGCAGCCCGATGAAATAAAGGGCCGCAAACACCAGCGTGCCGTAACTGAAGTTCACCAGCAATTGCAGCGAAAAATAGCGGCTGATGCGGCTGCTGGCGTCGTTCATGGCCTGAGTCATCATGCTCAGGTTGTGGTCGCCGCTCAGCCGGATGATGCGGTTGCGCAGGTCCTCCCGCTGCAGCAGCACGAAAAACGTAAACACCACGCATAGGAACGACGTGGTCAGCGGCTCCAGAATGCCACCCAGTTGATCCAGACGCCCCGTCGGCTGCGCCACCTCGCGCACCGGCACGGGCCGTTCCGCCGCCGGCCCCGCTGCCGGCTTCCCATCCTTCGGCGCCGCGTGAAGCACTTCCGAGCTGTTCGCCAGCCCCACCTCTTCGCTCAGCCGTTCCACCTCGCGCTGGGCGCGCGAAAACGCCGAGTCGCTGGGGCTGTGGATGGCTGCCATCTTCTGCGCAATGTTCTCGCGGTACGTGGGCAGATCGTTAGTCACCGCCACCAATTGCGTAAAGAGTGTCCACGCTGCCGTCCCCAGCAGCGCGGCAAACCCCAGGATCACCACGATCGCCGCCAGCGCGCGCGGCAGGCGCAATCTCTCCAGCCCGCTCACGAGGGGCGCCAGCAAAAACGCAAACAGGATCGCAAACCCCAGCGGCAGGAACAGCACCTTGGCCAGGTACAGAATGGCGATCACGACCACCGCGAGGACCACAAACCACAGCCGCGACAAGATGCGCGACTGCACCCGCGCGGCGCCGGAACCATTCATCGTGCATCTCCAGTGACATGCCCGCGCAGCCCAGCTATGGAATCCGTTCCAACCCGCCTCAGGCGCGCCTCAACCCAGCCGGAATCACCTACCGGAGTCGCACTCCCGTACTTTCGCCCACTCATTTGCAGCACTTAAAGTTAGATGCACTCACGCCCCAATCCGCGGAAACCCCGGCCCTAATGCCTAAACCCTAATGCCTGATCCCTAATCCCTGCCCTTTACGCCGCTTTTCTCACCGGCTCCAGTTCATTCCGGTTAGCCCGCGCATGCACATGCGTAAACTCCGCCCCGAAGTAGAAAATCTGCGCCGAGTAGTACACCCACGACACCAGCACCACCAGCGATCCGGCTGCGCCAAAAGCCGAACCCGGACTCGCCTTCCCCAAATAGATGCCCAGCGCCCATTTGCCCAGCGTAAACAGCAGCGCCGTCACTACCGCACCCACCCGCACATCACGCCAGTCTACCGCCGCCGCCGGCACAAACTTCAGGATGGCCGCAAACAGAAGCGCTATCCCCGCAAACGAGATCACAAAATTGAGAATCTCCAGTAGCCAGGCCGGGACGGGCAGCAGCCCGGAAAAGTACGTTCCGATAGCCGACAGCGCCGCGCTCACCACCAGCGACACCAGCAGCACGAACCCCAGGCTCAGCACCATGCCGAAAGAAAGGACCCGTTCCCGCAGTATGCCCCAGATCCCCGACTTCACGTTGCCTTGCGACTCCCAGATGTCGTTCAGCCCCGACCGCAGCTCCTGGAACACGCCCGACGCGCCCAGAAACAGCACCACCACCCCGGCGATGGTCGAAAAGATACTGCCGCTGAAGGATTTGTGCCCGTGCACCAGCACGGTAAGGATCGCCTCCTTGGCTTGTGGCCCGATCAGCGATTGCACCTCCGCCAGCAGCTTGGCCTCCGCCGCGTTCTTGTTGAACACCAGTGAAACCACTCCCAGCACCAGGATCACCAGCGGCGAGATCGACGCCACCGTGTAGAACGCCAGGGCGGCCCCCATGCGTGGCGCATTGTGCTTGTTCCAGTCATCGAAAGCGCAGCTGAACAACGTCTTAAGCCCCTTGAAATCCATCGAATTCTCCGCCGCCGAGAGTACCATCGCCCCCAGCCACACCCCCTCACCCGAGGGCTTGAGTTTTAGAAACCTCTGGGGAGAAACCAAGTTGCCTTCGGCATCGTATTTCGGTACCCGGGCTCCCGATTCGCCCCGCAACGCTTCCAGCTATGATCGAAAGCGGTGGCTGATTGGTTGCAGCGGCCGCCCTCGCCACCAAGCCCGGCCCATGCCGTCCATTCGTGTCCATCTCGCGTTTTTTCTGCTGATCATGGGTATCGCCGCCGTCGCCCAAACGGCCCCGCCGCAGCACACCCTCCGCGGAACCGTACTCGACCCCAGCAGCGCTGTCATCTCCGCCGCCTCCGTCATCGTCACCACGCCCGACGGTCGCCAGGTCGCCGCCGCCTCCACCGACCCCACCGGAGCCTTCTCCTTCTCCAATCTCCCCGCCGGCCCCTGCATCCTCACCGCCGCCAAGCCCGGTTTTCGCGATGTCCGCCAGCCCCTCAAACTCGGCTCAAGCGCCCACGCGCCCCTCCGAATCGTGCTCCCCGTCGCCCCCGTCGCCGAAAACGTCACCGTCGAAGCCGGCGACACCTCCGCCCTGATCAGCACCAGCGTGGCCCAGAACCAGAGCGGCAACACCGTCGACACCGCCGCGCTCGACCGCCTTCCCGTCTTCAATCAAGACTATCTCGGCACGATGTCGCGCTTCCTCGACCCCGACTCCACCGGCACCAACGGCGCCCCTCTCGTCGTCAACGGCGTCGAAGCCAACGGCCCCGGCGTCACCGCCTCCGCCATCCAGTCCGTCACCATCAACCAGAATCCCTATACGGCCCTCTACTCACGTCCCGGCCGCGCGCGCATCGAAATCACCACCAAGGGCGGCACCCCGCAGTTCCACGGCTCGGCCCACTTCCTCTATCGCAACTCGGTCTTCGATGCCACCAACGCCTTCGCCATCACCAAGGCCCCCGAGCAGCGCACCTACTACGAAGGCTCCCTCACCGGCCCCCTCGGCCCCAGCGCCAAAAAAACCACCTTCCTCCTCGCCCTCGATAAAGACAACGACGACCAGGAAGCCATCGTGCTGGCCGCCGGCCCCGATGGCGACATTCACGCCAACGTCCCCAACCCCACCCACCACTACTTCCTCTCCGGCCGTGTCTTTCACGACTACGGCCAGGGCAACCAGTTCTGGGCTGGATACTCATATGAGCACGAGACCGTGCGCAACGAGGGCGTCGGCGGAACCGTCCTCCCCGAAGCCGGAACCAATAACCTCTTCTTCGAGCACGAGGTCAACGTCGGCCACATCTATGTGTTCTCGCCCCGCCTCGTGAACCAGCTCCATTTCCTCGTCGGCCATTACGACAACCAGGTCCACAGCATTAGCGAGAACCCGCGCATCGTCGTCTCCGGCGCCTTCACCGGCGGCGGCGCGCAGGCTGACTCCCGCCGCACCGAGTACCACTTCGACGGCACCGACATCGTCACCTGGACCTCCGGCAAGCAGGAGATCAAGGCCGGCGTTGACGTCCCCGACATCAGCCGCCGCGGCTTCGACGATTTCACGAACCAGGCCGGCACTTACTCGTTCGACAGCCTCGCCGACTACACCGCCGCTCTCCCCTTCTCCTATCTCGTCCAGAGCGGCAACGGCCGCGTCACCTTCCTCGAAAAAACCTACGCCCTCATCTTCGAAGACAACATTCGCCTGCGCAAAAACTTTTCCATCGCCGCCGGCGTGCGCTATTACTTTCAGAACTACTTTCACGACATCAAGCACAATGTCGCGCCCCGCTTCAGTTTCGCCTTCGCGCCCAGTGACAAGAGCAAGAACGTCATCCGCGGCGGCGCTGGTTTCTTCTTCGACCGCACGGGCCCGCGCCCCATCTCCGACCTGCTTCGTTACGACGGCGTGCGCCTCAAACAATTCATTGTTGACTCGCCCAGTTACCCCGTCACCGACGCGCAGCTCGCCGCCACGCCTACCGGGGTGGTCGTTCTCGATCCCCGCCAGATCATCCCCTACCACCTCCAGTACGGCATCGGCATCGAGCGCCAGCTCACGCTCAAGAGCTCCGTGTTCGCCAACTACGTCGGCGCCCGCGGCATCCGTCGCTTCCGATCGATTGACGCCAACGCCCCGCCGCCGCCCTTGTACGCCGCGCGTCCCAACCCCAACCTCGGCCAGGAGCGCGAAATCCAGTCGGAAGGCTATCTCAAGAGCAACGCCCTCGAGATCGGCTTCCGCGGACGCCCGGTCAGCTTCTTCACCGGCCAGGCCCGCTATAACCTCGGCAAGACCTACAACAACTCCGCCGACATCACATCGTTTCCTGCCAACAGCTACGATCCCAACGCCGACTGGTCGCGCTCCAACCATGATCAGCGCCACAAGTTCGATCTCCTCGCCACCCTCGAAGCCCGCAAGTGGTTCAACTTCGGGACGGCGCTATCCGCGTACTCCGGCATGCCGGTCAACATCACCACCGGCAATGACGACAACCACGACGGCCTCCCCATCGACCGCCCCGCCGGCGTCCCCCGCAACGCGATGCACG
>Ga0070717_10002143_pt1 | contig 13844 bp, 11 predicted proteins | sample LARL113metaG_FD_71366 | JGI IMG/M metagenome (GOLD analysis project Ga0070717, IMG submission 71366) | Corn, switchgrass and miscanthus rhizosphere microbial communities from Kellogg Biological Station, Michigan, USA - LAR L11-3 metaG | ecosystem: Host-associated > Plants > Roots > Rhizosphere ... | reverse complement strand
TCCTCAACACCTGCCACATCCGCGAAAAGGCTTCCGAGAAGGTTTACTCGGAGCTCGGTCGGCTGCGCGCCGCCAAGGAGGAGGCCGCGCGCCAGGGGCGAACGATGAACATCGCGGTAGCCGGCTGCGTCGCGCAGGCCGAAGGCGAAGAGATCATCCGCCGTGCGCCGGTGGTCGATGTCGTGGTCGGCCCGCAAAGCTATCACCATCTGCCAAACCTTCTGGCGCGCGCCAAAACCCACGGACGTGCGATCGAGACTGAATTTCCCGTCGAGGACAAGTTCGGATTTCTGCCGCCGCCCAAGCCCGACGCGATCCGCGCGCGCGGCATTTCATCCTTTGTCACCGTGCAGGAAGGCTGCGACAAATTCTGCACCTTCTGCGTGGTGCCGTATACGCGCGGCACCGAGGTGTCGCGGCCGGTCGCAAAGATCGTCGACGACGTGATGCGGCTTGCCGACCATGGCGTGCGCGAGGTCACGCTGATCGGACAGAACGTCAACGCCTATCACGGCGAGGGGCCGGACGGACAAAGCTGGCCGCTCGGCAAACTGCTTAGCCGCCTTGCCGAAATATCCGGCATCGTCCGCCTGCGCTACTCGACCAGTCATCCTTTGGATGTCGATGATTCCCTGATCGAGGCACATCGCGACGTGCCCGCGCTGATGCCGTTCGTGCATCTGCCGGTGCAGTCCGGCTCAGACCGGATTCTCGCCGCGATGAACCGCAAACATACCGCGGCCGATTACCGCAAAGCCATCGACCGTTTCCGAAAAGCTCGCCAAGACATTGCATTTTCATCGGATTTTATCGTCGGTTTCCCCGGCGAGACCGAGGAAGATTTTTTGGCCACTCTCGCGCTTGTCACGCAAATCGGATACGCTGGCGCTTATTCGTTCAAATATTCGCCGCGGCCGGGCACGCCTGCGGCGGAGATGCGGGAGACGGTGTCAGCGGAAGACATGGACGAGCGATTGGTGCGGCTCCAGGGATTGATCGACAGCCAGCAATCGGCCTTCAACATGGCTGCGATTGGGAAGTCCGTCGATGTGCTGTTCGAGCGGCCAGCGCGCAATCCGGGCCAGATCGTCGGCCGCACCGCCTATCTGCAACCGACACATGTGATGGCACCGGCCGACATTATCGGCCAGGTGCTGCCGGTACGAATCGCAAGCCTCGAGCGCTATAGCCTGCTCGGCGAACTCGCAGCCCCGCCGCACGCGCTTGCGATGCGGCCTGTCTCTTCTCACATCACCCACGGAGCCTGAACCCTTGCCAAAAAGCGCATCGGATTCGTCTTCGCTTGCTCCCAGCCGCAAATTTGACCGCGACATGCAGATCCCGCCAGAGACGCAGGTCGTCATCGATTTCGACGACAACCGCGCCGCTTCCGCCTTGGTCGGACCCTACGGACAGAATCTGGCGCTGATCGAGCGCCGGCTCGGCGTCGTCGTCGATTCCCGCGGCAACCACATCACCATCGCCGGCTCCCGCGACGGCTGCGACGCCGCGCGGCGGGTGCTGGAGGCGCTCTATGCGCAGGCAGCGCAGGGGCAGGATCTGGCGCAAGGCGACGTCGAAGGCGCGATCCGCGCCGTGATTGCGCAAGGCTCGCTGTTCGAGTTCGACGCCAAGACGGCAAAGTCGGCGTTCGAAACCATCAATCTGCGCAAGCGCCCGGTGCGGGCGCGCACCGCCGCGCAGGATTCCTATATCCGCGCACTGAAGCGCCATGAGATGGTGTTCGGCATCGGTCCCGCCGGCACGGGGAAGACCTGGCTTGCGGTCGCGCATGCAGCGCAACTGTTCGAGCGCAAGGAAGTCGACCGCATCATCCTGTCGCGTCCGGCGGTCGAGGCCGGCGAGCGGCTCGGCTTTTTGCCCGGCGATCTGCGCGAGAAGGTCGATCCCTACCTCAGGCCGATCTATGATGCGCTGTACGATCTGATGGATTCGCGCGTGGTCGAGCGCGCGCTGCAAGCCGGCGAAATCGAGATCGCGCCGCTCGCCTTCATGCGCGGCCGCACCTTGACCAACGCCGCCATCATCCTGGACGAGGCGCAGAACACCACCTCCATGCAGATGAAGATGTTCCTGACGCGGCTCGGCGAAAACAGCCGCATGATCGTCACCGGCGATCCCTCCCAGGTCGATTTGCCGCACGGCCAGACCTCAGGCCTGGCGGAAGCCGCGAAGCTGCTCGACGGCGTCGAAGGCATCGCGCAAGTGAAATTCACCTCCGAGGACGTGATCCGCCACGAATTGGTGGCGCGGATTGTCGCAGCCTATGAAGGATCGCCGCAGCGGCCGGCAGCCGGCAAGCCGTGATCCGAAACTGAACGCGCGGCCGACGCGCGCTGGAGGCGACTTCAGGTCGCATAGAATTCTGTACGATGCCGAACTCAATCCTGCCCATCACCGAGGTTCTCGTCGTCGCCGACTGCTGGCGCCATGAGCCTGACGCCGAGGCCGTGATCCACCGCGCCATTGCGGCCGCCGCGGAGGCCGTCGATCAGGACGTCGGCGAGGCCGAGCTCGCGGTGATGCTGACCGACGATGCCGGCATCCGCACCCTCAACGGCAATTGGCGCGGCATCGACAAGCCGACCAATGTGCTGTCGTTTCCGGCGCTGCAGCCGACGGGTGCGAGCCGCGAGGACGATGCGCCGCGCATGCTCGGCGACATCGCGATTGCCTATCAGACGATGCGCAAGGAAGCCGATGACGAACAAAAGCCGTTCGATCATCATCTCAGCCATCTCGCGGTGCATGGTTTCCTGCACCTGATCGGTTACGATCACGAGACGGACGACGACGCCGAAGCGATGGAAACCCTGGAAGCGGAAATCCTGGCGCAACTCGGCATTCCCAATCCGTATGCGGATGGCGATGCGGAGCGGGAGCGGATGGATTGAGATGGCCGATTCCGAACCAACCCACGACAATCCGCGCAACACGCGCAATCTGCCCGCGGTGGTGCAGGCCGGCGAGGTCGCGCGTCCGATCGCCGAAAGTTGGCTGGCCCGCGCGATCCGCACGCTGTTCGGATGGAAGCCGGGCTCGGTCCGCGACGATCTGCAGGTCGTGCTCGATGCCTCGACCCCGGACGACGTCGGCTTCACCGCGGTCGAGCGCACCATGCTGCGCAACATCCTCTCCCTGCACGAGCGGCGCATCGCCGACGTCATGGTGCACCGCGCCGACATCGTCGCGGTGAAGCGCGACATTCCGCTCGGCGAACTGATGGACCTGTTCGAGAGCGCGGCGCATTCGCGTCTGGTGGTCTATAACGAGACCCTCGACGATCCCGAAGGCATCGTTCACATCCGCGACCTCCTCGCCTTCATGACCGCAAGAGCGCGCGTGCCCGAGGCCACCAAGGCGAGACGCAAAAAGCCGTTCCCAGCGGGGCTCGACCTGCGCTCGGTCGACCTGGCGCTGCCGCTTGCGGACGCCAACATCATCCGGAAATTGCTTTACGTGCCGCCATCGATGCGCGCGATCGACCTGCTCGCCCAGATGCAGGCCTCGCGCATCCATTTGGCCCTGGTGGTGGACGAATATGGCGGCACCGACGGCCTGGTTTCGATCGAGGATATCGTCGAGCAGATCGTCGGCGAGATCGACGACGAGCACGACAGCGACGAGCCGCCGGCGATCGTGCGGCAGGCGGACAATTCCTTCATCGCCGACGCCCGCGCCACCCTTGACGACGTTCGCTCCGTGATCGGCGAGGATTTTGTCACCGGTGAAGCCGGCGAAGAGGTGGAGACGCTCGGCGGCTATCTGGTCAGCCATGTCGGCCGGCTGCCGGTGCGCGGCGAAGTGATTTCCGGTCCCGGCAATTTCGAGGTCGAGGTGCTGGATGCCGACCCGCGCCGCGTCAAGCGCCTGCGTATCGCCACCCGCAAGGAACGCCCTGCCCCGCGCACGCAGCGCGAGAGCCGCCGCCGCGAGGCGCCTGACGCGACCCAGACGCCGCCCTCGGACAACCCGAGCCCGCCAGCCAGCGACGGAGCCGGCTCGCAGTGACGATGGCAAATAAGCTCCGCGCCGCGGCTCTCTCGATCATCCTGACCTGGGGATGGAAACGCGCCGCCATCGCGCTATTGGCCGGCGCATTGTCGGTGCTGGCGATGGCGCCGTTCAATGCTTGGCCGGTGCTGTTCTTCACCTTCCCGGTGATGGTCTGGCTGATCGACGGCGCCGGTGCCGGGAAGTGGCGCGGCGTGCCGGCGGCAGCGCTTTCGGGCTGGTGGTTCGGCCTCGGCTATTTCGTGTTTGGACTATACTGGATCGGATATGCGTTCCTGGTCGATGCATCGACCTTCGCGTGGCTGTTGCCGTTCGCGATCTTGGGGCTACCCGCCTATCTCGCGCTGTTCACCGCCTTTGGCTTTGCGCTGGCGCGCCTGATCTGGACCCACGATACCTCGCGCGTGCTGGCGCTCGCCGCAAGCCTCACGATCGCCGAATGGCTGCGCGGCCAGCTGCTCACCGGCTTTCCGTGGAACGCGTTCGGCTACGCGCTGTCGGAGCCGTTGGCGCTGGCGCAGACGGCGTCGCTGATCGGCCTGTGGGGCATGACATTTCTGACGGTCGCGATTTTTTCGAGCCCCGCGGTGCTGATCGACGGCGGCTCGCGCGGGCGCGAGCCCTGGATCGCGCCGGTCATGGCGATCGTCGTGCTGATCGCGATGGGCGCCTTCGGCGTTATCAGGCTGTCGCTGCATCCGACCTCGAGCGTTGCCAACGCCAAGTTGCGGATCATGCAGCCCAACCTTCAGCAGGACGAAAAATTCAACTATTCCGCCAAAGCGGCGGTGATGCAGAAATATCTGACGCTTTCCGATCGCGCGTCGGGGCCGGAATCCACTGGCGTGCGCGACGCCTCTATCCTGATCTGGCCGGAATCGGCGTTTCCGTTTTTCCTGACCCGCGAGGCGGACGCAATGGCGCAAATCGCCGAGCTGTTGCCCAAGGGCACGATCCTGATCACCGGTTCGGTGCGGGCGCCCGATCTGCCGCCGGGCACGCGCATCATCCGCGCCTATAATTCGGTCTATGTGATCGACCATGACGGCAGCGTGCTGTCGATTTACGACAAGCTGCATCTGGTTCCGTTCGGCGAATTCCTGCCGTTCCAGGACCTGATGGAAAAGCTCGGCTTCGAGCAGCTCACCAAAGTTCAGGGCGGCTTCATCCCGGGCGCGGTCCGCCGGACGATGACAATCCCGGGGGCGCCGCGGGCGCTGCCCTTGATCTGTTACGAAGCGATCTTTCCCGCCGACGTCGCCGCGCGCGACGATCGTCCCGGCTGGATCGTCAATCTCACCAATGACGGCTGGTTTGGCATCTCGACCGGTCCGTACCAGCATCTCGCGCAGGCGCGGCTGCGCGCGGTCGAGCAAGGATTGCCGGTGGTGCGTGCCGCAAATACCGGCATTTCTGCCGTGATCGATCCGCTGGGGCGGATTGTCGCACGGCTCGGCCTCGGCGTTGAGGGCGTGCTGGATTCCACTTTGCCGGCGGCGATGGCGCCGACCATCTATGCGCGCTTCGGCGACGTTCCGGTCGCCATCATCGTTGCCATCGCCCTGATCTTCGTGGTCCGGCGGCGCGTCGCGAAGCTTCGCTGACGAATGTGATGATTTGAAACCTCGCAAACGATGCGATGCGGCCCTGTGTGACGAACTTCGGATTCGGCGGCCTGATCGCATATTCGGGCTTTTTTCCGGTTGCCTGTGAAAATTCCTACTGTTGACAGACCACCGACGCCGTTCGCATTGTTCGGCCAGAAAAAGAATCCAGTCAGTTCATTGCTCAAATTTTCTGCAATTTTTCCCGACCCCCTGAGCAGACCTCCGAGCAAGATTTGACGGTGTTTGGTGCCTGTGGCGTGCTGCTTTTTCGCGCGCCTCATCCCCAGGCCTGGAGGAGTGTTTGGAGATGTCGACCAAAGCGCCCAACCCTGTTGACAAATATGTCGGCAGTCGCGTGCGCATGCGCCGCATCATGCTGGGCATGAGCCAGGAGAAACTCGGCGAAGCCTTGGGCCTCACCTTCCAGCAGGTTCAAAAATACGAAAAGGGCACCAACCGGGTCGGGGCGAGCCGCATCCAGCAGATCTCGGAAATCCTCCAGGTCCCGGTCTCGTTTCTGTTCGAGGGAGGACCAAGCGGCACCGCGAGCGGCAATGGCTTTAGCGAAGGCAGCTCGCCCGCTTACGTCTCGGATTTTCTCGCGACCTCGGAAGGATTGGCGCTGACCCGCGCCTTCACGCGCATCACCGACGCCAAACTCCGCCGCAGCATTGTCGATTTGGTCGAGCAGATTGCCGCGCGCGAAGCCGCCGAGAAAGCCCGAGAAGCCGCCGAGAAGGCGTGAAGCCTGCAATCAGGCGCCAATGTGGCATTGACGCGCCCGTCGGCGCGGGGGCATGACAATGCGTCCGGAACCCCGACATTGGCACGCCGATGACCGCCGCTTCCTTTGATTCAAAAGCCATTCTCGACGGCATTCGCCGCTGGGTCGAGATCGAGACGCCGACCGAAGCGCCTCGGCAAGTCAACAGGCTCGCCGACCTCGTCGCCGACGGCTATCGCGACCTGCCGGCCAGCATCGAGCGCCTCGCGGGGCGTGACGGATGCGGCGATCATCTGGTGGCGCGCTCGTCGTGGGGCCAGGACAAGCCGGGAATCCTGGTGCTCAGTCATCTCGACACCGTGCATCCGATGGGCTTCATCGAGCGCCTGCCGTTCAAGGTCGAGGGCGATGCCGCATTCGGCCCCGGAATCTACGACATGAAGGGCGGCGCCTATCTCGCCTACCACGCGTTCCGGCAGCTCTGCGTGACGGCGGCGGGCTCAACCCTCGGCGTCACCCAGCTCTATGTCTCCGACGAAGAGATCGGCAGCCCGACCTCGCGCGCACTGATCGAGGCGGAGGGGCGCAAGGCCAAATATGTGCTGGTGACCGAACCCGCCCGCGACGGCGGCAAGATCGTGACCGGACGCAAGGGCGTCGCGCGGTTCGAGATCTTCATCAAGGGCGTGCCTGCGCATGCCGGCACGCGACCCGGCGACGGCCGCAGCGCCATCCGCGAACTCGGCAACATCATCCAGACGCTGGAGGCCATGAACGATCTTGCGCGCGGCGTCACGGTTAATGTCGGTGTCGTCAAAGGCGGCACCAAGCCCAACGTGATTGCCGAAGAGGCCTATGCCGAGGTCGACATGCGCGTGCCGACGATCGCCGACGCCGACGAGCTGGTCCCGAAGATTCTCGGTCTGACATCACGCACCGATGGCGTCGGCGTCAAGGTTGTCGGCGAGCTGAACCGTCCGCCTTATGAGAAGAGCAATGCGGGCGCCGCACTCTACGAGCACGCCAGGACGCTCGCCGCCGAGATCGGCTTCGATCTCGTCGATACCCGCACCGGCGGCGGCTCCGACGGCAATTTCACCGCGCCCCATACCGCAACCCTCGACGGCCTCGGCGTTGACGGCCAGGGGGCGCATACCCATTACGAGCAGATGTACATCTCCTCGATCGAGCCGCGCGCCCGGCTGTTGTACCGGCTGTACCAGACGCTGCGATGAGCGTTGCATTCGGCAAAAGCGCTGCGCGCAGCGCGTCATCGGATGATGGCGCTACAGCCCATGCGCACGGCGCGTTCTTCGGCCGCCGCAAGGGGCACCGGCTGCGTTCGCATCAGGCCGACCTGATCGAACATTTTCTGCCGCGCCTGGCGCTCGACATTTCAAGCCCGGCCCCGTCCGATCTCGGCGCCCTGTTCGATCCGTCGGCCGACGAAGTCAGACTGGAAATCGGATTTGGCGGCGGCGAGCATCTGATCGCGGAGGCGCTGGCCTTTCCGAACAAGGGTTTCGTCGGCTGCGAGCCTTACGTCAACGGCATGGCCAAGATCCTGACCCGGATCGAGGCGCATAACATCACCAACATCCGCCTGTTCGCGGGCGACGCCACCGAGCTATTGGCCTGGGTACCGCCGCGCTCGATCGCGCGGATCGACCTGATCCATCCCGATCCGTGGCCGAAGCGGCGGCACTGGAAGCGGCGCTTCGTGCAGGATGCGAGCATTGCCGCGATGGCGCGCGCCTTGAAGCCGCGTGGCGAATTCCGCTTCGTCAGCGACATCGCCGATTACTGCGCCTGGACGCTGGCGCATCTGGCGCGCTCGAGCGATTTCATCTGGACAGCCGAGCGCGCCAGCGATTGGCGCTTGCCATGGGACGGCTACACCATGACCCGCTACGGCCGCAAAGCCGAGCGCGAAGGCCGTGTCGCGGCCTATTTGCGTTTTCGTAGGACGTAAGAGCGAGCGCGCTATCCCCGTCATTGCGAGGAGCGAAGCGAAGAAGCAATCCAGAAGCCACGCATGCGGGTAGATGGATTGCTTCGCTGCGCTCGCAATGACGGGGCTGGACGCCCGGACGACGCGCCGACTAGCGGCTTTTCCAGAACTGCACCACCCGCTCGGCGGTCGAGGGCATCAGCCGCGCAAAATTCGTCCGCGCCGCCTCGAGGTCGGCCGGCGCCGGCACCCGGTTGGGCCCGAGCCGCAGCAGCAGCAAGGCGCGCACGGTGGCCCATTCGAGCCCAATGGTCTTGCCGACGATCAGGATCGGATCGTGGCGGTCGCCCGAGATCAGACGGTCGAGCGTTGCGATCTTCACCCCCGACATCGCCGACAGCGCCGCGACCGATTCCTCATATCGATGGCTCTTGGCGAAGCCGAGCAGCGCGCCTTCGTTGAGATAGCCGTCGCGATGCAGCGCCAGGATCGTGTGCTGCGCCGGCATGAAATCGCGGCGGCTTTCGACTTGCTCGGGCGCGCCGGAAATCTCGGCCATCGCCTGCTTGATCGCCGCCTGCCGCTCGGGCTTGACCACCTCGAACAGGCGCCGGCGGATGACGCCGATCGATCCCGCCAGTAATTCCTTCAATAGCTCGCTGGACAGATCGTCTCTTTGACCAACCTTGAGCGTCAGCACGCCGTCGTAGCCGGCGCGCTTGATCAGGGTCGAATATCCATCTTCGGAAAAATGCGCCCCCGCATTGCCGGCGGCGCGCCGGACCACGTCGCGGTCGCCGCGGCGCACCAGCACGTCGGTGAGGTCGGTCGACAGCGTCGGCCGCTCCGACATGGCCAACAGATGCCCCTGGCCCTTGACGCGCGCGATCTCGACCAGCGCCGCGTCGTCCAGCACGGGCGAGCGGCGCAGCAGCGGGGCGGCAATCGTGATTTCATTCTCGCGCGCAAGCTGTCCGACCAATTCGCGCGGCGCGTTGGCGATGAGCGACATTCGCTCGGCGAGCTCGACCCGCGCGGCAAGTTCGGCGTGCGGAACGAGATCGATCAGCAAGCCGTCGAACAGATCGACGTGATCGGACCGGAGTTTGGCTGCATCCTGGAAGAACAGCTCGGCGATCCGGCGCGCGACTTCCGCACGGCGCTGCGGATCGCCATGCCTGACGATCTCATCGAGCCCTGGGATCAGCGACGTGGCGGCTGTCATCAACACACTCAAGACCCGGCGCGTCGCCTGACGGTGTTCCAGGGAGTCCGGGACACCCGTTTCCCAGCAATCTAGGGGGGCATCGTGAAGGAAGGGTTAGATGCGAAAGTGCCCGGAAGGGCCGCAAAATCGCACGTTTTGGCCCCACAGGCCTTGCCGGGTCGGGGCAAAACCGCTATATCGGCAGCAACTTAATGTTCTCATACGATCGCGTATTGAGAGTGGGCCCCACCGGACCCGCTCTTTTTTATTACCTGAACGGACCTGGCGCGGCCAAAGTCCGTTCAGCCTCACAACCCAAAGCAAGATAGACCGATTTTGACGCTGGACATGACCGATCCGATTCTGGGTTCCGTGGACCATGATCTGCTGGCCGAACCACGCCTGGTGGTGGAACCGGGCATGGCGGCGCGGGTGTCGGCGGTCGCGGCTCCCGTATTGCAGGGCATGGGCTACCGGCTGGTCCGGATCAGGATTTCGGGCGAAGCGGGCTGCACCGTCCAGATCATGGCGGAACGGCCGGACGGTTCGATGCAGATCGAGGATTGCGAAGCGATATCGCGGGCGCTATCTCCGGTGCTCGACATTGCCGATCCGATCGACCGCGCCTACCGGCTGGAAATCTCCTCGCCGGGGATCGACCGGCCCCTGGTGCGCCGCTCCGATTTCGAACGCTACGCGGGCCATCTCGTGAAAATCGAAATGGCGGTCGCCCATCAAGGCCGCAAGCGCTTCCGCGGCACGCTTGCGGGCGTCGAGGGCCAGGCGGTGCGCTTACATCGCGATGACACACGCGAAGGCGAAGATGCCGACACGCTGCTCGTGATGGAGGATATTGCGGAAGCAAGGCTGGTCTTGACCGACGAACTGATCGCGGAATCGATGCGGCGCGGCAAGGCCGCCGAGCGCGAGCTCAAGCGCAGTCTCGGGCTCGAGCCGCCACCCCCGCCGCACGCCAAGAACTTGAAGCCGCAAAAAAAGAAGCCGAAGCCGCAGAAAAAGCCGGTTCCGAAAAATACCAAGCAACACCGCCTCGCCGCCGGAAAAGCGCCTCGAGGCGAATTCGATCCTACCGAGGGAGACTAACTCATGGCAGTCAGCGCCAACAAACTCGAACTGCTGCAGATTGCGGATGCGGTTGCGCGCGAGAAATCGATCGACCGCGGCATCGTCATCGCTGCGATGGAAGACGCCATCGCCAAGGCGGCGCGCGCCCGCTATGGAAGCGAGACCGACGTGCATGCCGAGATCGACGCCAAGAAGGGCGAGCTTCGGCTGTCGCGCCACATGCTGGTGGTCGACGTGGTCGAGAATTCGGCCAACCAGATTTCGCTGGTCGACGCGCAACGCGCCAATCCGGGCGCGCAGGTCGGCGACACCATCGCCGATACGCTGCCGCCGCTGGAATATGGCCGCATCGCCGCGCAATCGGCCAAGCAGGTGATCGTGCAGAAGGTGCGCGAGGCCGAGCGCGACCGGCAATATCAGGAATTCAAGGACCGCATCGGCGATATCGTCAACGGCATCGTCAAGCGCGTCGAATATGGCAGCGTCATCGTCGATCTCGGCCGCGGCGAAGCCATCGTGCGGCGCGACGAAATGCTGCCGCGCGAGGTGTTCCGCAACGGCGACCGCGTCCGCGCCTATATTTTCGACGTGCGGCGCGAGACCCGCGGGCCCCAGATTTTCCTCTCCCGCACCCATCCGCAATTCATGGCGAAGCTGTTCGCGCAGGAAGTGCCGGAAATCTATGACGGCATCGTCGAGATCAAGGCGGTGGCCCGCGATCCCGGCTCGCGCGCGAAAATCGGCGTGATTTCCCGGGATTCCTCGGTCGATCCGGTCGGCGCCTGCGTCGGCATGCGCGGCTCGCGCGTGCAGGCGGTGGTGAACGAGCTACAGGGCGAAAAGATCGACATCATTCCCTGGTCGCCCGACATCGCGACCTTCGTGGTCAACGCGCTGGCGCCCGCCGAAGTCGCCAAGGTCGTGATCGACGAAGACCGCGAGCGGATCGAGGTCGTGGTTCCCGACACTAACAACCAGCTGTCGCTGGCGATCGGTCGGCGCGGCCAGAATGTGCGGCTGGCCTCGCAACTGACCGGCTGGGACATCGACATCCTGACCGAGCAGGAAGAATCCGAGCGCCGTCAGGCCGATTTCGAGAATTCCACGCGCGTGTTCATGGAAGCGCTCAATGTCGACGAGGTGGTCGGACAATTGCTGGCGTCGGAAGGCTTTACGTCGGTCGAGGAGCTTGCGCTGGTCGACGTCAAGGAACTGGCGGGTATCGAAGGCTTCGACGACGAGACCGCTACCGAACTACAGAACCGGGCCCGTGAATATCTCGAGCAGCTCGAAAACGAGCTCGAAGGCAAGCGCAAGGAGCTCGGCGTCGAGGACGCCTTGAAGACCGTACCCGGCGTGAATTCGAAGATGCTGGTGAAGTTCGGCGAGAACGACATCAAGACCGTCGAGGATCTCGCCGGTTGCGCCACCGACGATCTGGTCGGCTGGACCGAGCGCAAGGAAGGCGGCGAGCCGACCAAGCATCCCGGCATCCTCGATCCCAACGAAATCTCGCGTGACGACGCCGAGCGCCTGATCATGCAGGCGCGGGTCAAGGCCGGCTGGATCACCGAGGCCGATCTCGCCAAGGAACCCGAGGCGGCCGAGGCCGCCGAAGATCAGCCCGTTCAGGCATAAGGAGATGCTGCCCGGATGCTCGCCTTGGCTGACCCCGATCTCGACAACGGCCCGCGGACCGAAAAGTCCGCGACGATGCGGATGTGCGCGGTCAGCCGCGAGGTGCGCCCGATCGACGAGTTGATCCGGTTTGTGATCTCGCCGTCGGGCGAAGTGGTTCCAGACATCAAGCGCAAGCTTCCCGGCCGCGGCCTCTGGGTCTCGGCCTCCTCTCGCGCGGTTGCGGAAGCGGTCAGGCGTAACCATTTTAGCCGGGGCTTCAAACGTGACGTTCGCGCGGCGGCCACGCTTGCCGACGACACGGAAGCCCTTTTGGTGCGCAGCACCATCGATGCGCTCGCGATCGCCGCCAAGGCGGGCCAGGTGGTATCCGGCTTCTCCAAGGTCGAGGCCCTCCTGGGCGGACCGCGCCGCGAGGCCGCGATCGCGGCCCTGATCCATGCTTCGGACGGGGCCGGCGACGGAATCCGCAAATTGGATGCGTTAGCGCGGCAAAACCCCGGAAATATTGGTAAATCCGGTGAATTTTCGATGGTCACCGCGCTGACATCGGCACAATTGGATTTGGCACTGGGCCGGTCAAATGTGATACATGCTGCGCTGCTCGCGGGCCCGGCGAGCAAGACATTCCTGTCGCGCAGCCAGATCCTGGTCCGATACCGGACGGCGGACGACGACAAGACTGCCGGCGCAGCGGGCGCGAATTCTAACTGACGAAGACTTGTATCAATCGACGGTGCGGCGACGCACGACGCTAACGAAGATTAGGACTGCTGAATGGTGGATAGTAAAACTTCTGGCGACAAGCCACTGAGTGTCCCGAGCAAGACCTTGACGCTCAAGCCGCGCGTCGAGACGGGCACCGTGCGCCAGAGCTTCAGCCATGGCCGGACCAAGCAGGTGGTGGTCGAAAAGCGCGGCAAGCGCCGCGTGCCGGGCGAAGCGCCCGCGCCGGAAACCCACGCACCCGAGCCGGTCGCAGCCAAGGCAGCGCCTGCGAAAGCGCCGCTCGCGCGCGCCCCAGCCGCCCCGCCGGCGCAGCCGCGCAACGCTTCCGGCGTCGTGCTGCGCACGCTGACCGAGGACGAGCGTTCGGCGCGCGCCAGCGCGCTCGCCGACGCCAAGGTCCGCGACATCGAAGAGCGCAAGATCGCAGAGGAAGAAGCCAAGCGCCGCGCCAGCCGCGAAGGCGTCGAGCAGGCCGAACGCGAAGCCGCCGAAGCCCGCCGCAAGGCCGAAGAAGAGCGCCATCGGCAGGATGAGGAAGCCAAGCGTAAGGCCGAGCTCGAAGCCAAGAAGCGCTTTGGTGAAGCTGAGACGACGACCCCCCGCCCGGCAGCGGCGGCGCCGGCGGCCCGCCCCGTGGCGGTGCCTGCCAGCCGTGCGCCGGGCATCGCTGCCGAAATCGAGGAAGATGAAGGTCCGCGTCAGGTTCGCCGCGGCCCCGGCGGCGCGTTGCGCCCCGCAGCGGCACCGAAAACCACCCACAAGCCGGCGCCGCAGAAGCAGCGCGGCCGCCTGACGGTCGTCACCGCGCTCAATGCGGACGACGTGCGCGAGCGTTCGATCGCCTCGTTCCGCCGCCGCACCCAGCGC
>Ga0070717_10002141_pt1 | contig 13845 bp, 3 predicted proteins | sample LARL113metaG_FD_71366 | JGI IMG/M metagenome (GOLD analysis project Ga0070717, IMG submission 71366) | Corn, switchgrass and miscanthus rhizosphere microbial communities from Kellogg Biological Station, Michigan, USA - LAR L11-3 metaG | ecosystem: Host-associated > Plants > Roots > Rhizosphere ... | reverse complement strand
CGGCCGTCGGCACGCTGAAGCTGCTGGCGGTCGTGCCGATCATGCATTGATTGATGGTGATACTGGCGACCGACGTGATGGCGATATCACCGTCGGTCGTGGCCGAGCCGAAGCCGTGAATGGCGATGCCTTTGATCGTTGAACTGGCAGCCTGCACATTTAAACCCGCCGCGATCGTCGTCGTGCCGACGATTTCGACCTCCGGGCGATTGACGGTGGAAAGGGTGACGGCGTCGACGCCGACCGTGCCCCCGGTGCCCAGCGTGCCGGCATTGGTGTTGCCGATGTTCGTGGTCTGGCTCGTGCCGTCGATGGTGATCGTGCCAGTGATCGAAGGCAGGGCGGTGGCGGGAGTGATGACCGCGACGCCGCTGGTGAGCTGATTGGTCAAGCCCGCCCGCAGCCCGTTGTGAGCGCTGCCATCAGAGATCATGAATACCGTGGCCTGCGTGCCGCTCATGCCATTGGCATTGGTGATCATCTGCCGGAGCGAGCCCTGGCCGGTGTCGTTGGTGTTGACGATGGTATTGAAATTATAAACGAAATCCAGGCCCGTGATATTGCTGGTGCCGGCCGTCACCGAGGTGATGGATTGCGGAGTGAGCGAGCCGGACGTCAATGCCGCAAGCGTGGTGGAACCGTTGCCGGCGTCGGCCTTGGTCGGATCTTCGCCGCCGACCCGATCTGTCACCGCCACGGCACTACCGCTAGTGGCGGTGGTGCGGTAAGTTTGGACGGGAATGAGGCTGGCGCCACCGAGCGAGGACGTCACCGTGCTGTTGACCACCCGGATGGTGTAGGAGAGCGAATTGGTGACGGTGAACGAGTAATTGCCACTGGCGTCGGTGGTGGTGGCGGAGACGTAGTTGCCGCTGCCATCGTAGAGCTCGACCCGCGCGCCGGAACGGTTGACGCCAGAAGCGGTGGCTTTGTCGCGGCCGCTCCCACCAGTATATCCTGTATCCTCGGAAACATTACCGCTCAAGGTGATGGTGGCGGCGGCGACGGTGACCTGACCGGAAAATTCCGAGGTATTATTGGACCCATCGCGCGCGGTGGCGGTGAGCTTGGTGCCGGCGCTCACTCCGCCTGGGGTCGCGATGGTGAAAGAAAATTTGTTGGTGGTGTCGGCGCCTTGGTTCAGACCATTGACCGGATTGGTATAAGCGCTTGAAGTGGTGGCATCGGTATCACTTCCGCTGCCCTCGGTCAGAGTCGTGAGGTAGGTCTGGCCCTGACCGAAGCCGTTCGAGGCGCTGTCGGAAATAAAGAACTCGATGATCGACCCCGGGCGGGCCCAGCCGGTGAGGGTGATATTCGAACCGGACGTGATGGCCGTGTTGAGCACCGGGAAATTCAACAGATTATTCGCCCCCGTGTCACCGTCGCCGGAATCGTTGACCGTAATATAGGGCGAGGTGCCGAGCGAAGCGTCGTTGCCCGAAGCAAGCAAATCGATGCCTAACTGTCCGGTGGCAGCTTGCGCGCTGTCGTTGGTGACCGTGCCATTATTATAAATCGAATTTTGAGTGATCTTGTTTCCGGTCGAGCCGCTCGTCACCAGCACCCCTGGTCCGTAGCTGGTGGTGATGATATTGCGATCGATGATATTGGTGTTTCCGTAGAGACGAATCGCGGCGATCGCGCGGGTCCCTGTAGTGCCAACACCATTACCGCTAAAGGTGTTGTTTTGCAGGGTGTGAGCGGAGGAGGCGCTGGCGGCGGAATCGCAGTCCACGCCGTTGCCTTTATTGGCCGCGAAGAGGTTTTGCGAAATGGTAGAACTGGAGCCGGAGAGAAAAACCGCGGCGGAACCGCCGCTGCGACCGTTGCCGCGGAATTCATTTTGCGATACGGTCCAGGCCCCCGCGCTGCTGAGAAAATACACTCCGTTATAAGCCTGATACCCGATGAGGTTATTGGTCATCGAGCCGGTGGAGCTGGCGTTGATGCGAATGGCGGAACCTCCGCTGGCTCCAGAGCCGGGTAAGGAGAAACTCGTGGCGGTGGTGCCAATGATATTCTGGGTGATCGTCAGGCCCGTTCCTCCGACGACCACATCGCCCGTAGCGGCGCCACTGCCGAAGCCGTGGATCGAAAAACCTTTTAGAGTGCTATTATTCTGTCCCATTAAAATGCCGCTACCAATACTGGAGCTGCCTACGATCTCGACTTCCGGACGATTGACGGTGGAGAAGGATACGCCATCAGTGCCGACGGTGCTGCCGGCTCCAAGCGTCCCGCTGTTGGTGTCGCCGATATTAGTGGTCTGGGTGGTGCCGTCGAAAGTGATGGTGTCGGCGGGGGTCGGCAGTTGCGAAGCCAGGGTGATCACGGCCACGCCGGAGGTCAGCTGATTGGTCAAGCCGGCGCGGAGACCGGCGTGTGCGCTGCCGTCGCTGATCATGAAGATGGTGGTTTGCGTGCCGCTCATCCCGCTGCTATTCGTGATCATCTGCCGCAGCGAGCCCTGGCCGGTGTCGTTGGTGTTGACGATGGTGTTGAAGTTAAAACCGAAATCGAGGCCGCTGATCGCGGCGACGCCGACGGTCACGGAGGTGATCGACTGTGGAGTAAGGGAGCCGGCGGTCAGGGCGGCGAGGGTGGTGGAACCGTTGCCTGAGTCAGCCTTGGTCGGGTCTTCACCGCCGACGTGGTCGGTCACTGCGACGGCGGCGCCGGTCGTTGCGGTGGTGCGGTAAGTTTGAACCGGAATCAGGCTGGCGCCACCGAGTGAGGACGTGACCGTGCTGTTAACCACCCGGATGGTATAGGAGGCACTCGTATTGACGGTGAAAGAATAGTTGCCGGAGGCATCGGTGGTGGTGAATGAGGTGTAGTTGGCACCTGTATACAACTCAACCCGAGCCCCCGACCTCACCGAGCCGGAGGCGGTCGCGTTGCTCCGGCCCGCGCCACCGGAGTAATTGACGTCTTCGAAGACCGTGCCGGTCAGGGCTACGGTGGCGGCCCTGAGCTGAACTGTACTCGCGAGAATCAGGGCCAGGCCGAAGAGCCAGAGCCGGCTTGCTCGCGGTGAGGACACGAGCATCAAAAAACGAGATTGGACGAAGCTCACGGTTGAAGCATCCGCGATTGCATCCGTATCCGGTTTATCAGGACGGGGTGATACCGTACACGCTTCCGCGTGACCCGAGTGACTTGCGCGTCGCGCGGGCGTGCGTGATCGGCTTTTCGGCCTTCGCGTGGCGAAGGGCGAGCCGAGAAGAAGTTTATCGAACCAAATCAAAGGCCGGGCGCTGGTTTGCTATGCGGAAAGAAGACGACTGCGAGGTCGGAAAGGTAGGATGAAGAACGAAGCACTGAGATAAGCTACGCGTTGCATCTACATCGGCTCGATGAGCTTAAAATTTCATTCTAGAGCTTTTGATTAGGCCGAAAAAAGCGGAGTGGCTTGGGTGGCGGTTTGGGCCGCTCGGGCCTCGCTCGTCGTGGAAGCGGTTAGCTTCCTCGGCGGGCAGGGGCGCAATGTCTCACTCGGCACGGAAGCCGTGCTGCTCCAGCGGAATGCGACTCCGGCCGGGCGCGGGCAGCGGCGCAGCTACGAGGAGAAGCTTTTCGTTTCCTGGGCCTACTCAAATGAGGTAAGGCGGGCGTGGATAGAGTCACTAGGCGTGCGCGCGTGGGGCAGGACCAAGGGGTGAGGCAGGATCGTTTGTTTAGTAAGTGCTTATGCTGCTATTAATTAAAGATCAAGAGCCTGAAAAGAGGCCAGAGGGGGTGTAATCCTGAATCCTACATTTAATTGAGGGAGAAGGGGATGGCTCTCTGGCCTGGATCGGCGGTCTGCTCCGCCGTTCTTTACTCGCGGCTTGCGCCGACTCAAAAACTGCCCAATGAAAACGGGAGAGCGGATTACCCTTGTCTGCTCGCATCAGCTCTCCGTCAACCCCAACACGTATCGGCCCCTTCGCTACGTTTGTTTCCGCCCCACACCCATTGGGCCGTTTGGTTCGTCTGATCTTAGCCACCACATCCCTTCAGCATCACGTCGCAAAGGCGTGATGAGCTTCTCGACCTCCACATGAATACCCTGACAGCAACCCAGTCGCGCTTATCGCGCGTTCTCGTCAGCCCCTTTCTAAAACCCGCACGGGTTTTGGGATGGGCTTTTGCCTTCTGCCTTCCGGCCGCGGCTTTCGCTGCGTTCGGAGTGACTGCGAGCGGCACCAATAATATTGTCGATACCGGCGCCGGGCTGGTCTTTACCGTCAACGCCGGCGGCGACATTCGGTCCATGCTCTTCAACGGGCAGGAGATGGTGATCCCCGACAAGCCCACCTCGCTGAACTCCGGCACGGGCGCAACCTCGGTGAACGTGACCAACACGGGCAATATTATTAAGCTGACCTGCAATGGGACGGACTTGACTCATTATTATGTGGTGAGGAAGGGCGAGAATAATATCTACATGGCGACCTTTACGACCAACGCGTCGACCCTGGGCGAATTGAGATTCCTCGCGCGTTTCAAATATTCGGTCCTTCCGCATGGTGACCCCCATTCGGACAATTCGGGGAACGACGGAAACGTGGAAGGGAAGGACGTTTTCCATCTGCCGAACGGACAGACGCGTTCGAAATTTTATTCCGCCATTCCTTTCATCGATGACCACGTGCACGGCGCAACCGGCACGAATATCGGTGCTTTCATGGTCATCGCGGAAACCGGCTATGAAAAAGCCGCGGGCGGACCATTCTTCAAGGACATCGACGCCCAATCGGCTTCGGGCGGCGACCAGGAAGTTTATTATTACATGAATTCCGGCCATGCCCGGATTGAAGAGCCGCGCCAGGGGCTTCACGGCCCTTACGCGCTTTGTATCACCAATGGAAGTACGCCGAGCGCGTCGCTCGACATGTCTTGGATGGGCAGCCTTGGCCTCACGGGCTGGGTGCAGCCGAGCGCCCGCGGTCATGTCACTGGCACAGTTTCAGGCCTTCCGAGCGGCCTGCCTGCGGTCGTGGCCTGGTCGAACAGCACCGCTCAATATTGGGCCAAGGTGAGTGGAGACACCTTCACCTCCCCGGCGATGATTCCGGGGACCTACACCATGACGCTGTATAAAAAGGAGCTCGCGGTCGCCACGACGTCGGTGACGGTCACGGCCGGGGGCAGCGTGACGAAAAACATCGCTTCGGCCGAGGCCAATCCCTCCACCGTTTGGCAAATTGGAACGTTTGATGGCACTCCGGAAGGATTCCTCAATGCGGATCTCCAAACCATCATGCATCCCTCCGATGTGCGGATGGCGCCCTGGGGTCCGGTGACCTACACGGTCGGCCAGCCCATCAGCAAGTTTCCCATGGCGCAGTTCCAGTTGGTCAACAGTCCCACCAAGATCGTTTTCAATCTCACGCCCGCGCAGGTCACCAGCCACAAGTTGCGGATTGGCACCACCGTTTCGTTCGGAAATGGCTATCCCAAAATCACAGTGAATCCGGGCACCTCTCACGAGTTTGTCGGCCCGGATCAAGGCCCGCCCCCGCAGCCCCTCGGCCGCAGCCTGACCCGCGGTTCTTATACCGGTTTTTATACCGTTTTCGCGGTCGATATTCCGGCCAGCGCCTTCAATGTAGGGACAAACACAATACAAATCGACGTGCTCGGAAAGGGACCCTTTGGAGGCTTTCTCAGCGCCAGCTTCGGTTATGATGCCCTTGCCCTCGATGGCGCGGGCGCGGCCTCGGTGGCTGTGACCGGCGTCACGGTCACACCGGCCAGCACCTCCGTGGCGGCCGGCGGCACGACGACCCTGAACGCAGTGGTGGTGCCCGCCACGGCGACCAACAAGACGGTCACCTGGAGCTCGAATAATACGTCCATCGCGACGGTGAACGGTTCGGGCCTTGTCACGGGTGTGGCGGCCGGCACGGCCACCATTACGGCTAAAACGCAGGACGGCGGCTTCACCGCCAATTCGGTCGTGACCGTGACGAATATTAATATTCCCGTCACGGGTCTCACGGTCAGTCCGGCCACCGTTTCGGTGGCGGTGAATGGCACGACCACGTTGACCGCGGCGGTCGCGCCGGCCAATGCGACGAATAAAATGGTCACCTGGTCTTCAAGCGCGCCGAGCGTCGCAGCGGTTTCCGCGAGCGGTGTCGTCACCGGCGTAGCGGCGGGCTCGGCCACGATCACCGGCAAGACCCAGGATGGTGGTTTCACGGCTACGACCGTCGTCACGGTGACCGGCTCCGGTACCGGCGGTGGAGGCACCTGCAGTAGTGCCCAGGCGGTTACACTGCCCTTCACCAAGGACGGAGTGGCTGACGCTTGTTTCGTCACCTCTGGTACGGTCAGCTTCATTAATTCGTGGAACATGCAATTGATCGAAATCAATGGCGTGGACTTCACCAACAAGTGGGCCAACAGCCTGCCACCCCCGATCAATGGAAATTACTATATTCACTACGTCGGCAGCTTTCCCTGGTCGCATTTCGAGATAAACGGCACGCCGTAGTCGCGGGCCGATCAATATTATTCCCAATCCCCCTGTTGGCAAAAGCCGGCAGGGGGATTTTTTTAAGGGCTGCCTGGATGCAGCAATGTCGGAGTTTTACAGGGAGATTTTGGATTGAGGTTGGGGTCACCCATGCGCCGCCTCGTCAGGGGGCAGGCCGCTCGAGGGAACCGGTGGGACGCATCTGAAGCGGACCAGGAATCGCGGCGATTTAACGGGGTGCGGGAGCGCTCAAAACAGCAGGTAATTTGACGTCGCGAGTAGGGAGAGTACCCCGGGTCTATTTGCTTCCTTCGCGAAACCCGTGGCCTCATCTTACCGCTGGAGTTTGCGCTCGGGCGTGGCGCTGCAGCCGAGGAAATCACTCTTAAGGTTAGCCAAAAGAGAGACGAAACAAGGAGGAGTTCAACGTGATACAGTCCACCCCCTGCATCTTGCTTTGCCGCCGCTGGTCCAAAAAGGCGGGTGGAATCGCCGTCGGCATTTATTTTCTCCTGGTTTCTACACTCCTGGCGCTCGATCCCTCTCGAACGCTTTCTCAATATAATTGCCGGACCTGGACGCGGCAAAACGGCCTTCCGGCGAATCACGTCAAGTCCATCGTTCAGTCAGGCGACGACTATATTTGGCTGGGAACCACCGCAGGTTTGGTTCGTTTCGACGGCTTTGATTTCAAATTGATTGAGGTGACGAGCGCCACGCACGCTCGCAGCAAGATGGTGAATAGCATCGCGCCGGCGCGCGGAGACGGAGTCTGGGTCGGCCTGGAATTAGGGTCGTTTTGCTATTGGAACGGACGCTCTTTGTCGCCTCGGGGTCGGAAGGAATGGGGGGGAGCGAACCTGTCCATCTCGGCGCTTTGGGAAAGTCGAGACGGCTCTCTCTGGTTAGCCTACAACGGCGGGGTCAATCGACTCACGCGTGCAGAATTCTACGAACCGGTGCTACAGTCTAGTCCCGAATATCGGGTCAACGCAACCGTTGCCTACGAAGACCGGGAGGGGACAATGTGGTTTGGCACGGCCAACAATGGAGTGTATTATTGGAGCAACGAAAAACTCAGTCAGATTCGTGATCCTCTCCTCGAAACATTGGTCACGTACGCGATCGCGGAAGGCGACGAACGTCAGATCTGGGTCGGAACCACGCATGGCCTCTATCGCTATAATACGAATCTCGAACGGCAGGAGATCCTTCTACCCGATGTCGAAATTGGCGCGCTTCTGTATGATAAAGAAGGAGCGCTTTGGATCGGTACGACGGACCACGGGCTTTATCGTTATTGGAAAGGAGAGCTGAGTTCCTTTCAAAACACGGAAGGCCTGGCGGCTCAAACCGTGTTGAGTTTATGCGAAGATCGGGAGGGTGGCCTGTGGGTGGGGACGCCCGATGGGCTTACTCACCTCACGGATGTTAAATTTCCGCTTCATTTCGATTTAGGCAGCCGAGCTCTTCCGGAAATTATCACCGTGGCGGCGTCGCGTCGCGGCGGAGTGTGGATCGGCCACCGTCGGGGCCTGGTGTATTTCGACGGACACTTTCAGAAAATCCCTTTGCATCCGTTGCCGGAGGTATCCGTCAAACGGATTTTGGAAGCGAGCAATGGCGACCTCTATATTGTCAACGGGAGTAAAACCCTCGCCATATTATCGGAGGGAAAACTGCTCGCAACCCACGAATGCGCTGCAATGGTGGTGGGAATGGCCGAGGATTCTTCCGGCGTGGTCGTCTCGGTAGGCGGTGATCTTTTTCGCGCCGGAAAGGATGGACTGACTCCTTTAATTTATAACGAAGCGAAACCCGACTTGAAGTGGATCTATAATATTACGGTTTCGCGGGATGGGGCTCTGTGGGTTGCGGCGGTGACTGGAATTTATCGCATCAAGGACGGGAAATTCCGGTTTTGGCCCAATGATCGGGCGCCGGAAGGGGGTAACGCCATGTTTATCACCGAAGACAACGAGGGCGTGGTTTGGGTCGGATTATTAAATGGAATCACTCGAATAAAGAATGATCGATCCAGCTCCATCGGGCTCGCGAATGGATTATTCGACGACAATATTTATGCCATAGAGTCGGACGATTCCGGCTATTTATGGATCGACTCCAGTAGGGGAATTTATCGAGTGGCGCAAAGCGCGATGAACGCCGTGGCCGACGGGAAAACCGACCACTTGGAGTGTGACGTTTACGACGGAGAGGAGTCGGTCAAGCCAATGAGCAAGACCAGGCAGGAGCGAGTCGCGGGCAAAACCCCAGACGGGCAGATCTGGTTTGCCTCCGCCAAAGGTGTGCTCTCGATCGACCCAAAACATATCCCGGTCAACCGGCTGCCGCCGCCGGTAAAGATTATTCGTGTCTGGGCCAACGGCCGCGAGCTGGAACGCAATGATCTCACCACCGTGCCGCCAGGCTCCGGCGAACTGGAATTTCAATTCACCGGGTTGAGTTATATCGCCCCGGAAAGAATAAAATTCCAATATCAACTCGAGGGATATGAAAACAGCTGGAGAAATCCTGAGGGAAGGCGCAATGCCTTTTATACCAATCTTCGACCCGGCCGTTATACATTTCATGTGATCGCGGCTAACGCGGATGGCGTTTGGAACAAAGTGGGAGACTCGCTCACGCTCGAATTGCGTCCCCATTTCTATCAAACCCTTTGGTTCTATCTCCTCTGCGCAGGAGCATTGGTGGCGAGCCTGGCCAAAATTTATTCTGTGAGGATAAAACAGTTGAACGCGCGGCAACGAGCCCTGCAACAAGCTCGCGACAGCTTGGAGAAAGAAGTATCCAGTCGCACCGCTGAACTCAGGACGGCTAACGTCTCGCTTCAAAGTGAAATTGAAGGGCACCGACGAACCGAGGCTCAGCTGAAACAGAGAACCCAGGCTCTCGAAACCGAGATTGAAGAGCGGAGACGGATGCAACTCGAGATCGAACGGGTTCATCGGGAACTCTTGGACGTTTCGCGGAAAGCCGGTATGGCCGAAGTGGCGACTAGCGTGCTGCACAATGTCGGGAATGTGCTCAATAGTGTTAATATTGGCGCGATCTGGATTGCCGACAGCGTAAAGGGATCAAAAGCGCCGGTGCTGTTGAAAGTGGCTCGGATGTTAGAGGAGCACCGGGCTGATCTGGGAAGCTTTATTACGAACGATCCCAAGGGACGTCAGATTCCCGACTACCTTCAACAACTCGGGGAGCAATTGGCCCGCGAGCAGGTTGCTCAGATGAAAGAGGTCGCGCAACTCAAGCAGCACATCGAGCAGATCAAGGAGATCGTGGCCAAGCAGCAAGACTATGCCTATATTTCCGGGATCAAGGAGACCGTTGCCCTGACCGAGGTGGTCGAGGACAGTTTGCAGCGGGCGGCTCGGTTTTTTGCGCATCCGGGAGTCGAGATCGTCCGCCAATTCAAGGCCACTCCGACGGTCGCGATTGACCGCCACAAGTTGATCCAGATTTTAGTCAACCTGCTGCGCAATGCGCATACGTCGTGTCATGATTCGGGCCGCGCCGATAAACGAATTATTATCGCAATTGATCGTTCGGAGGCGGGAGCAAAGATCTCGGTGACGGACAACGGGCTGGGAATACTGCCGGAACATCTGCCTCTCATTTTTCATCAAGGCTTCACCGCCAAGAAAGAAGGCCATAGCCATGGGATCGGTCTGCACAGTTCTATTATAGCAGCGAAAGAATTGGGCGTGAGACTGACGGCGGCGAGCGAGGGACTTGGCCACGGGGCCACCTTTGTGTGTGAGATCCCGCTGGATCCGGCGCTGATTCCGCCAGCGGCCGTCGCCGCGCCCGAGCGGCAATAAAGCAGAATATATAAACGACAGCCGTGACCGCAAAACGGGGTGAAGATCCATCAACGGCTCCCGTCCGGAAATGGCGGAGAGCGAGGGCCTGACTCGATCGGATTCATGGGAGACGCGTGGTCTGTGTTTTAGTGCGGTTGAATAGAAGAATAGCGAATGGCATAAAATCGCCCTCAAGCTCTGGTCGGAGGTGAACGTTCACCAAGGAGGATATTGCGCGCGCTTTGAGGACCTCCAAACTCGCGGCAAGTCTATTCCCCCTCGTTCGCCAGGCAAAGCTTCGCCGTCTCGGCGTGGCTTTCCCCTTTGTCCTGTCATGCTTCAGTCGCCCCGGCCGGATGCCAATTAGTACCCGTTGCACTCTCCTCGCCCTGGGTCCCTCCGTATACCTGAGCGCAATCTTTTCCATGCCATGAAACCCATGTCCCTTCTTTTCAGGCCGAATCAGCGTTTCCGCGGGAAAGTGCCTCGATTCCGCTGGAGCGACCGCCGACGGGGGAACGATGAAGATATCCACCAGTGCGAGCAGCACTACGCAGCAATGGCAGTTCGTAGCGCCATGACGGCCAACGGCATCATTCGCTCCTTTTAATGCGTTTACCCTGCGCTCGTATCGAGGTGGCGCGCGACGTCCCGGCGCGCTGGTTTGCGATAGACCGCCGATGGACGAAAAAAGTAAGTCTAAGAAATGCAGAGTGAACCACTCATCTCACGTATACTCGCTAATATAATGAGTCGCTAAATTTTGAACCTCCACCTCCTGAGCGAAGCAGGCGGTATCGGCATTTCTCACACAACCTTCGGATTAGCGCCAATTGGCATTTATCAGTGGTTAAATGGATTGAGGAACATAGGTCCGGTGGAGGGCCCGGCTTGTCCGGGCTAATAACGCACAGCATTCCGCACGAGTCGGGTCCTCTCGTCTAGTCTCAGGACGTGATTCGAGTGAAAGCGATGGCTTAGTCGTAAACAGCCGACTCACTTTACCCGTAACCGGTATTGGAATACACAACTCGGATTACTGCCGCAGGCGGATTTGGCGAAGGTGCCCTTGGGATTGATCCGGACATTGGTTACGTTGGCATCGCAGGTGTCGGCATCCGCGGTGGGGACATAGGTCCAGGTCGAGCCGTTGTCGTTCGAGAAGCTCAGGTCGTCGGTCGTGCTGGCCAGGCTGGTGAAGGTGTAGGTCAGGGCAGAGGTGGTGGCTCCGTCGGTGAAAACGACCGGCCCGGAACCGGCTCCGCCGAGATTGCCGATGTATAATTTCGTATTGGTCGGAATGGGGTTTGTATAGATAAACGAGTCTGTGTCGGCGCGCGCCTGATAGCTATTGGTCACAGTGGCGGTGAAGAGGAGAACGCCGCCGGGAATGGCCTTGGGACTGGTCGCCCCGTTGACCGGATCGGAGATCGTGGTCGAGGAGGTCACGATCGCGAAGATCGGATTGGAATTATAAACCACGAGGTTGCCGGAAAACTCTGAGGTGTTGTTCGATCCGTCGGTCGCGGTGGCGGTCAGTTTTGTCGTGCCGGCAGTGATACCGCCAGGGTTGGCGAAGGTGTACTTGAAGCGATGGACGGTGGTGCCAGCGCCTTGGGCGAAGCAGTTCACGTTGCCCGAGTAGGAGCTAGAGGTCGCGTCGGTGTCACTGCCACTGCCCTCGACCACAGTGCCAAGGTAGGTTTGGCCTTGGCCAAAATTGGAACTGCCGTTGGAAATGAAAAACTCGATCGTGGCGCCGGTCGGTGCCCAGCCGGTGATTTCGAGATTGCTGCCGATGATCATTGCATTGTCTAGCACCGGGTAGTTGAGAAGATTGTTTCCGCCGGTGTCGGCGTCGCCATCATCGTTGATCGTATAATACGGCGCGGTGCCGGTCGAGCTGTTGTCACTCGCAGCCTGAAGGTCGATGCCGATATTGCCAGTCGCGGCAGCGCTGGCATCATTGGTGATGGTGCCGTTGCCGTAGATGGAGTTTTGACTGAGCTTATTGCCTGTTCCGGTCGAAGTCACCATGATGCCGGCGCCGTAGTTATTATAAATAATGTTTGAGGTGACGGTGTTGTTATTGGTTCGAATCCGGAAGCCCGGAGTCACCGGCGTGCCGGCAGTGCCGACGCCGTTGCCGGTGATCGTATTGTTGGTATAAGTACAAGAGTCGGCATCGGTCTTGATCCCCCGACCCTTGTTGGCGATGATAAGATTGCCGGTCACAGCGGAAGAGGCGCCGCCCGGGTCTAGGCCACCGGTGCTCGCGTCAGCAATGCCGCAACCTCGGATTTCGTTGTTTTGGATGGTCCAGGCGGCGGAGCCGGTGGCGGGTAACACTCCTTCATACGCGATGAAACCGACCAGATTGTTCGTGACCGTAGCTCCACTGGAAGATTCACCCCGAATTCCGTTTCCGCCGGTGGTGGCTGCAGGCAAGGAAAAACTCGAGGCGGTGGCGCCAATAATATTTTGAGTGAGAGCCACGCCGGTGAAAGCTCCAAGGTGAATATCACCGCGAGTATTGTTGTTGCCGAAGCCGTGGATCGCGATGCCTTTGATCGTGGTGGTGTTCGCGGCGATATCCAAACCGTAGTTAATACTATTTGCCCCGACGATTTCCACCTCGGGTTTATTGACGGTGGAGAGCGTCACAGCGCCGGTGCCGACGGTACCACCCGTGCCGAGGGTGCCGGAGTTGGTGTCTCCGACATTGGTCGTCTGGGTCGTTGCGTCGAGCGTGAGCGTGCCCGTGATCTGAGGGAGCGCGGTGGCGACGGTGATGACGGCGACGCCACTGGTCAGCTGGTTGGTCAGGCCGGCGCGCAGACCGGCGTGAGCGCTGCCGTCAGAGATCATAAAGACGCTGCTCTGCGTACCGCTCATGCCGTTGGCGTTGGTGATGAACTGACGGAGCGAGCCCTGGCCGGTGTCGTTTTTATTAACCACGGTGCAGAAATTGTATCCAAAATCCAAAGCGCTGATGGCCGAGGTGCTGACCGTGACCGAGGTGATGGACTGGGGGGTGAGCGAACCGGCGGTAAGGGCGGCGAGGGTGGTGGAGCCGTTGCCCGCGTCGGCCTTGGTCGGGTCTTCGCCGCCGACGCGATCTGTCACCGCCACGGCACTACCGGTCGTGGCGGTGGTGCGATAGGTCTGGACTGGGAGGAGACTGGTGCCGCCGAGAGAGGAGACGACGGTGCTGTTGACCACCCGGACGGTGTACGTCGTGCTCGGGTTGATACTGCTGAACGAATAATTTCCGCTCGCATCGGTGGTGGTGGCGGAGACGTAGGCGCCGCTGCTGTCAAAGAGCTCGACCCGAGCGCCGGAGACGTTTGTACCCGACGCGGTGGCGAAGCTTCGACCGACGCCTCCGCTGTAGGTGGTGTCTTCATACACTTTTCCACTCAAAGTCATGGTCCCGACCGTGACCTGCCCGGAAAACTCCGAGGTGTTGTTCGAGGCGTCGGTCGCGGTGGCGGTCAATTTGGTGCCGTTGGAAACGCCGCCCGGCAAGGCGAAGCTAAACTGGAACCG
>Ga0070717_10002138_pt1 | contig 13849 bp, 12 predicted proteins | sample LARL113metaG_FD_71366 | JGI IMG/M metagenome (GOLD analysis project Ga0070717, IMG submission 71366) | Corn, switchgrass and miscanthus rhizosphere microbial communities from Kellogg Biological Station, Michigan, USA - LAR L11-3 metaG | ecosystem: Host-associated > Plants > Roots > Rhizosphere ... | reverse complement strand
CAGCTCGGACGTCTCCGGGTGCGAGGGGTGGGCCTTCACCACGACCGGGCAGCCCGCGGCCAGGGCGGAGGCGGTGTCGCCGCCGGGCACCGAGAACGCGAGCGGGAAGTTGCTGGCGCCGAACACCGCGACGGGGCCGATGGGAAAGCGCATGCGGCGCAGGTCGGGCCGGCCGTCGGGCACCGCGTGGTCGATGACGGCCTCCACGAAGGAGCCCTCCTCGCAGAGCGCGGCGAACGCCCGCCACTGCCCGGTCGTACGGGCCAGCTCGCCCGTGAGCCGCGGCCGGCCCAGGCCGGTCTCGCGGTCGGCGGTCTCGATGACGCGGTCGCCGAGCCCGTCCAGCTCGTCCGCGATGGCGCGGAGCAGGCGTGCCGTATCCCGGGACGCGGGCGGGCCCGCGTGCGCGAACGCGCGCTCGGCGTCCGAGACGGCGGCCGCGATCGCCCCGGGCGTCGCGTCGGAGAACGTGGCGTCACCGGGCTCGCCGGTGCGCGGGTCGAAGGCGGTGTAGGTGGCCAACTCGTGCGATCCCCCTTGCCGGACACGGACCGGCCTAGACCGAGCCAATTTCACAAGGATCTCATCACAGGCACGCCGGGAGGGCGCGGTTGGCCGCAGGATTGGCGGATCATGCAACCGAAGCATCCCGTGGCACTGGTGACCGGTGCCTCGTCAGGCATCGGCGCCGGGCTGGCGGCCATGCTCGCCGCCGAGGGCGCCCGGGTCGCGCTGGCGGCCCGCCGCGGCGACGAGCTCGAACGCGTGGCGGAGGGCATCCGGCGGGAAGGCGGCGTGGCCCTGCCCGTCGTCACCGACCTGGAGGACGACGACTCGCTCGCCCACCTCGTGGCCACGACTCGGGCCGAGCTCGGCCAGATCGACATCCTGGTGAACAACGCGGGCTTTGCCGTGTGGAAGCCGCTCGAGGAGACCACGATGGCCGAGTGGGACCGCACCTTCGCGGTCAACGTCCGCGCCGCCGCCTACCTCTGCGCCGCGGCCCTGCCGGCGATGCAGGCGCAGCGGTTCGGCCGCGTGATCAACGTCGGCAGCGAGGCCGGCGTCGCGATCGTCCCGGGGCTCGCCGCGTACTGCGTCAGCAAGCACGCCCTGCGGGCGCTCACCGAGGTCATCCAGGACGCCAACCACGACAACGGCATCAAGGCCTGGGTGATCTGCCCCGGCTTCGTCGACACCGAGATGGGGTACGTCTTCCCGGGCGCCAACCCCGCCGCCTTCCTCCGCGTCGCGGAGGTCGTCGACGTCGTCCGCTACCTGCTCCGGCTCGGCGACAACGTCAAGCTGGGTCCGGAGATCCTGGTCCGCACGATGCGCAACCCGATGGCGAGCTGAGCCGCCGGCCCGCGAGGGCTCCATCGACCCGTCACCGGGCACTGACCAGAATGGCCGCGTGACGAACCTCCTCGCCATCAACTCGAGCCCCTCGCACCCCTCCCGCACGCGCGCGATCACCGAGCTGGCGATCGAGCTGGAGGGCGGCCGCCTCCTGGACGTCCGGTCCATCGACGCCGAGGCGCTGCTCCTGCGGCGGGACCACCCCTCGCTGGACGAGGCGCGCGCGGCGATGGCGGCGGCCGGCATCGTGCTGCTCGCGACGCCGGTGTACCGAGCGACGTACAGCGGGCTCCTGAAGGTGCTCCTCGACCTGCTGCCCCAGGACGGCCTCGCCGGCAAGGCGTGCATCCTCGCGGCCACCGCCCGCATCCCCGGCCACTTCCTGAGCCTCGACACCGGGCTGCGCGCCGCCGTGGCCAGCGTCCGGGGCTGGAGCGTCCCGACGGTCGTCTACGCGGTGCCCGAGGACTTCGACGAGCAGGGCCGTCCGCTGGCCGGCGTGCGCGGCGCTCTCGAATCAGCGCTGGCCGAGGCGCGCGTGGTGGCGTCGGCGCTCTCCAGACAGCCGCCTGGCTGACCGCTGCCTGATTTCCCTTCCCCACGTTACCTGTGGTAATCAGCCGGCTGCTCTGTGACGAATGTGCCAAAGTGACACGCACGGACCGAAAGCGACTACTATGTTCCTTGATCCGACTGCCTGATCGTACGGGCAGCTCGTAGCACGAGCCGGGCAGGTCGTGCTACCGGTCGGTCAACGCACATTGATCGGAGACCTGGGAGGTTTCGACAATTGGGGGAGGCTGAATCCTCTATGTCTGCGCGCGCGTTCGAGACGACGAGTCTCGTGCAGGTCCAACCGGAGTCCGGCACGCTCGCAGACACGGCTGACAGCGGCGTCGCGCTCGCGCACCTGCTCGACATGGTGCGGGGGATGTGCGAGATGGTTCGCTTCGTCGACAGTGGCCGCGACGCGGCCACGCTGGTGCGCCGGGCACGCGGCCTCGAGCAGCTGGTGCGCACGGCGCTGAAGGACTGCACGGTCCTCGAGGAGGAGCAGTTCGAGCTGCGCCAGGAGGCCGCCGAGGCCCACGTGCGAACTCAGCGGAGGGCTGGTGAGCTCCTCTCGGAGCTGCAGAAGCATCGTGGCGGCCGACCGTCCAAAACCGCCTCCAGCGTGGACGGCGTTTCGGAGTCGCCGCCGCCGACGCTGCGCGACCTGGGCATCGACAGCCACGAATCGCACCGCTGGCAGCGCATCGCCCGCGTGCCCGAGGACGTATTCGAGAAGTACATCGCGACCTGCCGGGCCAAGCGGACTGAGATCACCACCGCCAACGTGCTCGCGCTGGCGAGGCAGCTGCTGCAGGAGCAGGAGGAGGAGAGCAGCGTCGACGCGCGGCCCGGCAGCAATGCCGCGCTGCACCGCGAGTACCAGGACCTCCGCAGATATGCGAGCAACGTCATCTGGCTGGACCCCGGCGGTCTGGCCGAGTCCATGAACGCGATGCAGCGCGCCGAGGCGCTGAGCGAGCTGGAACGTTTGCTGCTGTGGATGGCCGAATTCCGCGTCGCGCTCGAAGGGAACGGACGCCTTCAACTGCGGCCGGTGCGGGTGCGCGGGTGAACATGACCTACTGGCAAGCATTTGGCAACCTTGTGGCAAGGGAAATCATACCGTGCACACGGACGCCCGTCCCTCCCTGACGCCGGTTCCCAGAAGCGGCGCGCTGCCCGCTTCGTACGCCCAGATCGGCTTCCAGCTGCTGGAGCGGACGCGGCGAGGCCAGCGCTTCGGCGACTCGGCGGCCCTCCGTCTCGGTGGCGCGGTGGACGCGACCCGGCTGCAGCGGGCCCTGGAAGCGATCGCCCGGCGCCACGAGCCGCTGCGCACGACGTTCTCGTCCAGCCCCGACGGGCCACTCCAGGTCGTCCGGGCGGTACCCGACGTTTCCCTGCCCGTCGTGCCGGTGGAGGGGATCGGCGAGGCGGAGCTGGAGCGGCGATGCGCGGAGGAGGCGGAGAGGCCGATGGATCTCCGCCGCGGACCGCTCTTCCGGGCGGTCCTGCTCCGAACCCGGCCGGCCGAGCATGTCCTGATACTCACCGTCCATCACGCGCTCACCGACGCGTGGTCCTGGTGGCGGGTGCTGCTGCCCGAGCTGGGGCAGTGGTACACCGCTCTCGGCGACGGCCGCTCGCCGGACCTGCCGCCGCTGCCGATCCAGTACGCGGACTACAGCCACTGGCAGCGGCGATGGCTGGGGTGCCGCGAGGCGTCCGCCCAGCTCGACTACTGGATGGGGCGCCTGGCGGCCCCGCCGGAACCGCCGGGCCTGTCCCCCGCCTCGGCGACACCGCCGGCACCTGGCGGGCAGGCCGTGAGGCAGCCGATGCGGCTGCCGGGACAGCTGTCCGAGGCCGTTCGCGACCTGGGGAGGTGGGAGCGCGGGACGCAGTTCATGGTGATGACGGCCGCGCTGCTGGCGCTCCTGCACCTGCGGACGGGGGCCGAGGACGTCGTGATCGGGACGAGGGCCAACGTCCGGACGCGCGCCGAGCTGGAGGGGATCATCGGCCCGCTGATCAACGTGCTGGCGCTGCGCGCGCAGGTGGCCGGGACCATGCGGTTCCGCGACCTCCTGCGCCAGGTGCGGGCCACCCTCATCGCCGCCTACGCGCACCGGGAGCTGCCGTTCGAGGTGGTCGTGGAGCGGCTGCGCCAGCCGCCGGCCCGCGTTCGTCATCCCCTCTTCGACGTCATGGTCTCGTTCGACCAGGTCCCGCGGCAGCCGCCCGCCCTGGCGGGCCTCGGCGTCGCCGAGCTGCCGTATCGGCCCTGCGCGTTCTATCCGCTCGATCTCGTCCTGGCGCAGGAGGGCGGCCTGCTGGACGGCACGCTGGTCGCCGACCCGCGGGTGGTGGGCGACGAGACGGCGGCGCTGGTGGCGCGGCAGCTCAGGACCGTCCTCGAAGGAGCGGTCACCACGCCCGATGCCCCGCTGGCGGCCCACCGGGCCGCCGTGCAGGACCAGGCGTAGCTCAGACCGGGGCGCTCAGCACGGCGGCGTCACGGCGGAGGCCCGCCTGCCGGAGCAGCGGCATGACCTCCCGCGCCCACTGGTCGACGCCCGCCCGAAAGTCCACCCAGGACAGGAGGCAGCCGTCGATGCCGGCCCGGGACAGCACGGCCAGCTTCTCCACGATCTCGTCGGGCGTCCCGACGAGGGGCTGCCCGCCCGACCCCGCGACGAAGTTGAACACGGTCTGCCTGGGCAGGGTTCGGGGCAGGTTCATGTTCTCCACGAAGTTCCGGGCGCTCTCCCAGTCGCCGCGCTCCTCGGCGTAGTGGCGGAGGTAGTCCCTGGCCTCCCGGGCCGTGGGCCTGCACACCACATAGGCCATGATCCACACCTGGATCTCGCGTCCGAACGCCTCCCGCGCCAGGTCGCGCAGGCCGCTCACCTGCCGCGCCGCGACCTCGAGGTCGTCGGACGAGAGGTATGTGAAGGCGATGTCGGCGTGCTCCGCCGCGAACCGGCGGCCGACCGGGGAGCCGCCGGCGTTCATGATCGGCGGGAACGGCCGCTGGATCGGCTTGGGCTGGTGGAACCCCCGGCGGATCGAGATGAAGCGGCCGGAGAAGTCGAACTCCCGCTCCTCGGTCCACAGCCGGCGCATGACCTCCAGCCACTCGGCGGCATACGCGTACGCCTCGTCGTGGTCGCGCATCGGCGAGCCGAACATCTCCAGCTCGGGCCGGAACCAGCCGCACACCACGTTGAGGACGAACCGTCCGCCCGAGACGTGATCGATCGTCGTCACCTGCTTGGCGGCGACGATCGGGTGCACGGTCGGGACATGGGACGTCGAGAAGACCGCGATCCGGCTCGTCACCGCCGCGACGCTGGCCGCCCACGTGTAGGGCTCGAAGGACGCGCCGTTGAAGTCGGTGCTCCCCCCGAACCCCTTCCAGCGCGCGATCGGCGCCACCGCCTCGAAGCCGGCCTGGTCGGCCCTCGTGACGATGTCGCGGATGGCGCTCCACTCCGGCTCGAACCGCTCGGGCACGCTCGTCATGGCCGTGCCGCCGCTGACGTTGAGGGCGAAGACCCCGAGCTTCAGGCGGTTCTCGTTGAAGATCGGATTGGTGGCGCGGCCCGTTTCCCTTCCCATCGCTGCCGCACGCTAGGGTCCCGGCGGCCTCGCGTCAAAACGCGTGGCAGCGCCCCGATCGCCCCATAACATCCGCCGGCATGAAGGTGGTCACGATCGCGACCGACCTGGAGAACCGCTTCCTGCGCGGCCTGCTCGCCCCCTCCTGCGTCGCGGTCGGGCTCGACCTGACGATCCTGCGCCCCGCGGACCGGTCCTTCCCGTTCAACCTCAGGGACAAGCGCGCGATGCTCTCCCGCTACCTGTCCGAGCTCGCCGATCGCGACGAGCTGATCGTGTTCACCGACGCGTACGACGCGCTCTTCATCAGGGGCGCGGCGGACGTCGAGGCCGCCTACCGCGCCTTCGACAGGCCGATCGTCTTCAGCGCCGAGCTGAACAGCGCCCCGCTGGGGCCCGTCGGCCAGGCGCTGTACGGCGATCCGGTCCCCCCCTACCCGTATCTCAACAGCGGCGGCTTCGCCGGACGGGCGGGCGACATCCTCGACTGCTACGCGAAGTACCCGCTGCCGCCGAGCGGGAGGTTCGAGCTGCTGGAGCGGCTGCGCGCGCACGGCTACCACACCGACCGGCGGTTCGGCTGGAGCGACCAGTACTACTGGACGCTGGTGCACCTCCTGGAGCGCGACTCGATCGCGCTCGACCACGAGGCGCGCCTCTTCGAGTGCTACGGGAAGCCGTACACCGACGTCGGCGAGATCATGCTCGAGGAGCAGGAGCTGACCGCGCGGGGCAGCGGGGCGCCGTGCTACCGGCGCGAGCACACGCGCCTGCGGAAGCGGCTGCAGGCACCGTCGCGGTCGGCCCAGGTCCATTTCAACAGCGGCGTGAGCAAGACCGTCGCGCTCGACCTGTTCGACGAGGGCCTGTTCCCCGACTGGCTCACCGCCGTCCTCGACGTGCCGGCGGCGGAGGTCGCCGATCGCCTGCGGGTCCACGACCTCGCCGCAGCGTACGTCCGGTAGCCCGCGGCGTCACGTCGCGGCGCAGCCGTCCGGCTCGGGCACGGGCACGTCGAGCGCGGGGCTGCCGTCGAAGAAGCCGGACGGGCGCAGCTGGAACCCGGCCGTGACGGCCGGCATCACCGGCCAGTCCTCGGGCCGCACCACGTGGTGCGCGCCGAACGTGTACCAGAGCACCACGTCCGCGCCCTCGAGCGGCCGGTCGGCCGCGACATAGGCCGGCAGGCCGGTGCCGCCGGGGTGCTGGTTCGGGTAGTCGCCGGCCGCGTACCGCTCCGCGGGGTCGTACGCGGTGACCCACAGGTGGCTGGTCGCGAAGCCGGCGCGGCGCGCGAACGGGCTGTCGGGGCTGCACAGGAGCGGGACGTTCTCCCCCGGCTGGAGCTGGTACGCCACGGGCTGGCCGACCCGGTTGCGCCGGCCCGGGTTGACGACCCGCCAGTGCCGCGCGGTCTGCGGGCTGACCTGGCGGCGCGCCTCGGACTCGCGCGCCAGCAGCCGCGCCTCGACCCGCCAGGCGTTGCCCAGGGGATTCTCGTCGCCCGGCGGCAGGGGTACCGAGTCGCACTCGTACACGCTGTTCTCCACCCCGTCCACCGCCATGTCCAGGCGCACGCAGAAGAAGTGCTGGTGGTGCGGCCCGTACAGGCCGGGCGCGACCAGCGTCCCGTGCGCCGGCAGCTCGCCCGCGGGCAGCGCTCCGGTCGAGATGACGCCCGTCAGCCGCACCCGGTGCTCGATCGTGCCGTCCTGGTACAGGTGCCAGGCGTACAGGTACTCGTAGTTGCCGATCGTGGCGGTCGCCGAGACGACCAGGCGCCGCGACCGGCGGACCTCCGTCCGGCCGGTCCGCGCGTCGTGGCGCTTCCACAGGACGCCGCAGTCCTCCTCGTGCATGCAGATCGCGTTCTCGATGCGGGAGGGACGGCCGCCGGCGTCGTTGACCCAGGCGTCCAGGTAGCGGATCGCGCCGAGGCAGTCGCAGCCCAGGCGCTGGCGGTTCGTGCTGAGGCCGATCCCGTACTCGCCGACGTCCATGACGCCCTTGACGCGGTGCGTCGGCCGGGGGTCGCCGTACGGGACGAACATCTCCGACAGCGAGGCCCGGTAGAGGATGGACCGCACCCGCCCGCCGTCCTCGTACCCGACCTGGTGCAGGACCAGGCCCTCGCGGGCCGTGAAGCCGATGCGGAACCGCCACTTCTGCCAGCGGACCTCGTGGCCCTCGACCGTGAAGCTCCAGCCGTCCGGCTGCTCGATGCGCAGCGGTCGCAGGTCGCGGCGCGGGCCGTCGGGGAACCAGGGAACGTTCTCCGGCCGCCGGATCCCGTCCGGCGTGTAGCTGCCGGTCGCGGGCGGCAGGTCCACCACGCCGTGATCCTCGACGTCCACGACGCGCATCCGGTCCAGGTCGACCCGGACGAGCAGGCCCTCGACCGGGTGCGCGCCGGCGTCGTCGTCGGACCCCGAGCGGACGGCCGTGAGGGGGAGCAGGAATCGGCCGCGCTCCGGCCCGTCCTCCGGGCCCCGGTTGCCGAGCGGCCAGCCGGAGACCACGGCGAGGCTCAGGTCCGTGACGCCGCGGCGGCGCAGCGCCTCCTGCCACCGGCGGTCGCGGCGGACGACGCCGTCCACGGCCGCCAGCTCCTCCAGCGTGACCATCGGCTGCACCCCTTCGACGGCCCGCCAGGACACGACCTCGTCACGCGTGAGGGAGACGATCGCCTCGTACGTCAGCCGCTCGCGCCGCTCGCGCAGGACGACGAACGCCTCCCGCTCCACCTCGGCCCCGCCCTCGAACGCGAGGACCGCGGCCTTGGGCGGCTCGTGCAGCGCCACCGAGACGAACCGGGTCGTGCCGCGGACCCGTTCCTCGCGCACCAGCACGTCACGGACCTTCTCGATCTCCTCGGGCGTCAGCGGTTCGAGCGGGTGCATGGGCGGCATGGTGGCGCAAGGCGGGAGCGCCCGGCCATCAGCGCGGCGCATAGCCCAGCGCCGCCAGCAGCTCGGCGAACGTGGACACGACCAGGTCGGCCTCCGGGCCGGCGCCGGCGTCGTCCACCAGCCCGCGGTAGCGCACCGCGCCCATCCCGGCGGCCCGCGCGCCGGCCACGTCGAGGCTGGCCCGGTCGCCCACGTGCGCCGCCTGCCCGGGTTCGACGCCCGACCGGCGCAGCGGGCCGGCGAAGATCTCCGGATCCGGCTTGGCGCGCCCGCACTCGTCCGAGAACGCCAGGCAGTCGGGGTCGAAGAACGCCAGCAGCCCGCGCGCGTCCAGGTGGCGCCGCATCGTCCGGCCCGACTTCACCCCCGCGTTGCTGACGATGCCCAGCCGAACGCCGGCCGCCGCCAGCGCCCGGAGAGCCTCGCGGGCGCCGGGCGCCATCTCCCGGGCGGCCGGGAGCGGGTCGTCGAGGCACTCCTCCAGCCGGCGCCGGGCGTCCGCCGGCGGCGCCAGGCCCAGCTCGTCCAGCAGCAGCGCCACCAGGACCGGCGCGCCGGGCCGGGGCCGGGCGGCCAGCTCGGCCCGGCAGCGAGCGAGCGAGCGCCGGTAGATGTCGCCGAGCCGGCCGTCCGGGCCGCCGGGGTGGTGGATCGCCAGCCACCGGCGCAGCCCGTCGAGCCGCAGCTCGTCCACGTGGCCGGCGGGGTCGAACAGCAGCGTGTCCCCGCAGTCGAACGTCACCAGCCGGGGCCGCCAGGGGAGGCGGTCAGGCGCCATGCGCCGCCAGCTGGCGCAGGTCGCCGGCCAGCAGGGCGCCGGCCGCCTGATAGTCCTCCGGCGTCCCGATGTCAACCAGGGGTCCGCCGGCGAGCAGGCCGTAGAGGCCGCGGCCGACCAGCGCGGGGAGGACGGCGCGCTCGAGCGAGACCGGGATCCCCTCCGGGATCGCCGCCAGCACCTCGCGCTCGTACAGGCCGACGCCCGCGTTCACGGCGCCCGGGCCGGCGGCGAGCTTCTCCAGGTACGCCCTCACGGCGCCGTCCGGCGCGCAGTCCACCGCCCCGTACCGGCGCCGGTCCGGCACGTTCGCCAGCACGAGGGACGCGCGCGCTCCCCGCCCGGCGTGAAGGCCGGCCAGGGCCCGCAGGTCCATCCGGCAGTACGAATCGCCGTTCAGGACCAGCAGGCGGGCGGCGCTGGTCGCCTGCAGCGCGAGGCGGAGGGCGCCGCCGGTCCCCAGCGGCGCCGGCTCCCGCGAGTAGCGGACCTCGACGCCGAGGCGCCGGCCGTCACCGAGCCGGGACTCCACCTCGCCGGCCTCGTGGCCGGTCGCGAGCAGCACCGAGCCGACGCCCTGGCGGCGCAGGGCCAGGAGCAGCCACTCCAGGAACGGCCGGCCGGCCACCTCGGCCAGCGTCTTCTGGCGGCCGCCGGTCACGCCGCGCAGGCGGGTCCCCCGGCCGCCGCACAGCACCACCACGTCCCGGTCGCCCAGCATCGGCCGGGGACGGTACGGGCAGGGCGAGGGCGCGGCAACGCGGCGGCGGCCGGTTAGGCGGGGCGGGGGCGCCCGTGCTGGGATGTGCGCCGTGGACCAACACGGCGACGGTCACCCGCTGGCCAGCCGACGGCCGCACGCCGCCGGCACGGTCGTCGAGGTGTCGGGCGTCGCGTTCGGAGGCCTCGAGATCCCGCTCATCGCCGGCCCGTGCGCCATCGAGGACCGGGCCATGTACCTGGAGGCCGCGCGCTGCGCCCGCGACTGCGGGGCCAGCGTGCTGCGCGGCGGGCTGTTCAAGCCCCGCTCGTCGCCTCACCGATTCCAGGGCCTCGGGCTGGAGGGCATGGACGCGCTGCTGGAGGCGAAGCGGCTGACGGGCCTCCCGATCTGCGCCGAGGTCATCGACCCGGCGCTGATCGACGAGCTGCAGGGCGCCGTGGACCTGTTCCAGGTGGGCACCCGGAACGCCCAGAACCCGGTCCTGCTGCGCGCCCTCGGCCGGGCCCGGACCCCGGTGCTGCTCAAGCGCGGCTTCGGGTGCACCGTCGAGGAGTGGCTGGGCGCGGCGGAGTTCGTGCTCGAGTCCGGGAACCCCGACGTGATCCTGTGCGAGCGCGGCATCCGGACGTTCGAGACCGCGACGCGGTTCACCCTGGACATCAGCGCGGTGCCGGTGGCGAAGGAGCTGACCCACCTGCCGGTGGTGGTCGATCCCAGCCACGCGGCCGGCGACCGGCGCTGGGTCGGCGCGCTGGCTCGGGCCGGCATCGCGGCGGGCGCCGACGGCCTGCTGATCGAGGTGCACCCCTGCCCCGAGCGCTCGGTCACCGACGCCGCGCAGGCGCTCACCCCCGCGCAGTTCGCCGGCCTGACCGACCAGCTCCGCCGGGTCGCCGACGCGATGTCCCGGGTGCTGCGATGACCGCGCGGCGAAACCGGTTCCACGATGGGGGCGGTTCCCGGCGCGAGCTCGGGTGACGTGGCGCTGATCTCGCCCGCGCTGCGGGGCTCGACGATCGGCCGGCTGCGCGGCCTGCTGGCCCGCCACCACGCGGAGATGAGCCGGATCGAGAGCGAGCTCGATCGCTTCGACCTCCTGCTCGACCGCTTCTTCTTCGGATTCCCCAGCCAGAACCGGGACCTCGACCCGGAGACCCGGACGTTCGTGTCGTGCCTGGACCACGCCGACAACCTGGACACCGGCAACGCCCCGATGGCCCCGTTCGAGCCGTTCGTCGCGGGCGTGCTCGGCGAGGCCGCCGACCGCGAGCGGTACCGGCGCTACCGGAGTCCCCGCCCGATACCGGAGCTGGAGGCCGCGACCCGGGACTTCGTGGTCCGCCAGGGGCTGGTGCCGGCGGAGACGGCGGAGCGGCTGGCCGTCGTGGTCGGGAACGGGACGGTCCACCTCTACGACGTCCTGTGCCGCCAGCTGCTGCGGCGTCCCGGCGACGTGGTGCTGATGCCCCGCGTGACGTACGGCTGGTTCCTGCCGCAGGTGCATCGGGCGCGCGGCCGCGTGCACCTGCTGCCGCTCGACGGCGCCGGCAGGACGTCGCCGGCCGCGGTCGCGGGCGCCGTCGACGCCATCGAGGCCGGCGACGGCGCGAGGTGGCTGGAGACGCTGCCGGAGCGCCTGCAGGTCCATGCCGCGGAGCTGGCGACGATGGCGCCGGGGGAGGTGCGGCCGCCGGCCGAGGCTGAGACGCGAGCGCTGGCGCGAGCGCTCCGCGGGGCGACCCCGGGGGAGGTCGGCGACGCCGTGCTGCGGTTCGTCCGCGAGCGCGTGGCGGAGGGCGACCGCGCCCGCCGCCTGGCCAGCCCCGAGGCCCCCTACCCCGCGCTGCCGGCGCCGCCGAAGGTCGTGGCGCTGCTCCACATCAACCCCAGCCTGATGGGCGTCGTCTCCGGGCCGGGCGACGTTGCGGAGCTGGCGGCCGTGCTCCGCCAGCGTCGCGTCGCCGTGATCGAGGACCTCGCCTACCACTCGATCGGCCGCCCGCTGGGCGCGCTCGGGACCTTCCTGCGCGAGCTGCCCGACAGCTACTGCCTGCTGGGCCTCTCGAAGGCGCTCTCCGTGCCCAACGCCCGGATCGGCCTGCTCCTGACGGAGGCGTCGCGGGCGCGAGCGCTGATCGGCGGGGTCGAGAACTCCGCCGGCCACGTCTCGACCGTGGCGCAGGCCGGTCTGCTGGAGGCGCTGCGGGCGGCCGGCGCTCTGGACGCGTTCCTCGATCCCGACCGCTACGACCGCAACCGGAGCGTGCTGATCGCGTGTCTCGAGGGCCTCGGGTCGCCCGCGCTGGCCGGCGCGGAGCGCGGTCGGTGCGAGGAGCTGATCCGGGAGGAGGTCCGGCGCCTGGTGGCCTGGAAGCGGGCGCGGGGCGGCCAGGTGGACGGGCCGTCGATCCTGGCCGGCCTCGACCCGGACGACCTGGATGGCTCCGAGGCGAGCCCCGCCGAGCTCGCGGTGGCCGCGTTCCTCCGCCACGGCCTGCGGCGCTGGTTCCGGGTCGTGCGCTATCCGGACGCCGGCTTCTTCGTGGTCGTCAGCTGCCTGCCCCTGCTGGAGCGGGGTCCGCTCGCCGGCCTGCCGCTGCGGTCCGCGTTCGACGTGTTCGCCGCGCTGGAGTTCCTCCTGGGGGTGCGGACGCTGCCGGGCGAGCTCCTCGGGATGCCGGCGGACGGCGAGCCGTATCTGCGGCTGAGCTTCTCCTGCGGCGTCGAGACGATCGTCAGGGCCGCCTTCCTCCTGTTCGTCGGCCTGAACCAGCTCTCCACGCTGCCCGCGCCGTGAGCGGCCGGCGGGCTCGGGGCGCGGCGACCATCCTGGCCCGGGCGCCCGTTCGCGTCTCGCTCGCCGGGGGAGGGACTGACCAGGCGGCGTACTACGAGCGCTTCGGAGGCCTGGTCGTCAGCGCGACGATCACGCGCTACTGCCACGTCTCGGTGCGCGCGCGGGAGGACGGGCTCATCACCATCGCCTCGGCGGACCAGCGGACGTCCGGCGTCCACCGCGTGGGCCAGGAGGTGGTCGCCGGCGACCCGCTGGCCCTGCCCCGGACGGCGATCGAGCTGTTCGCCGGGCGCGGCCTGGACGAACGGGGCGCCGACCTGTTCCTGGCCGCGGAGGTGCCGCCGGGCAGCGGCCTGGGCTCCTCCAGCGCGATGGTCTGCGCGCTCGTAAGGGCGCTGGGCGCGTACACCGGCGCGCGCCTCGCGGCCGCGCGGGTGGCGGAGCTGGCGTGCGAGGTGGAGATCGGCCGCCTCGGGTTCCCGATCGGCAAGCAGGACCCGTACGCGAGCGCCTTCGGCGGGCTGAACGCCCTCGTGTTCTCGACCCGGGACGTGGGCGTCGTCCCGCTGGCCCTGCCCCCCGCCGCGGCGGAGGAGCTGGCGGGGAGCCTGCTCCTCTTCTCGACCGGCCAGACGCGCGACTCGGCCAGCATCCTGGCCGGGCAGCGGGCCGCCACCGCGAGCGACAGCGCCGTCGTGGAGTCGCTGCACCGGATCAAGGAGATCGCGGAGCGGATGCGGGCCGCCCTGTCGGCCGGCGACGTGGGCGCCGTCGGCCGGCTGCTGGACGAGGGCTGGCGGCACAAGCGCGGCCTCTCCAGCCGCATCTCGACGCCGGCGATCGACGGCTGGTACGAGGCCGCGCGCGCCGCCGGGGCGCGGGGCGGGAAGATCGCCGGGGCCGGCGGCGGCGGGTTCCTGCTCCTGTGCAGCCCACCCGGGGCGCAGCACCGGGTCCGGGAGGCGATGGCGCGCTGCGGCCTGCGCGAGCTGCCCTTCGACCTGGACGGGCTGGGCGCGCACACGCTCCTGCGCCAGCGCGGATGATCTGTCCGAGCGTCCCCCCCGGCTCGTTCCTCGCCTCCTCCCCCGCGAGGGGGGAGGGTCCGC
>Ga0070717_10002136_pt1 | contig 13860 bp, 23 predicted proteins | sample LARL113metaG_FD_71366 | JGI IMG/M metagenome (GOLD analysis project Ga0070717, IMG submission 71366) | Corn, switchgrass and miscanthus rhizosphere microbial communities from Kellogg Biological Station, Michigan, USA - LAR L11-3 metaG | ecosystem: Host-associated > Plants > Roots > Rhizosphere ... | reverse complement strand
CTCGTCTTCATCCTCGTCGTCTTCTACAACGGGTTTTTTCTTTTTCTTGGGCGGCGGGTCTTCATCGTCCTCGTCGTCCGAATCGTCTTCATCCTCGTCAACGGGCTTTTTCTTTTTCTTAGGTGGTGCTTCGTCTTCATCGTCGTCAGAATCCTCGTCGTCTTCGACGGGTTTCTTTTTCTTCTTAGGCGGCGGGTCCTCGTCGTCGTCGTCGTCCGAATCTTCATCCTCGTCGTCCTCGACCGGCTTCTTTTTCTTTTTCTTAGGTGGAGCGTCGTCGTCGTCAGAGTCCTCGTCGAAAGATGCTACGTCGTCATCGTCCGTGTCTTCGTCGTCGTCATCGCTGCGGCGTTTGGATTTCGGTGCGTCTTCTTCGTCGTCCTCGTCTTCTTTTTTACCAAGCATACCCTTGGACTTGAGGCTCTTTGCCAAATCGACTTTTTCTTTATAATAAAGCGAGTCGGTTTCCTGCGAGTTCAAAAAATTCGGAATAATGCCCAGGTCGTAAAGCAGATATGCTTTTTCTTCTTCGGTGAGTTTTGTCTTCTCGCCTTTTTGCACATCGTACATTTGAGCGCCTTCGGCATCTTTATCAAAGGACACTTCCAGGTCCATGCCGAATTTCGGGTCCTCGACGGTCTTCGTTACATTTTTGCCGTCGATTTTATATTTGTTGAGCGTAATGATTTGGCGGATTTTTTTCGAAACCGTTGCCGGTACTACCATAACGCGAACCGGACTCCACGCTTTGTTCTCTTTGGTTTTGAAACCATTTTCGTCGGGCTTCTCACGCTTAACGCTTTCAGGTTTTTCTTCTTGAATTGATCGCACCACGACATTTGCGGCGTAAAAAATTGCAGATTTAATTCCAGCCTGACACGCGGGACACGCGCTGTCTTTTTCAAAAGAAGCGGTTTTGCGATTAAAAGAAAAGCAGGGAGTGTAAAAGCCTTTTTTCTGGCCTTCGGCGTTTTTAAATTCAACCCAATGCTTTGCTCCAGCGGTCGGCCCTTGCAGAAAGCGTATGGTTTGGTAATCTTTGGTTAAATCGAGTTTTTCGACGGAATCTTCCCAGCGTTTGCCCTTTTCATGGTTCCCGCCCGTGGTTGTATCCCATCCTGATTGCTTAGACATTTTGTCTATCTCCTTTATTAGTTGCTTGCTTCTATTTTACAGTTTTCAAAAGCGAGCCGTTTTTATTATTTTACAGTTTTGAATTAAGCCCCGCGCTGGCGGTCTTTTTCTTCGGCAATTAATTTCGGATTTATTTCTTTTTGCGGAAGCAAATCATATTTTCCAAACATAATTGCGAAAAGGAATTTCTCGTCCTCATTTAATAATGAAAACAATTCTTCGTCGAAGTGAGTCTCATCGGGGTCATACGGATTATATGAAAACAACGCATCGGCTTCGGTCGGTTCCATATTCAGCACTTGGGAAGTCAAAATTCTGGCGTAAACGTCTTTGACGTATTTCACGCTCATTTGCGCTTTGTCGGCCAGTTCCTCGACGGTCTTCGTGCTGTCGCGCAGTTTCTCCAGCTTGTTGAAATAAGTCCAGCTACAATTCGGTATGTTAATCAGAAAACTTTTGTACACGTTATCTGTCATGGCCTGTCGAATCCAAAATTTCGCGTAGTTTCCGAACGTGCTCGACTCCGACTTGTTGTTGTAAAGTAAGATGGCTCGCATCAAACCAAAAGTTCCGGCTTGAAAGTTCTCGGCGGTCTGGTCATCAGAGTAGTGAGAATTTCTGGTCGCCAGCGAATAGACGTAGCGAAAATAGGGCTTCACGATTACATTTCGGCGGTCGATAAATTTGTCGTACAAATAATACATTTGCTTTAGAACGCCGTAGAGGTAATCCGTTTTAATTCCCACGGCGTCTTCGATTTCTTTTTTCTGCTTGATAAAAGTGAGATCACCCGCCGCAATTTTATCGCAGACTGAGCAATAATCTTTACTAAGCAAAAAGAATTTTTCTAAAATCGAGTGCAGCACCAGGCGATTAAATTCTAGGTTCTCTGGATGAATTTCGGTGTAGAAGGAATGCACGATGCGATAATTATTGAGAAGGAATTTTTTATCGTCCGTGGTGTAACCGAATTCCATCCGGTTTTTCATGTCAACGCGGCTGGTATTTTCTTTGACATAATAATTTTTGAACCGCGCACGGCCACTCATTAATTCCATGTAGAAATTAAGAAGCTCTGTTTCGACGAATTTCGAATGCTTCCAGGCCAGCAAAATACAAACTTTCAAATACTGATCTAAGCGCAAAAAGTGGCTCGCAAGTTCCTTTTTCTTAAATAATGGTATTGAAAATAGATCGGCTGGCTTTATCAATCAGGCCCCTAAAACTTTCTCGCCACGGGGAGCGACCGGAAGTTGAGACTTCTTTCTTTCCTGTGCTTCCTGACAAGGAGTGCAAAGAAACGCGGTCGGTCGAATAAATAGGCGCTTCACCGCGATTTCTTCTTCGCATTCCTGACAAGTGCCGAAGTTTCCACCTGTATTGATGCGGTGAAGGGCCAAGTTCACCTTTTTCAAATAGGCCGCGTCCCTGGCCCGTAGGCTCTCTTTAAATTGCTTGTTGGCAAGCTCAATGGACTGGTCCACTTCGTCGGTGAGCCGGGTTTCGGCGCTATGGTCTTCATTGATCTTGGCCTCAAGATCGAATTTCGTTTTTTCAAGTATTTTTAGTACCTTAGCCAAGTCCTTTTTGGTCATACAGTTTTCAGCCTTGTTTATATTAGGGTTAGGAGACACCAAATGTACAAATTGAAAGATTTAATTCAATTAACTCCCCGTGAGGTTATTAAGCGGTCAAAATCCGTATCCGTAACAATTACTCGTGCCATCGAGGACTTGGACAAGTCCGGCAAACAATTTAAAAAAATCCAGTTAAAGGCCAAAGACCCAAAGGGTTCCGGCAAAACCAAAGTGATGACGATTAAATTGTATGGCTACAATAAAAACATCCTCGACGATGAAGTTTGGTGTCACTGTTCGTGCGAGTATTTCACTTTCAACTTGGAAGTGGCACTCACCGCTCAAGACTCATCCACCGTGATTAATTCCAACGGCAATATGCCCGTCGAAAAAAATCCCACCATGAAGGGACATTTTTGTAAACATTTTCTCGCGGCGGTTAATCAATTGCGCGGCGTTAAATTCACCGGAAAGAAAAACTACAAAACCACTCCCGTCCCCACAGAAGAAGAATTGCTCGAAGAACTACTCAAGTACAAAAAATAATCAATCTTTGCATCCACAGGTAAAATCGTTCGTGTCACCGGATATTAAGGCGAACACGCTACGACCACACTTTGGACAAACGTCGCCTTTAAGTTCGTCACACAATTCTTGTTCAATTGTTTCGCAAGCCTTCGCGCTGGCAAGGTCTTCGATTTTTTCTGTTTCCACTTTCACTACCTTAAAGTAATTGCCTTCACCAAAATGCTCTATCGCGGTTTCTTCACTGTCAACAACATCCAAACTATTTGAAACCCAAAATTCATTGGACTCCGAAATGCAATACTTCGGTTGAGGATGTGTGTGCCACTTATCCAATTCATGCAATTCTTGGATTTTGCACATTATTTCGTTGTAGCGAATTTTCCAATATAGCTCACTTTGAGGCCGTTTCATTCGTCGTCTTCGTCTTCTTCGAACCAGCCTTCCGGCGCTACGGTTTCCATAGCAAACGTGGTGGCCTCGTCATTTAATTCGGACTCCGTGCTGTCACGCTCAAGTACGCGCACTTCGGATTCTTCACACCCGCCGTAATTGCACGACGAATGAAATCGTATAGCGGTGCCTTTTTTATAAATCTTTTCTTCTTCGACTTCTTTTTTAATTTCTTTTTTCGACATAACTACCCTCCAGCATTAAAACGATTGGATTAATCGCGTCCATTATTCCTTGATTATAAGCGGCTTCTTCGCTTGTCAGATAACCGGTCTTTCGCTTTTTATAAAGAAGCGGAAGCAAAACCTCCGAAACTTTTTTATGATTATTTTGTCCGACCCAGGCTTCTTTTTCTTTCATAAGCCTAAATCGACCACTTTGAGTTGTTCTTCGGCGTACCCGCCGTCGTGCAAGCGAACCAAGGTGTAAAGCGGAGTGCCGTCGCAGTCCCGCGTGTGAGAAAATACTCTGGCGTAAAAACAATCGTCCACTTTGACAATGGAGCCTACCGGAATTTTGTGTTGCAAAGAATTGTTTTCTTCGCGGTACGTTTTGCCGGATTCAGGATTCACCATATCGGCGACGTTGTGAAGTTCGACGGGCCGTCTGCGCTCACCGTCTTCGGTCATGCCGTTTGATTTTCCCATCGGTTTCGCCTCCAGGCATAAACATATTTGGCCGTCGTATGAAATGATAAACCCACATTTTTCGCATTTGGACATCACAGGCTCACCAAAACTTCGCTATGAAGTGACCGCCCAAGAACGCGACGGTGCTGATAAAAATGACCGCTCCAATTAAAATAATCAGTTCAACAACCGTGTAGCCATTTTTCATTTCACACCCACTTGAAGTGTTTGAATAAAGCGTAGGCCGCACAAAAGCCGACACCAAAAAGAAATCCATTTCCCATCGTCATAATTATTTCCATGCTAATTGCTCCATTGTAAATTCGGTTCCGCACTTGCGACAAAACATCGGGTCCGTTTTATACCAGGGGCCTTGCCCCAATTTTTGGTCAATCATGTGTTCACCGATTCGTTTATCTCTCGAAGGGTCAACCGGATATTTAAAACCCATAATTGTTTCTTTGCATTGTTTGCACCTGATTATTTGCATCACTTCTTTTTACTCCAATACTCTGCGATGGCTTCTCTGGCGAATTTTGCATCGCTAGGACTGTCAAAGGAGCCAGTCGCTTCCGCGCCCTCACTCCAGGACGCGATTCGATTTAAAACTGCGAGTAACTTTTGAGTCTTCTCGCGCTCAACGGCCAGGCCAGCATGAAAGCCGCAAGCGCGTCCGGCTTCCCACGTTGGATAAAGTTCGGGCAAAATAGAATTCGACTGTGATTTAAGTTTTGTGGAATGGGCATAGGACGCAATTAAATCAACGGCGCTTTGTTCTTCTTTTGTGAACGGCTTATATTTAGCATCCATCGTTCCACCAGTCGCGCCGTCTTGTTCGAATCATTTCTTTCAAAGAGTACCAAACAAAGGCGCGTTTAATTTTATACTTCCAAAAAGACAACTCGTGCATTCGGTCACTTCGCCAGTGTTGCAGTGTTGGACCTGCTACGGCGTTTGAATAAAATGTGAACTTCTTATTGGACACAATTTGAAACCAACCCCTAGGCTTCGCTGATTTTTCCGTTTTAATTCTAAAACGCTCAAGTTTTGATGCAAGTTCGTCAGGTTGAACGAGAGTGTAGCCGTCATTTTCCATTCAATCCTCGTGACCGAAGTCTTCGAATTCCATGGCTTCAATGCAGGACGGGCAAGGCGGCGTTTTATCAGGCCCACCTTTATATTCGTCGGGAATGGCAATGATTAAATTCTCATCGAATTCAGCGCCACAGTTCCAGCATTTCATTCAGCACTCACTGTAGTTTTTAACCACCGCTCAGGTTTCCAACTCATTCTTTCGCGCTCGTCATGCCCAGCATAAGAACAAGCCTGTCCATAAGCCCATTTAATTGCAGAATCCGAAAAAATCAAACCACATTCTTCTGCGGCGAACTTCAAACCTTCATGCCAGGCATCAAGCTCTATCATTAGGGTGTTAAAATTCGTGGCCCGTTTAAAACTCCATTTGGATAAAATGTGCCCTATCTCGTGGACAAACGAAATAACTTTTAATTCTTCGTCTTCAAATTGACCGAGCTGAATATGGTCATGGCCAATAACGAACGCACAATTTTTGTCTTCGATTTGTTCGAGGTTAATATGGAATTTGAAACAAGTGTCATCCACAAATTTCTTAAACATTCCATCCTTAAACATTTTTCTTACCCGTTCCCTTGCACACTTTGCAAGTTTCAGTTGGACCAGTAAAAGAATAAACATTCGGTTGGCCGGGAACGTGAGCGCCAAGTCCCCCGCAATAATCGCACAAATCGGACTTAATCCACATTTCTTTGCAAACAGAACACCAAGACGGCGGCGTGAAATGATTTTCCGGGTCGGCTTGCGAGAGCTTGCAGTAATCACAACCGTTAGTTTTAGCCCACTCGTCAAAACTTTTCATTTGTTGTGATAGGCCGCAATATAGTTTTCAATTTCTGGCTCACACTTGAGACAGAAGACTTTATCAACACAAGAAATTTGACCGTCCAAAGTGTGGCCCTTGCAATGGCAACACCAGTCGGACGCGAGTTTTTTGTCTTTTAGTTCGGCTTTCAATTTAGCTTCGGTCCATTTCTTTTTCCATTTCTGTTCCATCAGCACAAAAGTTTTACCTAGTTCAAAATCACCGCTACACTTCTTATATTCGAGAAGCCGATTCCGACAAGTCACTCTAATCCAGCTATAGCCAGACCCGCCGTAGCTTGGAACTGCACCCACATCAATGCGAATTTCGTCTTCAAAACTTTTCATCGTAAATCAACATTCCTTCGGGCGGGGTTGGAATCCCTTCCCAAACATAATCTCGCCAGTCACGCCAACTCGGTTCGTCTTCATACTCGTAATACTTTTCAGCCCGACGTTCCAACTCTGATTCGTGAGGCTTATAAAATTCCAAAACTTGTTGAAAAGAGTCAGGAGTCAAAGACCTGCGGTGGAAATTAAAGTTGTCGTCGATCAAATCGACAAGGTGACTACCTGGATGCTCACTCATTTTTTAATTCCTGGAACTAAAGTCGGTTCAACCGTTGGCTCACCTTCGGTAGCCGTTGCGGAAATCACGCCGTACTGCGCTCCCAATTGTTCTTCGGCCTTTTTTAAAGCGGTGGCTTCACTTTCGGCTTTAATGAAAATGATTTGCGCAAACCTCGAACCTATTTTAATGAACCGAACCCGAAATTCTTTTAGCTCCATCCGGCCAAGTCCTTTAAGTTTTGCGCGACCTTTTTATTTCCGACACCACAACCTAGAATTCCGAAATCACACCAGCTATCGAGAACTTCTTGTTTCGTGTGGCATGAGCGGTTTTGAATCACTTCGTTAAATTTCTTTGTCGCCAAGGCTTCTTGAGCCATTTTGTAAAGTTTGAATTGATTAATGACGAGTTGTTTATCCAAAACTTTATTCACAAACATCTTCGTGTCTTTCATCGGGTTGTCACGACCGAGAAAGAAAATCACCGTTCCATATATAATGAGCGGTTCGCGGAATTCTTCAAGCTGTTCGTCCCAAGGTCCATATTTCGAGAGTAAATACCAGTAGGCCATGACTTGTGTGTGGTAATTCAGAGGCGGTGTTAGCATTTCACCGAGCTTGCTCGACGCCGAAGTTTTGAAGTCCACGATAATGTAGCCGTCTTTGTAGGGCACCAGCCCATCAACGTGACCACTCAAACCCGTCTTTGGATGCCTCACCACTAATTCTTTGTAGAGGTAGGGTCGGCCTGTTTTCTCATCAATGACTGGACCCAATTTATTTTTAATGGTCTTTTTCGATTTATGGCAAAAAGATTTGCCGTCGATTTTTCGCCACTCATCCGTATTTAATTCCCAATCACCATAAAGCAAACCTTTGAAGCCACCCCATTTTTGCAAAACCGAATGCAATTGGGTTCCGATGCCAGCATAAATGTCGAGGCTCAGATTTTCTTTTTCAGGAATTTTACCTTGATTTAATAATTCGGTAGCGACCCATTTTAACGGGCAAATCGGTAGCGAGGAGCACCTGAATAGATTTGGGCGCGTTTTTCCCGTCTCGCGGTCGGTCGATTCCAGTAATTTGCGCTCAAAAGACTTGAGACAATCATTCATTATTATATTTTACAGTTTTCCAAATAGCCACTCTACCCCTTCCCCGCTACGCTACTACTCCCCTTCCCCCCGCTGCGCTAAAAGAGACTTTGTTTGTTGTAGTTTGTGACTTTGTGACTATCCCCTAACCCCTACCCCTTTGAGAGTTTTAAAGAGTGTAGTTTGTGAAGCTACACTTTGACGGCCACAACTAAGAGTCAGGAATTTGTAACTTTAAAGTTATAAGACATATCTTATAAATTTGTGACTTTGGACTTTGTGACTTGAAGGCCAGAAGTCAGAAATCAATTTCAATTTCGTTCGACGTTTGGCCGACTGACCGCAAATTTCGGGCGGTCGCAGGGCCGGGGGTCGGGCCATCGCTGGCCAAAGCAAATGCTTTTATAAAAAATTTTAATAAAAATGTGCCTGTTCTGGTGGCTTATAAAAGTATTTGCTGATTTCTGACTCCCCACTTGGGTACTCGCCCAGCGCAACTTCCCCCGACCGCGTGGGGGAAGCTAATATTTCCCCACTAACAAATTGCTTAATATATATGTGTGTCAGATTATCGGTGCTTTTAGAAAGGCCAGCGAGGGGTCGCGCCAGTCCAACTCCAGACTGTGGAATCGGTGCGGCGAAATTTTTCTTTTTGCTAAGGATTTCATAGCCATCGCCTTCGATCATTTCGATTGGATTCTTGTCGTAAATGTATTTCTGGCCGGTCATTTGCCGGTGTTGTTGAATCGCAATTTCCAGAAATCGTTTAATGGTCACGACTCCCTTGCCTTTGTATTCCCGCATCACGCTTTCGTGCATCGGGCCAAATCTTTGTCGCAGCGTGAAGGCGACCGTGCGTTTACCTTGCACGGGGTCAGGCAAAACCGGAAGGCCCTCAACGTGCGGTGCATTTCTCAGGAAATGGGTTTGCTCAATAAATTCGTGCCGGGCCTTTTTATTTTTGTCTTTGGTGTAGAAAACGCCATCCCCGAAAAGAATTTGATTAATTCGGGAAACGCTTTCCCAGACATCGGCCTCGTGAATATCGCGCTTGGTTCCGAATTTCGCGAGCAAGGTTTCTGGCGACGGGAAAAACAATTCAGGGAATTTCTGGCAAATGGCATAATTATCGGCAAGCTGGCGATGTCTGAGCTTTAAGGCTTTTTTCGTGGCCTTGGAAACACGGCCCGTGATTTTTGTGTCTTCGATCTCGGTCTTTAAAAGTTCGCGGTATTGTTTTCCGAGAACGTAGGGTGACAACTCACGGCCATAATTTTCTTTGGTGCCTTCCTTCAAGCGCCAAATTAAATCGCTGACATGGGCATTGATCGCACTGGTCGCGTAAATGTCGTGCTTCTTGGTTTCGTGGCTCAATAATTCGTCCACTTCCGCGATTCCACGGTGCGGAGCCTTGCCGGTGATTTTGTCCCCGTTAAAAATTTCAATTTCTTTTCTGGGTTTAAAATCATTGGGCCGCTGGACCGCGACACTTCCCGATTTTTGAATCGTGCAAGGCCCTTGCCCTTGACTCAGAGCTTGAATGATTTCGGTGTGCTCGCCTTTGAAAACATCGGTCGCAATAAATTGGCGCGTGGATTTTCTCAGCATCTTCTTGGCGATAGGACTATTGAGGCGGCGTAAAATAGTTTGTCTCGCATAATTTTGATCGGCCCCGTACCCGGCGTGGGAGCCGCGAATTTGTGCCTTTTGCGAAGCCCAAGCGAGATAGTGTGATTTACCGAGCACAAGCAAACAAGTCATTATGGTTCGGGCCTTGCTGATCTGGCCCGTTTTAATTCCATAGGCAAAAGCGGTTCTGAGAGTGAAGCCTGAATTTTGTTTGAAGTGTTCTTGAAGCGATTCGTCTTCGATGTAATATTTGGCGAAGCGAATTTCGTCTTTTAAAATGACCCGACCCTTTTTAATTTTCACGAGGCCAATTGCTTCGGCCTGTGCAATCGCCTTTACAATGGTGTCCCTTAAAAAAGCGAAGCGCAAAAGTCCGGCCAATATTTCATATTCGAGTTTTCCATCGTGGGCCTTGAGCATGACGTAGACGTAAAAAGACAGGTCAAATTTTTCCCGTAAAAAAACGGCCAGTACGATATGAATTAATTCGACTTTTGTTTCTAACAGGTCTTTCGCCAAAGGTTTGTATTTCTTTGGGGCCATTTTTGACATAGAAATTCCTTCAACTTGGAGTTACTTAGATTTTACAGTTTTGGATTTCGCCTGGTTTCTTTGAATATAAACGGCGTCGGGAAAACAAAACTGTAAAGTAGAGGTGAGAGCCAAAATGGTTTTTATGCACGACAGCATGTCGCGTAGAATAAGGCGTTGGAGTCAAAATGATCGAAAATAAATTTAGTCCTTGTCAGGAACGGGCTTTGGACTTACTAATCAACTCCAGCGAAAACGTCTTTCTGACGGGCCAAGCCGGAACCGGCAAAAGTTTTCTCGTAAAACAATTTCTTGAATCAAACCCTTATGTCCCGATTGTTGCCTCTACAGGCCGCGCCGCACTTTTAGTTGGCGGGGTGACGTTTCATTCTTTTTTCCGAATTATTCCATTTAAATCGAAAGCCGAAATTTTCGCCATGACCATGCAGGACCGGAAATACGTCAACCGGATGCGTGACACTTATATTATTATAATCGACGAAATCTCGATGCTCTCAGGCGAAACTCTGGCGTTGGCCGAAGAACTGGCCAGGACCGCGAAAGGCGTGGACCTTCCGTGGGGCGGAATGCGAATTATCGCGGTCGGTGATTTTGCCCAGCTACCGCCTGTGGCCAAAATGGACGATGACCCCGATTGGGCCTTCACGCATCCGGTCTGGGAAAAATCAAATTTTAAAAACGCTCCGCTCAAAACAATTATGCGAACGACCGACTTGGAATTTATTGAAGTGCTCAATGATCTTCGCGCCGCCCGTAAAGTTAAACTCCCGAACGGCAACAAAATTGCCACCGAGAAAATAAAGACCTTTTTCGATAAAAAATTAATCAGCCGCCAGCAATCGGGAAATTCCGAATTTGTCGGCACCAGAGTTTATGCCAGGAAAAATCGTGTGCGTGGTTACAATCACGCCCAGCTTGTAAAAATCCCACACCCCGCCGTTACAATTAAAACTGTTTATCACGGCGAAGATTACGGCATTGCCAAGTTCCGTGACGAGAAGAACGAAGTTCCGATGGAATTGGTTTTGAAACAAGACGCGCTCGTAATGATTAAAGTAAACAATATGAGTGCGGGTTATGTGAACGGCACGTTGGCCTACGTTGAAAAAATCAGCGATACCATTTTAACTTTACGTCACGCGACCACAAACGAACAGATTTTCTTGGACAAAAAAGTTTACGAGTGGAAAAAAGGCGACGGCCAAACCATTGCCACGGCCACGCAGTTTCCGGTCATTCTAGGATGGGCCATCACAATCCACGGGAGCCAAGGCACCACGCTCGACACCATTTACACCGACTTAAGTGACCTGTGGGAGTTTGGCCAGTGCTACACGGCTGTCTCGCGCCTTAAAACCGGCAACGGATTAAATATTGAAGCCTGGAATCCTGAATCCATTATCGCCTCGAAAAAGGTGCGCAATTTCTATAAGGAAATGGGCTTATGACCGAAATGGAATTGTGGGTCGGACCCAAAGGCGCGGTTGGAATTAAAACAGATTCCGGCATGGGAAGCCCCGGCTGGAATCATTGGGCCGTTCTTTTACACAGGCCGAGCGGAAAAGTTTTGCGCATTGAACTCCCTGATATGAAGTCGCGGGAAAGCTGCGACGGAAAATGGAAATTCGCCACGCGATTTAAAAATCTCGGAGTCACAGGACGAACCAATGTCTAAATGGAAACCCATTGAAACCGCACCGATGGACGGAACTATTGTTTTGGCTTGCGGTGACTATGACCCCGCTGAAAAGTTTGGGCTTCAATCTCATCCGATGACCGTTCGCTGGGAAGTTTATCATCCGAACGCACCCGGCAAAGGTTTGTGGCGCGACAAGAACGGGCATAAAATGATGCACCTCACACACTGGATGCCAATTCCTAATCCGCCAAAATGAATATTGAAGAAGTCCGTGAATTCATAACGAGCCAAATTCGCAAAAGTGGCCGACAAGTCATTTTTGATCGACACATGCGTTCGGTTAAAATTTTGTGTCCGTTCCATCAGGAGAGAAATCCTTCTCTCAACATGGCGCTCAATCACAAAAAACTTTTCCCTGGCACTTTTATTTGCCCGTCGTGCAACACGCACGGAAGCTGGAATAAATTTGCGGAAAAATTAGACCTTGAGCAAATCACTCAAGAACACGTTGCCGAAGTTGACCCTTTTTACCAGCTACACGGTCTTCTCACGCCGCCCGATGCAAAATCCATCGCTTTACCTAAAGGCGTCGTGCGTTGGAAACATGGCGAGTGGCGTGGACTCTCTGAAAGGTTTTTGACGCTTATGGGAGCCTATCGCTGGTGGGACGATATGGCCGAATCCTATCGCATTCTACTCCCTGTTTATAATCATAAAGAGCTACAGGGCTATATTGGTGCCAGGACCGACAGTAAAACGACGCCGAAATATCGAAACTCACCTGGCGAATGGGCCAAAACCACTTGGTTCGGATTTGATTACGCCGATTGCCTTCCGCTGCATAAGGCGTGGGAGCACTACGATTATCAAAGTGTGGCCATCGTCGAAGGTCCCTACGATGCGCTTCGGTGCTGGTATTACGGAATTCCCGCACTTGGAATGCTGGGCACGAATAATTGGTCGGACATTAAACTCGCGAAACTTTCTTCTTTGGGCGTGAAGCGTGTGGTTTTATTTTTCGACGGCGACGAAGCCGGACGAGCGGCGACGAAGGAAATTTACAAGCAATTGAAATCGCTAGAGGGACAAAATAAAAGCGAGGTAATCATTAAATACAAATTGCCGTGGTACTTGGAAAAAGAAGACCAAATTGACCCTGGCAATTGCCGGTTGAAATATTTGAAAGAAGTGAAGGAACTTTTGTATGTTAGATAAAATCAAAAGTGTTCTGGAAGGCTCACCGGCTCCACGGCATATTTATCGTGACTACGTTAACGTGATGGAAAAATATCCGCACCTGTTCCACCATAAAACTTGCAAGGGTTTGTACGAGGCCGCGAAACGCCAACTGATTAAACAGAGACAAGAAAAATCGAAAATCCATTTTTCAATGGAGGACAAAGATTTTCTAATGTCCGAACGTCGCATTTGGGACGAGCCATTGACCAGCAAGCAAAACAATTTTATCAAGCTCACCGTCGAGCACTGGACGACGCCGGTCTTTCAACAAGCCTTTAAAATTAACCAGGCATTTCCGTTCGTCACCTTCAACGGCTTCTTAAATGACGGCTTTATTTACGATGAAGACTCAAAGCAATTTGTGATTTCGACCGTCAAAGAATGTGAATCGAAAGGCTGGATTTTAAATTTAATTGAAGATTATGACGACTACGATTTGCAGCGCGAAATCTTCTCACTCGGCGTGTCGTATATTCACCACAATCCGCTGACTTTTAAGAAGTTTTTGGCCAGAATCAATGAGCCAAAGCTGCGAGAACACCTAGAAAAAACTCAGACAGACCTTTTAAGTTTTCTACGCTTCAAGCCTGTGAAACCAAAAATTAAATACCTACAGCGGTTGGTGCAAACCAAAAAGGCTTTATGGTCCTACGCCTACAATTTATTATTGGCGGAATTAAAAACTGTAAAAGAATATAAAGGGCGGAAACGCAGCATTTAATTAAAAGGAGATAGCATGGGTGACTTTTTTAAAATCATCGGCGGATTTGTTGTATTCCTGTTATTGATATTCGTTCTCAACTTGTTCGGCCTGTTCAATTTAAACTTTTTCGGCCCCAAAGTTCGGCAAGCTGAAAACAAAATCTTCAAAGAGTCGGAACAATATAATGACGGCATGGTGCGCGACCTAGAAAATCTCC
>Ga0070717_10002134_pt1 | contig 13862 bp, 10 predicted proteins | sample LARL113metaG_FD_71366 | JGI IMG/M metagenome (GOLD analysis project Ga0070717, IMG submission 71366) | Corn, switchgrass and miscanthus rhizosphere microbial communities from Kellogg Biological Station, Michigan, USA - LAR L11-3 metaG | ecosystem: Host-associated > Plants > Roots > Rhizosphere ... | reverse complement strand
GGCCTCGTTGAAGATCTGCTGCATCGCCTCGGCCGACTCCGGGCACTGGGGAGCGTGCTTGAGGAGGATGGTGTTGCCGATGATCAGATTCGGCCCCGCGAAGCGGGCGACCTGGTAGTAGGGGAAGTTCCACGGCATGATCCCGAGCAGGACGCCGAGGGAGCTGCGACGGATGACGGCAGAACCCTCCCCCTCGAGGAGGTCGATCGGCTCGTCGGCCATGAGCGCTTCCGCGTTGTCGGCGTAGAACTCGTAGATCGACGCGGCGAAGTCGACCTCGCCGACGGCCTGCCCGAAGGGCTTTCCCATCTCGGTCACGATGATCCCCGCGAGCTCCTTGCGCCGCTCCGAGTGCAGCTCGCCCACACGCCGCACGAGCGCCGCGCGGTCGGCGACGGTCGAGTTCTTCGACCATTCGCTGTGCGCACGGTCGGCGCGGCCGATCGCATCGCGCAACTCGTCGTCGGTGATCGTGGGGTACTCCTTGACCGTTTCGCCGGTCGCCGGGTCGACAACTGCGTAGATGCTGGTCACTTCGCTCCTCCGTCGGTCGGGACAGAACCGACTTTAGGCGTTCGACCGGGCTTGGCGACGCGTCTATGCGTGTCGCGGCTCGTGCGCTCGAAGGCTCCGGGCGCCGTTTGGATTTCGGCCGGTGGGGCGAAAGCCCGGGGCTGATGGATCTTGCAGACGAAGCGACTGACGCCGAGCTGGTGCTGGGGCCGATGCTGCGCTACGCCGGCACGAACAGCGCGACCTTTTGGGTCGAGACGGACCGGCCCTGCGAGGTCGAGATCCTCGGCCACCGCGAGCCGACCTTCTGTGTCGAGGGCCATCACTATGCGCTGCTCCTCCTCGAGGACCTCCAACCGGCCTCGCTGATCGAGTACGACGTTCGCCTCGACGGGCGGGTGGTTTGGCCTCCCGACGACGGCCGGCCGAGGCCGGTGGTGCACACGCGTCGAGGCGAGCCAGAGGTGCGACTCGTCTTCGGTTCCTGCCGAAGAGGCGATCCACAGCCGGAGCGAGGGGAGTTCCCCGAGACCGGTATCGATGCGCTTTGGGCGTACGCGCAGCAGTTGCAGCGCGGTGAGGTGGAGTGGCCCGACGCGCTGCTGCTCCTCGGCGACCAGGTCTACGCCGATGAAGTGTCGCCCGCCACGCGCGAGTTCATCGAGTCGAGGCGCAGCGTGGAGGAGCCGCCGGGCGAGGAGATCGCAGACTTCGAGGAGTACACGCGTCTCTACCGCGAGTCGTGGTCCGACCCGGATATCCGCTGGCTCTTCTCGACGGTGCCCACCGTGATGATCTTCGATGACCACGACGTCAACGACGACTGGAACATCTCCGCCGAATGGGTGGACGAGATGCGCCAGGCGCGGTGGTGGGACGCCAGGATCACCGGCGCCTTCATGTCCTACTGGCTCTATCAGCATCTGGGCAACCTCTCGCCGCCAGAACTCCAGGAAGAGGAGTTGTTGCCGCTCGTCAGGGCCGACGAAGACGCCGGACCTCGGCTGCGGCAGGCCGCCCGCCGCTGGGATCGGGAATCGGCGCACTCCCGATGGGCGTACTACCGCGACTTCGGCGACTCGCGACTACTCGTGCTCGACTCGCGCGCCGCCCGTGTTCTCGACGACGAGCACCGCGAGATGATCGACGAGGAGGAGTGGAACTGGATCGTCGACCACTCCCGCGGTGAGTTCGATCACCTCGTCATCGCCAGCACGCTCCCGGTCTTCATGCCGAAAGGGATCCACCACCTCGAAGCCTGGAACGAGGCGATCTGCTCCGGAGCCTGGGGAGGGCACGCGGCGCGCCTCGGAGAGAAGATCCGCCGCGCCGTCGATCTCGAGCACTGGAGCGCATTCCACGACTCCTTCGAACGCCTCTGCGGCTGGCTCCGCACCGTGGCCGACGGCGACGAGGCCGAACGGCCCCCTTCTACGATCGTGCTGCTCGGGGGTGACGTTCACAACGCGTACATCAACCAGGTGGCGCTCCCCACGGCATCGGCTGCCCCCAGCCGCGTCTACCAGATCGTGTGCTCGCCGTTCCGCAACCCCCTCAGCGCCATGCAACGACGCTCGGTCAAGCTGATCACCTCGCGCCCTGCCGCTTCCGTGACGCGACTACTCGCGCGCCTGGCCGGCGTCCCGCGTTCCCGGACCGACTGGAGCCTCATCCGGCAGCCGAGCTTCCTCAACTCGCTCGGAGAGCTCCATCTCCAGCACCGCGCCGCGCGCGTCACGCTCTACCGCAGCGCCCACGATGGCGACGACCCGGAGCGGCTCTACGAGCTCGACACCACCGAGCTGGCGCCAGATTGACGTTCGACGAGCGGCCGCCGGCCAACCCTGTTTCACATTTGGCGTATCCGAGACGTCCGGCGCGCGTTATCGCTCTGAGTTCCCGGCAAAGGAGAGCAGATCGCATGAGTGTCCAGGCGCCAACCCAGACTCGCCGTTCGATCCACGAGGCTGAGGTCGACGGGCGGAAGATCACGCGGAGCCGAGGCTTCGAGTGGTTGGCCCGCTCGGGATTCATCGCCCGAGGGCTGATCTACGGGATCATCGGCATCCTCGCGATCAAGGTCGCGCTCGGCGCCGGCGGCAGAACCACCGATCAGCAGGGCGCGCTGAAGACGATCGCCCACCAACCGTTCGGAAAGGTCCTCCTGATCTTGGTCGCGGTCGGCCTCGCCGGCTATGCGCTCTGGCGGCTGCTGCACGCGCTGCTCGGCCACGGCCCGGAGACCTCCGACAGCGGCTTCGATCGCGTGGCCGCCTTGGGGAGCGGGATCGTCTATGCCGGGCTTTGCGCGATCGCGGTCGAGATCCTGGTCGGCGCCGGTTCCAGCGGCTCCGGCAAGGCCTCGAAGACCACGGCCGGAGTCTTCGGCTGGCCCGCGGGGACCTGGTTGGTCGGGTTCGCCGGCGCCGTCCTGATCGGGATTGGGCTTTATCAGGGGTACCGCGGCGTGAGCAAAGACTTCCTCAAGGACTCGAAGACGGAGGAGATGAGCGCAGGGATGCGGCAGTGGATCAAGTGGATCGGCAGCTTCGGCCACCTCGCCCGCATGGTCGTCTTCGGCCTCGTGGGCGCCTTCCTGATCACGGCGGCCATCGACTACAACCCCAAGAAGGCGGTCAGCCTCGACGGCGCGCTCGCCAAGCTCGCCCATGCCTCCTATGGCCCGCTACTGCTAGGAATCGTCGCCGCCGGCCTGATCGCATTTGGCGCCTACTCCCTCACCGACGCCCGCTACCGACGCATCTAGGCAGTGGCGGAACGGTCGCACCAGGCGCTCATCGCCGCGCACCGGCTGTGCGCCGCTCGTACGCCGGCCGTGGCGTCTCTTCGACGAGGTTGCGCTGAACGAGCGTGAACAGAAGCCCTAGAGCAGGGAGTACCAGCACAACCGCCACGCCGAAGACGATCAACACCGCCGTGAGGGTGGTCCCGGGCGCCGCAGCCGCATTGATCGTGAGCACTTGCGGGAGCAGGTACGGATGCTGGGCAACGCCCCAGGCCCAGATCACGGCGACGACCGCGCCGGCCGCGAGCGGCCGTGCGCCCCGCCGGGTGCCGCGTCGCAGCAGGACGAGCACGGCGAGTCCGCACGCGAACGACGCGATGACGAGCGGAAGCGCATCGCCCTTCAGACCGTCGAAGACGAAGCGTCCGTCCCGGTGCAACGCGATCAGCCCGGCAACTGCAAGCGCACCGGCTGCGAGGGCAGCGCCCAGCGCGCGATTGACGAAGTAGCGCTCGAGGTCGGGCGTGTCCGCGCGTCGGGCTTCGCTGACGAGGAACACCGCAGACAGGTACGCCCCGGTCGCGACGAAAAGCGTGCCGAGTACCAGGGACAGCGGGTTGAGCCAACTCGTCACCAGGTCGCCGGCCTCGTTGCCCACCGGCACGCGCTCGCCCGCGATCGCTCCCACAACGGTGCCCATGAAGAACGGGGTGAGGAGGGACGCCAGCCCGAAGAAGTAGCCGGCCAGCGCACGCCCTCGCGCGCGTCGCGCAGTGTGCTGGAACGCAAACCCGGCCCCGCGCAGCACGACCCCGAGCGCCGCGAGGCTGAGGGGGATGAAGAGCGTGGAGAAGATCGACTCGAACGCAGTTGGGAATCCGGTCCAGAGGACGACCAGCGTGAAGATCAGCCACACGTGGTTGGCCTCCCAGACCGGTCCGATCGCCCAGTCGATCAGCGCGCGAGGCCGCCGGCCCCGATCGCCGCCACCTGCGAGCAGGCTCCAGACGCCGGCCCCGAAGTCGGCGCCCCCGAAGACGGCGTACATCGTCGCGCCGACGAGGAGGACGCCGGCGACCGCATCGGCCTCGCTCATGTCGACCCCCCCAGCGGTTCGGGCGCCGGCCCGGATTCGGGCCCGTACGGCACGTCGTCCACCGTCGCGTCGTCTCGCCGCCACCGCCGCGACATGGCCCGGAGGGAGATGATCAGGGTCGCGCCGAGTCCGACATAGAGCGCGAAGATCAGTCCGAACGTGATCCAGATGCCGTGCGCGTGGGTGACCGCGTCCGAGGTGCGCATCACGCCGTAGACGATCCAGGGCTGGCGACCGACTTCGGTCACGATCCAGCCGCACTCCAGTGCGACCACCGCTGCGACGCCCGACACGGCGACGGCGCGCAGGAACCATCGCGAGTGCGGGATGTCGCGCTTGCGCCACCACGAGATCCCCAGCCACAGCGCGAGCAGGATGAGCAGCGAGCAGATCCCGACCATGGAGTCGAACGCCCAGTGCAGCATCGTGTTGGCAGGCGGACGGTCGTCAGGCGGGACGGAGTCGAGCCCGGTCACCTGCGTGCTCGTGCTCCAACCGACGAGGAACGAGTCGAAGCCGGGGATCCCGATCCCTCCCTTCACCCCGCTCGACGTGCACCGCCCGAAGATGTACTCGGTCACGTCCGTCGAGGTGTGCTGCACACACTCCATCCCTGCGAACTTGACGGGCTGGTCGTGGGCGATCGCCCGGGCGGCCGTGTCGCCGACCGCGAACTGGATCGGGGTGGCGATGCACGCGACGGTCAGCGGGATCAGGAGACCGAGGCGGTGTAGGCGGTCGCGCCGACCACGCAGCATCCCGGCCGCGTAGATACCCGCGAGCAGGAAGCCGGTCACGAGGTATGCCGCCAGGATCATGTGCGGCACCTCGTAGGGGACTGCCGGGTTGAAGATCACCTTCCACGGGTCGACCGAGGTGACCGGGCCCGAGGTCGGCGAGAACCCCTGGGGTTGGTTCATCCACGAGTTCACGCCGACGACCGAGAACGCGCCGCCCAGCCCCGCGATCACGACCGGGACACCCGCCCAGAAGTGCGTCCACGGCGACAGGTACTTCCAGCCGAATATGTAAATGGCGATGAAGATCGCCTCGAGGAAGAAGAAGACACCCTCGATCGCGAACAGCACTCCGAAGACCGAGCCGAAGCGGCCGGTGAACCCCGGCCAGAGAAGGCCGAACTCGAAGGAGAGCACCGTCCCGGTCACCGCGCCAACCGCGAACGTGACCGCCACCGCCTTCGACCAGCGCCGGGCGAGCCGTAACGCGTCCGGGTCGTCGTGACGCAGGCCGCGGTAGTTCGCGATCAGCATCATCGCGGGCAGCGCCACGCCCAGCGAAGCCAGGATGATGTGGAACCCCAGCGTGAACGCCATCTGGCTCCGCGCCGCGACGAGGTTCGACGCAAGCGTCATCGCCGGCTAGGACTGTTCCACCGTGATCCGGCCGACCCTCTGGTGCGTCGCCGCCGCCCCCGCCCAGTCGACCACGGCCTTCGCGCGATCCTCGTTCGTCGGCAGGAGTGCGAGGTGCACGACTCCCCAGGCGGCCTGCGCCTTCACGCCGGTCATCGTCCGGCCGCCGAGCATCTGGACGACGGCGGCGCCGCGGCCGATCGTCGCCATCGTCCCCTTGTCCTTGTACCTGAAGAGCTTTGGCTCCTTGCCCGCGAGCCGGTCCACGATCGCCTTGCCCGCGTGCTCACCGGACTGGAGCGCGACCGAGCCGAGCTGAGGCAGAACCTGGTCCGTCTTCGCGTCGGCGATCGCAGCGACGTCTCCGACGACGTAGACCTCCGGGTGACCGGCAAGCGTGAGGTCCGGCCCCACGCGGATCCGGTTGCCCCGCTCGAGCTCGAGCCCGAGCGAGTGGACGACCGGATTCCCCTCCAGGCCCGCGCCCCAGACGAGTGTGTGTGCCTTGAGCTTCTCGCCCGACTTCAGCGTGATCCGCGTCGGCTCGACAGACGCGACTGCGGTGCCGGTCACGACCTCCACGCCGCGATCGGTGAGCGCCTTCTCCGCATACTCGCGCAGCTTCGGCTTGAACATGGTGAAGAGCTCAGGCCCGGCTTCGACGAGGATCACCCTCGCGTCCTCGGGAGCCACGCCCGGATAGTCCCTGGCGAATTCGCCGCGATACAGCTCGGCCAGGGCGCCGGCGGTCTCGACGCCGGTGGGACCTCCGCCCACGACCACGACGTTGAGTGCGCCGTCCTCGATCAAGCTGGTGTCGCGGTCCGCGGCCTCCCAGCGCTCGAGCAGGTGGTCCTTCAGTTGGACGGCGTGCGGCAGGGTGTACATCGGGAACGCGTGGTCGGGCGTCCCGGCAGTGCCGAAGAAGTTGACCTCGGCCCCGAGCCCGAAGACGAGGTAGTCGTACGAGATCGGCTCGATCCTTTCGAACTCGACCGTGCGCTTCTCGAGGTCGACAGCGGTCACCTGGTCCTTGTGCACCGCGGTGTTCTCGTGGCGCGACAGCAAGTCGCGCAGAGAATGTCCTACGGCGGTTTCCTCGAGCAGTCCCGTCGCAAGCTGGTACAGCAGCGGCTGGAAGGTGTGGTAGTCGTGCCGGTCGACCAGGACGACGTCGGCGTCGGCATGCTCGAGCTTCTGGGCCGCGCCGACCCCCGCGAACCCGCCGCCGAGGATCAGAACGCGTGGACGTCCGTTACTGGGCATCGATACCTCCCACTCCTGCAAGCCGTGGCTCGATCCCCCACGTGCTCGCGGTCGATTCGCCCGGCTCGAGCCGGATCAGCCATTCGTGCGTCCGGAACGCGTTCGGCGGACACGTCATCGGCTCGACGGCGATGCTGCGCCTCGCCCGGCGACTGCTGAGCTGCCTTCGCTCACACCGCGACCTTCGCCGCCTCGCCTGAGGCGACGCCCAGCCGTTCGAGCAGGTGGTCGCCGACGCGGAGTGAGTTCGCCATCGCCGTCAGCGCCGGGTTGACGGCTCCGATGCTCGGGAAGACGCTCGTGTCGACGATGTAGAGGTTGTCGAGCTCGTGCGCCTTGCAGTCGACGTCGAGCACCGAGGTGTCGGGGTCGGTTCCGAAGCGGCAGGTGCCGGCCTGGTGCGCGCAGCCGGCCACCGGGATCTCGTTCTTCAGGTACGCGAACCGTCCGAACAGATGGTCGGGCTCCATCCGAAGCTGGCCGACCATGGACTTCAGCTTCCCGTAGAGCTGCTGCTTGGGCACGTCGTTCGACGGCTTGTAGGCGAGCGTGATCCGACCCTCGCCGTCGACGGTGACCCGGTTCTCCGGCAGCGGGAGATCTTCCGTCGAGAGCCAGAAGTCGATCGCGTGCCTCGCGACCTTCTCGAGCGACCATCCCGGCGCGAGCTTCGTCTCGATCGGCTTCTCGCCCCGGAACATCGGCGCCTGCGACTTCCCGACCATCTGGATGTTCCCGAGCGGATAGTCGTGGTCGTCGCTGCCGAAGTAGAAGTCGTTCAGCCCCAGCGTCTTCTGGAAGACCGTCGGGTTCTCCTCGCGCGACAGCGCCAGCACGGCCCGACTCGCATGGAACATGTAGTTGCGGCCGACCTGGTCGGAGCCGTTCGCGAGGCCGTTGGGATGCCTGTCGTTCGCCGACGAGAGGAGCAGAGCCGCCGTGTTCGCAGCGCCGCAGGCGGCGACGACGATGTCGGCCGAGAAACGCTCGGTCTCGCCGCCGTGCTCGACGACGACGGCCGTCACCGCGGTACCTGCCTCGTTCGTCTCGAGCTTGAGAGCCCGGGCGTTGGTGAGCAGCGTCACGTTCGCGTGCTCGAGCGCCGGCCGGACTCCGAGCACCTCCGCGTCCGACTTCCCGTGCACGGCACAGGGGAAGCCGTCACAGTTCTGGCAGCGGACGCAGGCGCTGTAGGGCAGGTTCGACTCGTCGAGGCGGATCCCGCAGGGGGCGTGGAACGGGCGATAGCCGGCGGCCTCGAGATCGTCCGCGAGCTGCTGGATCCGCGGCTCGTGCGAGACCGCCGGGAACGGGTACGGCGCGCTCGCCGGCCCCTCCGTCGGATCCTCGCCGCGGACACCGTGCACCTCGTAGGCCTGCTCGGCGCGCGTGTAGTAGGGCTCGAGCTCGTCGTAGCCGATCGGCCACGCCGGCGAGATCCCGTCGTGATGGTGGAGCTCGCCGAAGTCCTGCGGCCGCAGCCGGTACAGCGCGGCTCCGTACAGCTTCGTCGCGCCGCCGACGAAGTAGTGCACCTGCGGCTGGAAGGGCGCGCCCTTCTCGTCGTACCACGTGTCGGGCGACACGTACTTGTTGTCGACGAACACGTCCTGTGCCAGCCAGTTCGCCGGCTCACGCGGCAGCCAGTCCCCCCGCTCGAGCAGGAGGATCCGCTTGCCGGACGGGGCCAGGCTGCGCGCGAGCGTGCCGCCGCCGGCCCCGGTCCCGACGATGATCACGTCGTAGTGGTCCATCAGTACTCCTCGAGCATCTCGGGGACGATGATTCGCGCCGCGGCCTCGATCAGTGCCAGGTGCGAGAACGCCTGCGGAAAGTTGCCGAGGTGGCGGCCCGTCGCCGCGTCGAACTCCTCCGCGTAGAGGCCGAGCGGGGAAGCGATCCGGAGCAGGCGCTCCATCAGGTCTCGCGCCGGCTGCTGCTCGCCCACGATCGCGAGCGCCGAGACGAGCCAGAAGGAGCAGATGAGGAACGTTCCCTCCTTCCCCGACAGCCCGTCGTCGGTCTCGTTCGTCTTGTAGCGGAGGACGAAGCCGTCCTCCGTGAGGTCGTCGGCGATCGCCAGCACGGACTTGTGCAGCGTCGGGTCGTTGCCCGGCAGGAAGCCGAAGATCGCGGCGAGGAGCGTCGACGCATCGAGCGAGTCGGTCTCGTAGTGCTGCCGGAGGACGCCGTCACGAACGCCGTGCTCCATGATGTCCGCCCGGATCTCCTCGGCTGTGGCGCGCCACTTCTCCTGCGCGGCCGGGTCGCCCCGGATTTCCGCCAGCTTGGCCGCCCGGTCGAGGGCCACCCAGCACATGAGCTTCGACGAGACGTAGTGCTGCGGCTTGCCGCGGGCCTCCCAGATTCCCTGGTCCGGATTGCGCCAGACCTGCGTGGCGCACTCGGCCTGGCTCTGCACGATCGGCCACAGGCGGCGCGGCAGGCGCTCGCTGTGCCGGGTGTGGAGAAGGATCGAGTCGAGGACCGCGCCGAAGACGTCGTTCTGCCTCTGGTCGAAGGCGCCGTTGCCGATCCGCACCGGCTTCGCTCCGGAGTACCCGGTCAGGTCGTCGCGTGTCGACTCCTGCAGGTCGCGCCTGCCGTCGATGCCGTACATGATCTGGAGGGACCCGTCGTTCGTAGGCTCGAGGTCGGCGACGAAGTCCATGAACTCGGCGGCCTCCCAGTCGAGGTTCAGGAAGTGGAGCGCTTGAAGGGTGAAGGTCGTGTCTCTGATCCAGGTGTAGCGGTAGTCCCAGTTCCGCTCGCCGCCCGGGGTCTCGGGGAGAGAGGTGGTGAGGGCCGCCACGGTCGCGCCGGTCGGCATGTACGTCAGGCCCTTGATCGTCAGCGCGGAGCGCTGCACCGCCTCGCGCAGGCGGTGGTCCGGGACTCGGGCGTTGCTCAGCCACCTGCGCCAGAAGTTCGTGGTCGCGTCGATCCGCTTGGCCGCCTCGTCGTAGCTCTGCGGAGCCGCGAGCTCCTCGGCCCACGAGAGGGCGCAGTACGCCCGCTCGCCGGCCTGGAGGGTGTGGAGCCCGCGAACCGATTCGCCCTCGACGTCGATCGCGACATCGGACACCAGCCTGAACGTCGCGCCTCCACCGGACGCGTCGACGGCGTGGTCGCCTCCGTCGACCTCAGACCAGGTCGCAGGCGTCGAGCCGTAGTCGAAGACGGGCTCGCAGACGAGCTCGATCTCGATGGTGCCGTCGAGACACTCCACGGTCCGCACGAGCATGTGGTCGGCGTCGTCGTCCGCCGGCGGACGCGTGTGTGGCGTGACGGTGTCCTCGTGATCGCGGGGTCCGACTGTCAGCGCGTCGCGGACGACCGCCCAGCCCGACGGCGTCCGCCACGTCGTCTCGAGGACGTTCGTCCCCGGCAGGTACGCCCGTGCGGTGGGGTGGGCAATCCTGAACGGGGCGAAGCGCAGAAAGCCTGCCTGACGGTCGAGGAGGCTCCCGAAGACGCTGGCCGAGTCGAAGCTCGGGATGCAGAGCCAGTCGATCGCGCCGTCGGGAGCGACGAGCGCGCCCGTGTGGCAATCCGACAGGAACGCGTAGTCCGCGATCGGGGGGAACGGTGAGGGCGCTGCCGCGCTCTGCGGCGTGCGCTCTGCAGGTTGCTTCTCCTTGACGGCCATCGGCACTCCTTCCTAGGCGGGACGGTCTAGCTGTCGATCCAGGGGCCGTACCAGCGGCCGTGACCGGCGAGGAGGCGGTCGGCCTCCGCCGGTCCCCACGAGCCGGGCTCGTAGGGGTATACGGGTGGCGGGTCGTCGAGCAGGGGCTGCATCACCCGCCAGGTCTCCTCCACGGCGTCCTGCCTCGTGAACCGGGTGCTGTCGCCGACGAGCGCAGCGTGCAGCAGCACCTCGTAGGGAGTCGGCCCTTCGCCGCCCTCCGCCGCGAACTCCATGTCTAGGGTGATCGGCGCTGGCCCGCCGACGTCTCCCCGGTGCGCGTCGAGTACCAGCCGAACGCCGGTCGAGGGATCGAGTTTGACGACGATCTGGTTGGCCTCCGACTCGCGGCCACGGGCGAAGCCCAGGCGCGGCGGGCGCCTGAAGACCACTCGAAGCTCCGTCTGCGTGACGGCGAGCCGTTTGCCGGTGCGAATGAAGAAGGGCACGCCCGACCACCGCCAGTTCTCGATCTGGAGCCGCAGCGCTGCATAGGTCTCGGTCGTCGAATCGGCGGCCACGCCGTCGATCGAGCGGTAGCCCTCGTACTGTCCGCGGACGTAGTGCTCCGGGGTTGCCGGCTCGACGGAGTGGAAGAGCCCGGCCACCGCGTTCTTGATCGTGGCGGCGTCCGGCCGCGACGGCACCTCCATCGCGGACGCGGCGACGACTTGCATGAGGTGGTTGACCACGACATCGCGCAGCGCACCCACCGGGTCGTAGAAGTGGCCGCGGTCCTCGACGCCGAAGGCTTCGGCCATCGTGATCTCGACCGCCTCGACGTAATTGCGGTTCCAGATCGGCTCGAGCATCGAGTTCTGGAAGCGAAGATGGAGAATCTCCTCGACGCCCATCTTCCCCAGGTAGTGGTCGATCCGGTAGAGCTGCGACTCGTCGATGTACTCGTGGAGCTCGGCGGCCAGGGCGCGCGCCGACTCGAGGTCGTGGCCGAACGGCTTCTCGACGACGATCCGCGCGCCACTCGTGAGACCTGCGTCGGAGAGCTGCTTCACGACCTGGCCGAAGAGGAACGGCGGGATCTCGAGGTAGAAGACGGGCGCGGTCGTCCCGTCGATCGCCGCGCCGACCCGCTCGTACGTGGAGGGGTCGGTGAAGTCGCCCGAGACGTACGTCAGGCGAGCCGCGAAACGGTCGAATACCTTCGGGTCGAGCTGCTCGCCGGTTCCTTCGATCGAGCTGCGGGCGCGTTCCTTCAGGTCGTCAATCGACCAGTCGTCAACGGCGACGCCGACGATCGGGCAATCGAGCAGCCCGCGCGCCTCGAGCCGGTACAGAGACCGGAAGGTCATCACCTTCGCGAGGTCGCCGGTGATCCCGAAGACGACGAAAACGTCGGCCCTCGCCTGTTCCGCGGCGGCCTCCCGCGGGGGTGCGTCGGCCGTTGCCGTCGACGCCATCGCATCCACCTCCTACCGACCCCGGTACAGGACGCAAACGCTACGGCCGCGCGGTCGTCGACCGGTCATCCGAATTGGATGATTCGGATGCGCAGACGCTGAACCGAAACCGGATCGACCGCGGTTGTTCACGGTTGCCGGCCGGCGTCGGAAGCCTCCGTCGCAGGTCGCCCATTTCGGACGATGTCGTCCCGGCCCTCCGGGCAGACTGTGCAGCGGTGCAGTCCTTGATCCCGACGGTGATCGGACTCGGCCTTGCCATCGCCCTCTGCAGCCCGGTATCCATCGTGACAGTCATCGTCCTGCTGACGATGCCTTCGGGCCGGCGGCGCGGAATCGCGTTCGTGCTCGGCTGGATCCTCGCGATCGGCGTGATCGCCGCGGTCGTCATCGGCGTGGCGCACGGTCAGGATTTCAGCTCGCACAAGACCGCCCCGTCTCGCGCTGCGTCCTGGATAGAGATCGCTGTCGGCCTGGTCGCCGTCTTCTTCGCCTCCCGCGCCCTGCGCCGCCGCCGCGGGAAGACCTCAAGCTCGGAGAGTCCGAAATGGCTCGACCGATTCGATCGCACGAACTGGCTCCTCGCCGTCCTCGTCGGCGCGTTCATGCTGACGTACTCCCTCACGATCGCGGCCGCCGCCGAGATTCTCAAGGCGCACGTCTCGGCCGAAGACGACGCGCTTGCGTTCGCACTCTTCGCGCTCGCGTCGATCACCACGATCGCGGCCCCCATCGCGGTCGCGCTTGCCGCGCCGGATCGGGCGGATGAGCGCCTGGCTGCATGGCGTGCGTGGCTGCTGGGCAACTCACGCTTGATCGGCCTGATCGCGCTGATCGTGATCGGCGCGGCCCTCGTCGCGAAGGGTGCTCACGACCTCGTCGCATGACCTCGTCCTACCGGGAGGATGTCCTGCCGGCGGTCGAACCTGAGAATCCCGGGCGGATGCTCGCCTGCCGCCTCTGTGATCTCTGACGCCGATGGGCTGGGTCGATCTGGAACTTGTGCTCATCTCGCTCGCGGCGATGCTGTCGCCGACGACGCTTACCTTTTCGGTGCTCGCGCTCGTGCTGGCCCAGCGCCCTCTTCGCACGGGCCTGTGGTTCTACCTCGGCGCCTTTTCGCTGACGCTCGCGATCGGAGTGGCGGCCGCGTTCGTCATCGGCGACGTCGCAGCGCCCGCGGCGAACGGCGAGCGCAAGACGTGGGTTTCGGTCTTCGACCTGATCGCCGGCGTCCTGCTGCTCGTCTACGTGGTCTTCACCTGGCGGCGGCCCTTCTCGGAGAAGACCACCAAAGGCATGGTCGACCGGATGAGCACGGTCGCCTCCTCGCCGTGGGTCGCCGTGGTCGCCGCCGGCGCAACGCTCGCCAACCCGGGAGGCTTCATCCCCCTCGCTTTGAAGGCGATCTCCGAAACCGACCCCACGAGGGCCGGATACGCCGCAGCATGGCTGCTGTTCACGCTCGTCTCACTGCTCCCACTCGCCCTCGCCATCCTGCTCCTGTTGCTCTCGCACGACCGGGCCGAGCGAATTCTCGGCGCCACCCGCATCTGGCTCGAGGGCCACCTTCGCCTGATCGCGTCGGTGATCATCGTGCTGCTCGCGGCGTCCCTCCTCCGCAACGGCATCGCCGGCCTCACCAGCTGAGGACACACACCGATTGCCAGGGCGATGCCTAGACTCGCCGCCCACATTCGTACTGGCGGCGGCTCTCCAGAGCTGGTGCACGCATGAGCCCCAAGCCTCCCTTGCGCTCCCG
>Ga0070717_10002133_pt1 | contig 13866 bp, 9 predicted proteins | sample LARL113metaG_FD_71366 | JGI IMG/M metagenome (GOLD analysis project Ga0070717, IMG submission 71366) | Corn, switchgrass and miscanthus rhizosphere microbial communities from Kellogg Biological Station, Michigan, USA - LAR L11-3 metaG | ecosystem: Host-associated > Plants > Roots > Rhizosphere ... | reverse complement strand
AAGCCGAGTTTCAGCGCCCTAACGTTTGAAGCCAGTCCTCGACCCGCACGAACTTCTCGCGCGGGCTTCCCGGGCGAGCTCGCCCAGTCTCGGTCTCCTCGATCCTGCGCCAATCGTCATAGTCGGTCGGCATCACGCCGCGTTCCTGGAGCAGCCTCTTCAGGCCCTCTGCGCCGGCGCGCTCTCCACGGCTTCCGGGCGGTATCGTGGCGGCCACCTGGTCGGCCACCTCATAGCCGTCGGGGCGATTGGTGCCGATCGTGCCTGTCGGACCTCGCCTAGCCCAACCTACAGCAAACAAGCGCTCTGCAATCCGTCCCTTCTCGTTGACGAACTTGCCGCCCGCGAACGGCACCTGTTCGATTGGTGAACTCGAATAGCCGATCGCAGTCACAACCAGTGAGGCTGGCACTTCATAGGTCTCCCCGGTGCCGCGCGCCGCTCCGGTTTCGTCGAGCAATGTGCGCTCGACGATGATCCGTTCGGCCCGACCGTTTCCTTCGATCGCGATCGGCTTGGCGAAGAAGTCGAAGACGATCCGCTTGGCCTTGTTCGCCTCGAGGTCGGCGAAACCGCGCAGCAGGCTCACCGACTTTCGCAAACCTGGTTCGAGCGCCTCGTCGGCTTCTTGCGGCGGGAAGTCAGCCATGTCGACAATGGGAACTGCGTCTTCGAGATGGCCAAGTTCTCCCAATTCCTTCGGAGTCATTGCGATCTGATGCGGTCCACGGCGACCGAGGAGCGTGACGGTGCGAATCGCGGACTTTTCGAGCGCGTCGAGCGCGTGGCCAACGATGTCCGAGCCTTCGAATTCGTGCCGAGTCTTCGAAAGGATCCTAGCGCAGTCGAGGGCGACATTGCCGTTGCCGATCACGGCCGCATGGCTGCCGCCGAGCGGCGGGCCGAGATCCGCGAAGTCGGGGTGGCCATTGTACCAGCCCACGAACTCGGCCGAGCCGACCACACCGGGTAGATCTTCCCCGGGAATGCCGAGCTTGCGGTCATGCGGCGCGCCCGTTGCAAGGATCACCGCATCGTAGAGATCGAGAAGTTCGGTGACCGAGAGATCTCGCCCGATCGTCACATTTCCGATGAAGTCGACGCCGGCGCTCTCGGCGACCTTGTCATATCGCTTGCTGACCGCCTTCAGCGATTGATGGTCGGGGGCGACGCCGAAGCGGATGAGACCGTAGGGAACTGGATAGCGGTCAAGGATGTCGATGCGCGCGCTGTTGCCAAAGGACTTTTCCAGCGCCTCTGCCGTGTAGAAGCCCGCCGGACCTGAACCGACCACCGCGAAATGCCGCATCCCGTAGCTCCCTTGTTTTAGGCGAGCTTAGCGGCCCGGCTCGCGAGCGTCAGCCCTTGGAATGATCCTCAAGGAGCGCCCCACCCTTCTTCTGGAGGGCGGCCTGGATGAGGCCGCCGAACATGCCGAGCATCCCCGGGAGCAGCACCGTCAAGTGCACCTTGGTCTCCATCACATCGATGGTCGCGTTCACGCTCTCACCCATGGCGGCAACGCTGAGGTTCAGCTGATCCCCCGCCCACCCCGATTGCACGTGAGCGCCGCCCGGGATGTGCTCCTCCAGCTTGTGGATATTGTTGGCGATGCGCCGCCGGGCCTCGTCCTTGCCGAGATTGTGGGGCAGGTCGACGTCGATGGGTTGAGTCATTTACGCGATGTCGGCCGGCGTTCAGCGCTTTTCAAGCCAATGCATAGGAGTATGATTCTATTGATGAAGCTGACCTTCGCACCCCTAGTCCTGATCGCAACCGCGGCGGCCGCACAGCCGGCGCCGGTCACTCAGCCCTCCCCCGCGCAGCCAATGCAGGCGACTGCGCCGTGGGATCCTGCGGCTCCGTACATCACGGTCGGCCAGGACGAGCCAGGCTACCGCAGCTGGTACCTCGCAGCGCCTTGGCGCGCGCCGCAGGTCAAATCCTTCAACGACTATCTGGTTGCCAATCAGGTGGGAGGAATCCTTCCGACATGGCAACTGCTTCGAACGGCGACTTCGTGGAAGGACTGTGGTCAGCAGCCATTCGAGGTACCCCCGGCAGACGAATGGCCGAACATGGTGCAGACCCTTCGGTACATACGCGACTATGTCGTTCCCGCGGTCGGCCCAGTTGAACCCGTCTCCGTTTATCGCAACCCCGCGCTGAATGTCTGTGCCGGAGGTGCTCCTGAGAGCGCGCACAAGCTCGATTCCGCGGTTGATCTGGTTCCGCTCCGGCCGACGGATCGAGTGACTCTGATGCGGACGCTGTGCGGCGTTCATTCGGAACATGGGGCCGCATACAATGCCGGCCTTGGCTTCTACGCCTACCTGCGCTTCCACATCGACAGCACCAAGTACCGCCGCTGGAACATGGATCCGGCAGTCGCCGCGGAATGCCCGCCAATCCTCCATCCCGAGGACATCGCGAGTGTCGGGCAGCCGCTCCCGCCCGCTCCTTCCGCTGCTCCGGTTGCCTCTTCTCCAAATCCACCGGCAGTTTCCCCGCAATCAGCGCCGACTGCCGCAACCATTCCGCCACAGGGGACACCCGCAGGCCAACCACACTGAGGCTTGAGAGCAGGCTCGTTCGTCTCCCGGGCAAGCTTCGCGTGGATCTTGTGTTGCCGATCTGCAACACCATATCGGCCCCAAGCAAAGAGGGGTAGGACTGAAATGGATTTTGAAAAGCTCACCGACAGGGCGCGCGGCTTCTTGCAGGCTGCCCAGACGATTGCCGTTCGGGAGCATCATCAGCGCATCGCGCCGGCGCATTTGCTGAAGGCGTTGCTCGACGATGAGCAGGGTATGGCCGCAGGCCTGATTCAGGCTGCCGGCGGCGATTCGAAGACTGCCAGGCGCGAGGTCGATCAGCTTGTCGCGAAGATCCCGACCGTCACCGGCAGCGGCGCAACTCAGGCGCCCGCGCTCGACGGCGACACCATCCGCGTGTTGGATCAGGCCGAGCAGGTCGCGAAGAAGGCCGGCGACAGCTACGTGACCGTCGAGCGGATTCTCCTGGCGATGGCGTTGGCTAAGGGTACAGAGGTCGGCAACGTCCTGGCGAACGCCGGCCTCACGGCGCAGAAGCTCAACGCCGCAATCGACCAGTTGCGCGGAGGCCGCACCGCAGACACCCAAGGCGCGGAAGACCGCTACGACGCGCTGAAGAAATACGCGCGCGATCTCACCGAGGCGGCACGTGACGGAAAGCTCGACCCAGTCATCGGGCGCGACGAGGAAATTCGCCGCACCATCCAGGTCCTTGCCCGCCGGACCAAGAATAACCCGGTGCTGATCGGCGAACCCGGCGTTGGAAAGACGGCCATCGTCGAGGGTCTGGCGCTTCGGATCACGAACGGTGACGTGCCCGACGGGATCAAGGACAAGCGCCTGCTCGCGCTCGACATGGGGGCGCTGATCGCCGGTGCGAAATATCGCGGTGAATTCGAAGAGCGCCTGAAGGGCGTGCTCGACGAGGTTCGACAGGCCGAGGGCGACATCATCCTGTTCATCGACGAGATGCACACGCTGGTCGGCGCCGGCAAGGCCGAGGGTGCAATGGACGCGGGCAATTTGCTGAAGCCTGCCCTGGCCCGGGGCGAATTGCACTGCATCGGCGCGACCACGCTCGATGAGTATCGCAAGTATATCGAGAAGGACGCCGCGCTGGAGCGGCGTTTCCAGCCAGTCTTCGTTGGCGAGCCGAGCGTCCCCGACACGATCTCGATCCTTCGAGGCCTAAAGGAGAAGTACGAGCTTCACCACGGCGTCCGGATCACCGACGCGGCGATCGTTGCCGCGGCAACGCTCGGCAACCGTTACATCACCGACCGCTTCCTGCCCGATAAGGCAATCGACCTGATGGACGAAGCGGCGAGCCGCATTCGAATGGAGGTCGAATCCAAGCCCGAGGAAATCGAGAATCTCGACCGGCGCATCATCCAGCTCAAGATCGAGCGCGAGGCGCTGAAGAAAGAGCAGGACCGCGCGTCGAAGGACCGGCTGGCGAAGCTCGAGGAGGAGCTTGCGAACCTCGAGCAGCAATCGGCCGAGCTGACTCAGCGCTGGCAGGCGGAGAAGGAGAAGATCTCTGCCGAGGCGAGGCTCAAGGAGCAGCTCGATGCCGCTCGGCTCGAACTCGAACAGGCCCAGCGCAATGGCGATCTCGCGAAGGCGGGAGAGCTCCAGTATGGGCGAATCCCCCAGCTTGAGAAGCAGCTCGCCGACGCCCAGGCCGCGTCAAAAGGCGCAATGTTGCGCGAAGAGGTCACCGACCAGGATATTGCCGGCGTCGTCAGCCGCTGGACGGGGATTCCCGTCGAGCGGATGATGGAAGGCGAGCGCGAGAAGCTCCTCCACATGGAGGAGACGATCGGCGCCCGAGTGATCGGCCAGGAAGATGCGGTGAAGGCGGTCTCCGCCGCAGTTCGCCGCGCCCGCGCGGGCCTCCAGGATCCGAACCGGCCGCTTGGCTCCTTCCTGTTCCTTGGTCCCACCGGCGTCGGCAAAACGGAACTCACCAAGGCGCTCGCCGAATTCCTCTTCGACGATTCCGGAGCAATGGTCCGTATCGACATGAGCGAGTTCATGGAGAAGCACGCGGTAGCTCGGCTGATCGGCGCTCCTCCGGGTTATGTCGGCTATGAGGAAGGCGGCGTCTTGACCGAAGCGGTGCGACGCAGGCCCTACCAGGTCGTGCTGTTCGACGAGGTCGAGAAAGCGCATGGCGACGTGTTCAACGTGTTGCTCCAGGTGCTCGATGACGGACGGTTGACCGACGGTCAGGGCCGGACGGTCGACTTCACCAACACAATCATCATTCTGACCTCGAACCTCGGCTCGCAGTATCTCGCCTCACTCAGCGAGGACGAGCCCGTCGAAAAGGCCGAACCCCAAGTGATGGAGGTCGTCCGCGCCCACTTCCGGCCAGAGTTCCTTAACCGGCTGGACGAGATCATCCTGTTCCATCGGCTTGGCGCCGGCCACATGGGACCGATCGTCGACATTCAGATCGCTCGGCTTCAGAAGCTGCTCGACGATCGCAAGATCCGGCTGGAGCTGACCGACGCCGCTCGCGCATGGCTCGGTCGTGTCGGCTATGACCCGGTGTATGGTGCGAGGCCGCTGAAACGTGCGGTGCAGAAATATCTGCAGGACCCGCTCGCGGATAAGATCCTCGCGGGCGAAATACCGGATGGGTCTACGGTGCGCGTGGACGAAGGTGATGGCCAGCTTGTGCTGACTCCGGCCGGCGAACGGATGCGTGAGGCTGCAGAGTAAGCCTCTTGCCGTTCCGCTAGTTTATGCGGGCCGCGCTTAGCAGGTTGGCGTGCCGCTGTGCGTGTTGATCACCGAGCAAGGACCGTTCAACCGCGTTTGAATCTGTTCGGTCACGGCCCGGTCCTCTCGCCGCTTGGCGTCCCATTCTGAGCGAGTACCGCAAAAGCGCCTGCTCGCGATTCGGCTGCCGGTGGTGATGATGTCCTCGCAGACCTTCTCGCCAGGGCTGCCGGCTTTGGGAGCGTCCTGTTTATGGTTGCTCTCAGCGCCGGACGCAGCGCTCGCCGGAGCCGTCATCAACAGGAGAGCTGAAGCCGCGATATTCAAGACCCGCATGATCGTCTCCTTCTAAATGAGACTGGGCGTTGGCCGCCGCGACCGAGGCTGATTGGGAGCGCCTAGCAGCCGTTCTTCGTGCAACCGCGTTGCGTTTGAACCTTTTCAACATCCATGCGGTCGGAACGCCGCTGCTCGGCCCATTGGGAACGCGTCATGCAGATACGCTGTGTCGCGATCCGGCTGCCGACAACCTCCTGCTTCTCGCAGACGATCTCGTTCGGATTTTCGGTCTTCGCCGCTGCCGCAGGCTGCTGTTGCTGCTGCTGTTGCTGCGCGAGCGCCGTGGCAGGGCTGAGCAACAGGGCCGCGGCCATCGTGATCACAATGTTGCGCATGAGATGCCTCCAGACGGCGCTCGTCGGCGCCGGCACGATCAGGGTTTAGACGCGGCAACCTGAACGGGAGATGCGCCAAGTCAAGGCGGTTATTGGTCTGAACCGGGCTCTCGGCGTTCAGAAGTTCGACGAACGGTCGAATTACAGCGGCGGTCTCACGTCGAATGCCACCGTCAGGCGCTCGCCCAGTGCGAACGGGCGCGTGCCGTGCCACATCCACGACGGGAACAGCACGAGCGTCGCGCGTCGCGGCTCAATCAGCCGCGTTGGCGTGAGTCCGGTCCCCAGGTCCTGCGGCGGTTCGCCGATCGAGAGCCACCCCGCGTGGGGATCGTCCGTTTCGTCCCTGTCGGGCAATGCGATGTACAGCGCCGAGCTGATCCATCCCTGAGGGTGGACGTGGCTCTCGTGATACCCAGAGCCGTTCAACCGCACCGACCAGCTTCCAGCGAACCGAATGCGCCGATCCCGTCGTTGTCCCAGTAACGGATGCCCAGGATCGGAGGGCGGCAACTCCGCGATGTATCGCTGAACAGCGTCGGTGATGGCTCCTCGAAGCTGACGGATTTCGGGATCGACCCGGCTGAGGAGGGGCCCGTCAGTCTGGGTTCCGCCGCGGACGGATTGATCGAGATACATGGACTTCGCCACGTGCAGCGTTCGAAGCAGTTCGGCCAGTTGATCGATGTCGCCGAGAGCGTCGCCAAGATCGAACGTCGCGACCAGGTGTCCGCCTGCTTCGAGCCAGTCCGAGCGTGGATCACCCGTCAGTTTCCAGACGGTGCTCGCGTAGGGCCACGCGGCCGCAGCGCCAGGACCAGCGAGATATCGGTCGACGAGCGGGCTTGCAGCATCAGCTCGGCCTGTGCGGATCAAATGACGGATACGCCAGATGCTCAGCTCCTCGGCAACGTCAGGGGTAAGCGATCCAAACAGTTCGTCGGCCCGAACCGACTGCCCAAGCTCGGATGCGGCAATTGCCGAATAGCTGGCGATCCCATCGGAAACGCCGGCCTCGGCGGCCCTTACGGCATTGGCCGCGAGCACCTCATAGTCTCCCGCCTTCAGGTTGAGATCGAGCAGAGTGTACCAAAGACTCGCCTCGGCCGGGTGATGTGTCAGAGCGCGTTCTATCGAGGCATAGGCCTGCCCACGATGCCCGATCAGCGATTGCAGCTGGGCGAGCTGCGCATGTCCTTCCAGCCAGAACGGCGATTGGGCGAGGATCGCTTCCAACTCCGAGGCCGCCGCCTCCCCTTCGCCCATTGCCATCCGGGCGGCCGTGCGTCCGAGCAGCAGGTCGCTCCTTGGCGGTCCCAGCGACAAGGCTCGTTCAAACAGCGCTCTCGCATCGAGCCCCGCCTCCAGCGTGACCTGGGCCAGTCCATGCGCGATTCCTATATCGTCCGGCGCAAAGGTGGCCGCCATGTGGAACGACCACATCGCCGCCTGATGGTCGTCGATCGCCCGCTGCAGCAGCCCCGCCCATTGCCACAGCCGCGCGTCGGTCGATCGCCCGGCCGCGGCCATGAGCGGGGGAAGCACCTGCTCCTCTTCGCCGGTCTCGAGCGCGTCGGCCGCGCGCTGTTCGAGCTCGTCGCTGTCGCTGGGAATGGCGGTTCGGGTGTCGCTCATAGCCCGGGCTGATCCTTATTGGCATCGGCCTCGATCAGTGCGGCAACAGCATCGCGTTCGACTTCACTCAGCCCGGGGTGCCAGACATCGAAGATGAACACGACGCGGAGCTCATCGGTCGGGTTCATCGCTTCGTGCTCGATCGTGTCGTCGAACACGAATGCCTCGCCGCGCTTCCAAAGGCGCGTCTCCCCGCCCACTCGGAACCAGCAGCCTTCGGGCACGACCAGCGGCAAATGGCAGACCAGCCGGGCGTTGTTCACGCCAACGTGTGGCGGGATTCTGGTGTTGGGCGCGAGAAGCGAGAACATGGCGTTGGGTGATGCGCCGGGAATTTGCGGCTGCTGTAACTCCGCCAAAAGCGCCAAGGTTTGCGGACAATGCCGTGCGTTGGCGCCGACGCGCTCACCTCCGAAAAGCAGGTGGATTGCCGTCCAATCCGGGTTCTTGTTGAGCGCCCGCCACTGGTCGAGCGCGAGATGATCTTCATATTGGATATAGGGGACGAGTTCCGCACGCTCTGCGTTCATTACCGCGTGAAGCTCGGTCGCTATCCGGTCAGTGGCCGCTTCGACTTCCGCCAGCCACGGAAACAGCGATCGTGGGTGGAATTCACGCTCCACCAGTTCCGGAAAATGGAAATTGGTCGGCGTGCTGTGGAAAGGCTTCGTGCGGCGCAGGACGTTGCTGCGAAAGCGTTCGATCCGCTTACGCTGATCCGGGTTCGCGCGGCCCTCGCTCGCGGCCATCGCCGACTTCATCTTTGCCTCACGAGTCGCGAGCCAGTCGGCGAGATGCTTCTCGCCGTGCGCAACAACCGACGCAATCTGCGGGGGAAGTTCGCCTGCGGGCTTGTTCGCCAGCGCTCGCTCCCACGCTTCGGAAGCGTCGGCATCGCCAAGCGTCTCCAGTAAGCTTGCACGCATGAGGAGCGCCGTGAATTCGAGCGGCGCGTGCTTCAGCGCATCTTGTACGGCCTGAAGTGCGAGCCGAGGCTTGCCGGCGCCGCGATGAAGCGCGGCGACGCGCAGCCACAGGCTGGGATCGTCGGCCCGTTCCACAGCTGCTCGCTCGAGCAGGCGCGATGCCCTCGACAGGTCACCGGACCCAAGTGCTTTATCCGCCTCTCCGATGAGGGCATCGACGTCCAATTGATCAGGCCTCGTAGCCGAACTTCTCGATCCACGGCCGCAGCACCGGAATGATCGGCTCGAGATGTCTACGGTAATTGCGCCAGCGTCCGGCGGATCGGCTGTAGATGGGTTCGACGACCTGCGCGTAGCTCGCCGTCTTGATATGCCCCCGGGTTCGCGCCGTGGCCTGGTGGTCGAGGACCGCGTCGTGCCAGTCGAGGCCGAGGAAGTCGAACAGCGGCTGTAGCTCGCGGTCGCGGTCGGCCACGATCCTTTCGTAGACAACGGGGTGGACTGGAAGTTTCAGGATCTCGCGGGCCTGCTCGAAATAGCGGAAGCTCAAATCGTAGAGCTCGGCCGCAGTTTCGAGCCGCATGAAGTTGGCCATGCCGTCGTTTGGTTTGAAGTTAGTTATAAAGCAGGAGAGGACCACGTCGCATGGATGCCGGAGCGCAAGGATGATCTTTGCATCCGGAAACAAGCGGCGAATCAGCGGAAGGCCGTTCATCGCCAGCGGGTTCTTGTCGATAAGAAGCTTGCCCGGATGGAGAGGTGTCAGGCTCGCGGCTTTCTCGAAATAAGCGTCGCGCGCGGCGCGAACTTCTTCGTCGGAGGCCCTTGGAAGCGCTTCGAAATCGAAATGCGTCTGGGCTTGGCGCAGCATCGGCTCCTCCTCGAGCACTTCGGTGTCGGGATGGCCCATCAGGAAGGTATCGAGCAGCGTCGTCCCGGACCGCGGGAAGCCGACGAGGAAAGCGGGCGACGGTCGGTCATCGAGCTGCGCTTCCCGCCAGCCTGACGCCCATTTGGGTGTGACGATGTCAACTTGTCGCCGGATGTTGGCGCGGTAGGCAGCTGCACGCCCATCGGGCTGTGAGGGATCCTCGCGCTGGATTTCGTTCATCCGCTCAAACGAGGCGAAGGCTTCATCGTAATGGCCGGCGCCCTCTTCCAACTGGCCTAAAAGGTGCGCGCGTCGGGCGGACTCCATTTCATCGGGAACGAGGCTCAGGGCCTCGAGCCCTTCGGCGTAACGCTTGCCACGGCGGTGATTGAAGGCTCGGATGAAGTTCAGCGCGTCCGGTCCTGCACCATGGGCCTCCGCTTCACCGACCCACTTCGACAGCTCCTCGGTCCGGTTGGTCAGTTCGAATACGACGCCCATTCCGAGATTGGCGAAGTCGTTTGAAGGGTCGAGCTTCAGGACTTCCCGGTACGCTTCCTCCGCAGCGGCGTGCTTGAGCATGGTCAGGCGATGGCTTGCAAGTCCGAGCCACAGCTCGATGTTGTCGGGCTCACGGTCTATCGCCGCTTCGATTGCCTCCAGCGCTTCCTCGTCGCGCGCCTGCTCTTTCAAGAGTGCGTGCAGCTCTCGCATCGGCTTGGCGTCGTCGGGAAAGCGCTCGGCCATCGCCCTCAGTTGCCCCTCGGCCTCCTCGACTTCGCCGGCAGATCCGAGCGCAGTGCCAAGATTGAGCCAGATCGGCTGCGAATCCGGATTGAGCTCCACCGCCCGACGCAATGCGGCGACGCTGGCATCGAAGTCCCCGGCTCCGAGGCGGGCATTGCCGAGGTTGTTCCAACTTTCCCAGTCGTTTGGGTCGGCTGCCACAACTCCTTCGTACATCTCGATTGCAGTCTGGAATTGGCCGAGCGTCTGGGCGAGGAATCCGCGGAGTTTGAGCAGCTGCAGGCTCGGGTCCGAGCGCGCGAGCTCCTCTGTCAATGCGTCCAGCGCTTCCTGGTACCGGGCCTGCTGAGCAAATGCTGAGGCGAGATTGCCCGCGATGCGGATATCCGAGGGCCGGGCTCCGCGCGCTAACTGGAGGTGTGCGATCGCCCGATCCAGGTCTCCCGCCTGCGTGCAGAACATGCCCAGCATGGCGTTGAGGGCAGCAACATCCCCCCCCTGTGCCAATGCGCGCTCACCGGTCGAACAAGCGTCTGCCAGTCTGCCAGCCCGGGCAGCTGCAAGCGCTTCTCTGATCGCTCCGGTGGTGAAGTCGTCAATGGTCGAAGTCGTGGCCATGCCCTTACTCTAACGGCGAATTCTCGAAAGTTACAGGCGACGACGGGAAGGATCGAGCGCCGAAAAAGAAAGGGCGGCGGACCAGTGGCCCGCCGCCCCGTAGGCTATGTAGATGTTACTTCTTAGCTTCCGCGCTCCGGGGCCGGAGCCGGCGGCGGTGGCGGCGGCGGCGGTACCGGGCAGGTAGCCGTCGCCAGGATTACCGAGCCATCCGGGCAGGTCTGCGTCGCCGGCGGAGCCGGTGGCGGAGGCGGCGGAGGAGGAGGCGGCGGCGGCGGCGGCGGAGGCGCGTGCCTCGGCTTGAAGTCGATCGTGGCGCCGAAGTAAATGTAGCGGCCCAACGCATCGTAGGTGCCCGGATAGGTGTTGCCGTTGCACGGACCGGTCGGGCAAAGATTTGATCCGTTCAGGGCCGCGCTTCCGGTTTGAACGACCGGCGGACGCTTATCGAAGACATTGTTGACGCCAGCGCGCAGGTTCACCCCGTCCAGGAACTTCGGCGTGAACGTTGTTGCCAAGTCGAAGTAGTTGAACGCCTTGATGTGCAGGCCAGGGTCGAGCGGGAAATCGCCGTGAAGCGTTTCGTTATTCACGAGCGTCTCGGCCTTGACCTTGCCGATGTATCTCCACTGCACTGACAGGCCGAGGCCAAACGGCATGTCCAAGGTGAGGCGCGCCTTGTGCCTCCACTTCGGCATCGGCGCCGCGCTCGCAACGCTTCCGCCGCTGCAGGTCGGGCCATAGAGGCCCGCACAATCGTAAATCCCACCCGGCAGACCGTTGATGACCTTGTATTTGTGCAGATAGGTGCCGTTGAAGCTTCCCGACAGGTTGCCGATACTTGGGGAGAGCCGATAGCTGTACGTTGCACTGACGTCGACGCCGTCCGTCTTGATACGCCCGACGTTGTTCGGGAGATCGGTGACGAATCCGTTTGATGTCAGCCAAAGTGAGCCGCTGACATCGCGATGAATGAGGGCGCACGACGGCGCTGCTGCAGTGGCGGTCGAGTGGTTGACGCAGTTCGTGATGATCGCGTCCGCACCATAGCCCTGAATCGCGTCCTTAAGGTCGATGTTCCAGTAATCGACTGTCAGGCCGAGACGCGGGATGAACCGCGGCTGCAGTACGACGCCGACGGTCTTCGTAGTCGCCTTTTCCGGGTTCAGGTTCGGGTTCCCGCCAAGCAACCCGTTATACTGGCCGGCGGGGTTGGGCGGTGTCTTCCTGCCCACGGCAAGACCACTTGCAATACACCCATATTCCGTGGCCGCAATCACGTGCCCGGCGCACGGATCCTTAGAGCCGTCGAGACCGGTGAATTGCGGTGCGAACAGCTCCTGGATGTTCGGGGCGCGAACCGCGCGGTTGAACGAGCCGCGGAACCGAACGTCTGCGATCGGAGCGAACTCTGCGGAGATCTTGTACGTATCGGTGTTGTAGCTCCGGCCGTTGCTCAGCTTGTAGTCCGAGTAACGATAGCCGAGGCCGAGCGAGAGCTCTTCGATGAACGAGTGCCGGATGATCGGAACTTGGGCCTCGCCGAACCCTTCCCAGACGTGGAAGAAACCGTTGACCGGCAGAGTCGGAGCGCCTTGCCCCGAAAGGTCGCCGGTCTGGAATTCTTGGTCTGGATTCAGGCTAAGCGATTCCCGGCGATACTCCACACCAGCGTTTATGCCGACGCCTTCATCCGACCACGGAGTTTGGACGCCGAGCTCGCCGAGCGCACCGGTAATGTTCGCATCGGCAATCTGTTCCGACGTCTGGCCATCGATAACGCCAAAGACGTTCAGGTAGTTGACAGCCGCCGGCGACACCGGCCCAGTGCCGAACGGATTGTACGGGACGCAGTTCGGATCACTGTTGTCGAGGACCGACCGGCACTCGATGACTGACCCTGGCGTACCGACCGGAACGACCTGGCCGGAGGAGTTCACGTTGACGACATTCAACGCATTATTGAGCCGCCTGACCGAGAACTCGTTCTTGTAGACCTGCGTGTAGTTCGTCTTACCGTATTGGAAGTACGCATCGTACGAGAAGGCATTGCTCAGATCACCGCGACTGCCGAGCACGCCGCGATAGCTGATGTGCTTGAGGTCGGAGATACGCGGCCCGCCCTCAGTGTTGCGCCTTAGCAATTGGAAGAACGCTTGATTGTACGTGTTGCCGCGCGCATCGAAGAAGTTGATCGGCGGAGCGCCGGGATTCGGATTGAATGACGCCCCGGACGCAACCGGGAAGTTCCCGAGGAAGCCGGTGATGACATTATTCGGGTTGCCGCAGATCACCGATTGCTGCTGCGCCGACATCAGCGGATTGTCGCAGTTGATCGTGAGCGTGTTGCCGAAGTCACCCGACGGCGCGATCTGCGCCAGCGTGTGGTCATCCATGAACATGAATTCTAGGTACGGCTTGATTGCCGGACTGATCTCGTAATCGGCAAACGCACCCGCGATGTACCGCTCGTCAGGCCGCTGGAAATAGTTGAGCGGCGCGAAGTTGAAGAGATTCGAACTGAACGGGGTGATTGTTCCCGGCCCGAGCGCCGCAAGCGTCGAGGTAATCGCTCCGCTCGTGGATGTCGCAAAAATGACCGCGGTCCCTGGATTTGCAGTCGCCGATCCGCCGCAGCGCGCATTACGCGGAAGCGGGTTGGCCGCGGTGCCGCGCGTCGATTCCTGGATCGTGCACGCGCTGTAGTTGCGCTTCGCCTGGAGGATCGCATTGACCTTGCGGTAACCGAAGTAGGCGACGGCATGGCCGCGGCCATCATCGAACGCTGAGCCGATCGTGACCGTACCATCGAACGTGCCACCTCCGGTAGTGCTTCCGTGCGGATCCGCGAAACCACGGCCAGCGAGGATGCTCGACATCGTCTGCGCTTGCCCCGCGGCCGTGCAGCCAGCACTGCCCTGCGCATTAAAGCAGTTCACGCCGAGGCCGAAGTTCTTGTTGTTATGCTGGTAGAAACTGCCTTGGCCGTCGAACCGGATACCCTCGAAGTTGGTATCCATGATGAAGTTGACGACACCGGCGACCGCGTCCGCGCCGTACACCGACGAGGCGCCGCCGGTCAGCACCTCGACGCGCTTGATGAGCGCGGC
>Ga0070717_10002132_pt1 | contig 13869 bp, 11 predicted proteins | sample LARL113metaG_FD_71366 | JGI IMG/M metagenome (GOLD analysis project Ga0070717, IMG submission 71366) | Corn, switchgrass and miscanthus rhizosphere microbial communities from Kellogg Biological Station, Michigan, USA - LAR L11-3 metaG | ecosystem: Host-associated > Plants > Roots > Rhizosphere ... | reverse complement strand
TGGCGAGGCAGCTGCGGATGCCCGCTGGTTCCTCGCGGTCTCCCGCGAGATGCTCGCCGCGCGGGGCATCCTTCAGCCTGGCTGTGACTGGCCGCTGTGATGCCCGCCAGCCAGGACGCGACGATCAGCCCCCGGCTCGTGACCGCGCTTGACCGCACGTGGGCAGCGATCCAGGCGCGCCACCCGGACGTGCCCGGCGTGGTGATCGCCCTTGGCGCCGGTTCCACCTCCGGCGCCCCGAAGCTCGGCCATTTCGCCGCCGGCCGGTGGCAGCGCGGCGACACGCGGTTGCCTGAGCTGTTCATCGGCGGCGAAGGCCTCGCCCGCGGCTCGCGTGAGGTGCTCGGCACCCTGCTGCACGAGGGCGCTCACGGCGTGGCCAGCGTCCGGGAGATCCAGGACACCAGCCGGCAGGGCCGCTTCCACAACACGCGGTTCCGGGCACTGGCCGAGGAGCTGGGCCTGGCCGTGGCCAAGGCAGGCACGATCGGGTGGAGCGCCACGTCAGTACCGGACGCGACGGCCTTGCTGTACCGGGGCGAGCTCCGGCGCCTCGATGCGGCGCTCGTGGCCTACCGGCACGCCGAGGCGGGCAACGGCAGGGGAGGGCGCACCAGCAGCAATAACGGGCTGGCCGCCCGGTGCGGGTGCGGGCGGCGCATCCGCGTGTCGGAGTCCGTGCTGGCGGCCGGGCCGATCACATGCGGCGTCTGCGGGACCGACTTCGAGCCAGGAGAGCCGGTCAGCCCCGTAGCCGGCTGAGCATCCAAAACACGTGCGAGGTCCTGCCGTCCCCCTCGGGAGGGGCGGCAGGACCTCTTCTGGTTCCCGCCGTAGCCATCATTTCATTTCATTATTTCATTCTATTACGTTGCGAACGAAATTGAAATGATGATAGGCTTGCCGTGTACGCCGAGAGAGGGAGCCCGTCATGACGAGCAGCACGCCAGAAGCGACCGCCACCAGGTGCGCGTACCCCGGATGCGAGCACGAGCCGCGCGCCGGCGAGGACGGCGTCGGGGCCAAGCCGAAATACTGCGGCCAGCCGGACGCGCTGACCGGGAAGCCGCACACCGCGCTGACCGCGTTCCGCCGCCGCCAGGAGCTGGCCCGGCAGGGGAGCGACGCTGCCGAGGCCGAGGATCTCGGGCGGCCAGTCACGATGGCCACCGCGCGGGCCGCCGAGCTGCGCACGGGCATCCGGGCCGACATGGCCACCCTGACCGCCAAGCTCGCTGAGCTGGCTGTGCAGCTGGAGCGCGCCGCCGACCCCGAGGCGGCGGCCGCGCAGGTCGAGGCCGTGCAGGCCGAGGCAGTTGAGCAGGTCGCCGACGCCCGCGCCGACGTCGCACGTGAGGCGCAGCGCCGCCAGCACGCCGAGGCCGACGCCGAAGAGGCCCGCGGCGCAGCCGTGGAGGCTGACGCCCAGCTCGCTGAGGCGCTCGCCGCGAAGACCACCGCCGACGAGCAGGCGGCCGAGGCGCGGGACGAACTCCAGCGGCGCATAGCCGAGCACGAGGCCGGGCAGCGGCGCACTCGCGAGGACGCCGAGCGGGCGATCGCCGCCGCCCAGGAGGACGCACAGGCACAGATAGCCGCGGCCACGCAGGCAGCCGGCCAGCAGGTGGCCGCCGCGCACGGCGAGCGGGACCAGGCCGTAGCCGCCGCTAAGCGGCAGGCCGCCGAGGCAGAGGCCCGTGCCCGCGCGGCCGGGCAGGAGACCGCCCGCGCGCAGCAGGCAGCGGAGTCGGCCAGGGCCGAACTGGAGCGGGCACGCGAGGCGGCCGTCCGCGAGCTCGCGCAGCTCCGCGAAGACGCCGCCCGCGAACGGGACGACCTCCGCGCGGCACTCGAAGCACGCGCGGCCGCGCTGGAATCCGCGCGTGACGACCTGCGGACCCGCGCAGACCGCGCCGAGGCCGACGCCGAGCGCGCACGCGGCGAGCGCGACCAGGCAGCCGAGCGCGCCACCGCAGCGCAAGCCAGCCTCAGCCAGATCACCGACGCAACGGCGGCCGCCGTCACCGCAATCGAGCAGGCGCTCGGCGACGAGGACAACGCCGACATCCGCGCGGCCGCCGAGGCACTGCGGGCCGCTGCAGGGATCGCGCCGGGCGCTTCGCGCCGAGGCCGCCGGCGCAGGTAAGCGGCACACGAAAAAGCCCCGTCATCCTCCCCGAGGTGGCGGGGCTTTTCGCCGCGCCGGTGCCCGGGCGCTTATGTAGCGCTGGGCGCGCGTACCATGGGGACATGCCACATAAGCGCCCGGGCATTCCCTGGCTGGCCGACCTTGACGACGAGGCCCTGCGGGACCTGATCGAGGAAGCACAGACGATCCTGGACGACCGCGCCGAGACGCCCGCCAGCCCCGCCAGCCGGGCGACCGTCGCCGAGATCCGCACGCCACGCGGCTGCTACCGGCAGGAGCTCGTGCGGTGCGGCAAGCACTACTGCCGATGCGCCAAGGACGGGCCAGTGCACGGCCCCTACTGGTACTGGTACGGCCGCCAGAACGGCCGCAGAGTCAGCCGCTACGTCGGCAAGAACCTCCCAGACGACCAGCCCACCAGCGCTCCATCCTCCCAGGCACACACGCACACCTAGCCCGGCTCGCCACCATCACCCGCCTTCCCTCGAAGATCACCGGCCGGCAGGATTTGGCGAGGCATGGCATCCTGTTCGCGGCGTAGGCGCGGGCCAAGTTCCAACGCTTCAGACAACTGCACTTGAGTGATCTTGGACCGTCAAGATCAAGTTCAACGTCAACGGCGGGAGGTGCTCACGTGGCTGTTGTTGGCAGAGTGAAAAGCGGGTACGACGCCGAGTACATGTGGGCGCAGATCGGCGATGCTGCGACCCGCCGTGACCCGGCCGGGTATTACATCAACGCGGGTGGCGAGCCGCCTGGCCGCTGGTGGGGCAAGGGCGCTGAGGCGCTGGGCTTCACCGAAGGCCAGGAAATTGAGCGGGCACCCTACAATCTCGTGTTCGCTGAACGGCTCGACCCGAGGGACGGTGCTACCAGGCTAGGCAAACGTCCCGGGGCCGCCACCGCCGAGGCGCTTTACGGCCGGCTGCTGGACGCTGAGCCGCACGCTACGGCGGAGCGGAAGGCGCAGCTGCACGCCGAGGCGGAAGCGCGGAGCAGGACGTCACCGCTGTACCAGGACGCGACGTTTTCCCTGTCCAAGTCGATCTCGCTGTTCCACGCCAGCCTTGGGGAGCGGGCCAGGGAAGCCCGCCAGGAACGCGACGCCGAGGGCGACACGACGTGGACGGGAATTCTCGGGGAGCTGGACGAGGCGATCCACGCCGCGAACAGGGCCGCCCTGTCCTACCTGCAAGAACATGCTGGCTACACCCGGACGGGGGCGGCGGCGCACGCCAGCCAGTACCACGAAGCCGACTTCGCTGTTGCGTCATGGCTGCAGCACGCCAGCCGCGATGACGACCCTCAGATGCACGTGCACAACCAGATTTTGCAGGTGGTCCGGACGCGCCTCGATGGGAAGTGGCGGGCGGGGGACACCTTCGCCTACGCCGGGTACATGCCCGCCGCCGCGTCGATCTTCGCCCTGCACCTCGAGACGTGGATGACGGAGCGGTTTGGCGTCGGCTGGGAGCAGCGGGACGACGGGACCGGCTGCGAGATCGGCGGCATCGGCCAGGAGCTGATGGACGAGTTCTCCAGCCGCAGGGATAGCGTCACCGAGAAGCTTGCCGAGCTCGCGCAGGAATGGGAAGACACAAACGGCCGTCCGCCGACGCAGGCCGTGCTGTCGAAACTGACGCGGGCGGCGGTGCTGGCGACGCGCAAGCGCAAAGACCACGAACCGCTCGACCTTGACGCACTTCGCGCCAGGTGGGATCAGAAGCTGCGCGAGGAGCACGGCGTGCGCCTGGCCGACATTGCGCTGTGCTCTTTGACGCATCCTGCGCCTGCTGACGGCGCGACGGCGCTGACGCGAGATGAAGAGGCGCAAGTCGCGCGGGCGGCGCTGGCGCGGCTGCAAGCGTGGAAGCCAGCGTGGACGCAGGCCATGCTCGTCCATGCGATCGGGAACACGCTGCCGGCGAAGACCCGGGCCATGGGGCAGGAGTACGTCATGGCGCTGGTCCTCCGCCTGGCTGACGAGGCACTGGCCGGGGCATTCCAGCCGGTGCGCTGCCTCGAAGCGCCCGCAGCCGTGCGGGTCCCTGACCACATGATCCGGGCAGATGGCCGGTCGGTCTACCAGCGGCACGGCTCGGCGCTGTACGCCACGAACACGCAACTGAGCATGGAGGAGGAGCTGGCCGGCCGCGCGCTGGCGAAAGCTGCGCCAGTCATGCCGCGCCGGAACGCGGCGTCGCTGCTCGGCGCAACTGAGGCTGAGCTCGACGCGTTCCTCGCGCAGCCCGCGCACGCAGACGCGCTTCGCGCCAAACTGTCGTGCGGCGCAACCGCCGCGCAAGGCGCGGCTATATTCCGCGCGCTAACGTCGGGCCAGCTGATCACCGCAATCTCCGCGCCGGCTGGGGCGGGGAAAACCTACGTCGCGGGGCAGCTCGCGCGGATGGCCCGCGAGGCCGGCGTCCCGGTGTTTGGCACGGCGCCGTCCCAGACCGCCGTGAACGTGCTCCGCGCCGCGACCAAGGCGGACTCGTGGTCTCATGCCCAGCTGCTCGGCCACGACTATGAAGGCCAGCTGATCAAGCGGCCGAAGATGCTGCCCCGCGGATCGGTCCTGATCGTGGACGAGGCGTCGCTGTCTTCGATGGCCAACCTGGCTGACATCACACGCCGTGCCGCACGCGAAGGCTGGCGCATCGTCATGATCGGCGACCCTGAGCAACTGCAGGCGGTCCAAGGCGGCGGTGGGTTCCGGCTGATTGTGGACCATGGCGGGGCGGTCAACCTGCCCAACGTCATCCGGTTCGCTGAACCCTGGGAGGGAGCCGCGTCGCTGCGGCTCCGCGCGGGGGATCAGTCCGTTCTCGCTGAATACGACGAACATGGACGGTTCACCGGGGCCAGCCGGGAAAACGCCATGGAGCAGGCCCGCCGGTCGTTTGTCGCCGACCGGCTCGCCGGGAAAGACCCAACTCTGCTGGCGCAGAGCCACGACGTGTGCCGTGAGGTCAACCGGCGTATCCAGGATGACCTGATCCACCTCGGCCAGGTCAGCGGGCAGCGGACGGTGCGGCTCCGGTACGGCATGACCGCCGGTGCCGGCGATGACGTGATCGCCCGGAAGAACAACCATGCCTGTGTTGTCGGGCCAGGCGGCCGGACGTTGACCAACGGCGACGTGCTGAAGATCACCAGGGTGGAAGGCCAGGAGGTGACGGCGTGCCTGGTGCTCGACTGCGGGCAGGACGGCACCCAGCTCCTCGGCCCTGAGTTCACGTTCACCGGGGCCAGGAAAGCGGACCTGGCCTACTGCGTCACTGGGCATTCCGCGCAGGGCAGGACCGTGTCCACGAGCACGGCGCTCGTCACGGGCACAGAGGACCGCCACTGGCTGTACGTCGCACTGAGCCGGGGCCGGCTGGGGAACTTCGCGATCGTCACCGAGGAAGCGCAGGCTGCTGACCCGCGCCCTAGTACTCGCCCGGCGCCGGAGCTCGACCGCCACCGGATGGTGGGGCAGGAACGCGCCGGGCTCGATGCTGACCCGGTGGAGCCGCTCGTGCCGAAGGGCACGCCCGTGCGGCCGTACGAAGCGGCGCTCGCAGACGTGATGGCTCGCGCTGAAGGAGCCGAGTCGGCGACCGAGGTAGCGCGGAATGAGCTGATCAGCATCAGCAGCCTGCGGCTCCTGGATGGCCAGTTCCGGGACCAGGTCCTGCCGCTGAAGTTCGCCCAGTACGAGAAGCTGCTGAGGGACGCCCTGCCAGCTGACCATCAGCAGGCGGAGCTGTCAGGGCGCGCCACCTGGCTATGGCGGACCCTGCGGACAGCGGAAGCCGCAGGGTACGACGCGGGGGAAGTCATCCAGCGGGCCGTCGCGTCCCGGTCGCTCGGTGACGCCCGGGACATCGCCGCGGTGGTGAACGCGCGGATCCAGGACGCCATCGGCAGTCCTGCCCCGCGACCAGCAGCCACCTGGGCCGAGCAGGTCCCGGGGAACGCCGAGGGTGAGACCCGCCGGTTCCTCGAAGAGGTCGCCCAGGCCGCTGACGACCGCCAGGTACGCATCGGCGAGAACCTGGCGCTCTGGCCGCAAGCCTGGACTGTCAAGGCGTTCGGTCCCGTCCCCGCTGACCCGGTGGCCCGGCTGGACTGGGAACGGCGCGCGGCCGCCGTTGGCGCCTACCGCGAGACATACCAGTACGCAGACCGCACTGACCCGATCGGTATCGAGCCCACCGCCGACAGCCCGGAGAAGCGGGCCGCGTGGCATGCGGCGCTCGCAGCGCTCGGCCCGGCTGACGGCCCCGACCTGCGGTCCGTCCCCGATGGCGCGCTTCTGGGTATGCGGTCCACGTATGAGCGGCTCACCGCCCAGGCGCCCGAGTACCGGCGCGAGGACCTCCGGGACGCCCGGGTCGCCGCCGCGGAGGCTGAGCGGCGCGCTGTTCGTGCCGACGCTGAGGAGCGGATCGCCACTCGCCGCGGCCGCGAGCAGGAAGCCGCGGGGCACCAGGTGCGGGCCCGGGAAGCACGTAAGCAGATCGATTTCCACCGCGAGCGCGAGGCGGAATTCGAGAAGACGGCGGCGGTCCACAAGGAGTGGGCGGCGAGCACGGACGCTGAACTGACCATGGCGGTCAAGGCTGACGCCGAGTACCGCCAGCGGCACCCTGATGAGGAGCTGGCCCCGTTGCGGTCGGCCGAGCCTGAGCCTGACCGCTCAGCGCCCGCTACATGGCCCCACAAAGACCCGGGGCTGATCAAGATGGCGGAGCGGAACAACGCCGCCCAGGCGAAACTGGACGAGCGGCAAAACGTCCGCGTGCCCCACGAGGACCACGAGCATGAGGACCTGGGCGAGGCATGGCCGAAGCAGATCGAGCAGGAACTTGACCCCTTGCTGCAGCCGCCGAAGCCCGAAATCCAGGCCCTGGCCCGGCAGGCGGAACGGCAGCAGGCCGAAGCGGACTTTGAAGCGGGAAGTTGACGGCACCCGGATGCACACTGAGCATGAACATAGGCAAGTGGAGGTGGCCGGTGATGGACGAGAACAGCCTGCCGGTGATGGACCTGGGCCAGTACCCGCTGGAACTGCCGCCAGCGCTGGCGACGGGGACGGACCATTACACCGCGTTCCACGACCTGGTCAGCGACCTGAAGGAGTACGGCCAGTCCGGTCCGGTGGCCCTCGCGTGGCGGTGGGCGCTCACCGGCCATGGACCGCGGCCGGTGAGCCTGCTGCCGTGGGATGCGGGTCCGCCGGACCGGGAGCAGCTGGCCGCCGAGGCGCGGGAAACGTCCGCGTGGCCAGCGGATAACGCCCAGGTCGAGCAGGCCAGGGGGACGCTACTGATGTTCGGTGCCGACCCTTACGGCGAAGCGGAAGACCGGGCTGCGGACGACTGGCGGGACGGGTTCACCGGAACGATCGACCCCGCGTACGACATGCCACTGCTGCAGCCACCGAAGTACCGCTAGCGGCCCGCCCTAAGATGTGAGGCAGAGGATGCGCACCTGGCTCGACGTGCCCTTTGCCGATAAGGAGTCGGCGAAGCGGTGCGGCGCGCGCTGGGACCCCGTAGCCAAGCGGTGGTACGCGCCTCGGCCCGGCGTGGCGGCATTAGCGAAGTGGGCCGCGCGGCCGGACCTCCCGGCGCTGTTGCCCGGTGAGGATCGCTCGTTCGGCTCAGGTCTCTTCGTGGACCTCGTCCCTTCCTCATGCTGGTTCACGAACGCGCGAACGTGCATTAGTCAGCAGGACTGGGAACGCGTGCGCAGGCTGGTCACGGGACGCGCTGACCGCCGCTGCGAGGCGTGCGGCCGCGGCGAGGACCGCACTCGGGAGCGCTGGCTCGAAGCCCACGAACGGTGGGAATACGACACCGCCGGCCGCCGGCAAATCCTGCGGCGGCTGGTCTGCTTGTGCACCGACTGCCACGCTGTCACTCACATCGGCCTGGCGAAGCTGCGAGGCGAATCGAGGCAGGCGCTTGGGCACCTGTGCGTCGTCACCGGCATGACTCAGCAGGCGGCCGAAGCGCACGTCTCGGCCGCGTTCGCGGTATGGGAGCAACGCTCCCGCGCTTCCTGGGACCTTGACCTAAGCATGCTCACCGGCGCGGGCATCACCCTCGCCCGGCCGATGGCTGCAGCGGGCGCACGGCCCCAGGACGCCGCCCGGGCTCTCATCCGCTCAGAGCCGCCAGCACCTCGGCAGCCGACCACGGCTTATACGAACCAGCCACGTAAACCAGGGCTCGGCGGCCGGTGGGAACGATGGCTCAAGACAGGCGAACGTTAGCTACCGGAATGCCACCCGGATGTTGATTCCGACATGGGCGAGGCGGCCCGCCCGGCCGCTGGCTATGCCGCGCTGCGCCCGCGAGATAGCGCAGCCGAGGAGGCGGGAAGGTACCGCAGGACGGCCATATCGCCGACCGCCTGGACGCCAGCCAGGGTCATGCGGCGAGCAGGACCATCCGGGAACGTTGCCGGGTTGACGAACTTCGGCGCCTTCGGGTCACCGACGAAGAACGGCGCCACCGCGAGTTGAATCTCGTCCACGAGGCCCGCGGCCAGGAACTGCGTGTGGACGGTCCCGCCGCCTTCGACCATCAGCTTGCCCGTCCCGCGGGCGGCGAGGTCGGCTAGGACGTCGGCGACGGTCAACGTCTTGCCGGTGGGCACTACCTCGGCGAGGCTGCCGAGGCGCTGCCGCAGCTTGGCCGCGGCCATATCGGGGGCGTACACGAGTTTGCGGCCGCCGTGGTGCCAGAATCGCAGCTCCGGGGCAAGATCACCGCTCGCGGTGATGGTCACCTTGAGTGGGTACGGCGGCAGGCCTCTGGCTTCCCGGGCCGCGCGGCGCTCGGGCGAGTTGACCAGCAGCCGCGGGTTGTCACGGCGGAGCGTTTCAGCACCTATCAGAATGGCGTCACAGTCTGCGCGGACGGCGTCGACGCGGTCAAAGTCAGCGTCGTTCGACAGCAGAAGCCGCTCAGCGGTGGTGTCGTCTATGAACCCGTCGACTGACATGGCGCAGCTCAGCAGCACGTACGGACGGTCCATTCAGTTCATCCCCTCGGCGGGCAGCACGGTGGTGAGCGCGTCCCGGAAGCTGACAACGGCGGGCAGCGTCGCCCAGTGTGCCAGGCTGACGCTGACCTGGGCGAGTTCAGCGGCAACCCGGCCGGAGCGCGTGTCCTGAGCAATGGCCAGGGCCTGTATGGCTGCATCTGCGGCCTGCTCGGGATCCCGAGCGCCGGCGTGAGCCAGCGCCGCCCGGGCGAGATATACCCCGCGGTCGCGGCGAAACGTCGACGCCAGGCCCTGGATCGCTTGCCGGAACACGCTGGCGGCGACCGCGTGATCACCAAGGATGGTCAGGCAGCGACCGCGCTGCACCTCGACGTAGGACGTATCGAGCCACGACGCCCAGGGTGACTCGTCATCAAGGCTCGCTGCGGCCTCCTGGGCCCGGTCGATCGTGCGCAGGCACTCTGACCGCTGCCCGGCCAGCGCATAGCCGTGCGCGCCGAAGACCTCGGCCGTTGCCTTGAGCCTACTCTGCTTCCGCGCCATACGGCCTGCCGCGGCGGCCAGGTCAACCGCGTCAACTGCGTCGGACATATCCCCAGCGAGCTGGGATTTGCGGGCCATCACAAAGGTAGACAGCTCGCGATCCGCCGCCGCGCATGACCACTCAAGCGAGCGGTCTAGCCAGTACCGGGCAACGCAGAAATCGCGGGAGTCCTGATGCAGCCAGCCGGCGAACTCGGCGTACTTCGCCTGCATGACCAGCAACTGGCGCCGGTCAGTTCCACGGCAGCCTCCGCGCAGTTGGCTGATCATCTGGATCTGGCCCAGAACGGCAGGAATGACGCAGCCTGACCCGTGCAAATTGTCCGCGTCGATCAGGGTGCGCCTTAGCTGCTCCAGGTGCTCGACTGGGCTCAGGTCGCCCGCTGAGGCGCTGGGGGCGTGGAGTCTTACCACAGCCGCGTTCGGCGGGCGAGGGCCCGTCGCCGCGCCGATAGCGGCTAGTGTTGCGGCTCCCAAGCCGCCTGACAGAAGCGCGCGGCGAGGGATAGACACCCAGGTAATCCTTCCGTCGAGGGCCCGGCAAGGGATCACGAGCGCGTCTTTCGCATCGTCGGGATAAGCCGGCTCGGCTGGTGAGCTGGCCGGTGCCGCAGGCGCGGTCGGCCCTGACGTATGGAAGAGGTCGTAGATGGCGGTCGCCCGGCACGCCTCAATGACATCTCGCGGTACCGGGACGCCGGACTCCCACGCCCTGATCATCCCGGGTTTCGCGGGCCAGCCCAGCACTGGGCTCAGTGCAGCCGCGAACGCCTCCCTGGACATGCTGCCCCGCATGGCCCGGACTAAGGTGGCCGGATCCGCAGACCGGACTCGTCGGGACCACAACTCGGTCACGGTCGCTGTCACCGGCCAGTGCCCCTGTGTTCTACGGGGGCCGTACCCCCTTGCTCACTGAGCGCCAGCACCTGCGCTTGGGTGTACTCAAGCTCCTCGCGGAGCTTGGCAATCTCGCCATCAATGTGCCTCATCAGCCGGTCCTCAACGACTTTGAGGGCCGGTTCAAACTGTCCCTCACCCCTACTCGGCTGCGGTTCGGGCAGTGTTCGGAGCACGAACGTTCCGCGGGTTGACTGCGTGGCGACCAAGCCCTCCTCACGCAGCTTGCCCAGCGCGCGCCTAACGGTCTCCGCGGCGCTGCCGTACGTGGCTGTCATCGCGGGCAACGACGGGAGCCGGTCCCCCGGCTGGTAGCGGCCTGCCTTGATCTGCCGGCGCAAGTCATCAGCGATTTGCAGGTATGGCGGCCTGGGGTCGCCGAGGTCAGGTACAGGCACGACCCAAGGCTAGATCAGACGGCTCAGTTAGGAAAGTCTGCCTAGCTTCTACTAACTGAGTGGCTTAACCTAAGTGAGTCGGTGGCATGGCGCCAAACCGCCGAGACGTCATCGCAGCTCACGGAGGACACACACGTGACCAATCCAAACGCCCGGCTGAACACATGGATCAGCCCTGGTGTCGATGAGCGGCTGAGGCTCCTCGCCCTGCTCCGCAGGCAGCGCCTCGGCCGCCTCCTCACACACCTGCTCGACCAGGCCCTGCCGTCCGCCGACGAGCTGACGGCCCAGATCCGGGAGGCCAGCCGCAATGACAGCTAACACGAGATGGCAGCCCTTCGGCATCGCCGATGAGCACTACGGCGAGCCTGACTCCCGCCGGCGTGTGCGGGTCTTGAATCTCCGGCTCGGCCGCCAGAAGGAGCCGAAGGACCGGGCGGGGACGTGGCTGCGCAACGCGATGATCGCGCTGGGCCTGCTCGCCCTGGCTGCCTCCGTCGTCAGCTTTGAGGCGCAGTACCGCATGGTCTACGCGGCCAAGGGGGTCAGGTTCATTGCGGGTCTTGAGGCCGGGATTCCGGACGTGTCCGCGATGGTGTTCGCGGCGCTGGGCATCGCCCTGGCGCTGCAGGGCAGGCGGGCGCTCCGGCCCCGCGCTCTGAACGTCGCCGCGGTCGCAACATCCATCGGAATGAACTACCTGGCCGCATCTACTGGCTGGCGGGACACCGCCATCTGGGTTATGCCGAGCATCGCCTACGCGGTCGCCTCTGACACGGCTATCGGGGTTATCCGGGCCTATGAGGTCGCGCGGATGCGGCAGCTGCGCGAGGACCTGGCCGACGACGAGGTGACGCCGCTGGCGATCCTCGGTGGCCTGCTCTTGTGGCACTTGCGCCTCGCGCTGGCGCCGAGGTCCACGCTGGCCGGGTTCCGCCGGTGGGTGATCACAGAATGCCCGGTGGCGCCGGGCGCGCGGGCACAACTGCCTGCCATCCAGAACGTGGCCGCGCTGCCCGCTGCCACCGTTACGCCGGGCAGCGCGGCCATCACCAGGCCGCGTGATCCGCGCCGGCGCGTGAGGGGGCCGCGCGGCGTGAGCAAAACCGCGAGCTTCCTGGCGCGGGTCCGCGAAGTCCACGGGCCGCTCGCCGGGATCGACCTCAGCGCCGTGTCGCGGATCTGCACTGCCCTTGCGCCGCAGGCGGGCCTGAACACCGGCGCGGCCCGCAAGGCGCTTCGCAGCGCGGTGCTCGCAGCGCAGGACGGGGGCCAGTCATGATCGCCATCGCCATACTCGTCGCTGCAGCTTTGTGCTTCGCCGGCGTCCAGTTCGGCATCTGGCTGTTCGCCGCTGCCGGCGCCGTCGTCTTCGTCCTTGCCACCGCGTGGTGGGCGCTCATTCCCCGCCGCGAACTGCCCCGCAACCGGGTGCGGTACATGCGGCTGCGGCTGCACTTGCGGCTGCAGCCGGGCAGGGGCCACGCCACCGCGTACGAGTTGTGGCTGCGGTGGGGCCGCCTGGCCGCGTTCCGGTCCTCGGGCCGGTCCCGGGCGTCGCTGGGCCGCTGGCAGCGGCTGGCGCACCCGTCTGAGCATTCGGTGGTGGTCGGCCGGGCGCAGTACCGGCACCAGCTGCGCACCCCGCTTGAGGAGCACATCCTCGTGATGGCTCCGCCGCGGACCCGGAAAACCGCCTGGCTGGCGACGACGATCATGCATTACCCGGGGCCGGTGGTCAGCACGACGACGAAGGCCGACGTGTTCGGCTTCACGTCAGGCATCCGGGCGAAGCGCGGCCCGGTGCACGTGTTCAACCCGCAGGGCATCGGCGGTGTGCCGTCCACGATCCGGTTTGACCCTGTGGCGGGATGCGAGGACCCGGCGACGGCGATCAGGCGGGCGGACGCGTTCGTCAACTCGGTCAGCCACAAGGGCGTGGAAGACGCCACGTTCTGGCAGGGCACCGCGGGCGAGTTCATCCGGGCGCTGTTCGCGGCGGCCGCGCTCGGCGGCGGGGACCTGCGGACCGTCGCGTGGTGGGCGATGGGCCCGCCGGGTGCGGCTGCCCGGGCGCAGCAGATCCTCATGGCCGCCGGCTACGACCAGTGGGCTACGGCGCTCGGCCAGCTGGCTGGCGAGGCGCAGAAGACCATCGCCACCGTGAAGATGACGATGTCCCGGGCGCTGAGCTTCCTGACCGACCCGGCCCTGCTGGACAGCGTCCTGCCAGCTGCCGGCGACGGGTTCGATATCGGCGAGTTCCTGCGCGACTCGGGCACGCTCTACATGATCGCCGACACGGCGTCGGAGACGTCGCCGCTCGCCCCGCTGTTCGCGTGCCTCGCCGATGAGATCCACTACGAAGCGGCGATGCTCGGCAGCACGCAGCCTGGCGGGCGGCTGGATCCGCCGTTCTTGATGGCGCTGGACGAGGTCACGCAGATCTGCCCGGTGCCGCTGAACGTGTGGCTTGCCGACTCGGGCGGCAAGGGGATCCAGGTCTGCGCCGTCACCCACGGCGAGGGGCAGCTGGAGTCCCGCTGGGAGAAATCCGGCGCGAGGACGATCCTCGACACCGCCGGCGTCAAGCTCTTCCTGCCCGGCATCAGCGACCCCGCCACGCTGGACATGGCCAGCAAGCTGTGCGGCCACGCGGCCTGGCAGGAGCGCGGGCAGGAACACGACTCGCGGCACGACGTCGTGACGCCGGCGATGCTCCGGGGCTTGCCGCCCGGGTTCGGCCTGGTGCTGCGCGGCAGCCTGTCGCCGGTTGTGGTGAAGCTGCCGGTCGCCTGGAAGGACCGCGAGTACAAGCGCGCCCGCCGCGCTGGCACCGCCACTGCCGCCCTGACGGCCGCTCCGCCGGCCGCCGCG
>Ga0070717_10002129_pt1 | contig 13876 bp, 15 predicted proteins | sample LARL113metaG_FD_71366 | JGI IMG/M metagenome (GOLD analysis project Ga0070717, IMG submission 71366) | Corn, switchgrass and miscanthus rhizosphere microbial communities from Kellogg Biological Station, Michigan, USA - LAR L11-3 metaG | ecosystem: Host-associated > Plants > Roots > Rhizosphere ... | reverse complement strand
CTCGTCCGACAACCGATACCGAACCGGCCCAACCAATGGGCCTCGTGTGCTCCGCTGCCAACCCACGCGGCATGTCAGGATTAAGGCGACACACGCTCGCTGCTAGAAGCGGAACTCCTGTCCTAATCCTCTGTAACTTGACTCTGGGGAGGGGCGTTTCTATACTGAGCGCGTAGCTGGACAGGTTACACCACGGTCGTTGAAGCCCTGACCACGCGCTCGAGGCTTCTGTCTACCCGGAACAGCTTTTTCTCGACAGGCTTCCCGGGTCCACCCTACTCCTTCACCCCCAACTGCCAAAACAAAAACGAATAAATATCCGTCCCTTCTTCTATCTGTTTTGTGATCGGCTTCCCTGCGCCGTGTCCCGCTTTCGGCTCGATCCGCAACAGTATCGGACGCTCCCGGCTCTGCCCATTCGCCGCTTCGGCCTGCATCAGCGCCGCCATTTTTTTGGCGTGCATGGGATCGACCCGCGTATCTGTGTCCGCGGTCATGAACATGATTGCCGGATATTCCGTCCCCGGCTTCACGTGATGGTACGGCGAGTAGGCATACAGCCACTCGAACTGCTTCGGGTCTTCAGCAGTGCCGTACTCCGGTATCCAAAGTTTCGCGATTTGAAAATTCTGATAGCGCAGCATGTCGAGCAGCGGAACCTGGCACACCACCGCGCGAAACAGATCAGGATGCTGCGTAAACGCCGCGCCCATCAGCAATCCGCCATTCGACCCTCCCTGAATCGCAAGATGATCTTTATCCGTGATCTTGTCGGCAATCAGAAATTCGGCGGCAGAGATGAAATCGTCAAAGACATTCTGTTTTTTATCCAGCATGCCGGCGCGATGCCAGTCCTCGCCAAACTCCGCGCCGCCACGCAGGTTTGCGACCGCAAACACTCCGCCGTGCTCCAGCCAAACATATCGTCCCGGCACAAAGCTCGGCGTCTCGCTGATGTTGAATCCGCCGTAGCCCGTCAGCAGCGTCGGATTCTTCCCGTTCAGTTCCAATCCTCTTTTGTGAAACACGAACATCGGAACTTTCGTGCCGTCTTTCGACGTGAACCAAACCTGCTGCACTTCATAGCCAGCTGGGTTGATGCCAGGAGCGTCGACCTTATCCCACAGCGACGGCTTCAACGTCGCGCCGACCTTAGCGCCGGTAACTGCTCCGGCCTCGCCGCCTTCTACGTTCGCACCGACGCGGCCGACCGTAGCGCCGGTAACTCCGGCCTCGCCGCCTTCTACGTTCGCACCGACGCCGCCGACCGTATCGCCGGCGTCTCGCCGGCCACCTGCATCCGCCAGATCAACCTGATACACCGACGGCGGCACGGTAAACGAATGAAACCCGAAGAACGCTTCCCGCCGATTCCATTTTCCGCCGATCCCGGTCACTGAGCCAATTGTCGGCAGCGGAATATCGCTCAGCGGCTTGCCGTCAAGCGCAAATAGCTTCAGCAGCGAGCTCGCATTCTTCTCATATTGCGCGAAAATCTTGCCGTCCAGAATGGCTCCGCTCTCGAGCACAGCATCCGTCTCCGGAATAATTTCCTTCCAGTTTTCGCGCTTTGGATTTGCGGCATCCACCACGAACGCATGAAATTTCGGCGCATCTTCGTTCGTCAGGATGTAAAGTTTCCCTTTGAAAACTTCTCCGTTATAAAGGAAGTTCTTGCCGCTGGTGATCTCGACTGGAGCCGTTCCCGCCTTCAAGTCTTGCAAGTACATTTCGCTCTTCGCCCAGCCCTCAAAAACCGTGATGAGCAACCAGCGGTCATCATCGTCCGCCAGCTGAACCTGCGGGACATCCTCCATCTTGCGCCCTTCACCAAAAATCAGAGGATCTTTTGCCGGATCGCTGCCCAGCTTGTGATAGAAAATCTTGACGTGATAGACCTGTTCTCCGGGAGGAACGTCGCCTTTCTTCGGATGGCGGCTGTAGTAGAAACCGGAATTGCCTTTCTTCCAGGCGACGCTGGCGAATCGCGTGCGCTCAAGCGTATCCGGCAGCACCTTTCCGCTCGCCGCCTCTACTATGCGCAACGTGCTCTCTTCTGACCCGCTGGCCGAAGTTCCGTAGGCCACGTATTTGCCATCTTCAGACGGAAACCACCAGTCAAGTGCAACCGTTCCGTCTGCAGCAAGCTGATTCACATCAACCAGCGTGCGATCTTCCCCATGCACGCCCTCGCGCACTAGCAGCACTGGCTGATTCTGGCTGCCTTCTCGCCGAGTGTAGAAGTAATATTTCCCGCCGATCTGCGGCGTCCCAATCGTCCCAATCGAGAGCAATTCTTTCAACCGCTGATGAATCTGCTCGCGCCCCGGCAGCGGATCAAGAATGCTCCGCGTATACGCCAACTGCTCGCGCACGTACTCCTCAGTCGCCGGGCTGTTTGAATCCTCCATCCACCGATAAGGATCGGCAATCTTGCGCCCATGAATCGTCTCTTCAACAACCTCCACCTTGGCCTTAGGAGGCCCCGCCGGCGCAGTGGTCGTCGTTGAAGACCGATCCTCACCCCACAAAGCAGCCGCGAACAGCACCAAACCTAGCGCCCAAATCAAACGCAATCCTCCCGCCATAATCACCTCAATTGAAATGACTAGCCTAGCAGAACAGCCTCAGTTTTCAGCAAACCCCGCCGATGATATTATGACTTGAGAGCGGCGCTTCTCCCCGAAGCGCCGTGCCACACTCCTCAGTAGCTCAATGGCAGAGCATCCGGCTGTTAACCGGAGGGTTGTAGGTTCGAGTCCTACCTGAGGAGCCATTCTTCCAGTAGGTTAGGCTTCCCCGCGTGCTGCGTGCGTGCTGTTTGCAAAAACCAGCCCGGACACCTTCTCCAACGCCTGGCCGATCCTCCCATCCACCACATCGCCATAGATCATGGTCGTCCTGATGTCGCTATGCCGCATGGCCTTCTGCTGCACAGCCAGCTGGGTCCCGACCTGATCCAGCCAACTGCGATATGTGTGGCGGAAGCTATGTGTTCCGAGTTTTCCGATCCCGGCCGCTTCCGCTGCCCTTTGCAATTCCCGCCATACTCCGGTGTAGGAATACGGCAGACGCCCGATCTTGATCGGGCTGGCGAACAGCCAGTCTTGCTCGGCGGGAAATTGTGTCAACTGTCTCCAAAGCTGCAAACGCGAGAGCAGCTCCTGGGAGAGAGTCATGGTCTCGGCTGAGTTCTCCGTCTTTGGTACATCGACGTGGCGCACTCGACTATCGCGCGGCGGATGCTCAACGTCGAACCCAACCAGTCAATATCGCACCAACGAAGGGCTAGAGCCTCGCTGATCCTCAAACCCAAGCAGACGGACAGCAGCGCAAGGGTCGAGAACGGCTCATGCAGCTGAGCCCGCAGGACATGAAACTGTTCGACCGTGAGGCTGCGCGGCTTCCGCACCCGCTTAGTCGCGCCCTTCACGACCACTAGCTCCATCTGGTTCCGCTGCACGGCAGCATGCCAGCCCACATTGCAAACTCCAGGAGCACATGGAGCAGATTACGGAGATGCGATCTGGTCTTAGGGGCCAGCTCCAAGCCACGCAGCCACAACTCAACCTCGCGCGGCTGCACATCCTCGATCAGAGTGGTGCCCCACTTGGGTAAGATGTGATGACGCAGAAACCAACGATAAACCGACGCGTCGAATGACGTGCCGGGATGCGTTCGCTTTCGTATCGTGCGATTAAAGCTGCCATCGTGTCGCCCTGCGGCTTCGCTTTCGCCTTGGGCTGGAGTCTCTCTACCGCTGCCCAGGCGCTGGCTTTGGTCGGATACTCCTGTCTTGTCCCAATCAGTTTTGACCGACGATTGCCGGTCGTGTCGTAGTAGAAGAAGTTCCATGTCCCTCGTCTCTTATCCGGTACCACGGAACCTGTCGCGTGTCTTGCGGTCCGTCTCATTGCAATCCTCCTAGTTGCACACGGACCACGGATGACGTAGACGAATCTAGCACACTAGACCGGATCGCGGGGGCGATAAAGCCGAGTGCGGCATCCAAGTCCTGGCGTCGGAAGCGCCATGTTCGCCGCTTCGTGCCATGCAGAGGCCACGCCGTGATCGAGCCCTCGCGCACCCACTTCAACAACGTGCGCGGTTTTGTCTTCAGGTAGGCGGACGCTTCGGTCGTCGTCATCCATTCGCTCAGGGTCTCGGCGCCGCGCTTCGTAACAACAGGTTCAGGAATTGGCAGATGCACCTTGCTCACGGTATAGAGCCTCCCAAATGAGTTTCGAAATGGAAAGGAAAGCCGGAAGGGCGAATGGATAATGGGAATGGATGAAGGAAAGGGAGTCCGCCCCGTGTGTTGTGTGTGTGTGGGCTGCGGCGGGGGGCGGTGGGCTACTCTTGGGTGGGTGGTGGCTTTCTCTGGGACCTTACGATGCCTCCCCCTTACACTAGTGCACATCCAGTTCGAAAAATCGAGCGCCTGTCGTGAACTTTTCTTGGTTGACCGTGCGCCAGGGCCGGTCGGCAGCAAAGGGCTTTGCATGCGCCACCGGATATATAAACCCTTGTTGGACGATAGCATAGTGGCTTGCACGCGTTAGGCTCACCGTATTGGCTCGGACGGGTGGTTAGGTAACGGATTCCGGGCTCGCAAAGGCTCCCTACTTATACTAAAGGGCAGGAACTTGGGAAAATTCCTCACCTCTTTGCAAAAAAATCTGTGGAAATCGAGTGTGCGAGCCGGTTAAGGGCTGTTAACGGGATCACAAGTTAGTCCAACTGTTGCTCGTCTTTGCCGCGCATGTCTTCTTCTTAACAGGTTGTATTGTGGAAACAAGAGAGGTTTTTGATTCTGGGTAGGGCTTCAAGTCCTTACTTTCGAACGGGACATCTGTTCAACATCTGCAGAACCCGTCCTGACTCTCGCTTCAGGACATGACTAGCTGTAGAATCTCCGCGATTCCGAGGCTTTGAACGACTTCGGAGCTTGCTGGAGGTGCTCCAATGAAGATGACATCCGAAATCGGTCGGAGGGAGTTCTTGCAACACAGTGCACTTGCTAGCGCCGCGCTCTGGCTGCCACAGTTGAAGCAGGATTCACCACAAGGAGAGTATGAAATCGCTCTGGGCACCTGGCCACATCGCATTTACAAAGAGAACGATGGGGTTTTGGACTCGGCTAGTACGGAAAGCTTTGTATTCAATCTACTCGTTAAGGACCAGAAAAATCTAGCGGTTGATCCTTTGAGTGCACGGCTAGAGTTCTATTCCGCAGGAGAAAAGGTCAACATCATTGAGTTCTCCAACAAGGCGTTGGAAGCGATCCGCAGTGTATCGATTGCCACGCGGGAGCCTGACAAAGAAGATGAAGTTTTCGACTTCCGTCATTATTTTTCGCTCCCGGTGAATTTAAACGCGGAGCGGCTGGTCTATGAGTTGGTTCTGATGCAGCCTGGCAGCCGGAAATTGCAGACAAAGCTGGAAATTCCCCTGTTGCGCTATCAGCAAACAACAAAGTTGATATTCCCTATCAAAGGAAAATTCTTCATCGGTCTGGGCCACGATTTCAATGAGCCTCACAGCGACGGCCGAAGTCAGCATTTTGCGTATGACGTTCTCGGGACGGGCCCGCATTGGGAGATAACAAGAAATGGCGGAGCGACAAATGCGGATTTTTACTCATGGGGGCGGGAAGTCATAGCGCCTGCGGACGCAACGGTCTTGTATGCACGTAATGACGTGCCTGATCAAACGATCCCCGGGACAATGAATCCGAAGTTATATATGAATATGCCTAACCCCAACCTTGCCAACCCTGGCAATCACGTGCTACTTGACCACGGAAACAATGAGTGGAGCTCTCTCGGTCATATGCAGCACGGTTCAGTGCGCGTCAAGACAGGAGATCGTGTGAAGCAAGGCGAAGTGCTGGGCCTAACGGGAAGTGCAGGCGATTCCCAGCTTCCACACCTTCACTATCAATTTCAGATGTCGGGTGAGCCTTTATATTTTGCCGATGGACTTCCTTCGCGCTTCGAGAATGTCTCCTTCGACCTCTTTGGAAAGCCGATGAAAATAGCTGCTCCGAAACGGGGCATCCTTCTGGAGGCTCACTAGGCTAGGACGCTGTGGCACAAGTGCGTCCGGGCAATTTTGTTAAAGGAGGCCTGTTAAATGAAGCCGGGTCCGCCAGCACTTCGAATGGAGTTTTTCCGCAGCCTGCTAGCCTAGGGACCTGAGTACACAGCCTCGCAACACATGGAGCGGCTACGCGCACGGGAACTGAGCACCAAGCGATCTCTCGCTATGCGGGAGTTCGCGCTCGGCCAGGAAGCCTTCAGCGTTTCGTCCAGCGCGAACCGTTAAGGCGCGTGCACGAATGCGTCTTTGGAGTGATGTAGTTGGAGAGTGAGCCGGTCGATCCTCGTCTCTGACAGTGTTGAATTCGGCGATGCCATATCCGCCCCTGGCCTTAGCTTCTGGGTTCGGGGACAGGTCACCTGTCCCCGAACCCGTCCCCGATTGCATGTCCCCGGGGACGGGCCGTAACGGAATGGCTAAAGGCGTCGCCAAGCGACGCCTTTAGCGATGAATCTCGCCCGAGATTCACCGCTTCAGAGTTGCGGCTGCGGCAACCGCTTACTCCATTACCGGGAAGCTACACCACACTCGTCCCACTGGCTTACTTTGAAAGGCATAGGCTGACGCTGGACTGGCTAAGGTTCTTGGACACATTTCAGAGCACCTGCGTGGATCTCGTCCGAGAGGGAATAGTCGGGTGCTGGCACAGGTGACTGGCGAACCATCGTGCTTGCGCAAGTCGCCACATACGATGATGGCCGTCTTCGCCCACGCGGATGACGAAGCTTTCGTCGGGCCTCTGCTGCTACGTTATGCCCATCAGCGAGTGAAAATCCACCTGGTCATGATGACCCAGGGGGACGCCGGGCGGCCCGGCATGTCTTATGGCATACCCAGCGGCCTCAGTTCGTCCGCGCTCGTGCCGAAGAAGCCAGGTGCTCCTGTCGCGAACTTGGGATCGAGCCGCCGGTAATTTTTGGAGTTCGAGGTCGGACAACTCGGAAAGGTGGTGCGGCCACCTTGGGACCACCTCGCCCGAGCGGAACGCGAAATTCGCCACCTCTTTGCCGAAATCAGGGATTGTGATTACGTTCGGACCGGAGGGAGAGTACGGTCATCCCACCACCGTCTGGCGGGCGATGTGGTTACACAGGTGGTACAGAGCGGGGCTGACGGCGCACCTCGTCAACTCTTTTATTCTGGCTTCGGCTTTCCTCATGGCATAGTGAGGAGCCCATTTTGGCGTCGATGCTTCATATCTGACAGTTCGCGTTCCGTATTCGAACGATGACTTCAACGCTTTTCAAAAATCGTTCAGGTGCTACAAGACCCAATTCTTGCCAGAAGAAATGGAGTCCTATACGAAACAGTTCGACGAGTTGTGGGGAGGGCGTATCTATCTGCGTCCCTGGTTTGGTGCGGAGAGGGGGCAACGACCTTTTCAAGCTGAAGGACCAGTAGAGCTTAGTGCCAAGTCGGAGTTGTGTCCGTCCAGGAACAGGGAATGACAGGAAAAACTAAGTTCCAGGCACCTCTCGTTGGCCGGTTTTGACGTGATAACCGGTTTCAAGTGATCTGGCGCTGCCGCTAGTGAGAAATATCCACCTCGCCCTGCTTTGCCGAGCTAAGTTCCGCGCCGGTCGAAGCGCCCGATATGAGATCCTCATCATTCAGGGTTATGCTTCCTGTCGCTGTAGCGGGGCGAAAGTTGCCGGAGTTCCTGACGGTACTTTTGAAGCCGAAGGCAGGCTGCCTGAAATTCGAGTGGTCTTCGAAATTCGCTAGCTGACCACTGCCGGTCCAGGTGAGACTGATGGCTATCGGCAAAGAAGCGTTCGATACTAGATCGGTGACGTCCACTGTCGCCTTCAGGATTGCCGCCTTGAGCGAACTATCGATGTTGAGCGCACCTAGTGACAAGGGGACGCTCTCGTCGGCAAGGATTAGCTGTGTCTCCGTGCAATTGTTCGCCTGGGAGATAAACATGAAAACGCCCGAAGAGGCTATCGGTCCGCCATCTTGCTTGATACTGCCGTTAACAGCAATCAAAGTGACCATTGTTTCAATGCATCCTGACGGATCGAGAGTGTCGAAATCGGCGTCAGCCACCAGGCCCTTGAATTGCATGTGAACAGTTTGGGCCGAAGCTGCTCTCGATGGAGACGGCAGCGCTAGGGCGATCCCCAGAAAGAATACCAGCATATTCTTCAACTTTGTCATGTCAGTTCTCCTAATCCGAGCGATCCGGTTCGCGTCGTGTTTGCTTCCGTTCGTTTCAGTAACCAAAGCCAAGGCGAAATCGGCCTGGAAGCGATTTCGCTGATATTTTCAACTTAAAAGCTTGCGTTGGAATTACGAATCGCCCGACCCCGACTACTCGCAGTCGGGCGTTTCAGTATGCACGTAACGAAGGGCCAGCCACATCGGTCGGTCAACTTTGCCGAGCAGGCGGGTCGTTTACTCACAATGCTCCTCCGTGATCGCAGCGCAAATGGTGCTCAATAAGTCTGCGTTAAGTTGAAACTGAAGTATGTGTCCACTCCGCCAAAATCGACCTCGAACACTCCAGATTGGTCACCATTGATGATGTAGTAATTTACGTCCGGCGTTGTCGCGCTAAAGAGCGGCGTCACTATTACTGGGGGGAAGACGTATGGGGAGCCAATCTGAAACGTACCGGCCGGGAAGCTGACGCGGTAGTGGCCGGCATAGACATGCGTAGCGGCGAACCCACTACCGGAGCCTACACTGCCGTCAGAAGTTATTATTCCCTCGAGCGTTTTAGCAGAGACGGTGGCAAAGGTGGTGGCGGTTTTGTTCCCGACCGTCAGAATAACGGTATAGGTTCCGATGTGTGGCACGGGATTGAGGGCAGCCACAACTTGACTTGGAGAACTCGCCAGTATCGACAGGGACTTCGATCCAAGCACTGCCGTAGCCGCGCCCGGTCCAAACGGGCCCTGAAGTATCAACTGATTTGCAGCGATTGTCACCGAATCAATTGCGATGTTATTGGCATCTGCGCGCACATTACGAGCCGCGGCAAACAGGAATGTCGCTAGTGCAAGTAATGTCATGCGGAGTCTCGCCGAATTTGAAAGTTTCTGTCTCATGGTTTCCTCCTCTGTGAGTTTTTGTGAATCTCTTGAATCAATCTGCCGTTTCCAAAAGCACGCGGCCCCAAGCACTCGGGTTGTTCATCCTCCGTGATCTTGTCCGCGTGCCGGATCAACATCCCTACACTGGGTAAAGTGAAATCCCGCGAGAGAGAGGCTCACTGGCGGTCAAAAAAGTTCGACCGGGCCACGTGGGTGACAGCTCCCTCACCAGCATGGGTGGTAGGCAGTAGGCGAGCCTCCGCTTACCTTGTTGTTGAAGACGGTCTGGTTCTGCTGCACATACTTGCCACTCTGAAGGACGTAATAAGTCCAGCGCACCAGCCCGTACGGCTTTTCAAAATCGAACGTCTCTTTGTAAGGACAGTCGTTATAGCTGGAACTGCAACTGTAGCGATACGACAGCGTCAGGGTGGGAGCGTTGCTGGTCAGCGAGCCGCCAAGGCTCATCAGGGTCGGCCCCCAGATCTCATTCACTACATAACCGAGATTGTTGCTGGAGCTGGCCGCGCAGCGACCGCCATAAATGGTGTAGGGTGACGACGGCATGGTGATGGAAGCCAGCTTGGCACCATATACACCTGAGGCAGGTTTATCCACGCAGCGGGGCGACCAGGGCATGGTTGTAATGCTTTGTAGCTGGTGGGGTCGTTCCAGTTATACTCGGTGGCCCACTGATAGATGTAACTGTTGTCTAGTAATTGACATCCCAGGGATAACCCGATGGTCCCTTCGCCCAATAGAAAACGCCGCTGCTGCGATACGTATAGAGCGGATTGGCGTTACTGGTGAGGTGATACTGCTGACTCCAGGCAGTCCCCATGGCAAACCAATTCACCATGTCGTACTGCATCGAACTGCACGGCGTCGCAAAAGCAGACGTGGCAAGCAAAGGAAGTAACGTGAAAAGCTTCTTCAACAGGGACACTAAAGGGCCCTTTACGATGGATACGTTGTTCATAAATCCTCCTACGCCCTCAAAGCGCCGAAACTGCAGAGACTTCGCCACTCCTTGACTAGCCTGGAATCAGTGATAAACTCTGCTGAAAATCTGTGAGCCTCCCCATGGGTTTCCTTCCTGTTTCCGCCACTGGTTGTGGTTCCTCCGCAAGGAGATCAGCCTCGCTTCTCCGGCCTTCACCTCTTAAAGTGAAATTCAGGCAAGATTGGGGTCATTACAGGGAAGAGGATTTTCCGGTTGGCAGCGGGTGCCGCCCCATGGGGCAGCAGGATGGGGGTTGTGCCGCAGTCTTCTCCTAATCTCGTAACCGCACTCCTGGTGAAATGGAGGGCTGGCGATGAGCAGGCGCTCGAAGCTTTGCTGCCGCTGGTCTATAACGAACTGCGCCGTGCGGCACATCGCTACTTGCGGCACGAGCGTCCGGACCACACCTTACAGAGCACTGCGCTGGTGCATGAAGTTTATCTCCGCCTGCTGAAGCAAGGGACACACGAGTTTGAAAACCGGGCTCACTTCTTTGCGATTTCCGCGCAGCTATGCGACAGATTCTGGTGGAGTACGCTCGTCGCCGGAAGGCAGCGAAGCGCGATGGCGGACATACGGTCACGCTGCATGACAGTATCAGCTTGCTCAAAACGAGGAGCATAGATCTGGTCGCCCTTGACGATGCCTTGAACGGATTGGCCGAGCTTGATGCGCGACAAAGTCGCATTGTCGAACTGCGCTTCTTCGGCGGGCTTTCGGTCGAGGAGACCTCGAGGCGTTGAGTTTGCACTCTCGTTGGAATCTACAATCTAAACACCTTAAAGAACAATATCATCAATATCCGGTAATGAATAAATGACAAAACGCCAACAAATGCGTGACATATGCCGTTCGGTACTTGACTACGCTCCTTGTACCTTCAATCAGACCTGCACGTCCTAGTTTTCTAACAACCGACGGTTATGGAGCGGATTCTTATCGTCGACGATGATCGAGCCGTCCAGAAGGCAGTGAAACGCCTGTTTGAGTTTGAGGGATACGAGGTTGAGGTAAGTGGTGACGGCGAATCCGCGATAAAGGCGCTCCATACTTCCACTCCGACAGCTATAGTTCTCGACTTGCGATTGCCTTTGGTCTCAGGACAAGAGGTTTGTCGTAAAATCAGGCAACAATCATCCACACTGCCGATCATTGTTCTCAGCGCAGCAACGGATGTTGCGGACAAGGTCTTGCTTCTGGAACTCGGAGCCGACGATTACGTAACAAAGCCCTTCAGTCCCCGAGAACTGCTCGCTCGGGTGCGCACGGCAATCCGTCATACACGGAAATCTGACGTCCGCGATTTAATGACATTTGATGGGGTTAGCGTCGATCTCGCCAGGATGGAAGTCACATTCGACGGTCAACCCGTCGAACTGACGGCACAAGAATTCAAGCTACTCAAATTTTTCTTGCAGAACGTGGAGAGAGTTGTCTCTCGCGACGAACTCCTGAGGAAAGCATTCGGTTACCAGGACTATTCCACTTCTCGCACGGTAGATAATCACATCTTGAAGCTCAGGCAAAAACTCGAAAGAGATTCCGCTAATCCAGTCCATTTTCACACAGTACATGGCGTAGGTTATAGATTCGTGCGCTAGCAGTGAGAGGAATTTCGCGCTAGCAAGAACGTTTGGGTATGGCGGCTGAACCGAGGAAGTTAACACGACCCACCGGTCGTCTTGTTTCAGCCTTGCCGTCCGGCGCTTCTAGCTGGTTTCCACTCGCGGATCCGGCGGAACTTGTCAAAAATGAGCGTGCCGGGAGCGGGCTGTATTTTTGCGCAGATCAGATTGTTGGAAAAGTTGCCGTCGGGCTTCGGCAATTTTTTGCAAGCTTTCGGTGCAAGCCGGTTCCGTCAGGGCTGAATTTATGCTCGGATGCGCCTTTGTGAGTTGAGTCTGGTCTTATTCTGCTTCGGCCGCGGTACCTTCATCCCAGGAGCATGGAGCGCATCTTATCGCCCAGTTCCGGGGTGTTCTAGTGCCATGCACACTCATTGCGTTGTCGTTACAGCGCCCGTCCAGAACATCATCTTCTTGTCAAGAATTCTCAAATCCTCGGCCTTCGATTGTTCAAAGGTCAGTGATGAGCTGAAAATCGACTTTGATCTTCGTACCAACACACAAACGGCCGCCAACCGGAAATGATATCCATAATTGGCGATGCCTTTTCCCCCGCAATGGGGGTTGTGCCTGTTCCGGCAAAGAAAATGTAATAACTAGGTGACATTTTTTTACCTTCCGTGGACACTTGCCTTGGTTGATCAGTTCAAGCTCTTGGCCTGAGGAGGGTCTCTGTATGGAAAACATGTGGAGCAGCATGAAAAGCGAAATCAATCGGCGTTCGTTCGTGAAGAACGGACTGACCGCAGGTGTCGCGACAGCCGGCGCCGGACTCCTGGTCAATAGCTCGTCGGTTTTAGCCCAAGAGGGACCCGAAGAACACAGCGGCCGTCTCACTCCAGGAGATGCGGCCCTACTTCGGTTCGCGGCGGCAGCAGAAATCCTCGAGACCGACTTTTGGGTGCAGTACAACCAACTCGGCGGAATCCAGGACAGTGAAGTCCCAGGTGGAAGCGGGAATCCGGCCTACACCGCTGCACTTGAAGTGCTGGACTCGGACATGGCCCAATATGTCCACGACAACACCGACGACGAGTTCACGCACCAGAACTTTCTCAATGCGTATCTCGCCTCCAAAGGGGCGGACACAGTAAACCTCGAGCAGTTTCGTACTCTGCCGGGTAGTTCGGCGACCGGATCCAGCGGAAAGCCGCGTCTTACAAACCTTACGCAGCTCACGCTGGACACAAGTTGGTGGACTCGGTACCGCAGCAGTACCCACAACCCTGACCTTGATCCGAATTTCAAGTTCCCGCAAGCTGTCCCAACTTTGGCGGTGGGGCAGCATACGGCAATTCCTCGGACCGATGATGACACCAAGGATGCCAACTTCCTTCAGGCGATCGCGAATACCGCGGGATTCCACTTTCCGACGATCGAGCAAGGTGGCAACAGCCTTTATCCATCGATGGCGCAGAGGGCGACCAGCGTAGAAGTCCTGCGAATTCTGATCAGCATCGGCCCCACCGAGACAATGCACTTTCAAACCTGGTCAGACAAGGCTGGCAATGCGCCTCCTTTGACTGCCGTGGATCCGGTCACCGGCGTATCCGTGACCTTTCCAGACCTGAATTCTCCGCCCTTTGGTGGCGAAGACTTCCAAACCAACCTGATCATGCCTGAACCTTGCCCATTCCTCAGCCGGAAGCTCCCACCATGTTCGATCATTCGTCCCACTGAGACGAAGGGCATTGCCATGGGCGTGGTCAATTTCCTGACGGCCATGGGACTCTTCATCGGCCAGCCGCCGGCGTTCTTTGAGTTGTTGCACGATCTAGCGGAAGATGCGGATGAAGCCAGACGGGGCCGGTAATCTCGGAACATAAGGAAAACCAACTCTTACACTAGCCCGGCTCGCTTCGAGTTTGTGCTCAATGGCGAACAAGTATGAGAGTTGCGCGTAAGGGGTCAGCGACACCTAAGGAGACTCTGATTAAGCTCTCTCCTTTTCACAACCGGTCAAGTTAGAGTGTCTGAAAAATGAAACCGAGGACCCTGGCGATGATGACCGGCTTTGAGCAGTACACGAGGAAGACGCGGCGAGCCATATTTCTGGAAGAGATGGAGCAGGTGGTGCCGTGGCGCGAGTTGTGCGCACTGGTGGCGCC
>Ga0070717_10002128_pt1 | contig 13880 bp, 16 predicted proteins | sample LARL113metaG_FD_71366 | JGI IMG/M metagenome (GOLD analysis project Ga0070717, IMG submission 71366) | Corn, switchgrass and miscanthus rhizosphere microbial communities from Kellogg Biological Station, Michigan, USA - LAR L11-3 metaG | ecosystem: Host-associated > Plants > Roots > Rhizosphere ... | reverse complement strand
TACGCCTTCGATTTCTAACCCAGGATTCAATGCACCGCGAATTCGCTCGATCGTATCGAGCAGTTCGGAGATTCCTTCAAGCGCGAAATACTCCGCCTGCATGGTGATCAGGACCGAATCCGCCGCCACCAGCGAATTGAGAGTCAGCAGATCCAGTGCCGGAGGACAATCAATGACGATGAAGCTGAATTTCTCGCGCAAAGGCGCGAGCGCATCGCGAAGGCGGAATTCCCTATTCTCGGCATCGATCAGCTCAAAATTTACGCCAACTAAGTTCTTGTGCGCCGGGAGAATGAAAAGATGCTCCAGTTCGGTCTTTTGCAGTGCGGCTGTGGCATCGCATTCTCCGACCAGTAATTTGTAAGTGGAATTTCGGTCGGCGTCTTTGCCTAAGCCAACTCCGCTGGTCGAGTTCGACTGCGGATCGCAATCGACGAGAAGGGTGTTCAGCTTAGCGGAGGCGAACGAAGCCGCAAGATTTATGGCAGTCGTAGTCTTCCCGACGCCACCTTTTTGATTGGCGACAGCGATAATGCGGGCCATTGAATTTTAGGGAGAACCCAGAGACTTGAGCGCAGCATAGTTCGAATCAGCCGCTTTTGCAATGCCGGATTCGAGTGCAGGTACTAAAGAATTCTATTCTGCTTCGATTGCGATAGTTGCGGCAGTTACGAGCGATCTTTCCACAGCGCGAATTGTTCCACGTGGAACAATCGAGACTGATCGGATTGGAAAGAGTTAACAGACTTGCTTTTGGACAAAATTGTTCCACGTGGAACAGTGTGTTTTTGGTCAGGGAATCTCCCGTTCACCCGATCTTGCGCGGTGAAACAAATAAGAATGGCAGCTGCGCTTTCGGTGAAACTTAGTCTCGGCGTTTGCCGACCAGCAACGTTCTGCTTCTTGAAAGCGGAACCGGTATCCGCGCTTTCCAATCGGCGCTCGATAAAGTGGACACGGCCGTTGCGACCTGCTCTCTCCCGACCAAGATCGCGATTCTTCCTTGCGGTTTAACTAGACTGAATGCAATCGGCAGAATTCGTTCAAAGCGCTCCACCGCACGAAACGTGACTAGGTCCGCGCTGAGCGATATGCTCTCGGCTCTCTCAGTGAGAACTGAAACTGAACCGAGGTTAAGTGAGCGAACCACCTCACGCAGGAACGTGGCCTTGCGGTGATTGGATTCGATCAAAGTAAGCTGCAAAGACGCGATCCATATCTTTAATGGCAACCCAGGAAATCCGGCGCCGGAGCCGATGTCAATTGCGGATTCATAAGAGTCTCCGGCAGGGAATAGCTGTGTCGCGGCGAAAAATGATTCACCAAAGTGCCGGGTCACAACTTCCTCAGGATTGCTGATGGCTGTCAGGTTGAGCTTTGAGTTCCAGCGAAGCAGGAGATCGATATAGCGCTGGAGCGCGTCCAGTTGTGAATCTGATAGCGACGCTGACCCAATGAAAGGCGCTAGCAACTCTGCAATCCGAGCCTTCTCTAGTTTTGTCGAGGCCGTTTCTGAATGCCGCTTCATTCAAGTTTGCATTGTAGATGAGCGCGTAAACAGCGTACGCCAAGGTGATTTTGAAATGAGATTCCCGACGGCAGTGGACAGCCGGGTACCAAACATTACTTGACACCTATCCATAATTCTGCAAATATCGAAATATTAAGGATTCTGCCCAAGTCACGAAGTACGCCGACATGTTTTCGGCAATCGGAACTGAGCCCCGGCTTCGCATAATGCAATTCCTGCTGTCGGCCCATCCCGATGGAATGGTGGTGAACGAGATTCAGGCGGAGTTGGAAATCCCGAGCTCCACGCTATCTCACCACCTAGACAAGCTTAGGCATGAAGGTTTGATCAATGTCCAGCGGGAGAGCACGTTCTTGCGCTACACGGCCAACACCGAGGCACTGCGAGAATTGTTGCAGTTTTTGTACGCGGAGTGCTGCACGCGAAATCAAGCAGTGAAGCCGCAGGAAATTGTGCAGATCTGTAAGTGAGGAAAGGTGCAGCAATGGGTCCCAGCTAAGGATGGCCAACTGCGGCGGCTTAAAAGCTGCGTTCACTCTAAATAAACGTTTTGCGGCACGTCTGAAAACGTGCCCTGATACAAACCCCGATGCAGGCGGAACAGACGAGGAGTTTCCTATGAATAGCACTGACGTTAGGGAGATCGTAAAAGAGAAATATGGCCAGGCGGCACTGCGCGTGAACCAAGGCGGCAGCAGTTGCTGCGGAGCCACAGCGGCGAACAGTCTAAGTTGCGATCCCATTACTGCGAACCTTTACGATGCGGTGCAGACGGGAGCACTTCCTGAAGCGGCGGTGCTTGCATCGCTGGGCTGCGGCAATCCGACGGCGCTGGCGCAACTGAATCCAGGAGAGGTGGTCCTCGACTTGGGGTCGGGCGGCGGGATCGATGTGCTGCTTTCTGCAAAGCGTGTTGGTCCGACGGGCAAAGTTTACGGTCTCGACATGACGGACGAAATGCTTGCGCTGGCGAATGAAAACAAGCGCAAGGCTGGCGCAGAAAACGTTGAGTTTCTGAAAGGTGAGATCGAAAACATTCCATTGCCGGACGGTTCGGTTGACGTCATCATCTCAAATTGTGTGATCAATCTTTCCGCCGACAAAGACCGCGTGCTGCGCGAAGCCTTTCGGGTGCTGAAGCCGGGCGGCCGGTTCGCAGTTTCAGATGTCGTGACTCGCGGGGACATCAACGACGAGATCCGAAAGAGCATTTTGTTGTGGGTAGGTTGTGTTGCCGGAGCGCTGGACGAAAAAGAGTATCGCGCAAAACTGAGGGGTGCTGGATTCGACGAGATCACGATTGAGCCTACGCGTGTTTACCGGGTTGAAGATGCGCGCGAGTTTCTTTCTGAAGCCGGGATTGATGTGGAGGTGATCGCGCCCCAGGTTGAGGGAAAAATCATGAGCGGATTTGTGCGGGCAGTGAAGCCGACTGCGAAAAGTTGTTGCGGACCTACTTGCTGCAATTAGATAAAAAATCCGTCAACCACGAAGGGCACGAAGTTGCACGAAGGAAACGCACCCATACATTACAACGTTTTGTTTCTCTGCACCGGGAATTCGGCGCGCTCGATCATGGCCGAGGCCGTTCTGAACTTTAAGGGCAAACCGCGATTTACTGCGTATAGCGCGGGAAGCCATCCATTGGGAACGGTTCGGGCGGAAGCGCTGAAACGGCTCCAGGCTGGCCGGATTCCAACGCAAGGTCTACGCAGCAAAAGTTGGGACGAGTTTTCTAAGCCGGACGCACCGAAGCTCGATTTTATTTTTACCGTTTGCGACAGCGCTGCGAAAGAAATTTGCCCAATCTGGGCCGGCCAACCGATGACCGCGCATTGGGGCGTTCCTGATCCGGCCGCGGTGAAAGGTTCTCCGCAAGAAGTGGAGCGCGCTTTTCGAGAGGCCTTCACGATTCTGGATCGCAGAATCAGCCTTTTTCTCTCGCTTCCACTTGCTTCGATCGACAAGCTGGCGCTGAAAAAAGAAATCGAGAAGATCGGGCGGCAATGAAATTGAATCAACCTGCTTGGATGTGCTTCTCCGCCGACCGCGTCAAGGACTGTACTGAACCAGGCTCTTTCGCATCATAAAGAACAATACAGTCTAGCTGTCGGCAGGAGGACACCATGCAAATCGATCTGCAGCGGCGACTCTTAGTGCGCAACTCCCTTTTGCTGGGAGTAGCGATTGCAACCCCCGCGTTGCCACTTCTTGGCGATGAGAAGAATTCGAAGGCGGAACAGAAAGAGCCCGAAGTTACCGCGACGGAAGACCTGATGCGGGAGCATGGCGTGATCCGGCGCGCGCTGCTGGTTTATCTCGAAACCGTTCCCAAATTGCGGCACAATGCAGCGAGTATTGATCCGGCCGCGCTCCGGCAAACGGCGCAACTGTTCCGCACCTTCGGCGAGGACTATCACGAACGAATGCTGGAAGAGGAACATATCTTCCCGCTCATTCGTAAACAGGGCAGCGAACTTAAACGCTATGCGGACACTCTTACTGAGCAGCACAATCGAGGGCGCGAAGTCACCGATTATGTCCTCGCCGTAAGTAACGGCCCGCGCGTTTCAGCCGCGCACGTGGAGCCGCTGGCGAAAGTTCTAGAGACGTTCGTCCTCATGTATCAGAACCATGCTGCGCGCGAAGACACCATTGTTTTTCCCGCCTGGAAGAAGAATTTCTCCAACAAACAGCTCGACGAAATATCTGACCAGTTTGAGGATATTGAGCACAAAATGTTTGGCAAAGACGGCTTTGAAGATGCCGAGAAGAAGATTAATAGTATCGAGACTGAGTTAGGGTTCGGTGATCTGGCGCAGTTCACACCGCCCCCTCCGCCGAAACCGTGAAACAGAGGGACGACCAGCAGCACCGAAGGAGACAAGTATGGTTAATCGTATGGAGTACGACGAAGGCGATCCCCGGCACCACACCGGCCCAATATTACGGCGCCGCATGATCCGTATTTCAGCCGCTAGTGAACCAGACTAGTTATCGGGTGGAATGGAACCTGCATTTTTACCTCCTGCGGAACGCGCTACTGCGAAGCATGCGGCCTGAAACCATAGGCAAAGTGGGACTACGCTTCTGGCTAGGGAACCAGAGTCGTTAACAACGTTGTGACTCAGTACTCTACCTCGCCTTTCTGAATTCGTGCACCAATCCCTTCCACAGCGGCGCACCTGCAACTCCGATCATCAGAAATGCGGCAAACAGAACCACGGCATCGAGACTGGCACGGCCTTCTCTGGCCCAATACACGTCTCGCAGATTGAGCCAAAGCGCAAACTCATCCAAGGTCAGCGCGGCTGCAGCGCCATAAAGAATGCAGAGCAGGCGTCGCCCACCCAACTTCCAACCCTTCGCCTCTCCTCCGGCGTCGATCATCCACCCGTAACCCACGATCAATAACATGAGAATGCCAAAGACCAGGTGATGAATGTGCCGTCCACCCATATGAATGTCATGAAACGGTCCCACGCCGTTGTGAATCGACCAAGTAAGCGCGCGCACGCCAGCGAAGGTAAGAAAGAACGCAATGGAGGAGAGCAGAATGCGCCGCCGAGGAGTGTCGGGTAAATGCCGGTGCAGCAAATCGCCGGCCCGCGTGTAGTGAAGCAGCGCGAGGATCGCGGCTGACATCGCCACCACGAAAATGAAGACAACCCAGGCTCCGGTCATGCAGTTGGTTTTATCGCGTCAGCGGGGGCCTGTCTAGCGTGGAAACCAATTGGGCGTACGGCGCAACGAACCAAGACGGTAAAAGGTGGGACGGATGCGGCATATTTCAGAGTTTAGAAAGAGACTGTGATACAGGACGTACCCGCCAGAATCAGTGAAGTGGGAACTGCTAAACGGGTAATCAGGACTGTAAACAACACACCTACTGCTCCGCGCGTAACACCTGTCGGACAGGAATGTCCGACCCACATGGGCATTGCTAAGGCAGAATCACTGCCGCCCCGTCAATCGAATCACCCTTCACCGCCATCAGCGCTTCATTCGCTTTCTCCAAGGGGAACGATGTCACCTTCGGTTTCAGCTTGATCTCGGCTGCGAGTTGGAGGAAGTCGCGGGCATCGGCGCGGGTCATATTAGTGACACTGCGGAGCTGGCGCTCGCCCCAGAGCAGGTGGTCGTAGTCGAACTGCGGAATCCGGTCGAGATGAATTGCATTGATGGCGACCACGCCGCCTTTGCGCAAGCTTGAGAGCGCCGCGATGACGACGTCGCCGCTAGGCGCGAAGGTGATGGCACGATCCAGTTCAGTGGGCGGCTTCTCGTCTTCGGTGCCGACCCAAGTCGCTCCAAGCTCGGTTGCCAGCTTACGATGAGACTCGCCACGAGTGGAAACGTAAACCTCGCACTTCCAGGCTTGCAGCACTGCAATTGCCAGATGGGCGGAGGCGCCGAAGCCAAAGAGACCGACGCGCTCTCCTTTTTCAACGCCAGCAACGCGCAGAGCGCGGAAGCCGATGATTCCGGCGCAGAGCAGCGGCGCTGCATGGACATCATCGAGCTGCGCAGGAATAGGAAAACAAAAATCGGCTCGGGCCAAGGCGTATTCGGCGTAACCACCATCGACGGTGTATCCGGTGAAGGTTGGAAAGTCGCACAGGTTTTCCATGTTGCGGCGGCAATAAGAGCAGGTGCCGTCGATGCCACCGATCCAGGAGATGCCGACACGAGTTCCTCGGCGGAGTTCACTGGGTAATTTCGTCGAGCTCGGCTCGACCGGACGGGCGAGGGCACCCGTCCCTCCATTTTCTCTGTCGGACAAGAATGTCCGACCCAAACGGTCTGTACTGGAACCGAGTCCGGCGATGATTTCGCCGACAATCTGATGACCGGGTACGACCCGGGGCTTACGGGGCGGCAGTTCGCCTTCCACGATATGAAGGTCAGTACGGCAAACGCCGCAGGCCAGTACACGTAAGAGGACGTGGCCGGTCTTGGGTTCAGGTGTGGGAATATCTTCGATGTTGAGAGGAGATTCAGAGATCGAAGACGGAGTGGAGAGCACTGCGGCTCGCATGAACTAAATTCTATTCTTCGCGGGCGGGGAAACAGAGAGAGCATTCTCAGCGGAAGGTGAACGTGCTCTGGCCGCGGATAGAGCTATTGTTCCATGAAGTCCACGAAAGCGCCGGTCTTCTGGTAGTAAACCCGCAGGCTGCATTGCTTCGGGGCCATGTGGGCAAAAGAAAGCTGGAGTTGTTTCGTCGGTTCGGGAATCTCGCCGATCTCCATAGGGGCATGCGCTATGTCCTGCGCGGGGTTGTAAGCTGCCCCTGCAGTGACGTTCTTGTTAACGGTGATCGTCCAATTTTTTCGGTCCGGCGTCAGGTAAATCGTATACGCGCCCAGCGGAATTTCATGCCCGCCGAGGGTAAGTGGAGTCTGCACGTAAAGAGTAATTCCCGGCGACCAGACGCGGCCGTTTCTCGGTTCCTCTTTGACGTTCGGATGGTATTGAATTGTGACCTGATTGCCGTCGGCAAAATTGCAATACGTCTGAGCATCTTCAGCGAAAACATTTGCCGCTGAAACCATGACGAACAAAACTATGACTGCCGGAACCGGCGAAGTGGAGATGCGCATCTGCTGGATTTCCTTTCCGCAATAATTTAACACTGCGTAGGCAATTAAACCCAGAATTTGTTCAGTAATCTCGGAGGGCCTCTAATAAACAGCCCAGGCCGATTTCAGAGATCAAATTCCTGAAACCGCAGAAGGAACAGAGAATCGCAGAGGAAACAGCCCGACCGGGCCTGATCTTCGGTTACGTTCTCAAGAGAGGTGGGGGTTGTTACCGTTTGGGCAGGGAGAAAGCCGCCAAATGTCCAAACTGAAACTTCTTTACGGAGAATCAAACGAGGAAGTGCTGGCCTCACAGGCCGCCGACTTACAGAAAGCGGGCTATACCGTCCAGACTGCGATTGGCCGCAAAGGCGTCATGGACGCGTTGAAGAAGGATACGGTTGACCTGGTGGTGCTTGGCCAGACCCTAACCCGAGATGATCGCCATCATCTTCCTTATATGGTGAAAAAGATGCAGGCTGGAGCAAAAGTTTTGGTCCTGCATACCGATGGCTCACGGCATCCCTACGTGGATGGAAATATCGATACCGGAAGCGACATGCAGCATTTGCTGGATAAGATCATCGCGATGCAGAAGCCGGCGCAGCCAGAACGGCCGGCAAAGACGATGGCGGCAAGCGCTGGTTCACGATAGCTGGGCTCAGGCGGCTTCGCCGGTTTTGGTCGCCTCTGGGCCGTTGGTGCGAGCCCAGGTGTAGTGAATGCGGTGAATGACAGTAATCGTCGAGAGCACGGCGATGATCCACAATACCGGGGCCATGCGATTGAAAAGCGCGCCAATAATCACCAAAACCAGCCGCTCCGGGCGCTCCATAAACCCCACACGGCAAGAGCCGATCAGCGACTCGGCACGGGCCCGCGTGTAGCTGACCATGATGGCGCTCACCATCACGAAGGCGGTCAGGACGACGTAGAAAAATCGGTCTCCACGCGCGAAGAAAACCAACAGGCCAAAAAATTGTGATTCATCGCTGTAGCGGTCGATCACAGAATCGAAGAACGCTCCGAAGCGGGTCACGCGATTTTGGGCGCGGGCAACCTCGCCATCGACCAGATCAAAAAAACCCGAGGCGATGATGATCAAACCGGCGTAGAAGAACATGCGCTGCTGGTTTTCGGCAGTGGCATAGCCGAACAGAAAGGCAGCCCAGGCATTCACCACCAGGCCCATGAAGGTCAGAACATTCGGATTGATTCGGGTGAGCGCCAGCCAGCGCACAATTGTCTTCAGCAGAACTCCGCAGGCGCGGCCGAAAGCGCTGGTCCAGGTCATAGTGCTTTGTAATATGTGAAGCTGTGAAGTAAGGCCTGCCTACGGGCGCAGCCTGTATGAAAACGCAGCCGGAGCCAGCTTTGAACTTATCCTGCTGCCGCGCCGTCGTGGATCGTGATCAGGCTCAAAATCTCCAATTCACGCTGGCCATTCGGAGTAACTACAACCGCGGTGTCCCCGACTTTTTTATTCAGCAGCGCGCGACCGATCGGCGAGGTGGTCGAAATTTTTCCGGTCCCCCCGTCCGACTCCTCGCTGGTAACGAGGTTATACTCAACTTCCTCGTTCTTGGTACTATCGTAAACCTTCACTGTCGAGCCCAGACCAACCTTGTCCTTGGGAATGTTATTCATATTGACCATGGACAAATCGGCCAGGCGCTTGCCGAGTTGGCGGACCCGGGCCTTCACATATTCCTGGCGCTGCTTCGCCATGTGATACTCAGCATTTTCACTCAGGTCGCCGAGTGCTGCCGCCTTCTTGATCTCTTTGGGCAGTTCGTGGACGAGTTCGTGCTCGAGCGCGTTAATCTCGTCTTGCAACTTTCTCTTGATGTGCTCGGTCATCGTTGTCGAATTATAAACCGTTTGAGTTGGAATACTTTCGCGGCACGAGAGTAGCGGTTTTCTGGCCCAACTCGGCCGGTCAGAGAGCCACGCGCCGGGACAGACTTTAATTTCGAATGCAGACCAAAATATCTGCCCTGACCCGTCACTAAGTATTTGAGAATAAAGACACTGCTGTTTCAGCGATTGTGAAAGCTGAAGGCTTCATATAGAATGTATGAGTAGCTTTCGTGGGCTGTCCTCCGTATGAGCCTCAACGGTAACGGTGATTTCCACATTGGTGACCGGGTGGTTTACCCAAACCACGGCGTGGGAGTCATTGAACAAGTCGGCAGCCGGACACTTGGGCAGCAAGTCGAGAAGTACTACCTCCTTAATATCAAATCCAGCAATCTCAAGGTAACCGTCCCGTTCCATAGCGTCGGAGCTGTGGGTCTGCGCCGCGTCGTGAGGAATGGCGAGATCCAGAAGATCCTCGATTACCTCTCAGACGGGAACGGCGACAGCGCCACCGACTGGAAGGACCGCTTCAAAGAAAACTCAGACCGCATGCGGACGGGCTCTTTACTGGAAGTTGCGGCCGTGCTGAAGAGCCTATTGGTCCTTAAAGAAACCAAGGGCCTGTCTTTCCGCGAGAAGAAAATGCTGGAACGCGCCCGCTATCTGCTGGTAAGCGAACTAGCCATGGCAAGAAATACCGAAGAAGCGAACGTCGAGTTAATCCTGGACAAGGCCCTATCTAAGACCAACCTCAAGTTTCCTGACGCCACCGAACTGCAATCCTAACCAGTTGCTAGTGCGTATCTCCGTTTGGCGGCTGTTCTCCGCCTAGCCAGGCCCCGAACGGTTTCAGCGGCTCTACGTGATCGAAAACAATCTTCATGCCGGCAGTGATCGGAATAGCCAGAATGAGGCCTGCCGCTCCCCACAGCCATCCCCAAACCAACAGGGCCAGGGTCACGGTAAGCGGGTTGAGCCGCAATCGACCGCCTAGCATTTTTGGATACAGCACGTTAATGGAAACTATGTGAAGGGTAAAGACCGTAATCACGATCCAGACCACCTTGGTCACAGTAAGGTGGCCTATGGCGAGAAATATGGGTGGCAGTAAGGCGATAAGGACGCCGAGATAAGGCACCAGGCTTAAAAACCCACTGATAAATCCAGCGAAATAGAAAAACGGGATATGCAGGAACCCGAAGACGATGGTGCTCGCGCCGGCCATAATCAATCCGATTACGAGATTGCCGACCACAAAATTTCTTATCATTCCCGATATCAGGCCCAGGGTTACGTAGGCCGCCCGGCGGTTTTCGGGTGCCACCAATCCCATGGTCGCTTTGCGCGCATGCTCCTGCCAGGTGAGCATGAAGAAAACTAAAAACGGGATGAATGAGGCGCCCAGCACAGCCTCGGATATAGATCCAAATCCGCTGGTCAGCACGTCGGCCCAGTTCGGCGCCTGTCGTACCTTGATCGTTCCTTTTTCCTGTACAGGATTCAAGGCCTCGATCTTTTGCGCTTTTCCGATGATTTTCGACAGGTCTCGCCGTATTTCTGACGCATGGTTGGGCAGCTCCTCCACCAGATTGGACGCCTTATTGACTCCCACAAACGTCAATCCCGCCATGGCCGCGAGCATGAGCACTACCGCAATACCAGCGGCTGCCGGCCGGGGAACGCGCATCCTGGTGAATAGGTTGGCAAGCGGATCAAGGATGAAAGCTATGAGTGCTGAAATCAGAATGACGACAAGCGTCTGTTCTCCGAAATGGCACATCGTCAGGATCGCCCCCACCCCCATCACGTTCAGCGCCCAGTTCCTAAGCCCGGGGCGCGGATGCGCCACATTCGACCCACGAGGTGGAATGTCCGGAGGAGTATCTTTCGCCTCCCGCTTGTTCTCGATATTCGTAATTGTGTGGGCCATATAATCGCAACATGGATCACGGCAGCCCGACGGGGGCGCTGAAACCGCGAATCTTGGGCTTAGATGTCGGTTCGAGGAGGATTGGGATGGCTATTTCTGATCCGCTGGGCCTTACCGCTCAAGGGTTGCCCACCGTACGGCGGCAGAACAAGCGACTGGATTTCGCGCAGCTTGCAAAGGTAGTCAGCGACTACCAGGTGTCAGAAATCGTGGTTGGATACCCGCTTCGGTTGAGTGGCATGGAAGGCATTCAATCCGGAAAGATGCAGGTTTTCGCCGAGGAATTGCGCAAGAAGTTCGGACTGCCGGTCCACCTGTGGGACGAGCGCCTTACCTCAAGCCAGGCCAACCGGCTGCTGCGTGAAACTGATCTCTCGATCAAGAAGCGTGGCCAGGCCGTTGACCGTATGGCGGCGGTCCTGATCCTGCAGAACTGGATGGAGGCGAGAGGCAGCTTTTAGCCGTGACCCGTGAGCTTTTAGCTCTTAGCCTAGAGCCCTGAACTCAAAGCTCCTGGGCTAGATTCGGCGGGAACGTTGTTGTTGCGTTTCTGCGCACTCCGCGGTTTTTCTCTGCGTTCTCCGGGTTTAAAAGCTCTGCTAGAAGAATTTCACATGCTCGTCAGCTCATTTGTGCTTGTAAACCACCCCAGCCTTCATGACGAATTGGACATTTTCCAATAGACTTACGTCTTTCAAAGGATCCCCTGAAACCGCTACCAGGTCGGCATCCTTCCCGGGCTTGATCGACCCGAATTCATTGCTGCGTCCGATCAAATCGGCCGCCGCGGAAGTTGCAGACTGAATTGCCTGCATTGGAGTCATTTCGTACTTCACCATGAAGGCGAACTGCCTGGCCGAAGTACCGTAGGCGCAGACACCCGCGTCCGTTCCGAAGGCCAGCTTTACTCCTGCCTTAACCGCTTTTCGGAAGTTCTCGCGTTGTATCCCTCCGAGTTCACGATCATGCTCCAGGAAATCTGCGGGCATGGACCCATTTTTGCTGTCGGCCTGAATGCACTCGTCGTCATAAATGTCCATGACCAGGTACGTGCCGTGTTGCTTGGCGAGGGCGATGCCTTCATCGTCGATTAAGGTCGCGTGTTCTACTGAGGCCACGCCGGCGCGAATCGCATTCTTGATCCCCTCGGCTGCGTGCGCATGTGCTGCCACTCGTAAGCCAAAGTGGCTGGCCTCATCGACCGCTGCCTGCAATTCATCCGGCGTAAACTCTACAGATTTGGGATTACTTCCGTGGGTGAGCACCGCTCCGGTGGACAAAACTTTTATGTGATCGACACCCTGGTGAACCAGCAAGCGCACTTTCTGCCGCACCTCCCATGGACTGTTCGCCTCTCCGTAATGAAAATCCCAGGGCAATTGGATATCAGGCGCCATTCCGGTCATGGCGCCCGCGCCTCCAGTGATTGTGATATATGCGCCGGCGACATACATGCGAGGGCCGATGATGTCACCACGGTTGATGGCATCGCGTAGGGCCACATCATTCAGCGCCCGGTACACGCCTACATCGCGAACGGTGGTGAATCCGGATTCCAGCATGACGCGGGCATTCGGCACCGATTCCAGGACGCTCTGCGATGCCGATTTCTTGAGCTGAAATATCGGATCGCCTTCACCATATTTTCCGTCGGCCAAATGGGTATGACAGTCGATCAGCCCCGGCAGCACGGTCATTTTTGATAAATCGATCACGGCCGCATTTTGCGGAATCGTGAGCCCCGGCCCAACCGCTTCAATCTTGTTCGCCCGGATGACGATAACTTGATCCGTAAGAACTGTGCCGTTGTCGGGATCGACGAGCCTGCCGGCCTTGATCACTGTTACCTGCGCAATAGCAGGTGCATATATAAGAAGAAGGAGAAAACCCAGGCATGCGAATTTTTTCAAGTTCAACTCCGCTTTGGAAACAACAGCAGCGCATTCTACAACGGCCTGGCGTGCGGGCGGCAGCTGGCGTCGAGTGCGATCGCAGCCAATTCGAATTGCGCGTGCTACTCTCAATTCTTAAATTTAAATGCCGGCTTCTGCACAACTTGTTTCGATTTTCTATGCTCTTGGGGCATTTCTTAGCTGGGGTATCAGCGACTTCGTCGGCGGATACACGGCGCGGAGATTTAATTCCTTTTACCTGGCAGCCCTGGGACATTTAAGCGGTACCGCCTTGATGGCGTTCCTTGCGCTGGCAAATCACGAAGCTCTTCCTTCACTATTGCATCTGCGTTGGGCATTCGCTGCCGGAGCCTGTGGCGGTGTTTCGCTGGCGCTTTTCTATCGTGCGCTGGCCCAGGGCAATATGGGGCTGGCAGCGCCGGTCTCGGCCGTCCTCGGAGCCGCGCTTCCGGTTGCGTTTGGAATGTTCACTGAGGGCCTGCCGAAGGCGTTGCCCACGGCGGGATTCGTTTTAGCGCTGGCGGGAATCTGGCTGGTTTCGCGACCGGATGGTGGCCAGCGACCAGAAGGCGTGGCCCTCGCCATGATTTCCGGGGTCGGCTTCGCCTTGTTCTTCATATTTATTAAGCAGGCGGGAAGTGGGGCGGCTTTGTGGATTGCAGCCAGTTCCCGGGCCTCGTCGCTAGTAGCCACCGCGCTGATTACACTTGTGGGTCGGAAATTCTCGCCCACGTATCCCCTAGGATTCGGAATAGCTCTGCTTGCCGGGTGCATCGACGTAACCGGAACGTTTCTGTTCGTTCGTGCCAGCCAGATGGGAAGACTGGACACCGCGGTTATTCTCAGTTCGCTGTACCCAGCGGTCACCGTCGTGCTGGCCCGCATTTTTTTGGGAGAACATTTCACCCGCTGGAAAACTGTGGGCATGATCGCCGCGCTGGTAGCCGTGCCCATGATCGCGGCGGGGTAGCGGGGATTCGTCTCGCCCCATCCTATAACGTGCGCTGCCGTGGAAGATCGGCCACTCATCGCCGCGCACCCGTCACGCTAACTCAAGTTGGTT
>Ga0070717_10002127_pt1 | contig 13887 bp, 16 predicted proteins | sample LARL113metaG_FD_71366 | JGI IMG/M metagenome (GOLD analysis project Ga0070717, IMG submission 71366) | Corn, switchgrass and miscanthus rhizosphere microbial communities from Kellogg Biological Station, Michigan, USA - LAR L11-3 metaG | ecosystem: Host-associated > Plants > Roots > Rhizosphere ... | reverse complement strand
GGCCGGCCCTGGGAACTACGCACTCGTACCAATGCGTAGCTCCCGTGCCACGGGAGCGCCGCATTCGTACAAATGCGGCATTGCGGGCTCGCCGGGGACTCAAGCCGACGCCAGCCGGCCGGGTCCCGTCGTCCGCAGGGCCGCGGGTAGGCGGCTCTGCGGACGATGGGTGCCGGGGTGTCAGGGGCTCAGCCTGCCCCCATGGCGAAGGGGAGCGTTTGAGCCGGAGGGTGGGACGGCGTGGACGGCCGACGCCAGGCGGGCAGACCGAACGCATCGATTGTCGCGCCAACAGAACTTGGACGGAGCCTCCATAGATGAAGTAATTGACATATAATCCCCCAAGGCGTACCCTTTCGCGGTCACGCTGCGCGATCCCCCCTTGTGGCGCGGCGGACAACGGGAGTCCGAGGTGAGTCATTCGCCTTGGCGGGCCGCGGCCCGCGCGCATGGTTGTGCCGCCGAAGCGGCGGAATTGCCGATGGTCGATGACGCACGCCCCGGCCGAGACGCGTGTCAGGCATGCAATCCCTTTCCCACCAGTGACGGTGGCCGACGCATGGGCGCCGGCCGCCGTCCTACCCACCGGGCCGAAGGTCCCGACATCTTCCGGACGTCCCGGACGGTCCCGGGCACGGCGGGCCGTTCGGCTCTGGGTGCCGGGCCATCCCGGGGCGTAGCCTGAACGCCTGACGACAGCGACCAAATCCCCCCCTTGAGAGCCTCGCCTCCGGTCGAGGCTCTCTGCCGTTCGGGGAGGTCGCGCGTCCCGTTGAGAGGAGGAGGATCAGAGGGATGGCCGAGTTCATCGAGCGGTTGGCCCACCTCGGGGAGGACCCCAAGATCGCGCGCCTCAGCAAGGTGCCTCTGTTCGAGCACGTGCCCAGGCGCCAGCTCGCCGTCATCGCCGCCAACCTGGACGAGGTCCGGATCGAGGCCGGCCAGACGCTGGTCCGCGAGGGCCACCACAACGACACCTTCTGGATCGTGCTGGAGGGCGAGGTGGACATGGTCATCGGCGGCCACCGGCACCAGACGATCGGGCCCGACGGGTTCTTCGGCGTGACCAGCATGCTGGACGGCCACCCCGCCGTCGGCACGGTGGTCACCAGGACGCCGATCCGCGCCTTCGTCGCCAGCGCCTCTCAGTTCCGGGCGATCGAGAGCAGCGAGACGGTGATGGTGCGCCTCATGTCGGCGGCGCTGGAGCGGATGCGCGAGGACCTCGAGATCAAGCGCCGGCGGACCGGGTCACCCCCGGCGTAAGGCGAGGCCGGCCGGTCGACAGCCAGGTCAGGCAGGCGTTGGGGCGCTGAACGTCACGATCCCCAGGTCCTCCGCCGTCTCCCGGAACCCCAGCCGCCGGAGCACGTGCAGCATGTGCCGGTTGTCGGAGCGGACGTGGGCCTCGACGATCGCGATGCCGCGGCCGGCCGCGATCTCCAGCAGCTGCCGGATCAGCGCCGGCCCCAGCCCGAGGCACTGGTGGTCGTCCGCGACCGCGACCGCGAGCTCCGCCGGCAGCCCTTCGTCGGCGTCCAGGCGGCAGTCGGCCACGACGGCCTCGTCGCCCTCCTGCCCGGCGGTCGCCACCAGGGCATAGTGGTGCGCGAAGTCCACGTTGGCCATGGCGAGCGCCTGCTCCGACGTCATCCGCGGCATCCTGCCCTGGTACCGGAACCGGTGGCTGGCCTCGGACAGGCCGCCGTCGAACGCGCGCAGCGGCTCCGCGTCGGACGGTGCGATGGGCCGCACCCGGACCGAGCGCCCGTCGCGCAGCCGGAGCGTCCGCGGCGCGGGGGGCAGGGGGGCGACGGGGGCGAGGGCCATGCCCCCCAGTCAAGTCGCCGGCCGCCGGCCCGAACACCGCCGTTCGGCCCCCCGCGACCGGGTCCTGGTCCCGCCGCGGGAGGACCCTCCGGGGCGGGTCCCGCGCGCGATGGGCCCTTCGGCCCTGTCGCGCCGCGTCGCACGGCCCTATCGTCGCCGTCCGTGACGCGGCGGCTGCGTGAGCTGGGCACCGAGGAGTCGATCCGACTGCTCGGAACCGTGTCGTACGGCCGCGTGGTGTTCACGATGCGCGCGCTGCCGGCGATCCACCCGGTCAACCACCTCGTGGAGGGCCGCGACGTCTTCATCCGCACGCACCACGGCGAGGAGCTCGTGCCGGCGGCCCGCGGCAGCGTGGTCGTCGCCTACGAGGCCGACGACATCGATCCCCTCCATCACGTCGGCTGGTCCGTGGTCGTCACGGGCCGCACGGAGCTGGTGGGGGGCGACGAGGAGGCCGCCCGCCTCCGTGCCCGGCTGCGGCCCTGGGTCAGCGGGACGACCGAGCTGATCGTCCGGATCCGGCCCGAGATCGTGCGCGGCTTCGCGCTGGTGGACGACGAGGCCGGCGACTGACGCTGACCGTCAGCGCAGGATCACGAACGCGATCGCGCCCACCGCGAGGCAGTAGTAGCCGTAGGGGTCGAGCCGGCCCGAGCGGAAGTACCGGACCAGGAAGCGCGCGCTGAGGTACGCAGCGATCCCACCCAGGATGGCCGCCACCACGTACGTGCCGAGCGGGGCGCCGCTGCCCGCGAGCTTCGGCACCTCGACCAGGCCGGCCCCCGCGATCGCCGGCGTGGCCAGCAGGAACGAGAACTTGGCCGCCGCGTCGTGCCGGAGCCCGGCGAACAGGCCGCCGGAGATCGTCACGCCGGAGCGTGAGATGCCGGGCAGGAACGCCAGGCTCTGGGCGATGCCGATGATCGCCGCGGCCCGGAAGCTGATGTCGCCGGCCTGCTTGAACTCCGCCTCGCGCTCGTCGGCGGCCGCGTGCGAACGCTCCCGGCGCCGGCGCAGCCACTCGGTGGCCAGGAGGATCAGGCCGTTCACGAACAGGAACACGGCCGCGTACACGGGCCTGGCGAACAGGCCCTCGATCGGCGTCTGCAGGAACGTCCCCAGGATGGCCAGGGGCACGGTGCCGACCAGCAGCAGCATCGCCATGCGCTCGTTCGGGTGCTCGATCCGGCCGCGCAGCGCGCTGGCGAAGAAGCCGCGGATGATGTCCACCCACTCGCGCCAGAACAGGATGAGGAGACCGGTGGCCGTCCCCAGGTGGAGCAGGGTCAGGAAGGGGACGAACTGCGGGTCCTTCTCGTTGAAGTTCCAGTGGAGGATGGCGGGGAGGAGGACCGCGTGTCCCAGCGACGAGACCGGGAACAGCTCCGTCGCGCCCTGCAGGAGACCGATGAAGAGGGACTGCCAGGTGGTCACAGGCCGCACAGCAAACCACATCGGGGCGGCGCATCGCCTGGGCGCGATGGCCACCCCGACCACGCCAGTACCAGGCGACCGCCGGGACCGCGCCGCGAAGGCAGAATCGACATACGCATGAACACGCTGCTCGACCGTGCGCAGCACGTGCTGGACGCCAACTGGACCGGCGAGGCCACCGTCGCGTCCCGGAACCTCTACCCGCACCAGTGGAGCTGGGACACCGCATTCGTCGCCATCGGGCGCTCGTGGCGGGAGCCCGACCGCGCCGCGCGGGAGCTGGAGACGATGTTCACGGCCCAGTGGGCGAACGGGATGCTCCCGCACATCCGCTTCGATCCCCGCACGCGGGACTACTTCCCGGGGCCGCGGTTCTGGGCCAGCGAACGCGTGCCGCTGGCGCCCGCCGGCCTGCGCACCTCGGGCCTGACCCAGCCGCCCCTCCACGCCCGGGCCGCGCTCGAGGTCTCGCGCCACCTGGGCGGGGCCGGCGCGGGAGAGGCGTTCCTGCGCCGCCTGTTTCCGAAGCTGGCCGCGCAGCACGACTACCTGGAGCGCCGCCGCGACGCCGGTGGCCACGGGCTGGCGGCCATCGTCCACCCCTGGGAGTCGGGCCTGGACAACTCGCCCATCTGGGACCCCGTGCTGGAGGCCATCGCAGTGCCGCCAGGCGCCGTGCCGCCGTACCGCCGCTACGACCTGGCCCACGCCAACCCGGCCGACCGGCCGACCCAGGCCACGTACGACCGCTACGTCTACCTGGCGACGCGCTATCGGGACTCCGGCTACGACGACACGAACCTGCCGGCGAACAGCCCGTTCCTGGTCGAGGACGTGCTCTTCAACGCGATCTATCTCTGGTCGGCGCACGCCCTGGTCGAGATCGCGACCGTCCTGGGCGAGCCGCGTGACGCCCTGCAGGCGGCCGCCCGCCGCATCCACGACGGGCTGCTGGCGCGCCTGTGGGACCCGGACGCCCGGCGGTTCTTCTCGTACGACCTCCGCGCCCACAGCGCCATCCGCAAGGTGTCCATCGATTCGGCGACCTCCCTGCTCGACCCCGAGCTGCCGGACGACATCGTGGCCTCGATCGCGGGCGACCTCATGTCGGCGCACTTCGAGCTGGCGACCGGGCAGCACTACCTGTTCCCGAGCTACGACCTGGGCGCGGCGGACTTCGACCGCCGCCGCTACTGGCGCGGCCCCGTGTGGATGAACACGGACTGGATGGTGTGGCGCGGCCTGCGCCAGCACGGCTGGCCGGCGTTCGCGCGCGAGCTGGAGCAGAGCATGGTGGCGCTGGTCGAGCGGTCGGGCTTCCGCGAGTACTTCGACCCGTTCACCGGCGAGGGCTACGGGAGCACGGACCTGAGCTGGACGGCCGCGCTCCTGATCGACGTGCTGCGCACCCGCGAGGGCGCCGCGGAGGGCTGAAGGTCCCGGACCCGGCCGGCCGGGGGCCCTCTCGGCGCGGGCCGGTCCGCCCTGTGCCGCGGGGGGCCCGCCGGCCGACGATCGGGGGCATGCCACACACACCGGTTGCGGGACCGGAGGCGGAGAGCGACGTCGAGCGCAGTCTGGAGCGCGTGCGCCGCGCCATCGCCCACTCCGAGGCCACGCTCGCTCAGCTGCGGACGCTCGAGGCCAGGGCGACGGCCGCTCTGGAGCGCGCCCGGACGGCGGCCGCGCGGGGCGCGCGCCCCCGCCTCAGTAGCCCCATGAGACCCGGGAGGACAAGGGGCGGCCCCGCCGTGGGCACGATCACCAGGTCGACCGGGCCGGCCAGCTCGCCGGAGGGGTTGGTCAGCTCGACCGACAGCGCCAGGTCGGCGCTGCCGGGCCGGGCGCGCACCGCGACGCCCCAGCCCGACCGCGCATAGAGGACCTGACCGCTCCGCCAGTCCAGCATCATCGTCTGGCCGACGTCGCCCCCGGGCTGGAGCCCGAACAGCGTGTTCTCGACGGCGGCCTCCTGGACCGCGTCCTCCGCGTGGTGTGCGTCGCCCAGCATGGCGTGGGCGAGGTGGAACGCGGGCACGGCGCACTGGCGGAGCAGGTGCTCGAACGTCGCGGCGGATGGCGTCACGTCCGCCGAGGCGGGGTGCGACGTCATGCGCAGCACGCGCGGCCCCGGAGCGCCGGCCGATGGGTCGTCATGGCGAATGTGACGCAGCGAGTAGGCGCCTGGTTACCAGCGGGGACACGGCCGCCGCAGCCTGTCAGGGGATGGCATGAGCGGATCCAACATCTCCGATCGGCGGATCGTGACTTGGTCCTGGTCGCGCCGGCAGCGGAGCTGGCGCTGGCCCGAGACCTCGAGCAGCCGGTGGTCGGCGGGCGGTGGGGCGGGGCGCCAGGGACAGTGGCCGGTTCTCTGTCTTCCCTCTGCGCGAGGGCGCGTCGAGGCGGTGCTGGCGGATGAGTCGATCGACCTGCGAGAGCTGATCCGATCTCTGTGAACGCGGTGTGACGACGCGGCGTCGTGGTTCCCACACCGGGTCTGTGGCGCGATTGTGATACAGTCGGCCGCAGTTCCATCTTTCTGTGAGGTCGAAAAACATGCCCAGGACACCTTCACCAAACGGCACCACCGCGCGGCGCAGGCGGCGGAATGCCCGGGGATCGGAGACCGCGCTCGTCGTCACGCAGATCACGCAGCTCGTGCAGGCCAACGAGGCGCTGCAGCGCGCGAACAAGGAGCTGACTGACGAGAACCAGCGGCTGCGCAGCGAGCTGACGGAGATCGGATCGGCGCTGGGCCGACTGACGGGCGCGCCCGGCGGGCGGCGGCGGCGCGGCGCGGCGGCGCTCGGTCTGCCAGAGGCGCCGGTGCGGCGCAAGCGCAAGCCGGTCACGGATCCCGAGGTGCTGGCGAAGCGCAACGAGGCCCTGGTGAAGGCGCGCGCGGCGCGAGCCGAGCGCCTGGCCGCCGCCCGCGCGGCAGAGGCCGCCGCCAGCGGTTCGTAGCCGGTTCCCAGCGGAGCACCGCTCACGTCCGCGGCGGCTGGGCACGCGGACGTGAGTGCTTCCATCACCCCGGTCCACTGCCAGTGCTCTTGACGTCGCTTGACCAGCCGCCGTGTCGCTCTGGCGCGTTCTCTCTGAGAGGCTCAGCACGTCGCCGCGGTAGTACGAGGCCCGGCGTGCGCACATGACGGCAACCCCCGTGTACCTCGAGGTGGGCAAGAAGCAGGTCTTCGCGTCCGCGCTGGACTGGCCCGGCTGGAGCCGCCGGGGCCCGGGCGAGGAGGGGGCGCTGGCGGCGCTGGCCGCCTCCCTGCCTCGCTATGCGGCCGTCGCGGAGCTGGCGGGACTGGCGCTGCCGCCCGGCGCGGCCGAGTCGTTCACCGTCACGGAGCGTGTGGCGAGCACGGGCGGCTACGCCGACTTCGGCGCCCCCGGGCACGCCGCGATGAGCGACGCTCGGCCGATCGACGCGGCGGAGGCGGGCCGGCTCGTCGCGCTCGTGCGGGCCGCCTGGACCGCGTTCGACCGCGCTGTCGACCGGGTGCCCGAGGAGCTGCGCAAGGGACCGCGCGGCGGCGGCCGCGACCGCACGAAGATGGTCGAGCACGTGCTCGCCGCGGAGGCGTCCTACGCGCGCCACCTCGGGGTGAAGATCCGCCAGCCCGCGTCCGGCGACGGCCCCGCGATCGCGGCGGCCCGGGACGCGATCGCCGCGGCGCTCGACCGGCCGTCGGACGGCGCCCCGTTCACGGCCAAGGGCTGGGTCCCGCGCTACGCGGCGCGCCGCATCGCGTGGCACGTCCTCGACCACGCCTGGGAGATGGAGGACCGCGCCGCCCCGGCCGGCTGACCGCGTGATGGACGACGCCGTTCGGGAGTACGTGGACGCGATCCCGGCCGAGCACCGGCCGCTGTTCGACCGCGTCCACCGGCTGGTGCTGGAGGTGCGCCCCGACGCCGACGTCCTGCTCTCATACCAGATGCCCACATACAAGGTCGGCCGCCGGCGCCTCTTCGTCGGCGCCTGGCGGCACGGGGTGTCCATCTACGGCTGGGGGGAGGGCGGCGACGCCGGCTTCACCGCCCGCCACCCCGAGTGCAGGTCCGGCCGCGGGACCATCCGGCTGCGCACCGAGGCCGCGGGCGCCATCCCGGATGACGAGCTCCGCGACCTGGTGCGCGCCGCGCTGGGCGGGTAGGGCGCCCCTTTCAGCCGGCCCGTCCGTTCAGCACGGCGGCGGCCAGCACGGCGGGGTCGCAGCCCAGCGCCGGTCGGACGTCGTCGCCGACCACGACGGTCCACGCCGGCTGGGCCACGTCGCTCTGCGCGATCAGCGCCGCGTCGAGGCCGCCGTTCGCGCTCGAGCCCACGACGGCCACCGGCCTGCCCGCCTGCAGCTGGTCCAGGGTCTCGGTCTGGCTGGCGATCACGCGCGTGCCGGCCGTCGCGGTGACCGGCACCGCGGCGCCCGACCGGGTGACCACGGTGAAGCTGCCGTCGTGCGCGTCCCGGACGGTGCCAGCGGCGAAGCCTGTGGGCTGGCCGGGGGGCGGCGTGCCGGCCGGACCCGTCGCGTCGGGCGGACCCGGGGGCAGGTTCAGCATGACCTGGCGCGCCGCGATGCCGCCGTCCGCCGACCGCGGCCCCGTGACCAGGACCCGGTCGCCGTCGTGGACGGCGCCCGGCCCGGCGTCCGCCTCGTGGATCACGCGGGTCGAGGCGGACGTGGTCACGGTCACCGGCTGCCCTGCCGGCGCGGAGGTGACGACCAGCGACGAGCCGCTGACCCGCGTGAGGGTGCCCGCGGCGACGCTGGGCGTGCCGGGGCAGCCCCGGATGCTGAGGAGGGCGGCGCCGGCGGAGCGCGAGCCGGCCACCGGTCCGGGCAGGCTGCTCAGCGAGACGGCGACCGTACCGGCCACGCCGGCCACGATGAGCGCCGCCGCGGCGGCGGGGGCGGCCAGCGCCCACCGCGGTCGGGCGACCGGCCGGGGAGGCGGGACGTCCCGCTGTGCGGCAAGCAGCTGGACGCCCGCCGCGACGGCGCTCCAGGCGTGGACCTCGGCGCGGCACGCGGGGCAGGCCGACAGGTGCGGGTCCGCCCCCGCCGGCCCGCCGATGCGTGCGATGAGCTCTTCCAGTGCGGGATGCTCGGTCATCGTTCGGTCGCTCCTCGTTGCTCCAGCCGGCGGGCGAGCGCGGCTCGCGCCGCGAACAGCCGGCTCTTCACGGTTCCCAGGGGCACGTCCAGCACCTCGGCCGCCTCGGCCAGGGTCAGGCCGGCGCCGAAGACCAGCCCCAGCACCTCCTGGTGGGCGCGGCTCAGCCCGGTGATGGACTCGGCGACGGCGGCCGCCTCCGCCCGCTCCAGCGCCAGTGACTCCGGTCCCGGCTGCGTGTCGGCGGTGTTCTCCAGCGCCGCGTAGTCGTCGGTGTCGAGCCGCCCGCGGCGCAGCCGGTCCCGGGCTTTGCGGCGGGCGATGGCGATGATCCACGAGCGGGCCCGGGACCGGCCCTCGAACGTGGCGGCGCCGTGCCAGACGGCCAGCATCGTGTCCTGGAGGACCTCCTCGCTGAGCGCGCGGTCGCCGGCCATGCGATCGATCTGGGCCAGGACGATCCGGGCGTACCGCTCGTACAGCGCCGCCAGCGCCTGGCGGTCGCGGCGGGCGATGCGGCGCAGCAGCTCGCCGTCCTCGTCGGGCGCCGGGTCCTGACGGCCGCCCCGCCAGGTGGCGCCCATCACGCGGGGGCGGTCGATTCGTTCCTCCACACCTGATAGGTAGCGGCCGGCGTGCGAACGGTTCGGGTCACGCGGCGGCGCGCCGGGCGGCGGCCGCCAGCAGGCCGGCGCTCAGCGCGATCAGCAGCCCCGCCAGCACGTGCAGGGAGGCAGTGGTCGTGCCGCCGCGCTCGTAGACCAGGCCGACGAGCCCGCCGGCCAGCATCGCGCCGACATAGCGGCAGGTCTGGAGCAGCCCGCCGGCCGCGCCCATCGCGTCGGGCGGGGCCGCCTCGTACAGCGCCGACTGGAGGCCGAGCGTGTTCATCGTGCTGGGCATGCCGAACACCATGCCGGCGGCCGCGATCGCCCACAGCGGCGTGGTCGGGCCGAGCACCAGGAGCAGCAGGGAGCCGGCGAGCAGGGCCGCGGCGCCGAGGACGAGCACGGGCCGGTTGCCGGACCGGTTGATCGACCAGGCGGCCGGCGGTGCGACCAGCATGCCGAGCCCGGCGACCGGGAGGAGCAGCAGGCCGGCCTCGTACGGCGGCAGCCCGCGCGCCTGCTGGAGCCAGAGGGGCAGGGCCAGGAAGATCGAGTAGAAGACCAGGTTCACGCCGGCGAACTGGAGGTAGGTGCCGGCCAGCCTGGGGTTGGTCACCAGGGCCCGCACGTTCGGGCGGGGACGCTCCGCGGCGGCGGCGTGGGCCGGTGTGGCCGGTGGGTCGGGGGGCAGCCAGCGGACGCCGGTCACCACCCCGAGCGCGGCCATCGGCACATTGACCAGGAAGATCGCCTGCCAGCCGGCGAACGCGACCAGGAAGCCGGCCAGCGTGGGCCCGAGCGCGGCGCCGGCGCTGTTGGCGACGTTGATCGCGCCCAGCGAGGCCGCCGGCGCCCGGCCGCCGGGCGCGGTGGCCCGGATCATGGCCAGGCCGGAGGGGAACGCGACCGAGCCGCCGCACGCCTGGACCACGCGGACGAGCACGAGCCAGCCGAAGCCCGGCGCCAGCGGCGCCAGCGCGCAGACGGCGGCGACCAGGACCAGGCCGGCCAGGAACACCCGGCGGGGGCCGAGCCGGTCGGCCAGGCGGCCGGTCATCGGCTGGGCGATGGCCGACGCCAGGTAGAAGCCGGAGACCAGCCAGGTCACGGTCCCCACGCCGATGGCGAAGTCGCGCTGCAGGCTGGCCAGGGCCACCGCCACCATGGACGAGTTCAGCGGCGTCAGCAGGGTGCCCAGCGTCACCGACGCCACCATCCGTCGCCTGCCGGCGATGTCCACCGCCCCCCATTCTGAGCGGGCCGCCGGAACCGCTCATGCGGACGAATGTGCGCTTCCCGGCCCCACGGGAAGCGCTCGTGCGGACCAATGTGCGGTTCCTGGGCGCTAGCCGGGCCTCCGGCCGGGCAGGCGCGGCCACCAGCCCGGCACCTCGCGCAGGTACCGCTCGTACTGCTCGCCGAACCGCCGGCTCAGCGCCGGCTCCTCCACGAAGTGGACGAACGCGAACGAGGCCGCGCCCACGACCACGCCGTACAGCAGGAGGCCGAGCTGGCCCAGCAGCAGCGCCTGGCCGGCGATGGTGGCCAGGCCGGCCAGGTACATCGGGTTGCGGACGTAGCGGTACAGGCCGCCGACCACCAGCTGGTCGGGCGCCGCGACCGGCGCCGGCGTGCCCAGGCCCTCCACGACGAACCGCACGAACGCCTGGACCATCACGGCCGCCCCGGCGACCAGCAGGACGGCGCCCACCACGCGCAGCGGCGCCCAGGCGGGGAGCGGGTCGCGCACCCGCCACCCGGTCAGCAGCCAGGGGACCAGGCCCATGACGACGCCCGGCGCCAGGACGAAGAACACCGCGCTGCCGATCGCCGCTCGGGCCCGGCTCACGCCACCGGGCTCCGCTCGGGGTCGGCGACGCGGGTCAGCTCCAGGAACTCGGAGACCCCCACGAGGCCCAGGACCGCCCGGACGTGCGCCGGCATCGCCGAGCGGCGCTCGTCGCGATACAGCCGCGGACTGGTCAGCCGCACCCGCCGGCCCCGTGTGACGAGCTCGCAGCCGCCCGCGGCCAGCACGTTCCTGACCCACTCCGCGCTCGACCCGTACGTGAGGGCGAACACGTACCCGCCCGGCGTCCGGAACACGTTGACCGGCGTGCGGTAGTGCCGGCCCGAGCGCCTGCCGACGTGGTGCACGACCCCGAATCCGGGGAGGCGGTTCGCCGGTCCGCCCAGCACCCGGTTGGTCACGTACCGGTTCACGGTGGCCATCCGTCGTCCCATCGCCATCTCGCCTGCTCCCATTCAATTGACCGCCCGTTGAATTCCTCTCCAGCATAGCCGCCGGCGGACAAGAATTCAACAGTCGTACAATTCTTGGGCGATGGCACGTCCAGGACGGCGGCCCGGGGCCACGGTCACCCGCGAGGCGATCCTGGACGCGGCCCGGCGGCGGTTCGCCGGGACCGGCTACGAGCAGGCCTCGATCCGCGCGATCGCCACCGACGCCGGGGTCACCCCGGCGCTCGTGATGCACTTCTTCGGGTCCAAGGAGGCGCTGTTCCAGGCCGCGGTCGCGTGGCCGTTCGACCCCGCCGAGCTGGCGGCGCAGATGCTCGCCCCGGGCCCGGACGGCCTGGGCGTCCGCCTGGCCCGCGCCTTCCTCACGCTCTGGGACGCGCCCGAGACGTCCCGGCCGCTGCTGGCCGTGCTGCGGTCGGCGATGAACGACGAGGGGTTCGCGCGCGTGCTCACGGAGTTCCTGGTGACGCGGCTCTTCCGGCACGTGACCGACCTGGTCGAGGGGCCGGACCGGGAGCTCCGCGTCGAGCTGTGCGCGGGGCACCTGCTCGGCGTCGCGGTCATGCGCCACGTGCTCCGCGCCGAGCCGGTGGCCTCGGCCTCCATCGACCAGCTCGTCGAGCGCGTGGGCCCGGTGCTCGACGGCTACCTCCAGCCGCCCGCCCACTGAAGACGCGCGCGCCGGCGACACATGTGCAAACATGTGTTCGTGACGGGCCTGGCGACGATCCTCCACGCCGACCTCGACGCGTTCTACGCCTCGGTCGAGCAGCGCGACGACCCGCGGCTGCGCGGCCGGCCCGTGATCGTCGGCGCCGGCGTGGTGCTCGCGGCCAGCTACGAGGCCAAGGCCTACGGCGTCCGGACCGCGATGGGCGGGGCGCAGGCGCTCCGGCTCTGCCCCGACGCGGTCGTGGTCGAGCCCCGCATGTCGGCGTACTCGGACGCGAGCAGGGCGGTGTTCGCCGTGTTCGACGAGACCACGCCGGTCGTCGAGGGGCTCTCCATCGACGAGGCGTTCCTCGACGTGAGCGGCATGGAGCGGCTCTCGGGCACGCCGATGGAGATCGCGAGGCGGCTCCGGGTCGAGGTCCGGCGCCGGGTCGGCCTGCCCATCACCGTCGGCGTGGCCCGGACCAAGTTCCTGGCCAAGGTCGCGAGCGGGGTGGCCAAGCCCGACGGCCTGCTCCTGGTGCCGCCCGACCGCGAGCTGGCCTTCCTCCACCCGCTGCCCGTCGAGCGCCTCTGGGGGGTCGGGGCGGTGACGGCCGGCAAGCTCCACAAGTACGGCATCAGGAGGGTCGGCGACGTCGCCCGCCTGGAGGAGGGGGCGCTGGTGGCGATGCTCGGCGTCGCCTCGGGCCGGCACCTCCACGCCCTCGCGCACAACCGCGATCCGCGGCCGGTGGAGGTGGGCCGGCGCCGGCGCTCGATCGGGGCCCAGCGTGCTCTGGGCCGCGCGCCCAAGTCGCGCGACACGATCGACGCGGTGGCGCTGGAGCTGGTCGACCGGGTCACTCGCCGGATGCGGGCGGCCGGCCGGGCCGGGCGCACGGTGATGCTCCGTCTGCGCTTCGGCGACTTCTCGCGCGTGAGCCGCTCGCACACCCTGGCCAGGGCGACGGCACAGACGCAGACGGTGCTGGGCGCGATCCGGGCGCTGCTGGAGGCGGCCATGCCGATGATCGACCACCGGGGCCTGACCCTCGTCGGCGTCGCCGTCGGCAACTTCGACGACGACGGCGCCGCTCAGCTCGCGCTGCCGCTGGACCGGCGCAGCCCCACGGCGCTCGACGCCGCCGTGGACGAGGTGCGGTCCCGGTTCGGCTCGGCCGCGATCGTGCGCGCGGCGCTGCTCGGCCGCGACCCGGGCTGGACGATGCCGATGCTGCCCGACTGACCCGGCCCGGAACCAGCACAGAAGCAGACATTGGTGCGCGGCGTCCAACAGCGGTGTAAGTAATCAGGATGTGGACGATCACACCTTCACCCACGGAGAGGAGGAGTCCCGGACCCCGCGCGTCGCCATCGTGGCGGAGGGCGCGACCGAGGTCCGGGCGGACGTGCTGGCGGTGCCGGTCGTGTCCGGTGCGCCGCCCGACCCCGCGCTCGCGGCGCTGAGCGACACGGCGGCGGGGTTCGTCACCTCGGGCGAGTACCGGGGCCGGCTGCACGAGACGCTGCTGATCCCGTCCGCCGCGGGCACCGCGACTCCGCGGATCCTGCTGTACGGCCTCGGCGCCGAGCGCGACCTGGACGCCCAGCGCCTCCACTTCGCCCACCAGCAGATGGTGTCGGCCGCCCGCGCCTACGGCCACCGGCGGATCGCCGTGCTCCGGGCGGGCCCGCTGCGCGACCAGGACGTGACCGCTGTGGTCGCCGGCTGCGTGGCGGGCGGTTGGGAGCGCCGGCAGCGCGTCACCGGCGACCGGGCGGCGGGCCTGGACGAGCTGAGCCTGGTCGGCTTCGGCGGCTCGCCGGCGTCGGTCGAGCTGGCGCGCCAGCTCGGCGCCGCCACGGCCCGGGCGCGCGACTGGCAGAACACGCCCGCGAACGAGATGGGGCCGCAGCAGCTCGCCGACATCGCGGCGGAGCTGGCCGAGCGGCTGAACCTGGAGCTGGA
>Ga0070717_10002126_pt1 | contig 13889 bp, 12 predicted proteins | sample LARL113metaG_FD_71366 | JGI IMG/M metagenome (GOLD analysis project Ga0070717, IMG submission 71366) | Corn, switchgrass and miscanthus rhizosphere microbial communities from Kellogg Biological Station, Michigan, USA - LAR L11-3 metaG | ecosystem: Host-associated > Plants > Roots > Rhizosphere ... | reverse complement strand
CGTCGGCGAAAAAGCACCTGCGGCGTCGGAGGACAGCGCATCATCGGACACGAAGCCGCTCTCGGGTCGGCCTTCGAAGCCCGCGGCGACGGAGCTCTCGCTCGATCACGTCTTCCGGCATGCCACACCAGCGGCCGGTAACAGCGCACACTCGTCGTTCTCCTTCGATCAGTTCTTCTCGGAGCAGGCGCAGCAGGACGTGACTGCTTCCGAAGGTGAGGGCAAACACGAGGAGAGCGGTGGCCTGGGCGACGACATCCAGCAGTTCAACGCTTGGCTCGAAGGATTGAAGAAGTCGTGAGGATCGCGGTCATCAACGGTCCGAACCTCAATCTGCTCGGCGTTCGTGAGCCCTCCGTGTACGGAACGGAGACCCTCGGCGATGTCGAGCGGCGCCTGCAGGAGTTGGCCCGCGACCTCGGTGTCACGCTGGAGTTCGTCCAGCGCAACGGCGAAGGCGAATTAGTCGAGTACATTCATGGGCTGCGCGGACGCGCCGACGCTGCCATCGTCAACGCGGGCGCCTATAGTCACTCGAGTCTGGCGATTCGCGATGCATTGACCGGCGTCGCTATGCCTTTTGTCGAAGTCCACATCTCCAATGTGTACGCTCGTGAACCAGAACGAAGACATTCGATGCTCGCGCCCGCGGCGGTCGGCGTGATCTGCGGGCTCGGCACATTCGGCTACGACCTCGCGCTGCGTGGACTCGCCGCGAAGTTGGCGACTCGTTCCGGGGAAGGTCGTGTCGCCCGCGTCTGACCAACGACGGCAGCGGCTCACCGCGCTTCTCGACGGCCTAACGGCGGCGCACGTCGACGCCCTGCTTGTCACCAGCCTCGCCAACGTACGCTATCTGACCGGATTTTCCGGATCGAGCGCCCTGCTGCTCGTCAGCCAGCGCGACAGCGTTCTGATCACCGACTTCCGTTATCAGACGCAGGCCGGCGACGAAGTCGGCGACGCCGCTCGAGTCGTGATCGAGCCGCAGAGTCTGTGGACGGGACTCTGGCAACAGCTATCGCAACAGACCGCTGTCCAGGTCGTGGGTTTCGAGTCTGCTCACCTTCTGCATCGGGATTTTCAGCGATTGATGGAAGCGGGTGCGCGCTGGCAATGGCGTCCGACGCTCGATCTCGTCGAGACGCTGAGGGAGCGGAAAGACCGCGACGAAGTGGCGCTCATCGAGCGCGCCGCCGGTGTCGCCACGAGGGCGCTCGAGCGCACGCTCGCCGAGGTGCGCGTCGGGATGACGGAGCTCGAGATCGCCGGTGTCCTCGAGCGCGCCCTCCGCGACGAGGGCAGTGAAGGGTTTCCCTTTCCCTCGATCGTCGCCGCGGGACCGAGATCTGCGCTCCCTCACGCACGGGCCTCCGCGGCGCGAGTCCGCACCGGCGATCTGCTGCTCCTCGACTTCGGTGCCGAGGTCGAGGGATATTGCGCCGATATCACTCGGACCGTCGTCGTCGGCCAAGCCACGGACGAGCAGCGAGAGCTGTACGACGTCGTTCGTACGGCGAACGAGCAGGCTTCGCATGATATTCGCGCAGGCATGACTGGCCGCGACGCGGACGCCATCGCGCGAGGCTACATTGAGCGGCGCGGCTACGGTGAGCTGTTCGGTCATGGCCTCGGCCATGGCGTCGGCCTCGAAGTGCACGAAGCGCCGCGACTGGCACGCACCGCGGAAGGCGCACTCGCCGAAGGTGCCGTGGTGACGATCGAACCAGGGGTATACCGCCCGGGATGGGGCGGCGTACGCATCGAGGACGATGTCGTTCTGGATGCCGCGGGCCCGCGGATCCTCACGAGGTTCACTCGGGAACTGATCGAGATACGAGGCTAATCCCAGATCAATTGCCCAACCAACCTCCTACCCATCTTTCCTTGATCGACCTTCGCTATGTGAAAAAGCTCATCGAGATGATCGATGAGTCCACCGTGGATTCGATCGAGATCTCGTCCGATAAGGGGATGAAGATCCGAATCTCGAAGAGCCCGCAACAGCGGGGAACGGTGCAGGTTGCGGCCCCCATACCTGTCCCCGCGATGATGCCGTCCGCGGTTCCGGCCAGGGCGACGCCCGCCGACGGACTGCCGGCGATGAACGAGCCCGAAACGCCGAGTAGGGCAGAAGCGTCCAAGACACAGCTACTCGAAGTGAAGTCTCCGATGGTAGGGACGTTCTACAAATCGCCTGAGCCAGGTGCCAAGTCGTACGTCGAGGTCGGCGACCGGGTCGCGAAGGGTCAGATCCTATGCATCATCGAGGCGATGAAGATCATGAACGAGATCGAGTCGGAGTACGCTGGGGTGCTCCGCGAAATCGCTGTGCAGGACGCGCAGCCCGTGGAATACGGACAGGTGCTCTACAGAATCGATCCTAATGGCTAGTCCAATGCGCGCAGCCGCGACCGCCGCTCCACCGGCGCCGTCTCAATCAGCTCCAACATCGGGCTTCAATTTCAAGTCCGTGTTGCAGGAGCTGATTCAGCGGAATGCGTCCGACTTGCACCTCAAGGTGGGCCGGCCGCCAACGCTGCGCGTGAACGGTGAGCTCGAGCCCCTTGGCCGGCCACCGATGCGTCCCGAGGATCTCAAAGCCCTGGCCGAGCAGCTGATGACGCCGCGCCAGGTGAAGCAGTTCGCCGAAGAAAAGGAGTGCGACTTCGCCATCGGCGTTCCCGGGATCGGCCGATTCCGTGTCAACGTCTACCAGCAGCGCGGATCGCTGTGCTACGCGATGCGCGCGATTCCGTATCAGGCGCGGACGATTGCAGAGCTGAACTTGCCGCCCGTTCTCGAAGAGATCGCGATGAAACCGCGCGGCCTCGTATTGGTCACGGGGATTACGGGATCGGGAAAGTCGACGGCGCTGGCGGGGATGATCCAACACGTCAACGAGCATCGTCGCGCGAACATCATCACCATAGAAGACCCGATCGAATTTCTCCACCGCGACATCAACTGTCATATCAACCAGCGTGAGGTTGGTACAGACACGGCGAACTTTGGTCAGGCTCTGCGCCGCGTTTTGCGACAGGACCCGGACGTCGTGCTGATCGGTGAAATTCGCGATATTGAAACTCTCGACACCGCGCTGAAGGCGGCCGACACGGGCCACCTCGTCTTCTCCACGCTGCACACGACGGACGCGACGCAGACCATCAACCGCGTGCTGTCGTTCTACCCGCCGCACCAGCAGGCGGAAGTGCGCTTCTCGCTCGCAACGGCGCTCCAGGCGGTCGTCTCGCTCCGCCTCGTGCCACGCGCCGACAAGCCGGGACGAATCCCGGCGTGTGAGGTCCTGATCAACACCGCCGCCGTTCGCGACAACATCCGCGACATGAACGCGACGTTGAACATTCCGGATCTCATCAAGGAAGGCACGGTGCAGTACGGGATGCAGAGCTTCGACCAGTCGCTCATGGGCTGGTACACGAAGGGCATCATCTCCTACGAGAGCGCCGTCTTCTTCGCGACGAGCCCCGCGGAGTTCGCGCTGCGCGTCCAGGGCGTCGCCGGAACGAGCGACAACACCTGGGCGGGCTTCGAAGGGGAAGGGAATAGCTAGATTTGGTCGGATTGTCATCCTGAGCGAAGCGAAGGATCTGCTGTTGAACGGGCCCGCGAACAGCAGATTCCTCGTCGCTTCGCTCCTCGGAATGACAAGCCGCCGTCCCCTAGCCTACGCCCTAGACCTACTCGATGTTTTCCAAAGTTCTCATCGCCAATCGCGGCGAGATTGCCTTACGCGTCATCCGCGCCTGCCGCGAGTTGGGACTCGAGACTGTCGCTGTCTACTCCGATGCGGATCGAGAATCGCTCCACGTACGGTTTGCCGATGACGACGTCTGCATCGGACCGCCGCCGGCGCGCGATTCTTATCTGAACATCCCGCGGCTCATCGCCGCCGCCGAAATCACCGGCGCTGACGCGATTCATCCGGGATACGGATTCCTCGCCGAGAACGCGGAATTCGCCGAGATCTGCGCCGCATCGAAGATCACCTTCATCGGTCCCACGGCCGAGCAGATTCGCACGATGGGCGACAAGGCCCAGGCGCGAAAGACGATGGCCGGCGTGGGTGTTCCCATCGTGCCGGGCACGCCGGGACCGGTCGAGGATGTCGATGAAGCGCTGGCCTTCGCCAACAACATCGGCTTTCCCGTCATCATCAAGGCGGCCGCCGGCGGCGGCGGCAAGGGAATGCGCGTCGCCAAGGATCCGGACGACTTCGGACGCTCCTTTCAGCTCGCGCGATCCGAAGCGCTCAGCGCGTTTGGCAACGGCGACGTGTACGTCGAGAAATATCTCACCCATCCGCGCCATATCGAGTTCCAGATTCTCGGCGACAGCCACGGTCACGTGATCCATCTGGGCGAGCGTGACTGTTCGGTGCAGCGCCGCCATCAGAAGCTCATCGAGGAGTCGCCGAGTCCGGCCGTCGACGACGCGCTTCGCGCGACGATGGGTGACGCGGCGGTCGCCGGCGCCAAGGCCATCGATTATGTCGGTGCCGGCACGATCGAGATGCTCCTCGACGAAGACGGCTCGTACTACTTCATGGAGATGAACACGCGAATCCAGGTCGAGCATCCGGTCACGGAGATGCTCTACGGCGTGGATCTCGTGAAGGAGCAGATCCAGGTTGCCGCCGGCGAGCCCTTGAGCATGACGGAGCTGCCACCGCGTCGCGGCCACGTGATCGAGGTTCGCGTCAACGCCGAAGATCCGTCGCGCAACTTCCAGCCGTCACCTGGCCGCATCACGACGTATCACCCGCCGGGCGGCCCGGGCGTCCGTCTGGATAGCCATGTCTACGACGGCTACACGGTGCCACCGTACTACGACTCGCTTCTCGCGAAGCTGATCTGTCAGGGTCGTGATCGAAGCGAAGCAATCGCGCGCATGGTCGTCGCGCTGGAGAGCTTCATCATCGAGGGCGTCACGACGACGATCCCGTTCCTCGCCCGCGTGATGCAGAACGAGCGATTCGTTTCGGGTGACTTCGACACCAAGTTCCTGGAGCGCGAAAGCCACCTGATGAAGGAGCCGGCGTAGTGCGCATCGACGTGTTCTTCGGCACCGCTGGCCTCACGCCCAGCGACGCCGCGGGACGGGTCGTCGTCGTCATCGACGTGCTCCGCGCGTCGACGAGCATTGCCACCGCGCTCGCCAACGGGGCGCGAGCAGTCATCCCGCTCGACAGCACCGACGAGGTCGTTATGCGGGCCAAGGCCTTCGAGCGGTCGGAGGTGAAGCTGGCCGGCGAGCGGCAGATGCGGCCGATTCCCGGGTTCGATCTCGGCAACTCGCCGCGGGAGTTCACGCGCGAGAACGTCGAGGGCAAGACCGTCCTGCTGAGCACGACGAACGGCACCGCGGCGATCATAGCGCTCCAGGGACCCCGTGACGTCGTGATCGGGTCGTACGTCAACTTCTCAGCCGTACTGGCGATGTTGCGTACGGCGCTTCGAGGAGGGACGGACGTTGCGATTTTGTGCGCGGGGCGCGATAAACAATTCTCCCTCGAAGACGCCGCCTGCGCCGGACGCTATGTTCACCACGCCATGCGTCGCCGCACCGACATCGCCGTGAACGACGCCGCGTTCGCCTCGATGCTGCTCGATCGGCGCTACAGTGACAATCTCATGCGGCTCTTCTCCGCGTCCGCTCATGGCCGTGCGTTGAGTGAGGCAGGTTACGGCGACGATCTCGCCGACTGTGCAGCAATCGACGCGTATCCGATCATTCCGATCTATCAGGACCGTCAAATAACGAAGCTTGGCCCGGAGCGCGAGCGATGAGTGGCGCGTGGCGCGTGGCGCACTGCGGCGCTCTGTCATCCTGAGCGAAGCGAAGGATCTGCTGTTCACCTGTCACCGGTCATCTGTCACCTGTCACCTGTCACCCACCAGCCACCAGCCACCAGCCACCAGCCACCAGTGAGTAGTCTCAAGCGCGAGCTGACCGGTATCACGCTCCTGCTCTTCGCCTTCTTCCTCGCCGCGGCCCTCGGCGTGCTGGCGCTTGCCCAGATGCGCTTCGGCGTCGACGTGCGTGGCAACGTTGGCTGGGTGGGGTGGTGGCTCGCGCGGCCCATCGTAAAGCTTCTGTGCTGGCCCGCCGCGGCGATCACGCCGCTGGTTCCGGCCGTTCACTCGCTTCGCGTATTCGGCCGCCTCGACTCGCCGCAGGATCGAAAGTGGATGATCTTCTTCGCGGGACTCGTCGCGGTGATGCCGATCGCGATTGGCCTGGCGATTGGCGTCCGCCTCGGCGAGGAAAGCCGGCTCGCCGGTCTGTGGGGTTCTTTCTTCGCGATTTACTGGCGCGAATGGTTCGGGGGCATCGGTGCGTGGGTCGTCGTTGTGCTCGCGTTCAGCACTCTTACCGCCACGACGCTCGCCTGGAACCCGATCCGGATGCTCATCGGCCACCGTCCGAAGGCGCCGCTGCCGGTGACCGACGCGGAGCCGTTTGCTCCGACCAAATCTCGGCGAAGGAAAGAAAAAGAAGAGATCCCCGCGGGCGCCGCGCTCGTTGGCGCCGCTACGTCACTCGAGCCGGCGCCAGAGGAGCTGCCCGGGCTGGTTGGCGGTGGCGGGGCATTGAGCTTGTCGGAAAGCGAGAATGGCGACGCCACTGACGGCAGGCGACGTCGCAAGCGGAGCCGGTCGGATCTCGCCGCGGAGCGGGAGATCGAGATTGCCGCCGCGATCGAAGCGACCGCGCACCCCGTTTCAGTTGTCGGTGACGAGCTTCCCCCGACGGACCTCCTCTCTCCGCCGCAGCCGCGTAATGCGGAGCTCGGACGCCGGGAGCTCGACGCGATGGGTGCGAAGCTCATGGACGCGCTGCGCACCTTCCGCGTCGAGGGTGAGCTCGTTGGCCGAACCACGGGTCCCGTTGTGACCCAGTACGAGGTGGAGCCCGCGCCGGGCGTGAAGGTGCGACAGTTCGCGAATCTGTCGAATGACCTCGCGCTGGCGATGCGCGCCCCGTCGATCCGCGTCGTCGCGCCCATTCCGGGTCGCGGCGCCGTCGGCGTCGAGGTGCCGAATCCGATCTCCGAGATCGTCTCCTTCCGCGAGCTCATCGAAGCGCGAGACTACCAGAGCGCCCGCGCCGCCCTGCCGATCGCGTTAGGCAAGGATCTCGAGGGCAAGCCGGTCATCGCCGATCTGGCGAAGATGCCGCATCTCCTGATCGCCGGCGCCACCGGCTCGGGAAAGTCCGTGTGCGTGAACACGATCATCACGAGCCTCATCTACCGTCACACGCCGCGCACGCTGCGCTTCCTGATGGTCGATCCGAAGATGGTCGAGTTGTCCGTGTACAACACGCTGCCACATCTCCGGCACAAGGTGATCACCGACAATCGCGACGCCGCGGCGGTGCTCAAGTGGGCGGTAATGGAGATGAACGAGCGCTACGAGCTGCTCGCGGCGAATGGTTGCCGCAACGTTCAGGACTTTAACAAACGCGTACACGACGGCGCCGAGCTGAAGCTGCCAAAGCGCGACAACGTCGCCTTCGAAGATCTCACCTATCGTGGCGATGTCGTCCCTTACATCGTGGTCGTCATCGACGAGATGGCAGACCTGATGATGACGGTGCAGGGCGAGGTCGAGACGCCGATCGCGATGCTCGCGCAGAAGGCACGCGCGACGGGCATTCACCTCATTCTCGCGACGCAGCGCCCGAGCGTGAACGTCATCACTGGCCTCATCAAGGCGAACTTCCCGAGTCGAATTGCGTTCAGAGTCGCATCGCAGGTGGACAGCCGCACGATCATCGACGGTGCCGGCGCCGAGATGCTCCTCGGGAATGGCGACATGCTCTTCATTCCGCCGGGCAAATCGGAGCCGTCGCGGCTCCAGGGTGCCTTCTTGTCGAGCGACGACACCGAGCATCTCATGAAGTGGTATCAGGACCGTCGTGAGGCAAAGCGCGCCGCGCTGGTCGCGCAGGGCGTCGCGTCAGAGGATGCCACATCGGACGAGCCCGATATTCTCCAGACTGTGCGTGAGCGCGAAGCGCAGGAGTCGGGCAAGCTGGACGACGAAGAGCCGCAGATCGCGGATCGCGACAAGCTGTTCCGCGAAGCCGCCGAGGTGGTCATTCAACATCAACAGGGCTCGACGTCGCTCCTGCAGCGACGGCTCAAAGTCGGCTATGGCCGTGCCGCGCGCATCATCGATCAGCTGCACTTCGCGGGCGTGCTGGGTCCGCCCGATGGCTCGAAGCCGCGCGACGTACTCGTCGGTCTCGATGAGCTCGAGCGGATCTGCGGCCCGCGATTGTGATGTCATCGCGAGCAGCGAAGCGGCGGCCGCCTGTTGTCATCCCGAGCGCAGCGAAGCGACGGCCGCCTGTTGTCATCCTGAGCGCAGCGAAGGATCTGCTGTTTCCGGAACGTCATCAGCGCGCTGACGTATCAACGACTATGTGGCAGCGTCTGCTCGTCGTTGCGTTCATGTTTACGCTCGCGTCTCGTGCGGGCGCGCAGGCTGCGCCCGCCACGGCGCCCGCAGCTGTCCACGACACAACCGTGCACCGGCTCACGCTCGACGCAACGAAGCTGCAACCGGTGCAATCGGCGTATCGATTGCTGATGGTGCGTGACACCGTGAGCACCCCCATCGGCGAGCAGCAATTCGGAATCACGACGATGGACTACGCGGGCACGCCGGCGTTCATGCTCGCGCGCGTCGGCACTCAGGGCGTGACCAGCATCAGCGACTCGCTCGTCGTTAGGCGTGACGACCTCCGGCCGCTGCACTGGATCGCCAGCCAGGGTGTCGCGCACGTCGCCGTCGAGTTCACGCCGGACAGCATCTACGACGCGATGACCTCGCCGCTCGGCAAGCAGAACGTGGTGCTGCCTAACCGCGGCGACGTTCTCGTGAGCACGATGGGCGTCGACGCGATCATGGCGGCCGTCCCGCTCGCGGCCTCGTGGCGCGATTCGGCCAGCGTGCTCCTCCTCGATTCGGGTGGCGCGGTCCTCACCCCCGTCACGCTGGCGGTCGAGGGGGAAGAGCATGTGACGGTGCCCGCCGGCGATTTCGACTGCTGGATCGTGGGTGTCGAGACGGAACGAGCATCGGAGCGCTTGTGGGTGACCAAGCAAGGCCAGATCGTCGTCCGCGCCGAACAGCTTCTGCCCGAGCTGGACGCCGCGGTGCTCAGTCGAGTGCTGATTCGAACCGACAGCCCGTTGCTCGTCCCAGCCAGCGCTCGGCTGCCGCAGTAACGCGATGGCGCCCTCGGCGCCCCATGCCATGAATGTGCTCACGGATCCCCACGCGCGGCTCGTCATCGGACACCGTGGGAATCCAGCACACGCTCCCGAGAACACGCTCGAGTCGTTTGCTCAAGCGGTGTCGTTAGGTGTGGACGCGCTCGAGCTGGACGTCAGGCTCACCCGCGATCGTGTTCCCGTTGTCATTCACGATCCGACGCTCGCGCGGACGACCAACCGTAGCGCCGCTGTCGCGGACCTCATGCTCGACGAGATCAGGCGCGCCGACGCGGGCGCCTGGTTCTCGCCGGACAGCGGCGCAAGCTTCCCCTATCGCGGCCGTGGCCTGACGGTGCCCACCTTTGCGGAAGTGCTGGCGGCCTTTCCGCGCATGCCGCTCCTCATCGAGGTGAAGGTCCCCGAGGCGGCACTCCCGATCGGCGCGGCGATCGCGGGCGCGAATGCGGCCGACCGTTGCGTGGTCGCGTCCATGCAGGGCTCGGCCGTCGCGCCGCTTCGACCGAGCTTCAGGACCGGCGCCTCGGCCGGCGAGGTGGCGCGCCTGCTGGGACTGATCGTGCGAGGCCGCGTTGCGACGACGCTGCCCTACGACGCGCTCTGTATTCCTCCCTGGTACTACGGCCTCCCGCTGCCCGTAGGCGCGCTGGCGCGGGCAGCCCGGCCGGCAGGCGTGGTGACCCACGTGTGGACGATCGACGATGCGGCGACGGCCAAACGGCTCTGGAGGGAGGGTGTTCAGGGCATCGTTACGAACGATCCGGCACCGATACTCGAGGCTAGGGTGGAGCTCAGATTCTGAAATGCAAGCCGCCGACACTGCTCGCGCCGTGCGGGAGATCGCGACCGAATAGCCGACAGTTTGGGAGTATCGGAGTACGAAGTATTCAGTAGCCCCGACTGCGTTCACGGGTCGTATTACTTCCTGCTACCTACTTCGTACTTCAGTACTGTCGGCTGCTGTTGTTCCATCTGTGCCGACGAACCATCCCTGGTGCAAGGGAGACGGTACAACCGGAAGTTTTTTGGTACCGGGACTAGTCCGAAGCACTCCTAGCTTGGCCCCATGTCAACGGCCAGGCAGGCGTTTGGAGCGCTCGGAGAGCGAATCGCGGAGCGGTGGCTGCGGCGCACCGGCTGGCGGGTAGTCCAGCGTCGGTTTCGATCCGGTCATCGTGACATCGACCTCGTTGTCGAACGCGAGGGAACGATCGCGTTCGTCGAGGTGAAGGCGCGCAAGGGCGACAGCTTCGGTCAGCCGGTAGAAGCCGTCAACTGGCGGAAACAGAAGGAGTTAACGAAATCCGCCCAGGTGTGGATCGACCGCCACGGCCGCCCGGACGAGTCCTATCGGTTCGATGTCGTCGGCGTCTTGATGACGGGCGATCGCGTGCGAGTCCGGCACGTCGAAGACGCGTTCAAAGTCGCACGATCGGGTTGATTCACACGACTCGTCTTCGTATTTTCTTCGGGTATCGAAGCGATGGCGTTTCCGGTACGATTCTGCTTGGCCAGAGTATTCACGACCAACGAGAGGATGTGTGCACGATGGCTGTTTCTACTGTCACGGACGACAAGAAAAAAGCGCTGAATCTGGCCATTACGCAGATCGAAAAGACCTGCGGCAAAGGGTCCATCATGCGGCTCGGCACCGAGAGCAAGGTGCGAGTCGAAGCGATCCCCACCGGGGCGATCAACCTGGACGCGGCGATTGGTATTGGGGGTATTCCCCGCGGCCGAGTCACTGAGATCTACGGCCCGGAATCCAGCGGCAAGACCACTCTCTCGCTCCATGTCGTGGCGAATGCCCAGCGGGCGGGCGGAGTAGCAGCGTACATCGACGCCGAGCATGCGCTCGACACCGAGTACGCGCGAAAGCTCGGCGTAGACGTCGAGAATCTTCTCATCTCACAGCCGGACACCGGTGAGCAGGCTCTCGAGATCGCGGACATTCTCGTACGCTCGGGCGCCATCGATGTCGTCGTCATCGACTCGGTTGCGGCGCTCGTGCCGAAGGCCGAAATCGAAGGCGACATGGGTGATTCGCATGTCGGTCTTCAGGCTCGACTCATGAGCCAGGCCCTGCGAAAGCTGACCGGCGCGATCGCACGCTCCAAGACGTCGGTGATCTTCATCAATCAGCTTCGCGAAAAGATCGGCGTCATGTTCGGCAACCCCGAAACGACGACTGGCGGTAAGGCGCTCAAGTTTTACGCGTCGGTCCGTCTCGACATTCGCCGTATCGGCCCGGTGAAGGAGAAGGAGGATGTCATCGGCTCGCACGTGCGCGTGAAGGTGGTGAAGAACAAGGTTGCGCCGCCGTTCAAGCAAGCCGAGTTCGACATCATGTATGCCGAAGGCATCAGCCACGCGAGCCTGGTGCTCGACATCGCCGCCGAGGCGGGAATCATCGAGAAGTCGGGCGCGTGGTATAGCTACAAAGGTCAGAAGATTGGACAGGGTCGCGAGAACGCGAAGCTGTTCCTGAAAGACAATCCGGCGATGATGACGGAGGTCGAAGAGCAGGTGAAGGGTGTGCTCGGCATTAATGCACGCGCCGGGCTCGCCGAGGCGGAGGCGCTGGACGAGTAAGGGCCATCAGCCTTCGGCCTGAGTATTGAGGCCGGGGAGACGATGCCCTGGGATCGTTGGGACCCGGATACTCCCTTCGTGATCAGGCTCGTGCTTCCCGGCCTTTGCTTTTGCGCCTGCGGCGCAAAAGCAAAGGCCGGAAACCGCTCGCGCGCTTCGCGCTGCTCGCTGCAGTCCCTCGCTTGCGCTCGGGACAAGCTTATTTGGAGTCGCAAGCGCTGATCGCGCTTGCTCCCGTTCCTCGCTTCGCTCGGAGCCAATCGATATAAAGTCGCAAGCGCTGCGCGCTTGCTCCCGCTCCTCTCGCCTGATCAACTTCCGCCCGTCGCCCGTCGCCCGTCGCCCGTCGCCCGTCGCCCGTCGCCCGTCGCCCAAGATGCTAGTAACAGCAATCAATCCCAACCCGCGCCGAACCGGTCGCTTTGATGTCGTCATCGACGGCGCCGTTGCCGCGACGATCTCGATCGAGGCCATCGAGCGGCTGCGTCTATCTGTCGGCACCGTCGTCGACGACCGCATCGAGGCCGCGCTCGCGCGTGAGACCAGCATCATCACGACCTACGATCGCGCGCTGAACATGATCGCGCTTCGGGCGCGCTCGGCCGCCGAGCTGCGCCGGATGCTGCTTCGGAAAGGCGAGCCTGCCGAGTACGTGGACATTGCCATCGAGCGATTGCTGCGCGCTGGATTTCTCGACGACGCGAGCTTCGCGCGCCAGTTCGCCCGCGCCAAGGCGTTAGGAAGTGGGATGTCGCGCCGCCGCGTGCAGCAGGAGCTCGCACGCCGAGGCGTCGCTCGCGACGTCGCAGATTCCGCGATTGCTGAAGTCTTCGCTGAGGAGCACGTCGACGAGAGTGACACCCTCGAGCGCGTCGCGCGAAAGAAATTGAAATCGCTCGAGCGCCTCGATGTCCACGTTCAGCGCCGCCGCTTGTACGCCTTCCTCGCCAGGCGCGGCTATGACAGCGACGACATCGCTCGTACGTTGCGCGCTGTGATACCGAAGGCGGATGACGCGGTGAGCGCAGATGTGCGCGATTAGCGTCCGTTTCCACGGATTCTGATTGGCCGCTGATACCGCGGGAGGCTTCCCGGGGCAGTTCAACAAAGACCAAAACTGGAATGGCTGCGAGGAGGTCTAACTGCTCAGGAGATCGTCGGTGGTCTCAGCGCGTGTGAGTGGTGTCAGTGACCTCCCAGACTCTCTCGCGCACAGTGACCGATTGCGGCGGACAAGCAGCAGAGGCTCGCTGTCGCGCCTATATTGACCATCATGCGTGCAGCTGAAATTCGATTACGGTTTCTCGACTATTTTCGTCGCGCCGGACATGAAATTCGGCCGAGCTCCTCGCTCGTGCCCGGCGATGATCCCACCCTGCTATTCACCAACGCGGGGATGGTGCAGTTCAAGAAAATCTTCCTCGGTCTCGAGGATTCGGGCTTCGGTCGCCGTGCGACCACCGCGCAGAAGTGTGTGCGCGCCGGTGGCAAGCACAACGATCTCGAACAGGTGGGTCACACCGCTCGCCACCACACCTTCTTCGAGATGCTCGGCAACTTCTCCTTTGGTGACTACTTCAAGCGCGACGCCATCGCGTTCGCGTGGGAGTTCGTCACTCAGGAGCTCGCGATCGATCCCGCGGAGATCCGCGTCTCGGTGCATCACGCCGACGACGAAGCGCGGGCGCTCTGGCGCGAAGTTGCTGGGCTCTCCGACAGCCGAATCTATGGCCTCAGCGACAAGGACAACTTCTGGCAGATGGCGGACACGGGTCCTTGCGGACCCTGCTCGGAGATCTACGTCGACCTTGCTCACCTCGCGAACGATTGGCAATTCCCCCAAGGCGCGAAGGGCGAGTGGACCGAGGAGCACGATGAGTATTCTCTCGACGCGTTCGTCGAGGGAGCGGAGGCGGGCCGCTTTTTAGAGATCTGGAATCTCGTCTTCATGCAGTACGATCGGCAGACGGATGGCACGCTCGTGCCGCTGCCCAAGCCGTCGGTCGACACCGGTGCTGGCCTCGAGCGA
>Ga0070717_10002125_pt1 | contig 13891 bp, 9 predicted proteins | sample LARL113metaG_FD_71366 | JGI IMG/M metagenome (GOLD analysis project Ga0070717, IMG submission 71366) | Corn, switchgrass and miscanthus rhizosphere microbial communities from Kellogg Biological Station, Michigan, USA - LAR L11-3 metaG | ecosystem: Host-associated > Plants > Roots > Rhizosphere ... | reverse complement strand
CGTATTGATGGGTATGAACAGGAAGGCCAGCCCGGCTGCCTGGAACACGCGGAGCATGGCCACATAGCCATAGCTCACCCCAAGGTTCAGGTTGAGCATGGTGAACAGGGCCGCCGAACACATCGAGAAGCCGAAGACGATCATCCAGCGCGGATCGACGCGGGAGACCAGGAACCCGACGATGGGCATCATCGCCATGACGGCCAGGCCGCCCGGCGAGATCACCAGGCCGGCCTGTTCGGCCGTGTAGCCCAGCAGCGTCTGCACGAATTGCGGGATCATCACCGTGGTTCCGAAGAGCACGAATCCCAGCACGAACATGAGAACGAACGAAACCGCGAAGTTGCGGTTGCGGAAGAGAGTAAGGTCGAGGATCGGCCGATGTTTCCGCCGGATCTGCATGATCTCCCACGCGACCAGCACAATGAGGGAGGCCACGCAGAGGACCGCGAAGGTTGTAATCAGCCGCGAGCCGAACCAGTCGTCCTCCTGACCCTTGTCCATCACGAATTCGAGCGAGCCAAAGCCCAGGGCCAGCAGAGCGAAGCCGAAGTAGTCGAGATTGAGCCCCTGCTTCTGCACGCGTTTGACTTCTTCGACAATGTGCGGCGGGTCTTCGACGATGCGGCTGGTGAGGAAGAGGGAAAGAATCGCCACTGGCACGTTGATGAAGAAACACCAGCGCCAGTCGAAGTTGTCGGTGATCCATCCGCCCAGGGTTGGCCCAACCGCGGGCGCACACACCACCGCAAACCCATACAGCGCGAAAGCCTGGCCGCGTTTTTCGGGCGCGAATGTGTCGGCCAGTATGGCTTGTTCACTGGGCGCCAGTCCGCCGCCGCCCGCTCCCTGCAATACGCGGAAGAAGATCAGCAAGCCCAGCGAGGGCGCCAAGCCGCACATCGCCGAGCTGATACCGAACAGCACCACGCAGATCATGTAGAAGCGCTTGCGGCCCAGGAACGTGGTCAAGTAAGCCGAGGCCGGCAGAATCACCGCGTTGGCCACCAGGTAGCTGGTCAGCACCCAGGTGGCCTCGTCCTCGCTGGCGCCCAGTCCGCCGGCAATGTGGGGCAGCGCGACGTTGGCAATGGAGGTATCGAGCACCTCCATAAACGTTGCCAGCGTGACGGTAATGGCAATCACCCAGGGATTCCGCCTGGGTTTCCAGACGGCATGAGTAGCGGGCTGAGGAAGGGGCCGGGCGTCGGCCGCTGCGGCGCTCATATTTGAGTTCCAGTGTATTAGAGCAGGTGCCGCGCGCCGGGGTTCAGAAAGCAGGGAGCCCTTCATCGGGTCTTTTACCCCTGATCCCTGATCTCTGTGCTATCGTGCGCACATGCAATGGACAACTCCGCAAGAGCGGCGCGCCCTGGGGCAGTCGCGCCGCAAGCAGGTCGGCCGGCAGCAGCACGATGAGCTCACGCCCAAGGCGCGGCCTGCCCCGGCGCTTACATTGCTTGATCGCGCCGCCAAGGGCCGTGTTCCCGGGCTGGTCAAGCTCAAGTACCAGTTGATGGCGCAATCTCCCTTGAATTATTTTCGGGGCGCCGTGCCGGTGATGGCGGCGGACCTCTCCGTGCTGCCGAACACCGGCATCATCACCCAGATCTGCGGCGACGCCCACGTCCGCAACCTGGGCGCGTTCGCAGCCCCCGACGGCCGGCTGGTGTTCGATATTAACGATTTCGACGAGACGATCCGCGGCCCGTTCGAGTGGGACCTGAAGCGCATGGCTGCCTCGCTGGTGCTCGCCGGGCGCGAGTCGGGACACGAGGACGCTGAAGCCCAGACCGCGGTAGAGGCGTGCATCCAGCGCTACGCGGCCGATATACGCGCGTTCTCGAAAATGCCTCTCATCGAAGTGGCCCGCCACCAGGTACACCGCATCGGCAACGTCGCTTCCATCCACGAGGCGCTGCTGAAGGCCAAACGCGCCACTCCGTGCCACCTGCTTGAGCAACTTACCGAGCCTGCGTCGACAAAGCCCGGGGCGCCGCGGCGTTTCAGGGAGACGGAGCCCGCCCTGACCCGCATTACCGGCCGCCCGGCGCAAACAGTCCTGGCCGCGCTGGGACCCTACCGCGCCATGCTCGAGCCGCAGCGGCAACACCTGCTCTCGCTCTACCGGCCCATCGACGTGGCTTTCAAGGTGGTGGGCACCGGCTCCGTGGGCACCCGCGACTACTGCATCTACCTTGAAGGCAACGGGCCACAGGATCCCCTGTTCTTGCAGATCAAGGAAGAGCCGTCCTCGGCCTACGCGCCTTATCTGCCTGACGCGCATCCGGCGCACCATAACGGACAACGCGTAGTCGAGGGACAGCGCGCCATGCAGATTCAGTCGGACCCGTTCCTCGGGTGGACGCAGATCGCCGGCCGCGACTTCCTGGTTCGCCAGCTCAATGATCACAAAGCCCGCATCGCCATTGAAGACCTGGCCGGCGAGGGGCTGGAGGCGTTCGCCCAGGTCTGCGGCGAGTTGCTGGCGCGCGGGCATGCGCGATCGGGCGACCCGCAGATGATCAGTGGCTACATCGGCACGGGCAATCGGTTCGCCCAGGCGCTGGCAAAGTTCGGGGTCGCTTACGCCGATCAGACAGAAAAGGATTGCCATGAACTGCGGCGCTCGGCCAAAACAGGCCGCCACACTTAAATCGGGCCGACCGTAGTCAAAATGCCACCATCGCCTCTTCGAACATGCGGGCAAGATCCTCAGGTCCAGCCGGACGGGGCGAGAGTTTTGTCACCCGGTGCTGCGGGAGAGTGCCCTCGACCAATGCGGGTATGTCAGCCGGCGTATAACCCAGCGCGCGCAGTCCGTTGGGCAGTTTCAGCCGCTCCATAAACCAGGTGATGCGGTCTGCGAGCAGCTTTCCCGCATCCGCGGGAGCCACGCCCGACGCGTTGGCTCCGAGCGCTTCGGCGGCTTCGAGGTGACGTGGCGGATTCGCGGACGCTGTGAAACGGAACACGGCAGGTGCGTTCAGCACGACCGAATATCCGTGAGGCACCATCGCGTGATCGCGCGGATAGCCGGACTCGAAGTAGCCCTTCACCATGCCCGATACGGGATACGACATTCCGTGAGGCAAGTGCACGCCGGCATTACCGAATCCGATTCCTGCATAACTGGCAGCCAGCATCATGTTGGCGCGGGCCTCGGTGTCGGAAGGATCCTCAACCGCGCGCACCAGGTAGCGCGCAACCATGCGCATGGCCTGGATCGACCAGACGTCACTGATGGGATTCGAGCCCTGATAGGCGGGCCGCATCAACGGACGATCCGGCAAGGGACGTTCGGAGTACGGCAACGCGGTGTAGGATTCGACCGCGTGGCTCAGCACATCGAGGCCGGTCGCGGCGGCCACCTGCGCGGGCATGCTGCGCGTGTTTTCAGGATCGAGCAATCCGATGGTTGTTTGAGCCGGCGGCTGGCAATGCCGGTCTTTGCACGCATCCTGCTTAAATCAAAAATGGCGACGCCGGTGGTTTCGCTGCCCGTACCCGACGTGGTGGGAATGGCGATCAGCGGCTTCAGAGGACCCGGCACCGGCAGGCCCTTGCCGATGGGCGGATTCACGTAGTCGAGAAAATCCTCGGGTGGATAAGTCGTGTAAAGATTCACCGCCTTGGCGGTGTCAATAGTCGATCCGCCGCCGACGGCAACAATTGCTCCGTAGTTGCATTGCCGTGCGAAGGCGATTGCATCCAGAAACGATTCGTCGTTCGGCTCGACCCGCACGCGATCATAAACGTCAGAGGCAATGCCGGCAGTCTCCAGCGATTCCAGCACGATCTGAACCGGACGCATGCGCCGCAACAGGGGATCAGTGATGATCAGCGCATGAGAGATTCCCAGGTCGGCGAGATCCATTCCGATCTCGCGCGTGACGCCAGCCCCGAAGCGCACGCCTGACGCTGCCATTTCAAAGGCGATTTCATGAGCCATTGCATCTTCCACGATTTTCCAATTTCGCTCCCCGGCTGCAGACGAGTATACCCGCGATGGTGAAGTTCACATCGTAACCGCCAGGGTCGTGGTCATTCCGGTATTGATGGTTGTGCTCACGCTGTGAGAGGCGTAACCGGAAGCTGTTATGGTCACGGTGTAAGTGCCTACCGGTATCCAGCCGAAGTTGAATGCGCCGCCGCTGCCCGTCGTAACTGAGAAAGCGGAGGCCAGTACGCCGCCGGAAATGTGGACGGTTGCGTCGGCGATCCCATTGCCGCTGCTGTTGGTGATTTTGCCCGAGAGTACGCCCGCGGTTGAAAGTGAAATATTTTGGCTGGTCGTAGTGCCGGCCGTGATGTTGATGTTGTAGCTGCGCGCCAGGTATCCCGGGGCCGAGGCTGTCAGCACGTACGAACCGTTGGCCAGATTGGCAAAGTTATAGTGGCCATTGCTATCAGACGATATGGTGGTTCCGCCCAGAGTGACCTTCGCACCCGCCAGCACGGCCCCATTTCTGACATTGGTGACGTACCCGGCCAGCGCTCCTTTGCTGGCGCTGCCCACGGTCACCGGTGAGGAGTCGATGGAAGTTTTCCCCGCATTGTCGGTTACCGTGGCTGTCACTTGATACTTGCCTGCAGCGGCATAGGTATGGAGAGCGGTTGGTCCGGAGAGGATCGTGCCATCCCCGAAATTGATTGTTGATTTAGTCACAGAGCCATCGGAATCGGTCGATGTGGCGGTGCAGGCCATCACCTCGTTTCCTCCGCCAAAGGGATCAACGTTCAACACGGCCACGGGCGGCGCATCGTTAGCTCCGGTCGTGATGGTGACGCTGGAATCAATTGAATTGGCGGAGGCGGTGGTATCGTGAGCAACCACACGCAACGTGTGCGTGCCCGCAGGGATTTGCAGGTATGTGTCCACGATGGAGCCCGTGGTGACGTAGGCGTCCGGCGTCTTCCCATCCAAAAGAACTTGGATGTAGCTGACCCCGCCATTGATCAAGGCAGTGGCGACGACGTGCAATGGCGATGTGAGGCTCGCGCCGGACGCGGGAGAGAGGATGGTGACACCCGGGCCCGCAGCAACCGTGACCGCTTGTTTGGTGGTTGAGAAGACTCCGGCGTTGTCGGAGACGGTGAGGGTCACGATGTACGTGCCGTGGGCCTGGTAGGTGTGCGCATGGGCGAATCCTGCGCCTCCGGAAACCACCGTGCCATCGCCGAAATCAAGTTTCACCGTCGAGATGCTGCCGTTGGAATCGCTGGAGTTCTCGCTCGAAGCCGTCACCGTAAGCGGGGCCTTTCCCGACGTAGTACTGAGCGATAGCGATGCCACCGGCGGCTTGTTAGAAGGATTGAACCCCGCGGCAGGCGACATGTGGTTCACGATCGAAGCCTTGCCCACGGCTTTCACGTAGAGTACATAGTTGCGTGCTGCCAGATTGTATTGGGCGAGATTGAGCGAGTGCGTTCCCGCGGCCACGTCGGCCAGCTTCATCAGGTTCTGGCCATCAGTGGAGATGAAAACCGAGTAGTGGTCGATGGTCCTCTCGCTCGCCTTGGTTCCGATGCTCCAGCTCAAAGTGGAACTTGTCACGATTGGCGCAAGCACGACGCAGTTGTCAATGCCGGTCTCAATCTCCGTGCCTTCTTCATAGTCGTTCCACGTAACGATCTGGATCGCTGAGAGCTGGTGGGAACTGGAATAGTATTTGCCGGCTTCGGCAAACGTGTCCAGCCAGGTAAGGCCGCACTTCTGATTGATAATGCGGTTTCCGCTCCAGGCGGCGAGAGTGTCGTTGAATCCTTTGTAGGTGGATCCGTAGGCCTGCTTCGTCGACGGCTGCGCGGCGACGTAGAAGGCGTCGAGATAGGAAAGCGTCTCGTCGTTGGGGTTGGCGGCGTCGATCTGCACCCAGGAAAAACCAGCGTCGGCATTCGTATCGCTGAATGCGCCATGATTGCGGGTTACGAACAGGGGATTGCCCGTGATTTCGGAACGAACCTTGGTCCAGTCGATGTAGTACGACTCCACCCCGAACAAGTGAACGACAGGCCGCCCGTTTACGTGGGTATAGGCGCGTGATCCATAGAATGCCTGGGCGATGCGATTGAGCTCGTTAATGAGCTGCGTCGTAACGTCGCATCCGTTCTGCTGCGCATAGGCGTAGAGCGCGCCGCCTTCGAGCCTGACGGAAAAATCGAAATTGCCCGACGACTCCGCCGCCTTGATGAAATTGATCGCCATGGTGGCGTCGTATGAATCGGGCCCGTACCAGGGAATGATGGCGCCCTGTATGCCGCGGCTCCGCATATCGCTGATCTGAGCGCTGATCTGGCCTGGCTCCGAGGATGTGTAGCCGATTGATTCGTGAGAGGGGCTGCCAAACCACGGCATCACCGAGGCGTATATCCTCGCCGTCGAGCCGGGATACAGCAGGTTGCGGATCGAGGACTTGCTGACATTGCCGGCTCCGGAGTTGGCATCGGTCTGCGCCCGGAAGCTCGAGCTGGCGCTGGTGTTATTGGAAGTTTCGCTGCTGAGAGTCGTGGTAGGAGTGATGGCAAGTTGCGCGGAAGCGCTAAGCGACAGCAGGACGAGAACGCAACAGGCGCCGACCCTGCACAGGGGGAAAACTCTGGGATTCATGGAGAGGGGGTACGTGCAGTCGGCACTCGAGTCTAGAGGGAGTAAACCGAGATACTCCTTTTCTTTTATTTGAAGAACGGAGGCATCATACCCCAATTTCGCTGTCGCATCACATGTTTAATAAAAAAATTCACTGGGGGCCGCCGGGCGTCTATTCGACTTTGGTGACTGAAGAGAGGAGATGGAAGTCAAAATCGAGTTACATGTCCAGAATCAATTCCCGCTGTGCTCATGGCCAAGTTCCTCTCGCATCGGCGGAAGCAGTTAAAGCGGCAGCAAGTTGCCGGCTTGATCGAACTGTATGGGGCGGGCTTGTCCGCCGATAGTGACTCCAGGCCAGCTTTCGAGGATCTTAGAACAACACTCTGAAACGAGCATGCGTTCCAGGCTGAGCGTGTTGGCGATTCGCACAATGCGTATGGTCTCAGGATCGGAAGAAGCGAGCGACCCCAGCGCTTCATCGATGGCTTCACGATCGCTCGGAAAGTGAATCGGTATCTTGGCCGTGTTCAGGCCGATCGATGTAGTGGCATTAATATACATGGAACGCAGATCGAGATTTTTCACCAGACGGTCGGTTGTGAAGTCGGCCAGGCCTATGCCAACGCCGTTTCCGTTGGTCGCGTGTGACAAATCGCGGACAAAAATGCGCGCGATGTGCGGTTTGTTTCCATTTGAGTGCAGAGATGTGGAATAGCCCGTAATATCGCGGCCGATAATGTTGGTATCCATGCCACTGCCGCTGATCTCTTTTCCAATCTGGTCGACGATGAGCAGATCGATTTCATCCAGGGGAAGACGCGGCATCAGCAAGCGAGCTCTCTCGAGAAGTACCTGTTCCTCGCTGACGATAACTTCAGGGCGGAGGACTTTGATTTCCGCCGTCTGGTGATGTTGATCTTCAAGTATGGCTATGCCGCAGAGGATCGGAACCTTGTCGAGAGCTACCCTGGCAAATTCCCGGATCGCAGCTTCGTGGCCGACATGAGCGGCAGCCCGGTGTGCATTGGCAGCACCGATCTGCTTGCCGAATCCGATTGTCAGCATCTTCTGAATTCCACTGCCCAGCGTGCCGCGGAAGTCGGTGTGAGGCTTAATGCGATTGATGACCACAACCCCATCCGCCCGAAGCGCGGCAGCACTGAAGACGACCTCCCGCCCGCCTGTTGCCGTGCCGATCTTAGTCACTTCCATATCGGCATCAATAGGAACGCCGAGGCTTTGCGCGGTGATCCCATATTCGGCGAGGACGTTTGTCTGGCCCTCCGGCGTGGCGCCACCATGACTGCCCATGGCCGGTATGACAAAAGGCTGCGCACCCGCTGCGGTCAGCACGCGGATTGCAGCTTCCACAATTTCCTTGAGATTTGAGATGCCACGGCTGCCAACCCCTACGGCCACCCGCATTCCCGGCAATATCTTTCTGTTTAGTCCCTCCTTGTCGAACTGTTCGGCAAGGAGCCTCTGGAATTCGAGCCGCGGAGAGGCAGGATATGCCTGCCTCACCTCGATCAGTTTTGGGATTTGAATACGCATGGCGATTCAGCAAGAAGAATATTAGCGAGCAACAAGCATGGTGGTGATGATGACTCGCGCAATCACTAAATCCGCATCGGCATCAACACATATTTCGAGCGATACTCGGGGTCGGGATCTTCGGGGCGCATCTGGCCGGCCGACTGCGAATCCTTGAATTCCAGACGCACTTCGCCCTCGTTACTCAGCGCCTTCAGGAAATCGAGAATGTAATTGGAATTGAAGCCGACTGCGATGGGATCGCCCGCGTAGGGCGTGTCGATTACGTCCTCGCTCTCGCCCGATTCAGTGGAACTGGAGCTGATCTTCAGCTCGTTGCCCTCGAGACGCAGGCGGATGGCGCCTGAGCGCTCATCGGCAAACTGCGCCACGCGCTGGATCGCCGAAGACAGTTCGCTGGCCCGCACCACAGCGAACTTGGAATTATCGCGCGGCATCACCGCTTCGAAGTTGGGGAACTGGCCGGTAAGCCGGCGGGTACTGAGCGTGCGATGCCCAATGCGGAAGAAAAGCGTATGCTCATCGTCGGCAAATTCGACGGTCTCCGCATCCGACACAGACAAGAGCTGGCGCAGCTCTTCCAGCGCCTTGCGGGGAATCAGAACCCGCTTCTCGCCGCTGATGCCCTCGAGCGTTTCGCTGCCCTTCTCCACAAACGAAAGACGGTGTCCGTCCGTGGCGACCATGGCGATCGACTCGGCCTTCAGGACCATCAGGGCGCCGTTGAGCGTGTAGCGGGATTCCTCGTTGGAAATGGCGAATATGGTGCGGGCGATGATGGTCTTCAATGCAATCGCGGAGATGCTGGTGGTGGCGACCGACGGAAACTCGGGGACCTGGGGATAATTAGCGCGCGCCATGCCGACCATCTTGGTATTCGACCTCCCCGAGCGGATCTGCACCCAGTGATTGTCGAGCAGCTTGATGGAAATATCGCCATCCGGCAGCAGCTTGATGTAGTCGTACAGTTTGCGCGCCGGAATGGTGCATGCGCCAGGCTTCTTTACCTTCACCGCGGCGCTGGTGCGGATCGCCTGGTCCAGGTCGGTTGCGGTGATGCTCAGCCGGTCGCCTTCGGCTTCAATCAGGAAATTCGACAGAATCGGAATGGTGGTCTTGCGTTCCACAACGCTCTGCGTTGCGGTGAGTTCCTTCACCAAATCCTGGCGGCTTACGGTTATCTCCATCGCTGCCCCCTGCGCGACTGCTTGCTCAACAGTTTCCACGATCGACACAGACCCACCCCCGCCTTCGAAGCGCTCACAACCGGGAATCCTGGCTTGGCCTGCTGGCCACACTCTACAACAGCTTAAGCCCTGGCGGAAACACCCCGCCTGGATTCCTCTCGATTGTATTCACCTTGCTAACAATCGTCTGCGTGGAAATCGTGAACGTTTTCTGGATTCCTGGGCCGAGGTGGTTTGCGGGCTCGGAACGGCCGGCGTGAAGACCTCGCTGCCGGCGTTTCGAACAGGGACGCAACGGACAGCCCGGAATACTGGATCATGGTACCGGGTGAGAGAGGCCAGCGTATAGCAAGCGACGGAGAGTAGGAAGATAGGTAATAAGTAAGAACTAAGATAGTAGTCTCCGTAGTTCAGGCTGGAAAAGTGGAAAAGCAGCGAAAGTCCTTCGCGCAGAATCGGTTGATCTGCCGCCCTTTTTTCTAAAACACGACTGTGGAAATCAGGATGATTGGAAAACTCGCTCGACTGGACCGTTTCGCGACCCCGGTTTCCACGTCTTGCACAAGGGCTCCGAAAAGCCCTGTGAATTCCCAAACCGATTTGTGAAAAGCGCGTCCCCGGCCGCATGAATCAAGGCCTTTGTAGATCCCGATCCTGCACAGGTAAGGGCCAATTCATGCTTTTCATGGCTGCGCAGGCGTGGAATGCCTATGCACTGGATCCGGTTCATTCCCATCGGGGGTCGGATCCGAAAGAGTCGTCCCGAACCGGCACTGAATTTCGATTCTGGATACAGTTCTCGCCGGCAGGCGGATGGGTTCGGCCTAGTCTGGTAGCGGAAGCAGATGGCCGTCAATCTCGCACAGCTCGAAGAGAACTTGCTGGAGATGTCGACGCGGGACGCTCCGGGTCGCGAATTCTGCGATGCTGTTGCTGAGTTGGCCCGCACCGGCCGGTTTGCACAGCTCCGCGCCGTTCTTCCGGCTGTCGTGTACGACGAGTTGCGGGAACGATATGCCGCCGATCCGACCGCTTTTGTCGACGGCTGGCGGCAACTGGCCCGCGATATGCGCGAGGGCTTCCTTCAGCATGCGCGCCAGCGCCTGACCTCGCTGACCCGTCTGCAGCCCGCCCCGGCGCGCCGGCCAACTCCCGCATGGCAGGAGATCCAGCGCGCACTCGATACCCAGGAAAACGACCTGCTGCGCACCGCGTTGGCTCTGGAGCTTCTGGGGACGATTGAACCTGCGGTGGCGCGCGCCACCCACTTGGGCGAGTGCGTGGTGGGCGCCTCGTCCTCCGAGGAGGCCGACCGCTATCTCGATGAGGCCACGCGCTGTTATTTTTTGGGGCTGTTTACGGCCTGCGCAGTGATGTGCCGCTCGGTGCTCGAAGAAGCAATCAAGCAAAAGCTGCCGCCGGCGCTCGCCCGCCTGGTCCGGACGCGGTATCGCAACGCTGCCACCCTCGGCAACCTGCTTCACGAGGTAAACAACAACTTGCAACTCACCCGGATCAATCCGCACTTCCCACGCCTCGCCAACCAGGTGAACGATACCGGGAAAAGGGCAGTGCACAAGGGCTTATTGGCAGAGAGCGAAGCCCGCCGTTGCCTGCAGAGCGCGCGCGAAGCACTGCGACTGCTCTTGAGCGCTTAGGACCCAAGTCGAATCGCTGGGTCGAGGGAAGCACATGCTGCTTCTATACTTTAAATGTCCATGTCCTACGCGGCAGCGCTTCAACAACTCAATGCCATGGCGCCCGAGCTGTTTACCAGGCCGGGTCAGCCGCGGCGAAAGTTCTCTCTCGACCAGGTGCGCACCCTTCTCGCGGCATTGGACGATCCCCACCGGCGCTTTCGTTCGATCCTGATTGCCGGAACTAATGGCAAAGGTTCGACCGCCGCCACGCTAGCGTCCATCCTGATCGAATCCGGCCTGAAAACCGGGCTTTACACCTCTCCCCATCTTGAGCGGGTGAACGAGCGGATCCGCGTGAACCGCAGCTTGATCGAAAACGACGATTTTGCGCGTCTATTTTTTCGGGTGAGCGACACCGCGGAGGAACTGCTGCGCATGGGCGGGCTGCCGCAACTCCCCAGCTTTTTTGAGTGCCTGACCGCCCTGGCCTTCCTCTACTTCGCGGATTCCGGCGTGGACATTGCGGTGCTCGAAGTGGGCATGGGCGGGCGCCTGGACGCGACCAACGTAGTCGACCCGCTGCTTTCGATCATCACCGACATCTCCTTTGACCACATGGAATGGCTCGGCTCGACCATTGCGGAGATCGCTCGCGAAAAGGCGGGAATCCTGCGCCGCGGCGGCACCATGGTTACCTTGCCGCAGCATCCCGACGCCAACCAGGTGCTGGGCGAAGTAGCCGAGGAGCTTGGCGTGCGCGGCGTCAGCGCCGTGCCGTATGTGCCGATCATAGGTTCGGGCGCGGCTCAGCCCTATTCGATAGAAGTGCTGGGTGCCACTGTCGAATTGGCATCGCCCTTGGCCGGCGCGCACCAGCACCGGAACACCGCCCTGGCCGTGGCCGCGGCCGTGGAACTGAACCAGCGTCATGGCTTCCCGGTCACGCCGGCGGCCATTGCTGCAGGCGTTCGCCACACCCGTTGGCCGGGGCGACTGGAGCGAATTGCACAACACGGAGTGGAATGGATTCTCGATGTGGCGCACAACCCGGCGGGTGCCTGGTCGTTGCGAGCCGGGCTGCGCGATAGCCGGGGCGAACAGGATGCCCCGCCGTCGGTCCTGGTGTTCAATTGCCTAAACGACAAGCCAGTCAAGGAATTGGCGCAGATCCTGTTTCCCTTGTTTAAACAAGTAATTTTTCCGCCCATTCATAGCCCACGTGCCACGCCGATCGAAGATTTGCTAGCCGCAGCAGAAGCCACCGGAACCCCGGCCGCGCCGGCTGACTCGGTGGCGGAGGCCTTGCAAATGGCACGCGCCGCAATGATCGACTGCGCTTTCGCACCCGACGGAATGATCGTGATCTCAGGGTCCGTGTACCTGGTCGGCGAGGCTCGTAGCCTTCTTATGTCCAGTGTGCGACAAAGCGAGAAAATCGCATCATGAGCCGCCCCGATCCGATGCCGCGGCTACACCGCTGGATGAGCAATGTCATCAAGGCGCCATTGTTCTTCCTGGCTACTGCACTTTTCGGAACACTCGCCCTGTTGGCTTCTCTGGTGGCGAAGACAGGGCGAACACAACATCGTATCGCTCGCGTGTGGGCTCGGGCCTGCGTGCTTATCTCCGGCTCGCGTCTCACTGTTCGCGGGGCAGAAAACCTTCAAAACCGCCGTGTTGCCGTATACGCCGCCAACCACACGTCCTATATGGATACGCCGGTCGTCTTTTCGGCCCTCCCGTTCCAATTCCGCATACTCGCCAAAAGGGAGCTCTGGTCCCTGCCGTTCATCGGGTGGTATTTGAACCGGTCCGGCCAGATTCCCATCGACACGGAGAATCCACGCGCGACCCTGTCGAGCTTGGGCGCCGGCGTCAAAGCGCTGCGATCCGGAATGCCGCTCTTCGTATTCCCTGAGGGTTCTCGCACCCCAAATGGGGAGCTGCAGGCGTTTTTGTCCGGCGCGGCGTTCCTGGCCATCCGTTCGCAAGTGCCGCTAATCCCCATCGCGCTCAGCGGCGTTTACGATCTGCTGCCCATCCACACCCGGCACTTCTACCCCGGCGAACTAGTTCTATCGGTTGGGACTCCCATCGAGACCACCGGCATGACCATGCGTCAGGCTGATGAACTGACCAGCCGTCTGCGAGCCGCCATTGCGCAGATGCTTGGGCACCCGGTAGCGCTTTCCACGCAGGCTCCGGTTTGCGCTAACAACGAGATCTCGTCCTGAACACCGAAGCCTGTCCCTGTACACTGTTTTTCGATGAGCCTGCACATCGCCATCCCCGAGCCGACGAGCAAAGACTCCGCCTACAACCAGCGTGCGCTTCCGCAGTACATTGCTGCCATTCAATCGGCTGGGGCGCTGGCGACCGTTGTTCCGTTACATGAGCGCCAGGACCGGGTGGCACGCCTGCTGGCGGGTGTGCACGGTGTCCTTCTCCCGGGCAGCGGATACGATCTTGACCCGCAGGCTTACGGCGAAGCGCGGATTGCGACATGCAACGATCCCGATCCGGACCGGGCCGCAGTCGACGAGTTGCTCCTGCAGGATGCCTTCAACCTGCGCAAGCCGATTCTCGCCATCTGTTATGGAGTGCAGGCGCTCAATGTCTGGCGGAATGGTTCGCTGATCCAGGACTTGGCGGGAGCGGGAAAGAACGCGGTAGATCACCGTCCGGGGCGGGAAGTGACTGAGGCACATGCGGTGCAGATTGCGCCGGGGTCGCGCTTGGCGGAGGTTGCGCCGGCGGCGATGGATGTAGTGGTCAACTCCAGCCACCACCAGGCATTGCGGTCGCCCGGGGATAACCTGCGGGTAACTGCCGTGTGCCCGGCGGACGGCGTAATCGAGGCGGTGGAACTGGATTCTCCCGAGCATTTCGTCGTGGGAGTGCAATGGCACCCGGAGCGC
>Ga0070717_10002124_pt1 | contig 13894 bp, 13 predicted proteins | sample LARL113metaG_FD_71366 | JGI IMG/M metagenome (GOLD analysis project Ga0070717, IMG submission 71366) | Corn, switchgrass and miscanthus rhizosphere microbial communities from Kellogg Biological Station, Michigan, USA - LAR L11-3 metaG | ecosystem: Host-associated > Plants > Roots > Rhizosphere ... | reverse complement strand
CACGGTTTACGCCGGCGTCGAAGACGCTGCCCTGTTCCGCTCGACCGACGGCGGCGAGAACTGGCAAGAACTGTCCGGCTTGCGCGGCCACGGCACCGGCCCCAAATGGCAGCCCGGTGCGGGCGGTCTCTGTCTGCACACCATTGTTCTTGATCCGAAAAATCCGAAGCGGATGTGGATCGCCATTTCCGCGGCGGGCGCGTTTCGCACCGATGACGGCGGCCAGAGCTGGAAGCCAATTAACCGCGGCCTGCGTTCGCAGTACATACCTGATCCCAACGCCGAAATCGGCCATTGCGTGCACCACATCGCCATGAACCCAACTCGCCCGGGCGTACTCTTCATGCAGAAGCACTGGGACGTGATGCGCAGCGACAACGCTGGAGATGATTGGAAGGAAGTCAGCGGAAACCTGCCAACGGACTTTGGCTTTGCGATTGACGTGCACGCTCACGAGCCGGAGACGATTTACGTTATCCCGATCAAGAGTGATTCAGAGCACTTTGTTCACGAAGGCAAGCTACGCGTTTTCCGCAGCCGCACTGGAGGCAACGAGTGGGAAGCCCTAACCAAAGGTCTGCCACAAAAAGATTGCTATGTGAATGTGCTGCGCGACGCCATGGCCGTTGACTCACTCGATAAATGCGGGATTTATTTCGGCACGACGGGAGGGCAAGTGTACGCCTCAGCCGATGCGGGTGACAGCTGGAATCCGATTGTGCGCGATTTGCCCGCGGTGCTGAGTGTGGAGGTGCAAACGCTGAGGTGATTTATTTAAGTGATTAGCGATTCCACCTCGGGAGTAAAATAATGGCATGACGAAAGAAGTCTCCGAATTGCTACAAAGGGCGCTTGCTCTTCCCGCTGAAGCGCGAGCCGCACTGGCTGGATCGCTCTTGGATAGCCTCGATGATTCGGTGGATGCGTCAGCAGAAGAATCGTGGAGGCAAGAGATCGGGCGCCGAATTGAGGAGTTAGATTCGGGAAAAGTGAGACCGATTCCCTGGGCTGAAGCCAGGCGGCAAATCACAGATCTCCTCAATGGCCGCTAAACGACTGGAGATCCACCCTTCTGCGCTCGCAGAATTTAGATCTTCATTGACCTGGTACTTGGAACGAAACCAGAACGCTGCCAGGAAATTCGCAGATGCAGTAGATCACGCTATCAGCCTTGTGGCTTGAGTCACCGTCGCTATGGCCTAAAGATGACTATGGCACTCGTAAAGTCACCTTGAGGCGATTTCCTTTTGCAATTATCTATCGAGAAAAGCCAGATGCAATCCAGATATTAGCCATTGCTCACGGTCATCGTCGGCCAGACTATTGGGTAGATCGCTTGTAAAAGCAATGTCAAAAAGCAAGTCAGTATTTCCTCGCCCTTGGCGGAATCAGCGACACATCTACCGGCTCGAAGTCGAACTTCGGCTCGTCCGCGTCGGGAGCGAAATAGGCCTTTGTAGTTTTGAGCCAGTTCTTGTCGTCGCGCTCCGGGAAGTCTGGTTTGTAATGTGCCCCGCGTGATTCGTCTCTCATTCGCGCGCCCTGGGCAATCACTCGGGACAACTGCAGCATGTTATAAAGCTGGCGCGTGAAGGCAAACGAAGTGTTCGCCCACATCGAGCGGTCGCTCAAATTCACATGGCGAAATCGCTCGAGCAATTCAACTAGCTTGGCGTCGGTCTGCTGCAAATTCTTGTTGTAACGAATGACGGTGCAATCTTTGGTCATCAGCTCGCCGAGCTCGCGCCACAGCCTGAACGGGTTCTCGTTACCGTCAGATTGCATCAACCCGGCATTTATCTCTTCCTGGCGTTTGCGCTCCGCGTCAAAGTGGCCATTTGCTGCGGCAGCTTTCTGATTTCGCGCATAGCGCACGGCATTCGGTCCCGCGGTGAATCCTCCGAAGATGCACGAGACCAGCGAATTCGCACCGAGCCGGTTCGCGCCGTGATATTGGTACTCACACTCACCCGCCGCAAAAATTCCCTGAATGTTAGTCGCTTGGTTGAAATCCACCCACAGGCCGCCCATGGTGTAATGCATGCCGGGGAAAATCTTCATCGGCGTGTTGCGCGGGTCGTCGCCAACAAACTTTTCGTAAATCTCCAGAATGCCTTCGAGCTTGCGGTCGAGCGTGGCGCGGTCAATGTGAGTAAGGTCCAAATAGACCATCGGCTTGCCGTCGATTCCCAGCTGGTGCTCGTAAACTACTTTGAAAATGGCACGAGTGGCAACATCGCGCGGAACCAGATTGCCGTATTTCGGATACCACTCCTCGAGGAAGTACCACCGGTCACTTTCTGGAATGGAAAGCGGGTCGCGTTTGTCTTTAAGCGTTTTTGGGACCCAGACGCGTCCACCCTCGCCGCGTGCCGACTCCGACATCAATCGCAATTTGTCTTCGCCGGGAATTGAAGTCGGATGTACCTGAATGAATTCGCCGTTCGCGTAGTAGCATCCCTGCTGATAAAGCGCCGACTGCGCGGAACCGGTACAGACTACCGAGTTGGTGCTCTTGCCGAAGATCGCGCCAATGCCGCCGGTCGCCACGATGATCGCATCGGCTGGGAATGTGCGAACTTCCATGGAGCGTAGATCCATAGCGCAGATCCCTCGACAGATGCGTTGCGAGTCGAGTACAGCCGAGAGAAATTCCCACGACTCGTATTTCTTGACCTTGCCTTCGGATTCGTAGCGCCGGACTTGTTCATCCAGCGCGTAGAGCAACTGTTGGCCAGTGGTGGCCCCAGCGAACGCGGTACGGTGGTGCAGCGTGCCACCGAAACGCCGGAAGTCGAGCAATCCTTCAGGCGTGCGGTTGAACGGCACACCCATGCGGTCGAGCAGGTCAATGATCGCCGGCGCAGCTTCGCACATGGCCTTGACGGGCGGCTGGTTGGCCAGAAAATCGCCGCCGTAAACCGTGTCGTCAAAGTGCTGCCAAGTGGAGTCGCCCTCACCCTTCAGATTCTTCGCGGCATTAATTCCACCTTGCGCGCAGACCGAATGCGAACGTTTGACCGGCACTATGGAAAAAAGATCCACCTCCCCGCCCATCTCGGCAATCTTGATGACCGCCGCCAGCCCGGCGAGTCCACCACCCACAACAATAATTTTTGGATTAGCTGCCATTTTCGAGAAACCATTTACCACTGAGGTATGGAGACGCGAAGACACGCACAGATCTATGTGTTTTCTCCGTATCCAGTTGTCTCCGTGGTGAATCGTTGTTTCATCACCGCATCGTGAATGAATCCATTTCACTCCCCGTTGGCTTGTACGGCTGCTGGCGCACCGACAGGAAGGAATACATGGTCGCTGCGCCAACTGCTATAAATCCTATTCCGATGATGAGGCAAACATATCCCCACCGTCTTTGCGCAATCGGGCCTTGAGTAATGCCCCACTTGGCGGCAAAGAGCCACAGTCCATACGCAAAATGCCAAGAGGCGCAGAAAATTCCGACCGCATAAAAGGCAACGCCCCACGGGTGGCCGATCATCTCCGCCTGCACTTTGCCGAATGCCGAAGCGGGATAGGTCAGCAGGTGCACTCCGCTAAACCGTAAATGCCATGTGTGCCAAACCATGTAGAAGAAGGTGATCGCCCCGGTCCAGCGCTGCGCTGAGTACATCCAGTTGCCTGTCCACGGATACTCAACTGCATTGCTCTCACCGCGATACCAGATATAAAAACCATAGAGCGAGTGATACAGAATCGGCAGCCATATCCCAAACAGTTCCAGTCCCACAACAAATGGAAAGCTGCTTAGGAATTCGACCTGTTTGGTGTAAGCGCCCGGTCCCTTAGTCGCGAATGCGTTGGAAAAGAAGTGCTCAATCAAGAACAGGCCAATCGGAATAATTCCGGTAAGCGAATGCAGCCGTCGCAGAAAAAACGAATACCCCTGCCCCGCTCGCAGCGGAGCCACACCGCCCTTAAGTTTTGGATTCGCTGTGCTCGGAGCTGATGCCACGCGGTACCTGGATTCTTATGAGAAGGTAGTCGAACCTTTTATTATGTTGGGCGGAAACAAGGCAAGTCAAGGAAGGCCATTCGAGGGCAGGATGGGCAGGAACAAATTCACTCCGTGAGTCGCACCACGACATATTTCTCTGGATGAACTCGCTCAAAGATGTACGGCATCACGAACCAATAAGAGTAGTAAAAGCCGGCGCCGCACATGGCACAGTTTGTGCTCGCGTGACTATGTATTGGTATAAGGAAATCCTCTCTTGATCCGTGAAACTTTAGCATTTCGTCCCTCGGCCACAATTGAAATATTGCTACGTAGTCGCCTTTTTTAGTTTGCGGGTGCGACCAGTCATAAGGACGGCCCCCGAGCGCCTCCATGTAATATTGGAAACCCGAATGGCCTACGAACCAGAGATCTCCGCTGCCAGATGTATTTTCACGAATGAGCAGCGCAGCAGTTCGCGCCGAATTTGCCAACTCACTATCGGCGCGCGCCAGCCAAACCGATACTATGCCCGCAACCAACAGAGCAGAGGCAACTGAAAATCTCAACCGCCGAATGCTCTGACCATCGAGACTCTCCAGCCTGCGTGCCAGGAGAATTCCGACGGCCGGGACCATGGGGAGAATGCTTCGCGCGTTCATTGTCCAGTTCAGGAACGCTGTGAACCAGAACGTGCCGGCTACCCATAAAAAGAGCAACAAAGAATCGGCACCAGGCTCCTTCAAGTCCGCGATCGCGAGAGCCAAAACCGAAATACCGGCAGCGATGAAAACGATCAAGTGCAGGCTGATTATTTCCCAGTGCGCATGACGCGCGGACCTAGCCGCGGCACCCTCGGCGCCCAGTCCAAGGCGGACCCAGCCGTGCATAATGAAAAAAACCGCCACTCCACTCGCAAGAACCACGGTCGCAATTTGCTTGCGAGACCAAATAATTGGAGCGAACAGGGACCCCAGCAAAGTACAGCCTCCGGCATAGCTAAGTCCGATTAAAACCTTCGCGCCTTTGCTCGAGTGATATCCTAGGCGGCGCGTTGCCGAAAACTCAGCGGCCGTCTTGAGTAATCCATGTCCATACATTCTGGCGCTGAGGAGTTCATATCCAATCAGGGCTGAAATGGGCATCAGTAAATACCACGCCCAGTGACCCAGGCGTCGTTGCCGCAGCAGCGAGTAGGCAAGTAAGAGAGGGATAAGGGCGGCACCGAAATATTTCGTTAATTCGCTGGCGGTTATCAGTACTGCGGAAGACGCAAACAACCACGGCTTTCCACTGTCCATTCCTTCGATCCAGAAGATCGTTGCCCATATCCATAGGGAAAGCATCATGGGATCGCACATTGTGCTGCAAGCAGAGACCAACAAGGCCGGCGTTAGTAGCGTGGCAACTGCGGCAAACCAAGGGGACCGAGTAAACTTCTTGGCCAATCGATATGTGCCGAGTACGAGTGCGATAGTAGGCAACAAGAACGCGAGATGCAGGGCCCTCTCAGACCATCCGACAAAATGCGCGGCCGTTGCCAGGTAATAACAAGCCAGCGGTGGATTTTGCGTCACTTCTGCCATCCGCGTCTGGGTATTTTGCCAGTTGAGGGTAAACCCATAAGGATCGAGAGGGTGTTTGGAGATGTTCCGTGCCGCCCAGAGGAAAAGCGTGTCGTCCGTGTAAAAAGCGCGCCCGGAGAAAGGCAGCAAACACAGGAGAGTCCCTGCCGTTAATGACAGGTATGCCAGTGCTGAACTCGCTGACCAATGCGGGTCAATGACACTGGAGACAGGCGATGGAACTTTTTCTAACTGCTCACGAGAAACGATTACTTAATATAACCGGAACCCGGCATGCGGTAAACTGCAACTCATGCGACCGCGTGCGACGCTTCCAGAGCTAACGCCCGAGACCGAGCCGCGCAGCTCGGTCCGAAACTGGTTTCGTGCGCGACCGGGCATATTCGGTGCTGCGGAAACTCGTCTTTGTGAACCTTCGAGGGGAATTATTTTTTGGATAATTCTATTCGTAACTGCTTTTCTGATCATCTTCTCCCGCCGCCCTGATGCCATTCTGAACCCACAGTTTTTCGCTGAGGATGGTCAGCGCTGGTATGCCGACGCTTATCGCTTCGGAGTGCGGTGTCTTTTGATTCCGGACGAGCTTGGCGGCTACTTTCATACCGTTTCGCGGCTGACTGCATTAGTGTCATTAATTTTCCCTTTATCCTTGGCTCCCCTAGTGATGAATCTGTGTGCGATTGCCATACAGATATTGCCAGCCGGCATATTCCTCTCCTCGCGATTCTCGAATATTGCTCTACTGAAAAGGTTAGTAATCGCTTTCGTTTATTTTGGGCTTCCAGATACGCACGAGGTAAACGCAAATGCCACAACCATCCAATGGCATTTAGGACTGCTGGCCTGCATGGTGCTGCTGGCTCCCTCGACGCGCAACTGGAAGTGGCATCTCTTTGACGGGATCGTTCTGGTGCTGATTTCACTCGACAGCCCGATTGGAGTTGTTCTCGTGCCGGTAGCGGCCGCTGTGTGGTGGATGCGGCGGAGTCGGGGATCGGCAATTTCGCTCGCGCTACTTCTCCCGGGCGCCCTGGTTCAGGGGCTCACCATGCTACTTTCGCGTTCCCGCCCGGTGGCGCCCAACGGCGCAAATTTCCATCGTCTGATAAGTATTTTGGGAGGTCAGGTTTTTCTTTCACCGCTGCTGGGGTACACAACTCTGGTACACATGGCATGGAGGCACTTCCCAGACTACATCTTCGCCCGAGAGACCTTTGCTTTCGTAATTGGTATCGCGATTTTGTTATATGCGCTTCGCTACGGGCCCGCGGAGTTGAAGCTGTTTATTTTATTCTCCATGGCCGTGCTCTCGCTGAGCTTAGCGCGCCCTATGCCCGGGATTCTGCCCCAGCCCCAATGGGAATTACTGAGTTTTCCCGGTCACGGCAATCGCTACTTCTTCCTGCCCTCGATCTCATTTCTCGCTGCCTTAATCTGGATTGCGAGTAGTGCTTCAAAGGTACCCCGGCGGATTGCGGGGTTGCTGCTCCTGCTCTTGCCGCTTGGAATCGTTCGCGATTGGCGCTATCCAGATTTCGTGGATCTGCACTTTCAGGAGTATGCGTCACAATTCGAGGCAGCACCCGCGGGAACGAAAATGGCGATACCACTGAATCCGGTCACCCCCGCCCATTGGACCTTGGAACTCACTAAACACTGAGCAATTCCGGTGGACCTGGTTGCGCTTTACTGAGGCATCATCTTCAGCTGGGGAGTCGAGATCAGCTTGGCCTCGGTAACGCGCTGCACATCTTCGAAGGTCAGCCCTGGAGCGATCTCTTCCAGCAACAAGCCTTTGGGAGTGACGCGGATGTACCCCATTTCGGTCACAATGGTGTTCACAACTCTCACCCCAGTCAACGGCAACGTGCATTTTTTCAAAATTTTAGGCACACCTTCTCGCGTAGTGTGCTCCATGGCCACGACCACACGACGCGCGCCAGCGACCAGATCCATTGCGCCACCCATACCCTTTACCATTTTCCCTGGGATCATCCAGTTTGCCAGGCTGCCCTCTTCATCGACTTCCATCGCGCCTAACACACTCAGGTCAATGTGCCCGCCGCGGATCATGGCAAACGAATCCGCGCTTGAGAAATAAGAAGTGCCCGGCATTTCGCTGACTGTTTCTTTGCCCGCGTTGATCAAGTCGGGATCTTCCTCTCCCTCGATTGGATACGGTCCAATCCCTAGCATTCCGTTTTCGCTCTGCAGCACGACGTTAATTCCCGGCGGGACGTGATTGGCGACGAGCGTCGGCATGCCGATCCCGAGGTTCACGTAAAATCCGTCGCGGAGTTCGCGGGCTATGCGCTTGACGATACGCTCGCGCTTATCGAGGTCTTTGACGAATCTGGTGGCTTCACGCATTGTTTTTACCCGTTATAAGGTAGTCAGTCAGGCGTCGGCAATTATGACGACTACTAATCACGGGCTGCTGGTTTTCTGACTGTCCTTCTCTCAATCCTTCGTTCGTACTGCTCGCCCTGAAAGATTCGTTTTACGTAAATACTGGGAGTATGCACGAGATCGGGACCAAGCTCTCCTACTTCAACCAGGTGTTCAACTTCCGCGATCGTTATTTTCGCCGCCGTGGCCATCATCGGATTAAAGTTCTGCGCAGTTTTGCGATAGACAAGGTTTCCCCACTTATCACCCTTCCAGGCTTTGACGAAGGCAAAGTCGGCCTTGAGGGCGCGTTCCATCACGTATGTACGGCCATCGAATTCCCGGGTTTCTTTCTTCTCGGCAACCAAGGTGCCGACCCCGGTAGGGGTAAAAAAAGCAGGAATGCCTGCTCCTCCCGCGCGAATACGCTCGGAAAATGTTCCTTGCGGCACCAGTTCGAGATCGATTTTCTTCTCAAGAACCATCTGTTCAAGCAACCGGTTCTCCCCGACGTAGCTGCCGAAATGCCGGCTGATCTGGCCGGCCGCAAGCAGCAGACCCATGCCGTATCCGTCCACACCAACGTTATTGCTGATGGTTGTGAGGTTCTTTGTGCCGCGGCGGACCAAGGCGCGGATCAGGTTTTCTGGGATGCCGCAGAGGCCAAAGCCGCCGATCATCAGTACCGCTCCGTCAGGGAGGTCCTGGATGGCTTCGTCTGCGTTGGCAACAACTTTATTCATCGCCAAGAAATTCTAAAGCAAATTGACCACGGAGACACGCAAGCACGGACAACAACTCCAATTGCAAGATGAAACTGCTTCCTCATTGCGATTGTTTATTTTTTTTCTTGGTTTTCTTCGTGTCTGCGTGGCTTGGTGGGGAGCTTGCCCTTTTCAGCTTGTGCGCGAGTTCGAACTCATCTTGGAGTTGGCGGCTCTCGAGGTTCTCGCGGATGTGCGCCAGACGCTGCTCCAGTTTGAGCAAGGCCTCAGCAATGTTGCTTTTGTTGGTGAGCGCTACGTCGCGCCACATCGAATATGGACTTCCTGAAATACGGGTCATCTCGCGTAAAGCACGACCACCCGAATCGAGCACCGGAGCATTTTCTCCAAATTCATTAACCAGGCTGGCCGCAAGCGCGGTCGAAATGAATTGTGGGACGTGACTGATCCACGCGCAAAGCTGATCGTGCTCCCTCGGTTCCATCTCGGCGATTTCGGCACCGATTTTCTTCAGCCATGAAACATAGTCGCCGGCTAACCCACGTTGGACATTCTGCCCAGGCAACGGCGTCAGAAACCAGACCGCGCCGCAGAACATATCCGCATCGGCAAATTCGATCCCTGAGTTTTCCTTCCCTGCCATGGGATGACCAGCCAGAAATCTGTCAGGCGCGCGGCTCCCGAAAGCTTTCTGAGCGCGCGACACAACTTCGGACTTGGTGCTGCCCACATCGGTTACGAGAGCGTCGGCAGGCAGATGCGGCGCCAAACGCTCAATCAAATCAATAGTCGTACTAATGGGAGTGGCGAGTACAACCAGGTTACTGCTCTGGCAGGCCTTTATTGGATCAGTAATTCCCTGATCTATCGCTTTAAGTTTCTTCGCGAGCCGCAGGACATCAGGTTGATCGCAGCCAATGATCTTGCCTTTAAATCCCTTCTTGCGGAGCGCCAGCCCGAGTGAGCCGCCGATCAGGCCGGTGCCAATGATCGTTATTTGGCGAATGGGCATGGAGAGGTTGCGTCATTGAACCATTAAAAAGACACTCGCATTCGGTTTCCGATGACTGAACGTCTAATTGATTCAGTGATTCAATGTTTAAGCGATCTTTCTCCCTACCGCTGGCGCGATCATCTTCAGTGAATCCATCAGCTCGCTGAACTGTTGTGGATAAAGAGACTGGGCGCCATCCGACAATGCTTTGTCAGGATTGTGGTGCACCTCGATCAGCAGCGCGTCGGCACCGGCGGCCACTGAAGCCCGCGCCATGGGAGCAACTTTGTCGCGCAGGCCGGTTCCATGCGAGGGATCGGAGGCAATCGGCAGGTGCGAGAGCTTGTGGATGACTGGAATCGCGCAAATATCTAATGTATTGCGCGTGTAGGTCTCAAAGGTGCGAATGCCGCGCTCGCAGGCAATGATGTTGTAATTTCCGCCCGCCATAATGTACTCCGCGGAGAGCAGAAGTTCTTCGATGGTAGCGGCAATCCCGCGTTTCAGGAGAATCGGCGTCTTCAGTTTTCCCAACTCTCGGAGCAGGTTGAAATTCTGCATGTTGCGCGCGCCGACTTGCAGAATGTCCACATAAGGAAGCATGAGTTCGATTTGCGATATCTCCATCACTTCGCTGATGACCAGCAGATTGAACTTGTCGCCGGCTTCGTGTAAGAGCTTCAGCGCCTCCAGTCCAAGCCCCTGGAATGAGTAAGGAGAAGACCGCGGTTTGAATGCGCCACCGCGCAACGCCCGCGCTCCGGCTTTGGCTACAAGTTCAGCAACGGTGAAGAGCTGGTCGCGCGACTCGACCGAGCAAGGTCCCGCCATCACGACAACATCCTTGTCACCGACTTTCACGCCATTGCGAAATTCAATGATCGTGCCCTGCGGACGAAAGCTGCGTCCCGCCAGCTTGTACGGCGCGCTGATGCGATGGACCTCCATCACCCCGCTGAGCACTTCCAGGTTGCGCGTGTCGAAGTCGGCACGCGCGCCCACGGCGGCCAGAATCGTCTGGCGCTCGCCGGTGGTGCGGTGAACAGAGAATCCCAGCTCTATCAGATGTTCGACCACAACCTGGATCTGATCTTCGTTCGCGGTTTCCTGCATTGCGACGATCATAGTTAGCCGTCAGCTCTCAGCCATCAGCTCTCAGATTTCGGTGTTGCTGAAAGCTGAGAACTGATAGCTGAAGGTCTTCGTTCAATCATTTACCTCTGGATCTATTTCTGTGTCGCCCAGTCCGTCGCCCGAGGCCACAGTTTCCGGCGCGATCTCCTCTCGCTGGATCGCACGCATCACGTCCATGATGCGTTCGTATATGCGTTGCAAATCACGATCGGGCAGCGGACCCTTGTTCGCACGCCGCGCGTTTTCAAATACGCCACGTTCGCGATCAGGCTCATAAATCGGCATGCCAATATCTCGTTTCAGCTTGCCGATTTCATGAGCCGCATGTGCGCGCTGGCTGATTAACTCCACCAGTTTGCGATCAATCTCGTCGATTTGGCGCCGCCAATCTGCGATGTCCATGTAACCAAGCTTTCAGCTATTAGCCTTTAGCTAAAACCGCCAGACACTACATCCTCAGCCACCGCGGTTGCGCGCCGCGTCTTGCTGAGAGATTTTACTGATGGCTGTTGGCTAACGGCAGAGAGCTGCTTTATAAATTCTGCCACAGCTTGCGCTTCCATGCCTGGATTGCTTTCGATTGCCTGCACAATGGCACTGCCTACCACCGCTGCCTCAGCAAACGCTCCTACTGCGGCAAACTGCTCTGGCGCCGAAATTCCGAATCCCACCGCAATCGGTAGTTTGGTGAATTTGCGCAGGCGTCGTACCAGCTTCTGCGCGTCCTCGGGCAACTCCTTGCGCGTGCCTGTCACTCCGGTGCGTGAAACGGCATAAACGAAGCCAGTGGAAGCTTCTGCAATCCGCTTCAGCCGTTCATCAGTGCTCGTCGGCGCGGCAAGAAATACTGTGGCAAGATTACGCTTTCGCATGTGCCGCAGATACTCGGTGGCTTCCTCAACCGGCAGGTCCGTGATCAGGGCTCCATCGACTCCGGCGTCTGCGGCTTTTGCCGCAAACTGTTCCATGCCCATCCGCAGAATCGGATTGAGATACGAAAATACAATAAGTCCGGCGTCGCTCTTGCTCCGAATCTCCCGAGCTAAATCGAGCACCTGATCCAGGCAAACTCCATTTTTGAGTGCACGTTCGCTGGCCCGCTGGATCACCGGACCATCCGCCACAGGATCGCTGAAGGGAACGCCCAGTTCAATGACTTCGGCTCCTGCCGAAATGGCAGCCAGCGCAACTTCTCTCGTGGTGCTGAGATCAGGATCGCCACAGGTTACGTAGGCCACCAGCGATGGTCGATTTCGCAATTTCAGTGACACAGATGAATGATAGCTCAGCTTACGTTCGTAACGCGCCAGCGCAACAATTGGGTCGCGATCTCTGTTTTGGCCTGCTAGCTTCCTGCAGAGGGGTCGCCGAGCGCTCTATGCATGTTGATCCGGAAATTGTTTGGTTCCTGATTACCGCCGGGGTCATGGTCGTGGTTGGGGTACCGCGTATTCGCCGGACAGTGTGGCTGCCTCGCGATCTGCAATTCGAGGAAGTTCCAACTGGGCAACTCACGCCCGCCCAAGCTGCCTTTTTGAACACATACGATGATAAATTAACAGCGCTTCAATACCGCCCCTTCAAGACCTTCCGTGTGCCAAATATGATTGGGCACAATCTCATACGCGTTTACCTGAGTTCGGCCGACGCGGCAAAGTGCGCGGTCACAGCGGTAGCGTCGAAAAACAAAAGTCTTTTCGCAAGTTATGTCGAGTTTGCAACCCGCTACGCAGACGGCGCGAGGCTGGTAATCAATAACAATCGAAGCAGTGGCATTTTTGATGAGATGCCCGGAGTGACTACCCGCCGTTACACAGGGTTAAACGACATCGCAGAATTGAAGCGGCGACACGATGTGGAAGCGGCAAAATTTCGCGAACGCGGCATTGTTTTTTACAACCCAGATAATTATTTCGAGGACTTTAAGGAACACCACCGGAAGTACTGCGAGTACCAGGCTTCGCGAGGCCTGCTTCGTTGGGATGCGCGCGACGGCGTCTACCGCGCAACCTCGTGGACTGCGCTGCGTGGAATTCGAGATTTTCTCAATCCTTTAGGGGACAAAAACTTTTCGGCGCTACGTCTTTTGTTGGGATTGTTGCTTGGGGGAGGACTTCCAGTACTAGTGAGAGCCGAAGCTCTCCCAATCAATCTGTGGTTGCGAGTTCATGCGGGAACAGCCGGACTGATGGCCAGCCTCTGGTTGCCGCTTGCCGTATATGGACTTGCCGGCCTTGCCGTAGGGATTTTATTCTCGCGGCGAACTTTCGTATGGGCGCTCTTACTCGGCGTGCTCCCCGGCCGCCTGATTTTTGGATTTGCTGACGTAGGGTACAGCTTTTGGATGGCCGTCATCGCCGACTTAGCTGGCCGATCTTACAATCGCCGCAAAAACATCCTTTGATGTCACCCCGCAATTCGCGGGTTAAAGTGAAAGTTGCTCCCGTAAAATTCCAATATCTTTATCTCCGCGCCCAGATATGTTCACGATTACGACATCCGATTTCTTCATCTGCGCAGCGCGCTTGATGACTTCTGCTACGGCGTGGGCGGATTCGAGCGCAGGAATGATTCCCTCGTTTTGTGCGAGCAATTTGCAGCCCTCCAGCGCTTCGGCATCAGATGCGGCGACATATTCTGCCCGACCGGAATCTGCCAGCCATGCGTGCTCAGGGCCTATGGACGGATAGTCCAAGCCGGCTGAAACCGAATGCGTGGTCGCGATTTGCCCGGCTGCATCCTGCAGAACGTATGAATACGTGCCCTGCAAAACGCCAGGTGATCCGCCGCGGAAGCGGGCCGCGTGATCGCCTAATTTTGCGCTGCGTCCGCCGGCTTCGACTCCGACCAGCTTCACTTTCTTGTCCGCAATAAATTCATAGAAGACTCCAATGGCGTTCGATCCGCCGCCAACGCAGGCGATAATCATAGTGGGCAGCTTGCCTTCGGCCTTCAGAATTTGCGCGCGTGCCTCGCGTCCGATCACTTTATGGAAATCGCGAACCATGGTCGGATAAGGATGCGCACCTAAAACGCTGCCCAGAAGATAATGCGTGGTGCGGACGTTCGTCACCCAATCGCGCATGGCCTCGTTGATGGCGTCTTTCAG
>Ga0070717_10002123_pt1 | contig 13902 bp, 14 predicted proteins | sample LARL113metaG_FD_71366 | JGI IMG/M metagenome (GOLD analysis project Ga0070717, IMG submission 71366) | Corn, switchgrass and miscanthus rhizosphere microbial communities from Kellogg Biological Station, Michigan, USA - LAR L11-3 metaG | ecosystem: Host-associated > Plants > Roots > Rhizosphere ... | reverse complement strand
CCGGGAAGAGGATTTCGCGCAGCACCTGCTGATCACGCACACGCATGCGTCGATGCTGTTCTTCACCTCCAAGGGCCGGGTCTTTCAGCTGCGCGTGCACGAGGTCCCCGAGCGCGACCGCACGGCCAAGGGCATCCCCCTCAACAACCTGATCGACATCGAGCAGCGGGAGCGTGTCGAAGCCGCCTTCGTGCGCCCGGAATCGGACGACCCCAAGGCCCGCTACATGCTGATGGTGACCAAGAAGGGCCAGATCAAGAAGACGGCCATGAAGGAGTACGCCAACGTGCGCCGCAATGGGCTGATCGCCATCAACCTGCAGGAAGGCGATGAGCTGCTCTGGGTCTCACCGACCAGCGGCGACGACGACGTCATCATCGCGACCCAGCTGGGCAAGGCGATCCGCTTCAGCGAGAGCGAGGTGCGGCCGATGGGCCGCGACACCATGGGCGTGATCGGAATCCGGCTCGGCAAGGGCGATCAGGTGGCCGGCATGGCGGTGGCGACACCAGGGGCCGACCTCCTGGTGGTCACCGAGCGCGGGTACGGCAAGCGCACCCCGATCGACGAGTACCCGGTGCATCACCGGGGCGGCCAGGGGGTGTTCACGCTCAAGGTCACCGACCGGGTGGGCAAGCTGGCCACTCTGCGGGTCACCGACGACCCCGAGGAGGAGATTCTGCTGATCACCGCTTCCGGCATGGTCCTGCGCACCACGGTGGGCTCGATCTCGCGCATCGGGCGTCAGACCCAGGGTGTGATCGTGATGCGGATCCAGCCTGACGACCAGGTCATCACACTGGCCCCGGTCGGGCTCGAGGAAGAGGACCGGCCGGCGTGAGCCTGCTGGCCGGGATCGGCATCGGCATGCTGGTCCTGGCGGCGCTCCTGATCCTGGGCGCCGCGGTCGCGGTCCTGCCCCGGGCGCTGCGGGTGCGTCGCGCGCTGCTGGAAACCCACGGCCTGGTCTATACGTACCGGCTGGTGGCCGACGTCACAGCCATGGAGCGACGGCTGGCCGCCCTCGAGCGCAAGCAGCTGCTGCGACCCTGGCGCCAGGTCCGGCGCTGGGTGATGCACCCGCTGACGATCGCGGTCGTGGAATCCTGGGCACGCCGCCGCCGCCGGGCTCGGGGAGCTAGGCTGGAGGCCGTGGGACTGCGGTGAAGCGGCGCCGGCAACAGGCAGAGGCGGCAGAGGCGGCGGTGGCGACCGACTACGAGGGGGCCCTCGAGATGCCGGTGCCGAGCGATCCGGTGGAGGGCGAGACCGGCGTCGATGCCGCCTACCGGATGGTCGACGAGGCGGTGGCTCGGGAGCGGGTGCGCATCGCGCGCGAGCTCCACGACGGGCTGGCCGCCGACCTGGCAACCTCGGTTGCGCTCTTCAAGTACTACTTCGAGTCGGCGGCCAGGAGCGAGGAAGGCCCCCAGGTCCTCCGCAACATCCACGAGATCCTCGAGAACCTGCTCTCCAACACCCGCAACACCCTGCGCGCGATGCGGCCCCGGCGGCTGGGCAGCTCCTCGCTGGTCGATGAACTGCGCAAAACCGCGGACGACTTCGCCCGCCTCTACGGGATCCGGGTCGAGCTCTGGTGGGGCGGGCGCGAGGAGGATCTGACCGCCGGCCAGCGGGAGGTCGCCTTCCACATCGTGCGCGAGGCCCTGACCAACGTCCGCCGCCACTCCGGCGCCGCCATGTGCCGGGTGCGGGTGGCCTTCGCCGCCAAGCCCTTCCTGATCGAGGTCACCGATGAGGGGAAGGGCTTCGAGGGCTCCAACCCGGGCGGCTACGGCCTGGTCGGGATGCGTGAGCGCGCGGCCGGCATCGGCGGCCGTCTGGAGGTGGTGACAACCCCGGGCCGGGGAACCACCGTCTTCCTCTTCGGACCCGAGACCGCGGGGCTCACGTAGGGGCCGGACCGGCGCCCGGTCAGCGCATCAAAGGAGATGCGGCCGGATCCGCGAGTGGTACGGGAAGAGGTCGCGCAGGTCGAACCGCGAGTGCAGGCTGAGTTTTCGAAGCACGCTGTCGGCCAGGGCGCCGGCGGCCTCCGCCTGCACGGCCAACGCCTTCGCCACCTCGACGTCGGAGAGGCCCTCCGCGAGCAGCTGGGCCACATGCCGCTCCTCGACGCTGAGGCGTCCTAGAGGACCCGTGACCGAGCTCACCGGCGCCGTGAGGGTGACGCCGATCGCGGCCACGTAGTCGATCTCGTCCTGTGTGTACCAGTGCTCCTTGCTGCAGCCCACGATCAAGAGGCCGACAGGCCGGGTCTTGGGGACGCCGATGGGGACGTAGATCAGGGCCGGCCAGTCGCGCTCCCAATCGTCGTAGCCGATGGGATCGACGACGGAGCTGACCGCGATCGGATGCCGCTCGAAGAGGCAGCGCCGGGAGAGGTGGCTGAGCTCCATGAAGATTGGTTGAACCGGGGCCTCGCGCTCGGTCTCGGAGTCGCCCATGACACGCAGGCGGCCATCCCGGAGACCGCCGAAGATCCAGCGGTCGTGGTGGACGACTTCGAGGGCCAGGGCCAGGTGCTTGCGGGTCTTTTCGGTGTCGATCAGGTTCGCCATGCCCGGCAGCGTAGGACCGATGTGAGACCAAGTCCTCAGGTGTTGCTCATCTCTCCTTCAGGATTGGCTGAGGTTTGTTAAGGTCCCCACGGACTGGGGATGCCGAAGCTGCTGGTTGTCGATGACGACCTCCGCTCGGCGCGGGTGATCGCGGAGTTGCTGCGCCGTTCGGGTTACGCGGTGGACGTCGCCGGCGGGGGTGCCGAGGCGCTGGAGCGCGTTCGCGCCGAACCGCCGGACTTGATGGTGCTCGACTACGAGATGCCCGGAGTCGATGGGGAGCGGGTCCTGGCCGAGCTGCGGGCGCCGGATGGTTCCACCGAGTTCCCCGTGCTGATCCTGACGGGAGGCCGGGTGGAGGCGGCGGACGAGGCGTACTCCTTTGAGATCGGAGCTGTGGACTACGTCCGCAAGGGTGGCGATACCGCGGTCCTGGTGTCGCGGATCGGGTCGGCGCTGCGGCGCCCTCGTCCCTCTTCAACCTATCTGCGGCGGGGCCGCCTTCTCATAGACACTCTTGCCGATCGCGCCTGGCTGGCGGGCCGGGAGCTGGGTTTGGAGCACCGGCAGCTCCAGGTGCTGAAGTACCTGGTCCAACACAGCGGTGCCGTGGTGGACAAGAGCGAGCTGCTAGAGACGTTCTGGGGGAGTGGCTATGAGGGGTTGACTCATAGCGTTGAGCAGGCGGTGTGGGCGGTCCGCAAGGCGCTCGGTGAGCCCGGGTGGATCGAAACGGTGCACAGGCGTGGATACAGGTTCGACGCCCAGGGCTGACCGTACCGAGGTTGACCGGCTCCTCCATGAGCTGCGGTCGACGCTCGCCCGCTTGAAGGCGGAGTTGGAGCTATTGGTCGCGGACGGTGGTTTGGCGCTTGATCAGCCCTTTGATTCGCTAAGGGAAGCTCTTTCCTTGGTTGCCGCGCTAGAGCGCGACCGCCATCGCGGCGGGAGTCTAATACTTGTCCTGGATGATGATGCGCGCTTGGCTGCTCTAACAGCCAAGCAACTCATGCGTGCAGGTTTCACCGCGCGCTCAGCAAGCAATCTCGACGGGTTGGACCAGTACGACCCTAATAGCACGCGCGCACTGGTCGATTTGACCCTCCTTCGTACTGCGAGTAAACGACAAATCGCCGTTGTTTCCCGACTTCATCTGATCGTGATCACTGGCGCTGTCAGCCCCGCTGCACGGTTGGAGGCACAAGCGTATGGTGCTAGACATGTTCTGGTAAAGCCTATTGACATCGAGATGCTCGATCGATTGGTAGACGAAAGATGACCGATGCACGCTGGGCTAACCACGTTTCAGCCGCGATCGGCTCCGCTCAATCGGGGGTAGTGCGATGGTGAACACTCCTCCTCGGCGCCGGCCACCCTCATAGTACAGGCGGCCCATATGCTGCCTAGCGATGCCCGACGCGACGAACAGACCGACGCCCATTCCACCGGCTCCCTTAGTCGTAGCGTGAGGCTCGAATAGGCGCCTCCTCTGCTCCTCAGACAAGCCCCGCCCGCTGTCGATGACTCGTAAGAAAGCCCAGTTGTCGGACCGACGCCCCGTCTCGACCTGCACTCGACCGCCCGGGACGGCCTCGATCGCGTTAAGTACCAGGTTGTTGGCGGCCTCCCTTAGAAGAAGTGCATGTCCAATAACGAGTAAGGTCGTCGGATGTTCGCGCAGCCCAAGTGTGGTGCCGACGCTGTGGGCCCGGTACCTTGTTACGGCGACGGTCTGACGAGCAATGTCGCTAAGGTCGAGCTCGACCATCGAGAAACCCTCATCCCCACGCGGCATTGCGGTTATTTGCGATATCAGAGCACCCGCGTCGGCTAGAGCCATCATCGCGACTGCATGATCCGCTGAACGATGAGACTTTGGCATAGCATCGAGTGCTGCGACGGCAGTCGCAATATTGTTTCGGAGTCCGTGCAATGCCAGTTCGATACTCTGACCGTACGCCGCGAGACGATCAGCTTCGCTGAGCTGACCTTCGAGGATATGCAGCCATCGTCGGCCGAAGATCGTATAGACGAAGGGCAGCGTCAATGCTACAAGCGTCGCAGCCTCCGCATACCCAGCCCAGCCGTGGGATAGGAGGTCGACGAGAAGCAAACTTGCGGCGACGAAAAATACGTACGCCACCCATACCATTCGTGTCAGAGCTCGGCGCCATACGCTCACAACGGTGGTATTGGCGATGCGTGTGCCTATGAGGCCGGTGCTGACCAAGTTCGCTACCACTGTCATGAGCACGGCGGCCACGATCGCAAGGGGAGTCGGTGCACCGAACCGTTCAAGGATCAAACGGAATGCGGCGCCGAACGCTCCGTAGAATGCGCCCACAGCCGCATAGGGGACACGATCGAGGTTTCTGCGTTGATACGCTCGCGGAATAGTGGCCGCGATGCCGACCAGGGCCGCCTCGAGTGGTGACAGTATCGCCGCCGCAGCTTGATAGGCGATAGCTCCGAGGCTGATTACGCCGAGATCGATGCGGATGTTGGTCGCACCGAGCAGCATGCCGGCCGCCAGCAGGAAGATTGTCGTCGCCACGTTGAATTGTCTGCCCTGGGGAATTAACAAGGACGCCACTGTTAGGACCGCTGCCATCGCGCCAAAGAATCCCAACCAATGATCGATGCTTTGACGCCGGCCGCTATCCTCGGGCCGGTGCATCGCCTAACCCCGGCTCAATACTCCTAACAGCAAACAAGATGGCATCCAACGTCGACGGCATGGGACCCGTGTTTGGACCGTGGCTCGAAGTCCGGCCTAGATGGTGATGCCACGATCAATCGATCCCACCCAGTCGGGTGGCCGGGTCGAAGTCGTCGTGTTCGCCAACTAGTGAGCTTCCGCTTTCAGATCGCTGGCCACAGCTTGCATGGGAGGCGGCGTCGGGAGGGCCCGCCCGAGGCGAGATCCGCGCGTCCACACCATTGCTCCGAGAACCAACAGGCCGATCGAAACCACGCTGTACGTAGCACGGCCACCGATCACTCCTGTAAGCACCCCGCCGATACCGGCACCGACGATGACGAGGGTCTCAGCAATGACCGCTCGGGTTGCCATGACACTACCTCGACGGTCTCCCGGTACCGCTTGTTGGATCTCGCTTCGGTTGCCGACCACATAGATCTGGTTGCCGATCGACGCAACCAGAAGGGCCAGCGAGGTCAGCGCGAGCCATGGACTTACGACGACCACGAGCGATAGCGCGCCCATTACAAGGAGACCTATGATCGTTGCAAGTCTCACCGCGATGCTTCGCCACCGACCTAAGATCACCGCCCCGGCTACCATGCCGATAGTGATCACAACTTCCAGGATCGTGTAGGCTCGCGCGCCGTTCGAAGCAAGCTGGTAGGCCAGCACCACGAGAGCCGGTAGAGTCATAGAAATCAACAGGGCCCCAGCCCCGGCTATCAGTAAAGGGAACCGGACCGGCGGCAATGCCCAAGCGGTACGAAGGGCGCCACCGATGCTGCGGGATGTGATCCCGCCGCCTAGGTTGCCGGCAGCGGATGTCAGTACTGCAGCGATCACAAAAGTGACGGCGTCAATTAGAAACATTGGGGTAGTCGAGGAGGTGGACCAGAGAATCACAGCCGCCAAGGGGTATCCGACTGCCTGTGCCGTGGTTGTGGCACCTGCAATGACCGCGTTAGCATTTGGGATGTCCTCGTGCTTGACCAACTGAGGGATGGCTGCCTCGCGGGCCGCCTGCGATATCGCGCTGGCAGCGCCCAAAGTCAGGACTCCAGGAAAGAGGCTCCAATGTGCAAACTGGGCGGCGAACGGCAGCGCGCAAAGCACAATTGCTCGGACCGTGTCCGCGGCAACGATGAGTCGTCGGCGGTCAAATCTATCCGCCGCCCCACCGAGTGTAGCGCCTGCGAGCATCGCGGCCACGGCTCGCAATGCATACGTCGCAGCCACGGCCACAGCGCTGTGGGTCAACGCAAATGCCGTGAGGACTACCGCGATGCCAGTAAGGGGATCTCCCATACTGGAAACGGTCATGCCAGTTGCTACGAGCCGAAACTTACGATCCTGGCGCAGGAGACTGAAGCCGGCTGTAACCTCGCCTGGTGCCAAACGTCCAGCCTCCCGATATGGTTGCAAAGCTGGCATTCCATGCAGACGGCGCAAAGCATCGACGACGACTGGATCGTACAGAACGTTCGCACTGCGGGATATTTCATTCACCGCCTCGACGGGAGTGAGCACACTCGCTCTATATACCCGCGGTCCAGTAATTGTGTCGTAAGAATCGGCGACGGCCAAGAGTCGACCCCCCATCGGTATGTCGTCTCCCTCGATACGACGCGAATAACCGGATCCGTTCCATCTCTCGTGATGGGTCCGCACCCATGGAGCGATCGGCTCGAGTGCGCTGTGACGCGCAATCATATCCGCGCCAACGTCCGCATGGCGACGCATAGCTTCCCATTCGCTGTCATCAAGCTTGCCAGCTTTTTTGAGTACGGAATCGGGGACGCCGATCTTCCCTATGTCGTGCAGTAGGCCGGCGACCCGGATCCGCTCGATCTCCAGCGAACTCATTCCTAGAGCCTCAGCCAAACGCGAGGCCAAGTCGGACACTCGTTGGGAATGAAGCTCGGTCATCGGATCGCGAGCGTCCAAAGCTTGCGCCAATAGTTCGAGTGTTTGGATTCGCTCAACTTGCTGGCGCTGAGCGTCGGTCATATTGGATCGCACAGCCATGAGGAGACCGAGGAGACCGACGCCCATTAAGTATCCGCTCGGCACCTGGAGCAACAGGTAGAGAGCGCCGCCCCCGATTGCCATAATCACGACGGATCGAATGGAACTGAAGCCAACGTTCGTTGTGAATACAGACCAAAACTTCTCGCGGCCGTAGAGCGCGAACGCGCCGGCCATAAGAGGGAAGCCGATGATTAACGAGCCAGCCGCAAGTAGCACTGTGCGCACCGGCACGTCGACACTGCCGGAGAACGCCACCAACGTGACCAACATTGATGGGATGCCGTATTCCAACGCGGCCTTTGCCCGCCCAAACATCAGTTTCCATAGCGCGAGGTCGGCTGAGGGGCGTCGACCATCGAAGATGGTGAGCCACGCGACTAGGCTGACCCCGGCGCCTGGTGCCAGGAGGGCGATAGCGATCAGAGGCATGGTGTCGAGCGTCTGGGTCCCACGCCGCCATCGGATCGGGAGCAAGGCGGCCACCTGGGTGAAGACCGCCAGGTAGATGAGCTCGAGGATCTTGCCCGCAGAGATCGGAAAGAGTACCAGCGATACTGGCACCAGCAAGGCGCCAGCTACGATTACGCTGGCGTGGTAGATCGTACCTATCCAGGTCAGGCCCCGAAGCGGCTGCATGCCGCGGGCTAGTCTAGGGCCGCTACGAGTTGATGGGACCCTCATAAGGCTAGGGAGGCGCTGAGGTTGTGGAGGAACTCCGCTTGACCCTACACCCAGTATGCTGGCCCAGCGCCAACCATGCTTGAAATGATGGCCTCACCAGGTCACTCCTCTCTTGTCTCTGATCTCGGCTGACCCGACCAGCCCCGGTAGCTGCGGAGAGGTCTAGGAGGGATGGTCCGCCCTAGCCGATGGTTGGGCCCGCGGCCGCCTCTCTAACTTCAGCAGAGACAGCCTTGGTCCGAGGGCCCATGCAAGCATGAAGAGAGACGGGTGCGCCACACTTCCCCGAGTGGCGCACCCGGATGCGCTGGCCTAGTACTGCCAGCCCCCGAAGATCTGAGGCTTGTTGCTGCGGAATAGCCGGCGCAGAAAGGTCATGTAATCCTCCATTGTGGTGATTTCCCAGGTCCGCATCCACCCCCGCGGCCGGCACTGAGTGTCAGCCCGTCAGCCGGCTTATCGCATCCGGAAAGTTGCATAGATGCGGCAGCAGGTATCTCTTGCAAGCGGCTAGGTAATATTGCCTAGAGGCTTGGCGGTCCGACGCCATCTCTGTCGTTGGCCGGCGCGTGGACACCAGGCGTGCCCTGGCTGCAGACGCTGCGCGTAGGTATTTCTACCGGCTTCCAATCTGTAGCTTGACCTGCCGCGGTTGCGTGCTTTAACGATGGGCACGGGTGCGGCCGGCCGATACCCTACGCCCTGTGACTTGGTTCTAGGGAGACTGGGGTGGCCGGCTGGGCCTCCCCCGTTTCCCACGGTCCGTAGAGGACGCGATAGGTTTATCGACTCCGATGGACGAATCCTCAGCAGCTGAAGGAACAATCGCCGCCCGGCCTCGGGTGGCGGTTATCGACGATCGGTTAATGCCCAGGATCGCAGTGAGGGCCATGTTGGAAAGCACCGGCACGTTTGAGCTGGTCGGAGAGGCCGCCAGCGGTGAGGAGGGTGTCCGTCTTTGTCAACGGCTCCACCCCAATCTGGTCCTTCTCGACGTGGACATGCCGGGCATGGATGGCGCTGCTACTGCCAAGGCGATTCTGCGCCTTGACCCTCCCCACCCAGTCATCGTGGCGTGGACGGTTTCGGACTCTAGCGAGGATCTGATTCGGATGATTAGGGCTGGGTGCTCGGGCTACGCGCTCAAGGATTCGGGACCGGCGGAGCTCGATCGTGCGCTTCTCACCGCCCTGGAGGGAGAGATGCCAGTACCCCGAAAGCTCATTCCTGAGGTGATTGCGCGGGCCGTAGCCCCGAGTGAGAGGATGGCTTCGGCGCCTCCAGACTTATCGCCGCGTGAACTCGAGGTCCTTCGTCTGGCCGCCCGTGGCGCAACGACGAAAGAGGTCGCCAAGGCACTTCAGATAAGCCGAAGGTCCGTGGATGCCCACCTCAGCAACGTCTACAGAAAGCTCGACGTCATCAACCGTGGTCAGGCGGTCCGGCATGCCCTTCTCCACGGACTGATCGGTGCCGATGAGATCTGATCTCGTTCTAATTCACCGCCGGAGAGAGCTGCACGGGCGATTGGGCGTGCGTTTGCCCCTGCTCTAAACCCCCCTCCTCCTCGTCATACTGGCGCTGGTCGCCTATCTTGCAGTCGAGCGCGCGTTCCCGAACCAATCCCTCCAAACCCCGTGCCGAAGCCCCCGGCTCGGCCGACCTCGCCCCCACCTCGGCCGACCTCGCGCCCACCTCGGCCGACCTGGCGCCCACCCCCACCGAAACCCCAATCGCGACCACCGACGCACCAAGCACCCCCATCCCCACCCCGCACCGGCCTGTAAGGCCGCGCACGAGCGCCTCCAGGCGCTCTCTCCAGATCGGCTTCGCCCTGAGTGCGCTCCTGCTCGGCGTCGTGGTGCTCTACCTGATCCGCGATGTCCTGGGCGCCTTCGTCCTGGGCGCCCTGATCGCCTTCCTGATCACCCCCTACGTGGACAGCCTCAACGAGTGGGGCCTCCCCAGGCCGATCGCCATCGCGGTCATCTTCGCCTGCCTGATCGGCCTCGTCGTGGGGCTCGCCAGCGCCATCACCCCGCTCCTCAGCGTGGAGATCACCAGCCTCCAAAAACAGGTCCCGGTGATCGCCGCCACCGCCCAGGAGCGCCTCAACCAGCTCCAGGGCGCGCAACTCCACATCGCGGGCTTCCAGATCGACCTGACCAAGCCCATCGACGCCGCCTCCCAGCACTTCAATGACTTCCTACTGGGCCAGTTCGGCAACGCGGTGAGCATCGGCATCACCGCCCTCACGACCGCCCTCCAGGTCGTCCTGATGCTGATCGTGGCCTTCCTGCTGGCGATGAACAGCCATGCCACCTCGCGCGTCATGCGCGACCTGGTGCCCAGCGACTACCGGGCCGACTTCGACGAGATCTGGTCCGCGACCAAGAAGATGCTCTTCGCGTACGTGAAGGGCCAGCTCGTGATCGCGGGCCTGATCGGGATCTCCTCAGGCCTCGCGGTCGCCGCTCTCGGCCTTCCCTATGCCCTGGCCCTCGGGCTGCTCGCCGGGATCACCAGCCTGGTGCCCTATCTCGGCCCCTTCCTGGGCGCCATCCCCGCGGTCCTGATCGGCCTCGCTGACAGCCCCCAGAAGGCGATCGTGGTGGCCGGCGCCTATCTCCTGATCTCCAACGTGATCCTCAACTTCATCTTCCCGAAGGTGATGGGCGATGCGGTCAAACTCCCCCCGATCCTGGTCATCGTCGCGTTCCTCGCGGGCTTCAGCCTGGCCGGGATACTCGGCATGTTCGTGGCGATCCCGGTAGCGGCCACCATCCGGATCATCTACGACCACGTCCACCCCCGACTCTTCGACTCGCCGGCGCCACCCGAGGCCGCGGCCGAATCCAGCGCTTGAGGATCGGCGTTTTCTCCGACATCCACGCCAACTGGCAGGCGCTGGAGGCGGTTCTCGAAGATTCGGAGGCGGACATCGAGGCCGGTCTGTGCCTCGGCGACGTGGTCGGCTACGGCGGCGACCCGGTGAAGTGTGTGGACGAGGTGATGCGCCGCGGCTGGCCCTCGCTGATCGGCAACCACGACCGCGCCTGCACCGACCGGCGCATCCTCGACTGGTTCAACGACGACGCCGCCCAGGTGATCCGCTGGACCACCGAGGCCCTCGGCTCGGAACGGCTGAAGTGGCTGGAGTCACTGCCGGAATCCGCCGACCGGGACGGCGTCCTCCTCGTCCATGCCAGCCCGCGCGATCCGATCTTCGAGTACATCCTGGACGGCGCCACGGCCGCCGCCAACCTGGAGCTGCTGCACGGGGGCGCCTGCCTGCACGGCCACACCCACGTGCCCGGCTACTTCTATCTGGATGGCGACTCGATCCAGCACAACTACTGGTTGGGCCGGGTGCGGGTCACGGGACCCGCCCTGATCAATCCGGGCAGCGTCGGCCAGCCGCGAGACGGCAACCCCGACGCCAGCTACGCGGTCTGGGACACCGACGAGGCGAGCCTGGAGTGGCGGCGCGTGCCATACGACCGGGAGGCGGCCAAGCGCGCGATCCTCAAGGCCAACCTGCCGGAGCGCTTCGCCACCCGTCTCGACGTCGGGAGGTGAGTCACACGTCGACGAAAAGCCGCTTCCGCCACGCCAGGTAGACGACCACGGCCACGTTCAGCAGCAGGGCGCCGGCCTTGAACAGGGTCGCGTGGTGGACCAGCTCGTAGACCTCGTAGGGGATCAGCAGTCCGGTCGCGACCACCGTCAGGTACTCGGCCCAGCGCCGGCGCATGGCCAGCCCGATCCCCTCGGTGCCTTCCAGCAGCGCGTAGCCCACGAGCCCGATCGCGAGCAGCGTCTGGTGATTGAAGAAGCCAATCCACGCCACGGCCCGCAGCAGCAGCGAAGTGATGAGACTGCGGTCGGCCCCCAGCAGCAGCTGCTCCTGGGCGTCGGTCGCGAGCTCGTAGAGGAGGCCGCTGCGGCCGGTGATCATCAAGGCCACCGCCACCGCGATCAGGATCGCGGACTTGGTGATCCGCTCCAGGATGATGAGCTTGACGAAGCCGTCGTGCTCCTCGGTCCGCTCGGCGAGCGACTCCCACCAGCGGACGTGCCAGGGGGTGCTCAGGCGTCCAGCTTCTCCCGGAACAGGACCACCCGGCAGGGCGCGTTCTTGAGCACGTAGGGCACCGTCTTGCCCAGGAAGAACTCCCCGAACCGCCGCTTGTAGGGCAGCCCCATGACGATGGTGTCCGCGCCCCACTCCTCGGCCTCACCCACGATCGCGGGCCCCGTGTCACGCGCCTGAACCATCTCGGTCTCGGCGTCCATGCCCGCCTGGGCGGCCAGCTGCTCGAACTGCTCCAGCACCCCTTCGCCGTGCTCGACCAGGTGCTCGACGGGCGCCGACAGCGGCAGCGCCCGGTTGACCTCGATCACGTGGACCGCGTAGAGCTTGGCGCCGCGCGCCTTGGCCATCCGGCAGGCCATGCGCACGGTCTCCTCGTCCACCTTCTGGCCGCCCACGGCCACCAGGATCCGCGCTCCCGGACTGCTCGCGGCGCCGGCGCGCTCGTCAGCCAAAGTCGGCTAGGCCTCGGGGCCCCGCCTGAGGCGGCGCCAGATGACGAAGGACCCGAAGGCCACCATGGTGAATGCCATCGCGACTTCGATGCCCCCGCTGACCGGTCCTTCGGGGCGATGAACGGCCAGGTACAGGAAGAGCCAGGCTCCGAACGCGAGTGACATCAGCCCCATGAAGGTGAACGGAAAGCGCACTCGGGGGCAATCGTACAATCCAGACTTCGTGAAGGTTCTGATCGTGGGCTGTGGCCGCGTCGGCTCCAGGCTGGCGGCCGATATGTCTCGCGAGGGACACGAGGTCACCATCATCGACCGCAACCAGCGCGCCTTCGACCTCTTCGCCACCCGAGGCGTGCTGGGGCCTTCGTTCAATGGCAGCTTCGTGATCGGCGACGGCTGCGACTCGGAGCTGCTCAAGCGCGCCGGCATCGAGGACGCCGACGCCTTCATCGCCGTCACCGAGGGCGACAACCGCAACATGATGGCGAGCCAGATCGCCCACCACGTGTTCAACGTGAAGCGGGTGGTCTGCCGCCTCTACGACCCGGCGCGCGAAGACGCCTTCAAGAACGCCGCCATCCAAACCTACTGCCCGACCCTGGTCGGCGCCGCCGCCATTCACAAGCTGGTCGAGGAGTAGCCGTGTACCTGATCGTGATCGGCGGCGGCACGGTGGGCTATTACCTCTCCCGCCACCTCATGGAGCGCGGCGAGGAGGTGACGCTGGTGGAGAAGGACGGCGCGCGCGCCGAGTGGCTGGAGAGCCAGCTCGGCAGCATCGTGATGCGCGGCGACGGCGACGAGCTCTCCTTCCTGGCCACCACCGGCATCGAGCGCGCGGACGCCGTGCTGGCCGTCACCGGCGACGACGAGGACAACCTGGTCGCCCTGCAGCTGGCTCGGGAGCGCTTCAAGGTGCCGCGCACCATCGCGCGCGTCAACAACCCGGCCAACGTGGCCATCTTCAAGATGCTCGGGATCGACGAGGCGATCTCCGCCACCGACGTCCTCCTGGGTGCGCTCGAACCTCGGATCAGCGGCGACTGAAGGATCGGTAGGCAATAAAAAAGGGCCGCCCGGCCGGGCGGCCCTCTGATCGGTGGTCAGCCCTACTTGGCCTTGCCGATCTTGTAGATCTTGGTGCCGCACTTCGGGCATGTGCCGACGGTGGCGGGTTTACCGTTCTTCATCGTGATCTCTTGAGGGTCCTTCATCTCGACCTTCATCTTGTCCTTCAAGCAGTACCCTTCCATGTCTTATAAGGTGACCCTCCTGCACTCAATATTTAAGTAATCGTCCGGCAACTCCGCCGTATTCTAGCCGCGCCTCGATCTCAATTCAACCTGAGTTCGCCCGAAC
>Ga0070717_10002122_pt1 | contig 13904 bp, 16 predicted proteins | sample LARL113metaG_FD_71366 | JGI IMG/M metagenome (GOLD analysis project Ga0070717, IMG submission 71366) | Corn, switchgrass and miscanthus rhizosphere microbial communities from Kellogg Biological Station, Michigan, USA - LAR L11-3 metaG | ecosystem: Host-associated > Plants > Roots > Rhizosphere ... | reverse complement strand
CTCCGGTTCGACTTCAGCACGTCGGAAGCGAGGCGCTCCGCCTCATCGGGGCGTCCCATCCGGAACGCGAGCATGGCGTTTTCAAGCGCCGGATGCTGCGGGCTCGGCCGCTCGGGGTTTGAGGATGGGCGCTTCGACACTGCTGGAAGTCACGTCGAGAGGCGCGGGCTCGTCAACAAGACCAGGCGCGCAAATAGGATGGAACCGGCTCGATTTTAACAGCTTTGATCCGGCGGGTCTATTGCGGGGAAGCGCACACGCTTGCCGCCAAGCATTGGCGCGCAATCCGCTCCGGCGGCGCTCGCGATAACGCGTCAGACAACGCCAGCCATTTCGCCGCTATTTCTTTTTGCCGGTCGCGAAAGACGGCTGCCAGCTTGCGGCCTTCTGGCTTGGCGCTGCGGCGATGGTCTTGATTTTCTCTTTCTTGGGTTTCTTGGCTTCCCGATTGCCTCTCTGCTCGCCTTTGGCCATGTCGATCTCCCTGGGTTGATGATGCAGTATTTGGTTGAAGGCTTGGGCCGTCGCCGTCGCCAGGCATCAGCGCAGGAGAGCCGCCGCAAGCACTAGAAGCAGAAGAAACAGCGGGACGATCAGCGGCGGCACGATCCAGTCGGCCAAGCGAAATCGAGACAATAGACGCTCCTCCATATTCGGCGGGAGCGTTCGTCACCCTCAGTCACCGATAGTTGCCGTGGGAAGCGCGGTGATAGCCGACCCTACGCCGACTTGCTGCCGATAGCGAGCGTCAAAGCGCCACGGCGCAAGCGCGAGAGGGAACCCGGTGCCATTGCCTGGCAACCAGTCCGAGCCGCGGACATCATTCCGACGAGAAAGAGATAGCCAATCAGGCCGAAAGGGCGCATGGTCGCTTCATGCATCAAGAAAGCGCCGGCGTGGGGCTGCTGCCTGGAAAGGGCAGGCGGGCATGACAACTCGCTCGCGGAGGGAAATCGTCACCTTTAAACACCCGTTCCAGATCAGGGGCGTCGATCGCCTGCTGCCTGCGGGGGCCTATGAGGTTATAACCGACGAGGAGATGATCGAGGGACTGTCGTTCGCCTCGTTCCGTCGCGTCGCCACCATGATCATGGTGCCCGCGGCAGCGTCGCGCGGTTCAACGATGGAAATGATCTCCATCGGCTCGGTTGATCTGTCGGATGCGCAGCGGATCGACGCAAGCGCGCCTAATGACTGAGAAGCCGCTCGATCTCGACAAGCACCGTGGCATGGCCGCTCAGAGAGCGACTGACATCCGGCGGGCTCTGGCGGAGGTTGAGAACAACGCAAAGGATTTGCGCGACCGGCAAGCCCTTCTCGAAAAGCAGCTTCTCGCGGTTTCCGCCGCGTCGTGGCCGGAGGCCGCCGCTAAGGCGGGCTACGTCTTGAATTTGTACGCAGCTAGCCTTGCGCCGGACAACACCCATCATCGTGATGTGGTTGCGGCGGTACTTGCAGATTTTGCTCGGCTCTCGGGCGAGAGTTGAGCGGATCGGCGCTCGTAGATCAGTTGAAAACCTTCGCGCCCGAATTGTTCGGGCGCTCACCGGAAAGCAGACACATGCAAAATCTTTCGCCGCGCCACGTCAAAACCGAGGAGTCGCTACGGCTCGGTGTCGCTTCGGGCTGGTACAGCACGAAAGTCAGCGGAACGTTTGTCTCGGGGCCGCATGATTCCGAAGTCGATTGCCTGCGCAAGATCGCCGAGATCGATCCGCCGGAAAAGGGGAGCGCGAGGCGCTAGAAGTATCTGGACGGACACGGCCGCTCGCGTGGTCGGGACCGCCTCCGCAGGAGAGCAAGCCATGCCACTCACCCGAGGTAGCTTTCACGGTTACGAATTCGAACGGATGGTCATCCTGTTCTCGATGGTCGAGGGCGACCGAGAGATTCCCTGTGCGATCAGCACCTCCGCCCTCGATAGCCTGGAAAGCGTAAGCCGAAGCAAGGCCAACGAGCGCGAAGCGCAATTCATGCGGCTGCGCGACCGGATCGAAGCCTGCGCCGCCCGCAAATTCCAGGCCCAGGAGCTGGAAGGCACGCCTCCCGGCATCATCTTGCGCAGCATCGACTTTCGAAACTAGTTCGAAAGCATTCCGCCGTCTTCGCTCACGCGTCGAGCGCCGCCTTCACCAGCGCGATCAGCTCATTGCCGTAATGTTCGAGCTTCTTGTCGCCGATGCCGGAAATGTTGCGGAGCTCTCCGAGCGTCGCGGGGCGCGCGCTCGCGATGCCGTCGATCGTCGAGTCGTGAAGCACGACATAGGCCGGCACGCCGCGCTGGCGCGCGATCTCGGAGCGCCAGCTCCGGAGGGCGGTGTGCAGGGCGGAATGGGCGGCGCCGCTTTGGCCGGCGGGCGGCGAAGCGAGATCGCCGCGCCTTGATTTGGCCCGGATCGCGCGATTGCGCGAGCCTTGAGCCGCCTCGCGAAGCCACACCTCGGTCTCGCCTTTCAACACGCCGCGCGCGCTCTCGGTCAGCTTCAAGGCGCCAAAGGCGTCGCTGTCGGCTCGAAGATGGCCCATCGCCACCAACTGGCGTATCACCGCACGCCACTGCTTTTCATTGAGCTCGCGGCCGATGCCGAACACGGAAAGCTTGTCATGACCAAATTGCTTGACGCGTTCGGTCATGCGGCCGACCAGAACATCGATCAGGTGCATGGCGCCGAAACGCTGTCCGGTGCGATAGGCGCAGGACAACAGTTTCTGCGCGGCGACCTTGCCGTCGCGCAGCTGGGGCGGTGCTAGGCAATTGTCGCAATTGCCGCAACCCGCGGCAGCAAAGGCTTCGCCGAAATATCTCAGCAGGCGGCCGCGCCGGCAGTTCACGGTCTCGGCGAGAGCGACCAGCGCGTCGAGCTTGCCGATCGACACCCGCTTGAATGTGTCCGAGCCGGCGGATTCATCGATCATGCGCCGCTGCTGCACGATGTCCGACAGGCCGAAGGCCATCCAGGCACTGGACGGCTTGCCGTCGCGACCCGCGCGCCCGGTCTCCTGGTAATAAGCCTCGATGCTCTTCGGCAGGTCGAGATGCGCCACGAAGCGCACGTCGGGCTTGTCGATGCCCATGCCGAACGCGATCGTGGCGACGATCACGACGCCATCCTCGTTGAGGAAGCGGTCTTGGTTCCGGGCGCGTGTGGCGGCATCGAGCCCGGCGTGATAGGGCAGCGCTCCAATGCCGGCTTTCGCCAGCGTGGCTGCGGTATCCTCGACCTTGGCGCGTGACAGGCAATAGACGATGCCGGCGTCGCCCGCGTGACGCTCGGCGATGAAGGCTTTCAGTTGGGTTTGCGCGTTCTGCTTGTCGACGATTTCATATCGGATGTTCGGGCGATCGAAACTCGCCACAAAGCACGGCGCGCCGGCTAGCCCAAGGCGATCGACGATCTCCTTTTGCGTGGCCTCGTCCGCGGTCGCCGTGAGCGCCATTCGCGGCACATCGGGAAAACGCTCCGTGAGCATGGACAGGCCGACATATTCGGGACGGAAGTCGTGCCCCCATTGCGACACGCAATGCGCCTCGTCGATCGCAAAAAGGGCGATGCTGGCCCGGTCGAGCAACGCGAGGCAGCGCGGGGTGAGTAACCGCTCCGGTGCGACATAGAGCAGGTCGAGATCGCCGGCGAGCAGCCGCCGCTCGACCTCGGAAGCTTCCTCGAAGGTCAATGTCGAATTCAGCACCGCGGCATTGACGCCCGCCTCGACCAGTCCTGCGACCTGGTCCCGCATCAGCGCGATCAGCGGCGAGACCACGATGCCGCAGCCCTCCCGCAACAGCGCGGGCAATTGATAGCACAGCGATTTGCCGCCCCCGGTCGGCATCAGCACCAGGCAATTGCCGCCGCCAGTGACATGCTTGACAATCGTTTCCTGCGCGCCGCGAAAGGCGGGCAGGCCAAACACGGAATTCAGGACGGAAACGGCGTCACGGTCGCTACTCCCGCCTTGTGGGGTTTTGGCGGTGGCGGGAACAGGCATGTGGTTCGGCTTGTCCGGATGAGAGCTTGCGCGAGACGCGGGGGGAAGGGGGCGATCGCGGCAAGTCTATTCCAGATTCGCGACCGTTCCACTGGTTCGGTTGCGTATTTTACGTGAATGAGAACGGCTACGCCCCGGCGCGCCGCAGCGCTTCGGCCACGCCGACGATCGGCATTTTGCGCCGCGCGGCCGCCTCCAGCGCGTCGCGCAACATCCGCGGCGTGCAACCATAGGGGCTCGGCTTCTCCACGACGTCGTGGCCATAGAAAATCAGCCAGCCGCCGGTGGCAGCGGCTTCGTCGAAGGCGCGTTCGATACCCGCGCGATCGATATAGCGGTCGATCAGGGGGCTCGCGCGCAGGAACTGCAAGTCGACGGTGCCGTGGTTGACGCCGGGCAGGATCGCGCGCGACGAACGGAACAGGCTTCCGAGCAGCGGCTTGCGCGACACCGAGCCTTGTCCGTAAGGATAGGCAAAATTCTCGAGCTTGATCGAGGGGTCGAGCGCGCAAAAGTAGCGGCGATTGGTCTCGACCTCGGCAGCCATCGCGGCGGCATCAAGCTCGAGGGCGCGCTTGTGCGAAAACGTATGGCAGGCGATCTCGTGGCCGCTGCGATGCAACTCCAAAATGCCGTCGGTGCTGATGCCGGCCCAGTGCCCCGACCATTGGCCGACAAGTCCGCCGGAAATGTAGAACGTCCCGCGTCCGCCATACTCTTCGAGCATCGGGGCGCCGGCGCTGGCGGCGCTTTGGGGAATATCGTCGGAGGTGAAGCTGACCATCGGATTGTTGGCAGGCAGGCGATACGGCACCGCGCAAAAATGCCGCGCCAGGCGGTTGTTCACGCGCGCGGCGAAGGCTGACGACATCGAGGGCATGATGGCGGTCTTTCCTGTTCAGCGCGCGGCCAACGCCGCGTTCGCGCCCTCGGCGAGATGGCCAAGCCAATTCCTGAAGATCACGGTCGCAGCCGAGCCGGCCGCGAGATCGGAACGAAGGGTGAGCGCGGGAAGCTCAGATGTCAGCGTAACCTTGCGCTCGCGCCTTGCCCGTTCCGCAAAGCCTGCGAGGCTCTCTTCGGTTTCAGCGTCGAAGTAGTTTTCGGGGATATCGGGGTAATGATCGCGCTCGTCCGCGAGGAAGCGGGCGATGTCGCGCAGATATTCGCGCTGCAGCGACAACGCCTCATATTCCGGATGTCCCTGGAAGAAGATGAATTCGCTCTCCAGGCGTTTGGCGAAGATGTCGACACCGGCCTCGCGCGAATGGGTCAGCACCCGATAGCCGCGTGCGGCGAGCTCGCTTTCGTAGAGCTCGTTGAGACGCGAATGTGAAATCCTCAGCGGCGAGGGAACGTCCTCGGTCAGCCAGTCGTTCGCGACCTTGACGCAGTCATAGACCCCGGAGCATTTTGCCTCGCGCCGGTGCCGATCGATGCCGTCGAGATACTTTACCGCGGCATGCGCGGCGAGGCACGACCAGATCGTCGAACGCGTGTTGGTCTTCGCCCAGTCGATGATACCGGTGAGATCCTGCCAGAATGGCTCTTCCGGCAAGCTCGCGGCGACCGGCTCGGCGCCGGTGACGATCAGCCCGTCGAATCGCAGGTGGGTGAGATCGGCGATGTCGGTATATTCGGCGTCAACCCGCCATTGCGCGGCTTCCGAACGGTTGACCGACGGCAGCGAGAAGCAATGGAAGCGAATGCGGACATTGCCGGCGGCCGCCGTCAACAGTCGCATGAATTGGCGTTCGGTCGCCTTCAGCGCGGTGTCCGGCATGTTGTTGATCAGCCCGATCGTGAGCTCGGCAGGCTGCGCGAATACGTCCTCGCCCGGCGCCAACGCTGGGCTTGCGATCGGCCGGTGTCTGTCGGACAGCAGGGTCATGCCTTCAAATTATTCCGCGGCTTCAAGCCGCCGTTCCGACGGGCAGGCCTTTGCCAGCGCCTGGTCGATGTCCTCGATGATGTCGGCGGAGTGCTCGATGCCGATCGAGAGGCGGATGGTTTCCGGCAGCACGCCGGCGATGCGCTGCTGCTCTGGTGTCATCTGGCGATGCGTGGTCGACGCCGGATGGCAGGCGAGCGACTTTGCATCGCCGATGTTGACGAGGCGCGTGATCAATTGCAGCGAGTCGTAGAAGATCTTGCCGGCCTCCATGCCGCCCTTGATGCCGAAGGTGAACAGCGAAGACGCATTGCCGTTGAGATATTTCTGGACCAGCGGGTAATAGGGGCTGTCGGGGAAGCCGGCATAGTTGACCCAGGCGACGCGCGGATCGTTGCGCAGGAAGTCTGCGACCTTGCGGGCGTTCTCGACATGCCGCTCGACGCGCAGCGCTACGGTCTCGATGCCTTGCAGCAGCAGGAACGCATTGAACGGCGACAGCACGGCACCCATCGTGCGCTGATAGACACTGCGCGCACGCTCGATATAGGCCTTGGGCCCGAAACGATCGGCGTAGACGAGGCCGTGATAGGACACGTCCGGCTGGTTGAAGGTGGGGAAGCGGTCCGCATGCTGGCGCCATGGAAAGCGGCCGCTGTCGACGATGGCGCCGCCGAGCGTGGTGCCGTGGCCGCCCAAGAATTTGGTTAGCGAGTGGATCGCGATGTCGGCGCCGTAGTCGAACGGCTTCAGCAGGATCGGGGTTGCGACCGTGTTGTCGACGAGGAGCGGCACGCCGTGGCGGTGCGCCACTTTCGCCAGCGCCTCGATGTCGCAGACATTGCCGGCAGGGTTGCCGATGGTCTCGGCGAACACCGCCTTGGTGTTTTCGTCGATCAGTTTTTCGATTGCGTCCGGCTTGTCGCTGTCGGCGAAGCGCCCGGTGATACCCTGGCGCGGCAACACATGCGCGAGCAGGGTGTGCGTGGTGCCGTAGAGCTGCGGAACCGAGACGATGTTGCCGCCGGTATCGGCAAGATTGACGAGCGCGAAATGCAGCGCGGCCTGTCCGGTGCCGACTGCGAGTGCGCCGACGCCGCCTTCGAGATCAGCGACGCGCTTTTCGAGCACGGCGGTGGTGGGATTGGCGATCCGGCTGTAGCGAAAGCCTTCGGTCTCGAGATTGAACAGGGCCGCGCCATGATCGGCGCTGTCGAAGGCATAGGCGACGGTCTGGTAGATCGGAACGGCGACGGATTTGGTGGTCGGGTCGGGATCGTAGCCGGCGTGAATAGCGATCGTTTCGTTGCGCATCGTCGACCTCCACGTGGGCGCTGCATCTTCAAAGATGCTTTTATTCGCCGCTATCTTGTTAGAGAGGAGCCGTGAAGCGAGCAACAATTCGCGCCAACATTGATGAAATAGCCCTAATGAATGACGGAAATAAGTAGAATTTGAATCATTTTTTTAATCGGTAATTCGTCACGCGACCATGCGTCTGATCTGCTCGCCGATCTGCAGCAGCACCAATTTTGCCTGCGGCAGGATCGCGCCCATGGCGTGGAAATTATGAATCATGCCGTCATGACAGATGTGCTCGACGTTAACGCCCGCCGCCAACAGCTTGCTGGCGTAGGCATTGCCTTCGTCGCGCATCGGATCGAACTCGGCGGTATGGACGATCGCCGCCGGCAGCCCTGTTAATCTTGTTGCCCGCAGCGGCGAGACCCTGGGATCGGCGGGATCGATTCCATCAGGCAGATAGTCGGCAAGATCGGCTTCGAGCGTGAGGCGGTCGATCAGATAATTCTCGGCAAAGGCGGCGCGCGACGGCGATGTCTCCTCGAAATCCAGCACCGGGCAGATCAGGCATTGCGCCAGGATGGCCGGCGCGCCGTGGCGCAGCGCGTGCTGGCACACGACAGCTGCGAGCGTGGCGCCCGCGGAATCCCCGCCGACGACGAGTTTTGCCGCATCGATGCCGACCGAAGCCGCGTGCCGGGACACGAAGTCGGTCGCCGCGATCGCATCCTCCACCGCGGCGGGAAATTTATGCTCGGGCGCGAGCCGATAGCCGACCGATATCAGGCGGCAGCCGGTGGCTTCCGCGAGCGCTGCGGCGAGGCGGTCATGGGTGTCGATGCTGCCGGCGACCATGCCGCCGCCATGAAAGAACACGAAGCCCGGCAGCTGTTCTTCTTCGTCCTGCGCGGGTGTGTACAGCCGGTAGGGAATATCGCCGGCCGCCCCCGGCAATACGCCGTCGACGGTCGTCACCGCCGCGTCCGATCGCGCGAACTGCATCAGTTTCGCCAGCGACTGGCGACGCTCCTGTGTGGTCGGCCTCGTTTGCTCGGCGGGCGAGGCCGCGGCTATCATGGCGAGAAGACGCTTTGCAAGCGGGTCGAGCGGCATGGCGGCTCCGGTTAACCAAGGCGCAATGGTGGTTGACCGACCCTCAATCGATCACTATCGCAGGTAGATGCGCAAGGAAATCCTTAAGCGAATTCGGACAATAGTGAGGCGGTAGATGCGGCAATTTGCGCGCCGCCCGGATGGCAATCATGACCAACATCGCAAAGCCCATCAGCTATTCACAAAGCTGGACCTTCTTCGAAGGCGACTGGCATGAGGGCAATGTGCCGATCATGGGGCCGCGCACCCATGCCGCCTGGCTCGGCTCTGTCGTGTTCGACGGCGCGCGCGCCTTCGAAGGCGTGGCGCCGGATCTCGACCGGCATTGCGCCCGGGTCAACTGGTCCGCCACCAATTTTGGGCTGAAACCCGTCGTCGAGACCGAAACCTGGCTCGGGCTCGCCCGCGAGGGCATCGCACGCTTCAGGCCCAATGCGGAGCTTTACATCCGGCCGATGTACTGGGCGCAAACCGGCAGCGGCGGCGGCGTGCTGTTCGATCCCGAGACCACCAACTGGTGCCTGTGCATCTACGAAGCGCCGATGCCGGCGACAACCGGCAGCGCGATCACGCTGTCGCCGTTCCGCAGGCCGACAAACGAATGCGCGCCGGTCGATGCCAAGGCGGCATGCCTTTATCCGAACAATTCGCGCGCGCTGATCGAGGCGGCTGCGCGCGGCTTCAACAACTGCCTGATGCTCGACATGCTTGGCAATGTCGCGGAGTTCGGCAACGCCAATGTCTTCATGGCCAAGGATGGCGTCGTCTATACGCCGGCGCCGAACGGAACCTTCCTCAACGGCATCACGCGGCAGCGCGTGATCGATCTGTTGCGGGGTGACGGCGTGACCGTGATCGAGGCGACGTTGAGCTACGCCGATTTCCTTGCCGCGGACGAGATTTTTTCCAGCGGCAATTTCGCCAAAGTGGCCCCGATCATCCGCATCGACGACCGAAAGCTCACACCGGGGCCGTTCTATACGAGAGCGCGAAAGCTCTATTGGGACTTTGCGCATACCGTGAGGCTGGCGGCCTGACTGGTGTTACCTCGCCCCGCTTGCGGGGAGAGGTCGGATTGCGTAGCAATCCGGGTGAGGGGACTCACTGCGCATTCGGTTTTCGTGGAGGCAGCCCCTCACCCCAACCCTCTCCCCGCAAGAGCGGGGCGAGGGAGAGTACTCTACGGCCCGTACAGCACGAGCTCGGTATCGGTGAGATCGGCAAGGCTCGGCCGGTGTGGGCCTTTGAAATATTTGCGGCCGCGCGCTTCGGTGTAGGCGCCGATCAGGCCGGGCACTTTTCCGTTCGAATCCATGATCACCGCGGCCTTGCCTCGCCACAGTAATAGCCGGCCGATCGCACCTGCGCAGGCGGCATATTCGGCAGCGTCGCGGGTATAGATCAGTTGCATCGCCGGCGGCGCGATCCAGCCGCGGCGAATCCGCATCGGCTGGAGGATGAACGGTGAGGCGCGGCCGCCGGCCGTGCGGCACACCAGGCTGAGGCAGCCATAGCCGGCGTGACGGGTTAACAGCTCGAGCTCGGCAGCGCTGAGCCCCTCGATCCTTTTCGCATCGGCCGAGACGATGTCGACACTCATCCCGGCCGCGGCGGGTGACAGCGCCGGGATCGATAAGAACAACCCCTTGCAGTAGGAACAAAACCCCTGGGTCTCGATGATCGGCCAGGTCCAGGTCGCCGGGCTGATATTGAGATAGGTGACATGTTTGTGGCGCTGCGCGATCTTGGTCAGCATCGGCGCATAATTGCGGTACGCCGGTTCGACATACCAGCTCGACAGGTTGCAGTGGATCGCGGCCTTGCCGTCCGCATCGCGGAACGAATAGAGCAGCAACAGCACGCCAACCGGAGTGCCGTCATGGTCGAGCACGTAGCCGAAGCGCGGATAGCCGCTCGGCACCTTGCGGGCGGCCTGGCGGCGCAAGCCCTGCATCCAGTAGTCGCGCGCACGGCCGACGAAGCCGCGCGTCAACAGATCCGCGACCGCGTCGATATCGGATTCGCGAATTTCACGGCAGCGGATTTTTGGCTGCGGCGCGTTCACCGCCAGCCTTCGATATGGCCGTCGGCCGTCGTATGCGCCTTCAGCCCGAGCATCTCGCGCACCTTGTCCGGCCATTTTGCGGGATCAGTGTCGTGGGTGTGGAACATGGCGACCGCGAGCCGATCCATGCCGAACGCGACGCAGCCGGTATGCGCCGGCGCGCCGTTGGCGTCGATGATGCCCCAGGTGGTTCCGAAATGGTCGCGGTGATAGTTGAAGCTCATGCAGGCGGTCGGCTGCTCCGCGGAGCGCAGCGGCACCAGGAGCTCGAACTTCAGCGATTGCTGCTTCTGGCTGATCGCCTTCATCTGGCCGACCCGGCCGAAGAACGGATCGCTCGCATAATCGACCTTGAAGGAAAGCCCGAGATCGCGCGCGATCGCTTGCGCTCGCACCATCCAGCGCTCGCGGAAATCGGAGACGTCATCGGGGCTGCCGATGCAGACATATTCGCGCATCCGGAACGATTGCAGGCGGTCGAGATGGCGGGAGGGCTCGCGGCGGAAGCAATCGGCGGCGACGTCGAAGCGCAGGCCGCCGGACGGCAGCGGGCCGCGGCTCGCCGCGATCGGATAGACCGGATAGCAGGCGGCCGGCGACAACACGAGGTCGGCGGGCGAGAGCGACGTGGTCCAGTCGCCGCCGGCGTCGAAGCGGCTGACTGCCGAGTGGATCTCGCGCTCGGTGCCATGCAGGCCGCAGACGCAGCCGAGCAGATTGGGAAAGCTCTTGAGATATCCGGATTTCTCAAGCTGGGCGCGGCTCATCACCGGCGGGAAGCGCATCACTTCGGTGTTGGCCTCGCGGTGCCGGGTGATCAGGGCAGCGAGCCGCTCCACCATGTCCTCGTAGAGCGCGGTGCGGGCGTAGACGCCATCGGTGCCCATCTTGTGGAACAGCGCGTCGGCAAGATGATCGAGCGGATCGGCCAGCCGCGGCGCGAGCTCGGGCGAGTCGGTTCGGATAACAACGTTCATGTCTGGCCTCCCCATTGTTCTTTGGATTTTTGTTCTTTGGAATTTCTTGGTCTTGTCAGTCGCGCAGGCCCGTGGGCACACCACTCATCAGGCTGGCGGTTGCGATATTGGCGAGGATGCGCTCATTGTTGATCATCAGCGGCGCGGAAAGCACATCGCGCAGCAGGCGGCCGACGCTGAAGTCAACGTCGTTGCGATATCCTGAAAGGCCGCAGGCGCGCATCGCGCTCATCACGGTCTCGACCGCTAGTTCTGAAGCTTCGACCTTCAACAGGTTGATCGACGACTGAAAATCGAGCGAGGCGAGCGCGCGGTCGTCATATTCACGCGCAGCATAATTATCGAGGCTCGCCGTGATCATCGCGCGCAGCTTAGAAAGCGACATCTTGGCCGCGGTAAAATGCGCCGCGCCCGGCGGCATCTGGCCGCCGGCGCCGCGAGCGGCCTTGCGAATGAAGAGTTGCGCGCGCTCGACGGCGGAAGCCGCAATGCCGGCCCAGACCGACGACCAGCACAGATGGGCGACCGGCGTCATCGTCTGCGCGTGGATTTTTTCGTAAGGTTCGGGGAAAATCTGCTCGGCCGAGGCTCTTGCGTTCAGTTCGAAACCCGCGCTACAGGTGCCGCGCATGCCGAGCGTTTCCCATTCCATGCTGCGCTCGAGCGTGTAATTTTCGGTGGTGAAGGCCACCAGCACCTGGTCGGAGGCGGCGGCATCATTGGCGCGGCGCGCGATGGTGACGATGCCGTCGGCCTGCGCGCCATAGGAGATCACTGTCGCATTGCGAAGCAGCGAAATTTCACTGTCGTCGCGCTCCACCGCAGCCGCACTGGAACGGACGTTGCCGCCGTTCTGGCCTTCTGTGGTGGAAGAGGCGAGCAGCAATTGCTCAGCTGCCACGCGCCGCATCAGCTTTTCATGAAAGACGCTGCCAGTGCCATGCCGGACCAGACAGGCGATCTTGGTCTGATGCATCGCGAAGATCATCGCGGTCGAAGAACAGGCGCGGCCGAGCGTGTAGCAGACATCGGTCACATCCGACATCGGGGCGCCGAAGCCGCCGAACTCGACCGGGATCTGCATGCCGAGCAGCTTCTGCTCGCGCGCCGCGTCGATCGCGGCCTTTGGGAAACGCGCCTTCAAGTCGACGTCCGCAGCTTCCGCTGCTACCACGGTGGCGACAGCAGCCGTCCGCTTCAGGAAAGCGGAGCTGCGGTCGTGCAGCAATCGTTCGCTGGTCTCATTCGCAAGTGTGTTGCGGAAGCTCGCTTCCTGGATGTTCATGGGGTGAAACGGCCTCCGCCCTTTTTGCCGATGTGAAACACCGCGCGAGCACTGCGCCAACATCACATCGACCGCCCAACAGATTGCGAGTGAAGCATAAGGGTAGGGATTTAATTCAAATGCGTCGATGAAATTCAGGGTAAACAGGTTTCGTTTCAGAATGGACGGTTAACTCATCGTTGTTCGATACCCCTGATTTTAAGCCATCGCATTAGCCTTAAGAGCGAAATGCATCGTCGCATCAAACCCTGATCACTGTCTTTAAAAGTCCACGGCGCTATAGCTGAACGAACGCCATTGGGAAGTTGAAGATGCACGGCTATGACATCGACATTCGGAATCGCATCCTTGTTCTCGTCAAGGCGATCCTTGAGCAGAACGCGATCGTCGCCGAAGTTCTTCCCGACACCTCGCTGGTCGATATCGGGTTGACGTCGATGGACATGGTTAGCCTGATGCTTGGCGTCGAGGCCGAATTTGATTTCACCATCCCGCTGTCCGAGATCACCCCGGAGAATTTCCAGTCGGTCGCGACGCTGGAGCGGATGATCGTCAGCCAGCTCCAAGGTGTGCCGGCGGCTTGAAGCCATCGTCCCGGCAATGCCGGGTCGCGCCGATGCGGACAGTTTGTTTGCTCCACGTCGAACAAGTAGGATAGCTTACGCGCCATGCCGGTAAAGCTCCCGAACACGGACGATCCCGATGAGCGACGAGTCCTATAAATCCTGGCAGTGCCGGACCTGCGGCTACATCTATGACGAGAGAAAAGGCGATCCTGACGAGGGCCTGGTTCCGGGCACGCGGTGGGCCGACATTCCGGACGACTGGATTTGCCCGGTATGCGGCACGGCCAAGGGCGACTTCGATATGGTCGAGCTGTAGACACAAAATCATGCATGCGCGTTCCACCTTGGTTGCTCGTTGCCGCATGATATATCCGCTTGGGGCTATCGCTCTAATCAGGGCGCGTCGAGCCTGATTCCAAATCCGCATTCCCGTTCCAAATCCCCCATAAAGCTGGCATAGCTCTGAAAGCGAGCTATGGGTAATCCGTTGGTGTCTGGTTGCAGGCCGCCAACGGAGCGATGGAGCGGACATGACGAAAGCGGTGCTTGGTATCATCGGCGGTTCCGGCATTTACGACCTGCCGGGGCTCGAAAACGCGCGCGAGGAGATGATCGCGAGCCCCTGGGGTGTAGCTTCGGCGCCGGTGCGACACGGCACCATCTCGGGCCTGCCGATCGTGTTTTTGCCGCGTCACGACAAGGGCCACCGGCTGTCGCC